>JAABUQ010003467.1_pt1 | contig 28859 bp, 36 predicted proteins | sample 5560001 | NCBI WGS metagenome assembly JAABUQ01 (sample SAMN10711888, study PRJNA513371) | rock metagenome | isolation source: Antarctica rocks | place: Antarctica: Victoria Land, Finger Mt nord | collected 2015-12-18 | reverse complement strand
AGATGGGTTGGGTCGAGAGAGGGTTTGTGATGGGGATGCTGGGGGTTGGGGGTTGGAAGAGGGTCTCCGGTGATTTTGGGGGGAGGGTGGGCGTTCGAATGTAAACTGCGATGAGCGCTGGCTCTTGCGTGTGGGATGGGGACGTGTGAAGGCGTGATTCGTGGCTCTCTGTATGAGTGTTCGTTCAGGGTGAACGTGTGGGGTATATCTAAATTCATTCCCAATGAAGCAGACCTCTCCATTACTTCATATTCACATCTTCACATCTCCAACCTGATTTTTACTGCTTATTTTATAGTGAGCTTCTTGCCATTCTCCTCATCCCTCAACCCAGTTACCATCTCCTCATCCTCGTCCAAATCCTTTAATTCAGTCCAGGGGCCTGATTGAAACAAGCCAGTCTCGCTTTTGACTGTTGACCGTGGGTCATTGATCCCTCTTGGCTTCTTCTCCCTCGATTTTGCCGTGCTAGGTCTGTGCCAGCCTAGCCAACTCAGTCTACTGAACGTCCTGCTACGCCTGCTGCTTTCGCCTGCGGTGGAGGGTATGGCGGTGCTATCTTGGCTGTCGAATTCTTTTTCAGGCTCCTTTGGCGCTGGAAGTGCCGCTGCTTCGCTTCTTCGAGGCCCAGACCCTCTGAACAGCGGGAGAATGGCTGGAACTGAAGATGTCACGAGGGCAACACAAGCCTCCATGTCCGAGAAAAACGTAATCAGAATGTAATTCCACGATATGTCCGCCGAGCGAATCCACACAATCAGACTCGCCAGTCGGATGATTGCACAGATGACGGATATCAAGCTCACGAGGATGACCGCGTAGAGACCCGCTTCGCGGGACGTCGACACTCTAAGATTCCAGACGATTGGGATGGGCAGGATCCAGATTATTATGTCTTCTGCGACTGACCAGGCGCTGTTGAAGATATCAAGGGGGAGGATAGCAATGCAGGAAGAGTTTTGGAATATAGGGGTGGAGAGAGACCAGTATTCCGAGACTGGGGTGCATTGAAAAATGCCAGCCTGTACTAGAATTAGTAGTGGTCTTAGGGATAGTTTTCAATGGGAGGTTTACTATTAAAGCGGCGATGTCGCGCGAGACTATAAGGGCCATGAGAACGTAGATTGTTTTGTGGTGGGACGGCTCTGGTGTCATTCGGAGGTAGGGGCAGAGAATGCTCAATTTTCAGGACTCTGGGGATGATTAGCCTACGACCGGTCAGTGTGCAGTGGAGAAACGTACCCGAAACAAGCCGTGATGATTATTACAAAGGCGTACACAATCTAGCATCAAGGCATCAGTAAATATTGCGTCAGAACGCCTTGTATGCTGTGTACCTTGATAATCGATATCAATTCTGCCGCCGTCGTGTCTGCCGAAATGTGTTTTCCCATCCCATAATTTGTGCCAACAATTATATCGGCAGTCGTCCCGGCAGTAATGACCTACCGCGTTATTAGTATATGGTCTTCTCGAGTTTCAAATTTGCCATCCGTACCAGCGCCACAAGAGCAAGCCACTCGTCTGCTCCCATTTCTTTGATCGCCTAACGCATACTCTTATTATTGATCCGGGCGAGGAATCTGAGAGCCAGAATCATAGCTGCAACGCAGAGGAGGATGATCGACACTGCTTCAAGGGCCGGGCCTCGATTGGCTGTTGAGTCGCTCTGTGGGATCATGCCCCAAGTTGTGCCCAGTGTGTTTGCGCCAAAAGCGCTGACACTACCTCCAGCCGCAGTAGCGGTGGAAGACCCTCCTAGTGAGCTGGTGCTGGAAGAGGACGTGGTAGTAGAGGGCGCAGCTTGACCGGTAGATGAGGGTGAAGAGGTCGCATCAGGTGTTGCAGATTGGGAGGAAGAGGCTAAGATGTTCGGACAAAAGGTATTGCTCCATGTTTGGATCTCTGGAGGTTGAAGAAGTCGGCGCGCTGTCAATGACTCGAGGCTTTGTTTGCGCTTACTTTGCAAGTCGGAAATTGTACATGGTGACTTCGTCAAACAGCCTGTCACTGAGGCCTTGATAGCGTTCTGATTTGCTGGCTGGCACTAGCACAGGTAGTCTGTATTGCTGCAAGTAGTCTGGGATATAGCAGCGGCGAGACAGCTGAGCTAGAGCGGCAATAAGTACATGTTCTTCCACAGATGAGCGTCTTCAGACGGAACAACCAGGAAGGTCGGCCTGTTGCAGCTACAGCCGCGAGGGCAACATAGAGGGGATAGCACTTCATGACAACAACAACACGCTATTGTACAAACCGTGACGGTCGAAATTTCAAGGAAATGTACCACGAGAATAGCAGAACATCAGCGAGAAGGATCGATAGAAGCATAAAGGACGGAAAGAGAAAAGAGCGGACGGGAATGATATGATGTGATGTTCTCGCCAGTGAGCATGGCATATTGATGGAAGATGATATACAGACTGTTCAGGGGGCACGACAAGGCCCACCTGGCCTAGACTGTTGGATGCCAATCGCCATCATGGCATGAGATTGGATGTCACATCGGATTGGCGTGTCTCAACCCAGCACAAGCATAGATCTAGTAGGCACAAGAAAAGCCACCGGTTCATCGTTTCCAGGTCCCCGGCGATCGATCACGCGAGTGGCTGTCTTCATCCTCGCAGAAGGGAAGTCGAGAATTTCGAAATGGAGAGAGTTGGGGGAGTGGGAAATGAAGATTTTCGACCAAATGGCCAATCGCAGAAAGAGGAGCTTTTTGAATTCGGTGCGGGACGATCGATCGTAGTAGACCGCTAGCAATGGAGGCTAGATTGGGTATTTAGTACAGAAGGTAGGGAATGCGGTTGAAACATAGAAGAGTGCGATCGAGGCGATGGAGATTCAGAGTCGATGCAAGCTTCGGAGGTTCATCAGTCATCACGCTCCTCGCAACACAAACCTAGGGGGTGCTGAATGAAGAATACGAAAGAAATATGTTGTGAATACAGCTAACTAAGGTATGTATGTACTCTCTTTCATCGGTGGGGTAGAAAGCGAATATTCTTTCCAACCACAGCAAAAAGCCCACCACCTGTTGGAGAATGGCTGGGGCAGTCTCTCCAGCAGCACTAAGCCAAATCAGGTCTAGCGTATCACAATCCTGGATCACTGTCAGCCAGGCTGTATGCCGAACAACAAGGGCTATACTCAGGGTATATCAGCTCCACTAAATGCCTTATTGTCTGTAGGGCCTAGATTGATCAGCCGAGTATATAGATGAGCCTGTATTCCTAGGTAGATAGAGCAATTGAAATCTCCTATAGCCAACACCACCTAAATTGCGTTAGATACTGTAGCACTTTGTCAGATTGGCGCAATGGCACGGCGTAGTGCCTCGTTCTTACGTTGTTGGCTTAGGAGATTTCAACTGCTCTATCTATCTAGGAATGCAGGCTCATCTATATACACTGTAGATACTTTCAGGCCCTATAGATAATGATTCTTAACAAAGGCATACGGAGCTGGTGTGCCCTGAGGACCCTGATGGTCCTGTACGGAAGGATACGTCCTGGCTGACAGTGGTCTAGAATTGCGATGCGCTAGACCATATTAGGCTTAGTGGTGCTGGAGAGTCGGCCCTAGCTATTTTCTAACATACTACGCGGTTCCCATCTTCGTAAGGCCCTTTTATTGCATTACGTATGTTCCCCTGCGGATGACCCCAATATAGAGCGAATCTACTTCGAAACTTTATAACTGATCTCTTTGGTTTATCCTTTGGTTAAAGATCTGGTGTCTCGATAAGTTATAACTACCACTGTCGCGCCACCTATCATGTAATTCGTAGCCTCCCACACGGCGGCTATCTGGAATGTACAAGAACCTTCGCCGTATACGTAGGTCGCTACAGGTTTAGTGCTGGGCCGAGTATTATTGATCGGACTCGGCTCGAAATTCAATTCAACATCTGGAAGATGGATCCGCTCAGTGTCGCTGTCAGCATTGGAACCCTCCTACAATTGACCACAAACATCATCACGTACCTTGGGGAGGTTCACAGCGCTACAGAAGATCGACGCCAACTGCTGGCCGAGATCAGTAGTATTGCCGGCTCGCTATATGTGCTCAAGGATTCCGCCGAGCAAGCTAAAAGCGATGACCAAGTATCGAACGTACTAACCACACTCGCTGTGCCGTCAGGGCCCTTAGAGCAACTTACCGCAACGTTAGAACATTTGGCTGCCAAATTAATGCCCACGGATGGATTCGGAAGAAAGATTGGTAAAGCCTTGGTATGGCCGTTTCAAAAGGCTGAGACCAAGGACATCCTGTTAAAAATTGAGAGGCAGAAGAGTCTTCTTATCCTTGCTTTGCAAAATGATACCCAGTATGTGGCCTCTGCAAGCATTTCGGTTAAGGTCTTCGCCATTCCATATGTTTAAATATCTACATTTTCCTCCAAATCATTATACAGTATCATTGTTGACTGACAAAATTGTTCCTCGTTCTATTGCAGCTCTCTAACCCTTGCGGCGAAAGACACTCTGGCAGACATCCACGGTGAAGTGCAGCATATAGGCTCCACGGTGGATGATATACGTAGGCAGCAACTAGGTTTTAAAGCCCCCAAGATAGACAAAATTTTATCGGGCAGCTGACAATTGTAGATGAGGAGCGGCAAAAGATCTTGTCATGGTTCTCTCCATTGAGTCCTTGGGTCAGACACCTCGACGTCAAGGAGAGTCGCCAAGCAGGTACTGGATACTGGATTCTTGAGTCCACCGAGTTTAGATCTTGGCTTGAAGGGTCGCAACAAAATCTGTGGTGCTCTGGTGTTCGTACGTAGCATCCAATCATGAAATTTTGGAAACTTGATACTGAAATCCCACAGCTGGCGCCGGCAAGACGACTCTGATGTAAATCAGATATTATGCATCACCCTGATTCGATCCTGTCTAACGTATCTACTGGGTCCTTGGTTATCGACCATCTACACGAATTTTCATTTTCAGACAACATGGTTGGCCTGGCCTTTTTCTACTGCTCTTATCAAGCTCCCGATCAGACGGCTATCAACATGCTGTCTTCTCTTCTGCGGCAATTGGCTGAGAAAAGGCAATCTGCATTCGAGTACATCAAAAGCTTGCATCAAACCCATGCTCCCAAGGATACTCGCCCTCTACTAGACGAAATTACTTCCGGTCTGCGTGAAGCGATGCAACAATTTCGAAGCGTGTCTTTTGTTATAGACGCCTTGGATGAGTGCTCTGAGAGCGAAAGAAAGGCCTTTATGGGATACCTACCGGGTTTGGCACCCAAACTTCGCGTTCTAGTTGCATCGCGACCTGTGCCAAGCATCGCCTCCGATTTGGGGCCTGCTTCTTGCTTGCAGATCGAGGCGCATAATAAGGATATTGAGTCGTTCCTTATGAATCAGATACAGAAGGCAGCGAGACTTAGAAATTACATTGCTGCCGAACCAGGTCTCGAGGCTACAATTATTAGTGCTATTATCAAGCAAGCCAAGGGCATGTGAGTATATACGTATCATCTCGGAAAACTGGTATGGAGTTAACAAAATTTTGAAGGTTCTTACTCGCACGATTGCACATTGCTTTGCTGTCTCGAAAGACGAGTCGTCGAGACGTCCGATTGGCATTGGAGAGCCTGCCAAAGGAACTAGACACGACGTACGATGAAGCCATGGCTCGGCTGTCTGAACAAAATGACGAAGACGTTGAGCTTGCTATGAACGTTCTTTTCTTGGTAGTCTCCGCCTGTCGGCCTCTAAATATCGGACAGTTGCAGGACGCTTTGGTGATGAACCACGACAATGATCAGGATCTTGATGAGTCTGCATTGATTCCCGAAGAGCTCATAACCTCCGTGTGCCTTGGCCTAGTAACGGTCCAGGCCGAGAGCAGTGCTGTGATATTAGTTCACTACACAGCAGAGCACTACTTTAAGAGCCCACGAAGAGAGGGTTTCTTGCAGGCCCATCAGTATATGGCTCAGCAGTGCATCTCTTGCTTGTCATTGAAACCCTTGCCCTATCATGAAAATGCCTTTAGCGTCGATGGAGTCTTCTGGCCACGTCCAGCCAGGACCCCAGTGGGTTATCGATTCCTAGGCTACGCATCGAACTATTGGGGATACCACCTCAGAAGGGTCTCTGACCCGAAACTTGAAGCATCAGCGATCCGTTTCCTCAAATGTGCTAATGAGGTTGCTCGCGCAAGTGGGAACATGCGACTTCGCAATATCATGAACACACGCCAAAATATAGTACCATACCACGTCGTGCGCAGATTCAGTGGTCTACATATTGCAGCTTTCTTTGGGTTGCTGGAGATAGCCAAGGTTTTATTAAAGGATCCAGGGATTAACGTAAATGCATCGAGATCAAGCGGCTGGACCCCTTTAGCAATTGCGATTCGAGAGGGAAATATACCAATAGCTACTCTCTTGGCAGGACACCCAAAAGTTGACGTTAAAAGTGGCCATTTGAGTCCTGCAGGAACAGCACTACACCTGGCTGCGGCCAGCCCTGGCGAACAAACTGTGTTTGTGAGATGGCTACTAGAGGGGGGGGCGGATATCAACTCACTCACGGACAGAGGACTCACCCCGCTTCATGTTGCTGCTGAAGTTGGGCATGACGCTGTTGTTCGAATCCTCTTGGAAGCTGGGAGCAATATTGAAGCTCGCACCGACACATCCACAACACCAATATATCGCTGTGTCAGGAGCGATAATACATCTGTCTTCCATACTCTCCTGCAACATGGTGCGAACGTGAACACTTTGACTTGGGACTCCTGGACACCTTTGCATGAAGCTGCACATCTTGCTGATCCAGCCATGGTCAAATGCATAATCGGCGCAGGTGGTCCTCTGATGGCACGTACTCTTGCTGGAGACACGGCGCTTGACATGGCAGAGCGTTTCAGTAGACACGAATCTGCAGAAATCATGCGTGAGGCAATTAAATCCCAGAGTAAAGCAGGTTCTGACACCCTACCGTTCCGATATCCGGCCCAAGGTGGCGCTCTCGATCAGAATCGCTCAGATGGCGCGGTATTAGAGACTATCGAGGAGGCATTCGACTCGGCTCGATAATCCTAATACAAAAGGCAGTCCTAAATTACCAACATTTACAATGGACGATAGAGTACTCTGAGGGCATGATCTCATGCGCCGACCCAGAGCTGGACTGTGCTGGTTTAATGAGACATGTACACAGAACCGAACATGTCCTCTCACTGATTTACAGAACAATTATTCTTTGCATCACGCGCTCTGTTGAGCTTCTAAAGCACAAACATTGATATGCGAGGGCTTCTCGGCACCTGGTGGATTGCGTATCAAGGTATATATCACCAGGCGACGCAGCATATGTGCCAATTATATTGCATATCCCGCCTTTCAAAAGTAACAACGAGATCATTGTTTGTGCTTCGAGTCTCGCTATCATCAACTTCAATTTCTTTGTTCTCCTGATATGGTCTTGGAGGCTGGCACCGACATAAGATTTTGTGTTGTTGTCACTTATGGTGTTGAAACACCTTTGACAAGCGATCACAATGCATTGTCTTTTCTCTCACTATGGTCCATTCTGAGTTCTTCTCTTCGAGTTTCTTCGAGATCTTGCCCCTCGGAAAAAAAACCAACTTTTTGGAAATGTCGTGATTGCGAGAAGGATTTCATTCCACATTGTGCTACTACCGCTCCCATTTAAACGCTAGCTTTTTCTCCTGCTTAGCGACAACAGACCACCGCCACAACAAACGTGAAGGTGGAAAGCCTGCGTTTAGACCCCGATCTGAAGCCGCACCTATGCCATATTCCAGGACGCCTATTGAAACTGATGCTTTCTTAGCAGGACTTCTCGAACGCCTCACCATCTCACCGACAACACAGGCTGTTGTACAATCGTCCAACAATCGATGGTGTACGAAATGCTTTCTAAAATTCCGATCTGCCACGGAATGCTCATGGCATATCAAACAATGTTGTCGGCATCTGGAATGCAAGCTTTGCAACGATCCAACAACATACGCGACGTAGGCTGAGATGTGACTGCATTCCTGCAAGGACGTCCAATGCTGCCACCATTGTAGCCCTATCGTATGGCCCACCAAGTGTAAAATATATCAAGATTATCGGGCTATGCATCGGACATGCCCTTAATGTCCTGCCAATATGATCTTCTCGAACGACAAGCACCTGCAGGAGCACAACGCAGGAAATCATCTCGACGCATATTGCCGCTGGTGCGATATTTTGCTCGGGGCTCCTATCTTCAAAAAAGCCCACATGGACGGGGAGCATCATCCATGCATAGTATGTAACCTCTACTTCCGGACTCAGGGGGAGCTCGTCACCCACTGGGAACAATACTGCCACTATTGCAGCATCGATCTCGATCCCCAAGGCGGAAATCACGACCACATGATGTTTAGCCACCGCTACAATTGCGAACTCTGCGAATTCATCTATCGGCCACAAGGAGATTACTGCGCATCGCACCTACCCAAACCAGCATCGTTCCCCGCGCCGAACCTCAGACGGTGGGTTGGCGTGGGCCCCAGCTTCTTCTGGGAGAAAACCAAAACCAGACCGAGGACTCCCACCGCAAGACCCAAGAACCCGACAAGGCACCGAAAAAGCCTGCCCAGAACGCCAAAAAACAAGCAGACAACCCGCCCAACCCGACCCCGCCCCCAAAACCCTCCCCCCCCAAACCCGAGAACATATACGCAATCCTCCACCTCAGCGCCAAATCCACCCCGGACGAAATCAAAAAAGCAGCACGCAAACGCCGCATCGAAACCCATCCTGACAAGCTCCTGCAGAAAGATGGGCTATCGGCGGAGGAGAGGGGGAGAATCTCGCAGGAGGCGCAGAGGGTGAGCTGGGCGGTGGATATTCTTACGGATCCGGTCAGGAGGGGAAGGTATCATCGTGAGGTTAGAAGGTATTTGGATGAGGTGAGGGGGGGGGGGTTGCTGGGTTTTGCGAAGGAGGGGGGTGAGGGGGGATGGTGCATTCTTTTGGGGGGGGAGGAGGGGGAAGTTGGTGTGTTAGGAGATGTGTGGGCGCTTGATGTCAGCTCATCTTTGGAGGATCTTCGGAGTATGTACATCGCTCCATTGTTATGGTTTGTGCTCTATACGCGGCAAAATAGACATTTGGGTGAGAACCTCTAGTTCGTATCGAGATGCAATCTCATCGATAGGAGCGCAACAGAAGTTTCGCATGTGAAGAACTAATGTCAAAATCCGTAAGTGCTGATAGCAACACCAGCATAGAAAAATACAAGTATCTAAGCACACTCCCAGACCCTGTACCACAAACCTCAATTCTGCGAAGGCTGAGGCTTCGAAACAAGTCCAGAATTCTTGTCTTCACCGGACGGCCCCGTCTGAGGCGTCGACAGCGCCATCGCCTTCTGAAACGTGGGCTTTCCATCCGTAGTGTCGAAGGTGATCCGCTCCGCCATCGTATATCTCTCCCCTGAGCACGCGCCGTCGCTGATACCGGGCGAGGGGAACTGGTTCTGCGCGTGGAAAACGCACCAGATCTCGGTGCCATCTGGGCTACGGAAGATTCTGTTTTCTTCGTTAGAACTGCTGGTGCCTCGTCATTGTTTTTTAATGCGTTCGAAGCTTACCCGTTGTGCCCTGTGCCGTAATTTCCATCGTTGCTGCTCAAAACCGGGCCGGATTTCACCCAGTTTTTGATGTCTATCGGATTGCCTCCCGTGTACGTTAGCAGACCCAGCGAGTAGCTGCTGGTCCCGCAGTTACTCGCGCTGTAGGTGATGTAGGTGCTGTTGTTGTGGTACATGGCGTGAGGACCTTCGTTGACGGGATAACCAACTACTTCCCAGTCCTTGGTCGGTTGCGAGATGACTGAGCGAGCGCCGACTTTCGTAGGTGAGAGCAGCGGTGCGATGCAGATATGTTGGGTTCCAGAGGTCCTTTGGGCCAAACAGGACCAGATGAAGAATTCGCCGTATTTCGGGAATTGGATTAGAGATCCGTCGATTCCTAGCTCGTTGAGTTGGCCGAGGTAAGTAAAAGGGTCCCAAGGGGAAGAGCCGCCTACTCAGAATCAGTGAATGTTCTCTTGAAAGGAAAGGACGCACAAGGTACCCTTTAGAACATGAGGACTGTGCATGCCAACGGAAGTTTCCGGCGCAGCAGAATAGTATGTGTAGTAGCTGTGGGAACATTAGCCAATAGATAGCGGACAAGCGTCGTGTCTCTTACGTTCCATTGAGCTCGTGAATCTCAGGAGCCCACATCCCCGCGGACCTCGACGGATCCGTTTCATGATAGAGAACCTTCGTGGTGCCATTCTTGAGACCCTCCAATGTGGTGGCCCGAGTCAATTCGAACGAGTAGCTGCCCCTGGCAGACGTGGTTGTGAGGTAATAGTACCCGGGTTCGCCGCTTTTTCCATGTACGTACATGAGATGTGGATCGGCTCCGTTCTTGGGTTTGAGAGGGTTCGTGTATGTTGAAGCAGAGATCAAGCTGATGAGCGTAATGAAGGTGAATTGGAGTAATAGGCGTATGGTATGCATGTTGAATAGACTAGGAAGGAACCGCAATAGAAAGAGTATATTCAATCAGCAAAAAGCGAAAGCAGCGTCGATAGTAGGGTAATCAGGTCTAGTTGTGACCGCTGAGCATTGGAGATACTGTCATGTAATAAGATATGGGGTCTCATCAAAGATATTGCTGACTTTGGGTGTTGGTCTGATCTTTGAGCAACGAGTGACTGGGGCGATTTTGCTACTGCGTTCGAGACGGGAAATTGTCTGACGCACGAGAGTGTATAAATCCAATGAATTGATGTGTAACCACACTGATTGTCTCACTCATTTGACGCTGAAAAGAAGGATCTGCTTCGTGGCCCCATCAGCCACATTACTGCGGCAGTATCAATTTCGAGACGTGCACACGTGTCCAAGGTATTCAATGTACTCTTGGCTGGCTCGTAGATACATAACAGCCGCGGAACATGCTGGAAGCGCTGAGAGCCTTCAATTACAACATCGAGTCGGATATGTGAACTTTGTTTGGACGACTTAAATGAGCTGTTGGTGTAGGGGGGTGGCTTGTGGGCCGTGTTGGGTGTTTCGCAAAGAATGCCACCTACCTTAACGAAATAATCGTATGAAAGCACTGGCTCAAGGGCCTGCAAGAGGGTAACTTTTGCTCCAACATTGACCAATGCATGCATGTTGGTGGTTAGCCTGGAGAAGTGTAGATACTATGTAAGGTATAATTAGACGGGTTACAGCTGGCCAGGGGTCGAAAAAAGTTGAGCTGGGGTCAAGATTAACCGACGCTAAGCTCGGCTAATTCTAACCTCGGTTGAATTTTGAGCATATATTTAATATATGATCCATTTTTGTTTAAAATATCAATTTTTCAGATATTTTCTAGCATATATTGAACATATGCTCGGTAGATACCGATTACTCTTATTAATTTGTTAAGAAAAATTATTAATTCTCAACGAAAGCCTACCACATACTGAGTTTATACTGAAACATGAGAAAAAATTGATATCTTAAATAAAAACGAAGCATATACTGAGCATATGCTAGAAATTCAAAACGAGGTAAAATTTCGACCCTAGCCGAGGTTGCGTCGGAATTAATTTTCGACCCCAGCCGAACTTTTTTCGACCCCGGCCCAGCTGTGAGCCCAAAACTAGACTATAGAACGTGTCCAGATTGTCGCAGGATGGACAGACCGCAAGGCTCACCTTGAAACAACGGACCTATTCTTTGATGCAACCATCAACAATTGGTAATTAGACTCTGATTAGAACTTTGCCTGTCCTGGAAGCTACTGAAGACATGCCAAATCGCAATGTTGATCCAAAGAGATTGCTGGGAAGTTGGCCTGGGGCGAAAGTGACTTCGCAGTAGGAGAACCTAGAAAATTGCAACAATTGGACGGAGAGCAAGCTTGCCATTATTAGAGATGTCCATGACATGCAAAGCATCTGTGCTACATGGCGCCAGGGATCTCAGGCTGGTAGAAATGTATTCACCCTCTGCTTTACAATTGCTGATTGTCGCTGTATTGATAGGAAGATCGAACACTCAACCCACCTCAGCCCACCGAACTCCAGGTAGCAATCAAAGCGACGGCCCTCTGCGGCTCCGATCTACATTACTATCAACACTACTGCAATGGAGACATTCAGGTTCGTGAAGCGATGTCCCTGGGTCATGAGTCGGCTGGCCTAGTCACCAGTGTCGGAGCACAAGTGGAAGGATTCGAGGTCGGAGATCGCGTGGCTTTGGAAGTGGGCTTGCCATGTGGGGTATGTGAAAGATGCGGCGAGGGAAGATACAATATTTGCACAGACATGAAGTTCAGAAGCTCGGCCAAGTCGTTCCCACATCTGCAGGGTACCCTTCAAGAGCGCATCAATCACCCGGCAGCTTGGTGCCACAAGTGAGCTTGTTCCTTACTTCGTATCTCGCAAGCACGCAGCTGAGCTTCAAGACTACCAGAAGATATTTCTTTTGGTCTTGGAGCTTTGTTGGAGCCTTTGAGTGTTGCCATACATGCAAGCCGAAGGGCTCAAATCGCACCAGGTGCCCCAGTCTTGATATTTGGAGCTGGGACTATCGGCTTGCTATGCGCTGCTGCATGCAAAATCGCTGGAGCATCAAGGATTAAGATTACAGATATTCAGGAAGAGAGGGTGAACTTTGCAATTGCGAATGGCTTTGCAGGCGCAGGCTTGACAGTCCCTCCCAGGCGAGGCGAAACCATTGAAGAAAGACTAGCAATTGCTAAGGATATTGCAGAGTCTTCCCTGCGAGATGAGACGTTCAAGGGGTTTGATACAGTATTCGAGTGCACCGGTGTTGAGGCATGTACCCAGGCTGCTATCTACGTAGGTCCTGCCTTCGGCTATCAAACACGTTTACTCATATATTGGCAGGCCACTCGCCCTGGTGGGAATGTCGTTCTAGTAGGAATGGGCAACCCTATTCAAACCCTGCCAATCTCAGCAGCTGCACTGCGCGAAGTGGATATACTAGGTACATTTCGCTATGCCAACACGTATCCGGACGCTATCCACGTCGCCAGTAAAAGCACTTTATTACCTCACCTGGAGAGTCTGATTACCCATCGGTACCTTGGGCTCGCGAATGTGAAAGAGGCTTTTGAGATGGCGGGCAAAATACACGACGATGAAGGTGGTCTTGTGTTGAAGGTAGTCGTCGGAATGAGCTGAACGAAGGAGGGTGAAGGGGTATCTAATATCTCGGGATTTTCATGAAGCGTTTGCTCAAGGTATCGCTTACAAAATGGGCCATGAAGCTGAGATGGCCTATCTCCGAGACATTCTCGGCCAAAGACTCATCTATGAAGAGATCGTATCCTTGCCGTCAGCTTCTCTCTAGAGTCTGTCGTTCTAATTTACGTGATACGTGTTGTTGAGGCTCCTCTACTTAACTCCTGGTAGACCACACTCGGTTATCTCACTGGCAGATATCAGCTCTCCAACACTGAATTCATCACACAAGCATCAAAGGATTCGTACCAACAGCACTACGGCCTTGGCTCCAGGTCGCAGCTCTCCTCAATCCCGCGAATTGAAGAGAAACTTGCAATGAGCTACTTGGATCAATGAACCTATTTCGTTCTTTTGACAAAGACGAATTTTTTCGGAGACTGTCAATCATCGTTATATCAATCATCGTTAACACGCAATTTGAGCCCTGTGTTAGAATATCGGCACCGCTCTACTGTTTCCTTCTTCGGAATCCTACGGCCGCGGACCCAGGAGCTAAGCCACGTTTAAACCCGAAAGGTGTCGGACATAAAGAGTCAATTCTTTACCTGCATAATCCTGATATCTTATAAATCAAAACCTTTCGTCCTTGTTCAAGTCCAATTTTGCTCCTCAGAATCTTGAGTGTTTGCTATTCACTGCCTACAAGACCTTGAACTTGATTAAAATGTCTCACCAATTACCAACACGCCAACTAGGCAAAGATGGCCCTCAAGTGACCGCGCTGGGCTTTGGGGCAATGAATTTGAGTTGTCAGTGCAGTCGACTGGCTCTTTCCTCTTATCGACCTATTGATCATCCTTGATTAGCTTTTCTGTACGGCTCAATCCCGCCGGACGAAGAGCGATTCAAGGTCCTTGACCGCGTCTACGAACTCGGCTGCAAGAACATAGACACCTCCGAGGGATACGCGGACAGCGAGGATTTGCTGGGAAGGTGGTTCGCAAGGACAGGAAAGCGAAGCGATGTCTAACCGTCTCTCTCAGACGAAGAAGTAGAGGATTCTAACCAGTATCGCTAGGTCTTTCTAGCCACGAAATTCGGAGTGAAGATGAGTCCGGATGGTGCACGAGTGTTTCGAAACGATCCTGATTACATTCGCGCCGCAATCGACATCAGTCTGAAAAGACTCCAAACGGATTACGTGGATTTGTGGTATTGGTAAGCCACTCATGACCATAGCATTACAACACCAGCAGCTTACGTTTCAGCCATCGCCTAGACGGCAAAGTCCCCGTCGAAACAGTCGTCTCCACCATGGCCGAAGCCGTCAAGTAAGCTCCCCCCTCCCAAAAAATACACCCACAGCTAATCAGACTTAGAGCCGGCAAAGTCAAATATATTGGACTGAGCGAATGCTCAGCTGAATCTCTCCGCCGGGCCTGCAAAGTCTGGCCAATCCACGCCGTACAAATTGAATACAGTCCCTTTACCATGGATATCGAGTCACCTGGCATCAACCTCCTGGCAACATGCCGAGAACTCGGCGTTGCCACGATCGCATATTCGCCTCTTGGCCGCGGCATGCTGACCGGACAGTACAAGTCAAACGCCGATTTTGAAGAAGGCGACTGGCGCCGCACCGCACCTCGTTTTTCAGCGGAGAACTTCCCTAAGAATTTGAAGCTGGTAGATCAGCTGACTGCGATTGCTGACAAAAAAGGGTTTACGACTGCGCAGCTGACATTGGCGTGGCTGATGAAGCAGGGGGAGGATATCATTCCAATCCCTGGAACGAAGAGGATCAAGAACCTTGAGGAGAATATGGCAGCGTTGAAGGTGGAATTAACGAAGGAAGAGGATGCAAAAATTAGGAAGCATGTCGAAGCGGTGGAGACGAGTGGGGATCGCTATCCGGGGTATATGCAGACGGTGATATTCATGGACACACCTCCCTTGAAGTCTTGAGCCACAGGGGCGTGAGCAATCGAGAATTAATATTGCTTGGTAAGGAGATTGAATTAGTAGATGTCGTTGCTGCTCTTTTCGATCGAAAAACAAACATTTGAACACAAACATTCTTGCGCTATCTTCCAGCGCCTTGAACAAACCTTCCATTGATGCCACACAAAGCGTATATCAGCTTTCCGGAGAGGAGACGAGAGTTACAAGCCTGTAAAGTCCGAGGTTCTACACGGAAGTTCCCAGATTCGACTTTCGTTAGGCAGAGTGGTACTAGCCTGCCAATACACATTCAACTCCTTACAGAAATACCACCATTTGAAAATAATTTGGACCTCCTGTGTCGTTTGATTCCTGATTGTCACGCTACCTAGCAGCACGAAAAGGAGACCAAGAGGTTGCAGGGGCTCAAGAAGAAGCAAGCATTGACCAACGACACGTTTGTGAAGCTCGCGATTAAGGCACCAACCCCTAATGAACAGCTACCTGGAAAGGGAACTTTGCGCGAAAGGGCATGGTTAGAAGACAATGGTCGTGGAGTAGCAGATTTTAATCAGGCAAAATTTGAATATTGAAGGCCGTGACGAAGGTACAGCCGTGACTAGAAAGGGCCCTCTAGCCATACCAGGGGACAGGGTCCCAGCGAGTTCTCCTCAAGGGTCATCGCTTCGGATCCGCGGTCGATGAGATGAAGTAGTAGTCAGCCAGATGAGCATTGTGACCCCTTGTCTGAGAATGGCGAACCTCCTCTAATGGGATCTCCGGAGAGCTGAGTATAAGCCTAGCACGAAACCTCGTCCCAATCATCCTGCATCTGAGAATAATAATGATCTTGATCGGCGCATCAGACCAGGCCTCGCTCAATTGACCCTAAATAAGATTAAGCAGTTCTTGGTTTGGGCGATTTTGCACCTGGAACACGGGACATGGTAAAGACCGTGCCCTCCGAAGGCTTGTGTGCTCCAGTTATCTCTTCTGGAATGGCGGGTGGAATGAATGCAACATCATAGCCGTAGGTAACGTCATCTTTGCTGATCTTGTCTCGGAGACGCTTGTTGGACTTTGAGTCAACAACTACGAAAATCGGCTTTGGGCGCCACCTGTGGGACATACGTGCAGTGCAACTGCTGAGCTCGAGCCACTCTCAAGCCAGTCTTCAAAACCTGTATCTCCTGTCTTGCAGAGCTAACCAAAATATAGCTCCTCTCGTCAAATGGCGTTATCTATGCCTTTCCTATCAGCTTCGCCAAAATATCTATTTTACTGCTCTACCTCCGGATCTTCAAACTCGACCATACAATGCGACTGGCCGTCAATGCCGGCCTCCTGTTCACCACCGTTCACTATACAGCCATCATTGGGACCGCAATCACGTCAATTGTCACCTGCAACGGCCTGACCCAACTCTCTATAGCCAATTCTGCAAAGATTATGCCAAGCCAGTAGTCGTCATGAACGCCGTCATAAACGTAGCGACGGAATTCTACATCCTAGTGCTTCCGACTCCGTGCGTTATGAAGTTGCAAATCACCATCAGACGCAGAATTGGTCTCCTCTTAGTCTTCGCAAGTGGGCTCGTGTAAGAACAGAGGAATAATCCCACCTCTCCAAAGAACGGCGCGCGTACTCGTCGAAATCGATAGATCCTGCGCAGCAAGTCTGACGCGCATGATTATCTTCTGCATCCACTACGCCGACCCCGACGTCCTCTGGGTCCAAGGCCGCAATGCACAATTTACGTATGCACCTCAAGTCATCACAATCATAAATCCCATACGTTGTGTCTCTCTTGCTGACCGTCTCCTAGCATCGTCGAAATCAATGTCGGCATCATCGTTGCCTGCGCATCGACCTTCCCAGCCTTCTTCTCCAACACTAAAATGCTCGGCTCGGACGCTTACTCCTTCCTTCGCTCGCGCATCATGTCTGTCAAACGCAGCTCTGTCTTGAGATCAGGTGCGGGACAGTCGTTTACTGCGGAAAGCGAGAAGTATAAGTTTAGGGGGGAGGGGTTTTATGAGTTGAGAGATGTTGAGGGGCTTTGTAGGTAGGTCTTTCGGGACGAAGGGTATGCGATGTCGAGTAGGGTAGCCTTTCTGGGTCGGAAATCTTCTGGGAGGATAAGGAGGGATGGATTTGAGACTACGATTGTTTCGAGTCTTTCGGGACGGGGTATTGGAGATACTTTTGATGATGGACTGGATCAATCAGTCATGATGTTCCGGCGGGTTCGATTTTCTCAATCACTTTTAAAAAAGCAATCTTGGTGCTATGTATGCTACCTATGCAATCCACATTCGACCAGCCAGCCAGTGCTAGCCGCAAACTATGCGCTTAGCGCTTCCCCTCATTCTTCTCCAGCCACCATCTCACCCCCCTGTCAATTCCCTCATCTAAGCTAACCGCCGGTCGATACCCCAAGACCCTCTTCGCCTTCTCCGAATTCAATGTGCGATGAATAGTACTTAACCGACACCCCTCAAGAGTCATATTCGGCTGCTCCCGCCCCCCACTCTTCAACCAAACTATCCACTCACTGACCCATCCCATCAGCAGCCCAATCCAAACCGGTACAACGGTAATCTCCTCCTTCTTGACCGGATGCCCAGCGGCCGCGCTTACCTTCCGCGCAAAATCCCAGAATAGGATCCGCTCATCATTCGTAATGTTGAAACACTCGCCATCAACGCGCTTCTCCTGAAGCGGAGTGGGTTTCCCCCACGCAGCGAGCAGATGCTGCGCAGCTAGAATATGCGCGTCGGCTAGGTTTCCAACATACATGAAATCGTAGACGTTCTTCCCCCCACCCATTTGAAAGCGCGTCTTGCCCGCTACAGCAGTCGGCAGCAATTTCCCCAAACAGATGGTATCGGCTTCGCCAATCGCCGTGCACGGGCGTAAAGAGCAGGTCAGCAGGCCACGGCAGTCGCCTTTCTTGCGGTTGCAAGCGAGGATTTCAGCCTCGGCGGTCGCTTTAGTGAGGGTGTAGACACGTTTTTGGGCCGGCGGGTGCAGAACGGGGAGGGTCTCGTCGGCGTCAAGAAGATCGGAAACATTGTCATGGATTACGGAGGAGGTGGATGTAAAGACGAGGCATCGGGCGGTACCAATGCGGGCGACGGAATCGAGGAGGTTGCGGGTTCCGATGACGTTGACGTCGAAGAAGTGCGCGTCGTTGGGGATCATAGAGTCCGGGCAGGCGGCGTGGAAGATGGTGCGTGGTAAAGCCTTTTGGATGATGGCGTCGACGGCCGAGGCGGAGGTAATATCGCAGGTGTGGTAAGTGATGTTGGCATGAGTGCGGCGGTTGCGCGACGTGTTGATGTCAAGGACGTGAAGGTGGCAGCTTGGTTCTGCGGTGAGGATGCGTTGGACTAGATGGAATCCTATAAAACCGCACCCGCCGGTGATGAGCACTGGACTCATAGTCTGAGAGGATGCCATGGCAAGAGGTTACGTGGGATGAAGAGTGTCAGGTTGCTGGTTTGTGATGAGTGAGAAGTGCGATCGTGTCCGGCCGAATGCCTTTAATGGCAGAGCTGTATGCGGTCATCAATTATCACGCAGAGACTAGGCAGCCCTGAGGGTCGGTGAGAGTGTGATTTCATTACCTGGTACGGAGTAGTAAGGATTGGCAAGCCAGAGAGGAAGGTTGTCAAGGCTAAAGTATGTCGTGCAGTAAATGATCACCACCTAGTTTAGTTTCGTCTTAGGGTTGCATCAGTCTCGCCTCGGATATCAATGTGTGTGCGTGTGTGCCGGCATAACGTTCAGCTGCTACGCCACGATCCTCAATCATACCTTAGTCGGCATTCTATCAACCGATCGGCAGCTAAATATGCGGTGGCATCACCGTCGGAGCTGACACATGCCTTTTTTATCCGAGCCAATGTCTTCAATGTCTTCAATACTTTGTCTTGGCCATAAAGTATCATACTCCGTACGTCTTTGCCTTAAATACACACTCTTCGATCCGTTTTCAAAGAGTAGTTATTGAGCCCTGCTCAATCCTACTAGCAGTCTTTCGTCTCGGCGTATTTGAATATGCCTCCCGAATCTTGAAATTAGTGCTAGCACATGTCCTTACAAATTACGATATCCAGAGTATCAAGGTTTCCGCAGGCGAGAAACGGACATTCATCTGGCGATCGTCCATTGTACCCAAGTCTTCACCAGCGTTATTACTTCGACCCAAGACTACTAGAACGACCTGCAGCATAGAAGGTTTATAGTAATAGGGCATATACTTTCTCATATTAAGTATTCAAGAAGTTTCCTTCTGCGCTGAGACATTTCACTGTTGCTCGTGAGTAGGTTCAGTCCGAGTGACAGTACAAATGGCTGAACTGTTTACTAGTCATGATGCTAGTTAAATATTCCCTATGGAAGGAGTGACAACAAGGTAGCCTGCCACCAACAATGGTATGCTCCGTGCCGTTCGATCGAGCGCTACAGATTTTCAAGGTTACATGTAGCCTGACTTTCCAATGTCCGGACGTTACATTCGAGCCAGACGGACGCTTGCTGCATGAATGAAGTATACATAACGACAGATCGCATGGAGTATACATAACAAAAGATCGCAAGTGGCACAACACTATCATTCTCACTGACTCTGCGGGCTTGGGCGAGCATTGCGCTTCCCCGGGGACCAACTGCTACTGCGTTTTCACCACCCCTACCAATCGCCACGTTTACAGCGTTGCTATTGGCGACAGCATTGGCATCACCCTTTGCGGATAGGGTCACGGCTTCAATTCCGGCACCGTGTTGCAGCGTTTTTGGTGCGGAGAATCGTTGACTTGTTGCACGGCGCATGTCTGTATCAAAGCGCTTTTTGGAGAATAGGTAGTAGTGTCTGCAAGCCCGCGAGGCAAAGGGGGATTTCTTCATGGAGCGGTAGGCCAAGATCCTAAGGAAGGGGAAAAGCAACAAAAGTGATCAGAGCCCGGCTGGATTTCTTTTGCACATGGTCTTTTGTGATTTGATGATTGGAATGTTTTCGATGTATTGGGGCGCCTGCAAGTGAACCCATAGCCACTCGTTAAGTACACAATGCATTGCTCAATTGAGCAAAGCCCAAACCAAAAGACCAAAAGTCATCGATTCAAGAAGTCTGGACCCTGACGATTCCTAGGATATTGTCTATTGCACCTAAAGAGATCGCTCAAAAATTTGGTCCTTGTTCGAACTCGAGCTGATACCCAATACTCCTGGTAACAACAGTTCCACAGGACACAGTTATTGGGGTGCCAATACACCCCCATTCGCAAGCACACGGCACACTCGGGGTACAGCGAGAAAAGTGTTGGTGGCTAGAGAAAAGAGTGGACATCTAACCTCAAGAAACAAGCAAGGCAAGTAGTGGCATTCTTACCGGAGACTCGGCCACGAGCCTTCTGGCGTATTAGATTAGTTGATTTATCCTTGTTTTAGTCTTCCTTTGCGAGAATTAATGTGCTCTCTAGAGCAAAACTTGCAACCTGTCAACCGTAGATGATACCTTCGCTTCCCTTAGACCTTCAAAGCCAACGATAGAACTCCCTTTACATATTCCGCAATCTCGTCATTCCCCAGCTTACTCTCGCCATACAACCGATCCACAAAACTGATCGGCACCTCCGCAATGCTATACCCCATCGCCTGCGCCCTCACAATCAACTCCATCTGGAACGTATACCCCTTACTCTCCGTGCTCTCAATGACATTCTGCAGCACCTCCCTTTTATACAAGCGAAAGCTCCCCGTCAAATCACTCACCCCCGGCCTCAGCGCCGTGTCCGCAAACAAATTCGCCCCGCGGCTGATCAACTTCCTCTTCAAGTCCCACCCGTACACGCCCCCGTCCCCGGCATACCGCGTCCCGGTCACAATATCATACCCCCCAGCCTTCTGCAACTCGATCATGCGCGGTAGGAACTTGGGATGATGCGAGAAGTCGGCGTCCATGATGATGACAAAATCGCCCGTTGCGTATTTCAAGCCGTGCACGTACGCCGTGCCCAGGCCCAGCTTCCCCGGCCGCGGTTTCAGGACGATGCGGGAGGGGCTGTAGAGGTCTTGTAGTTGCTGAGCGACTTCGAGGGTGCCGTCCGGGGAGGCGTCGTCGACTATGATGATCTCCCAGTCAAGATTGTTGGCCGTGAAGGTGCGGTGGAGGAGCCAGACGAGGACGGGGAGGTTGCGGCGTTCGTTGTAGGTGGGGAGGAGGACGGAGTATTTGTGTGCGGAGGACATTTTTATGGTTGTGGTTCTGGCTGTTCAGGGTCTTTGCTCGCACGAGAGGCTCTCGGGGCCTCTGTTGGTGATTGGAATAATAACCTCGTAGACAGCTTCTCCGTCTCCAGGTCAAGCTAGCGTGTTAACTTTACCCGCTGCAAGGTACCGAATATACTAGTGCTGTGGCTCGTGTAACATCTCCAGCCACAACCATTTCTCTCTCTCCTTTGACATGGAGATTCATGAAGAAGACTGTCTCGGAGCATCTGCTCGTAGTGATGCGATGATTTCACGAAAACCAGAAATTTCCAGAGAGGCAGAAAACGTGTCCCCAAGCGCCCTGACGCCATCTGAATTCTATAAAAAGCTTTTTACGAGATTTGCCCCGCATCTGCGTCATCGGATGCGTCTCGATGTCCAATGATTCCAAACAATGTTCCTTCTTCATCCTTCTTTCCTTTTTCGATCCTTTGGTGGAGACAAGGAGGCTGAGGAGGGTTTATAATTCTACACGAGCCATAGCCACCACTTACTCGGCCAGCTTCCGAAGTGCCTTGCAATTCTAGTGGCAAAATAGAGAGCCTACCTTCTCTTCAATACTGCTGATATTAGTATATACTCCTTGCAAATTACTCACGCTTCTCCGTTCATAACCCCAAATCCTTCTTTTCTTACCCGACTGTCGCTACTGATCAGCTTCCTCCTGTTACCTTTTCTCTTCATGGCCCAATAGGATATACCGCAGACATCTCTCGTCCATACAAGACAAACAGAACAATGCTGGCCATACTCCCACTGCTATTTGCTCTACCCACAGCGCTTTGGGCCAGCCTCATCTCCCGCGACAACGTCACATATGCCTGCAACAACTCCCCCGACCTCTGCTCCAGATCCTACAACAATATCACCCAACTCGGTGCACATGACAGCCCATTTGTCAACGGCTCCAGTAACGCCAATGGCAACAGCATTTCCTTCACAGATGCCGCCAACCAGAATATGAACAGCACGGCCCAACTGACTGCCGGTGTCCGTCTGCTATCGGCCCAAGTGCACAACAACAACGGAGCCTGGCATCTCTGCCACACAAGCTGCAGCCTTCTCGACGCAGGCACTCTGAGTGCATGGCTATCAGGCATCAAGACATGGCTAGATGCCAATCCGCACGACGTAGTCACGGTCCTCCTTGTAAATTCGGACAATGCAGCAGCCTCTGATCTGGACGCTGAATTCAAAGCCGCCAACATCACCTCGTACGGCTACGTACCACCTTCGTCAGCAACAGTCCTGCAAACATGGCCAACGCTCCAAGACATGATTGCCAACTCAACACGCTTAGTGACATTCGTGGCTTCCCTCGAACCAAATACAGTACCTTACCTTCTCGACGAATTCACCTTCGTCTTCGAGACCCCCTACAACGTCACCTCCCTCAGCAATTTCTCCTGCGTCGCGGATAGACCACCCTCGGTACAGGGCAAAACAGCGAACGCGCTCTCATCGGGCAGATTGCCATTGATGAACCACTTCCTCGACAGCAACTCAGGCCTTGGCATTCAAATACCAGATACAGGCAACATCACCACTACCAACGCTCAAATTGGCATTGGCAGCCTGGGAAACTCGACCACCGCGTGCGCGGCGGCATACGGTCGTCCCCCTGCGTTTGTATTGGTTGACTATTTCGATCGAGGCCAGACGCTTGCTGTGGTTGATGGGATCAATGGTATCACGCCCACGGGGCGAGGAGGCGCGGCAGCGGGCTCGGGGATGACTACGCAGATGAAGAATACGAGTGCGAGGGTGACGCCACCGAGTAATGCTGCGGAAGCCCTCGCAATGAGTTTCGTGTGTCTGGTGGGGATGCTGTTTTTTGATATATTCTGGATTTGAGCAGATACGACCATGCTTTGGGTGAAAGATAGTTTTGATGGTCATGCCAGCATTTACGACTGAGCGGGAAAGCATAGCGAGGATACATTGGGCGAGAAGGGAAATGCATTGGGCGCATCAGCACATAATCGCATAGCATCAGCAGCAACTCCATCATTTCCAACCAGCGATCCCCCCATCACCCTTCCCTCAAACTCCTAACAACCCATCACATCCCCCCATCCCTCGCCAAAATCTCCTCCACAGCTGTCACCTTCTCCCTAAAATGCTGCTCCTTATCCGTCCTACCCCCCGCCACCACAGTCAGCCCTCCACTCCACTCCAACCCGAATCACCCCTCCCCAATACCCATCCGCCGTTCCGCAGTAAAGCAAAGGATGAGAAGATGAAACCCACCTCGTCCCAACCCGTATATCCGTCTGCACCCGCCCAACACCCAGCTCGTGCACCCGCGTGTGCGCTTGCCCGATCAGCTGCATTACCGCGGTCCATGATCCTTCTACCGGACGCGATCACATTCAGCGCAAAACCTCACTTCTCTTCACCTCGCCGAGCAAGCGAGCAAGCCACCGAGGAGGGGAAGCCGCCGAGGGGGAAAAACAAGGGATGAGGGGAAAAGACAGAGTGGGGGGAAAGGGCAAGGAGAGGGGTGGGTTACCAACTGTAGTCCCAGCTGAGTGCATAGAGTACTCCAACCCGGACTTCTGGATCAGCCGTTGTACTTCTGCTACGTAGGCTGAGACTGAGGGGGTGGGTGTGCCGATCTGTAGAACAGGGGGGTTTTAGAGCGGGGTAGAGGGGTGGTGAGGGAAGAGAGGGGGTGGGGGAATTGGGCAGGGTTGGGGATAGCGGGTCGGTGAGAGAGGAATGGGGGGGTTAGGCTGCAGGTGTGGTAAGGTGGTGCCCAGGTGCCTAGGTGCCTGTTTGCATCTTCGCCTGATCTTTTTTTCTGGGGCAACTCTTTTTTTGGAGGGAAATGGGAGGGGGTTTTGCCAAGCTTTGTAAAGGGGAAAGGAGAGGAAGGAGACGGGGGGTTTTACAGGCACGAGACAGAAATCTGCGACGCAGGTGGGTGGAGTTGCGAGGGCTTGTGATGAGGTGCCTTCTTTGGAGGTGGAGGAGGTGAAGGCCATTGCATGTGAGAAGTGAAGTCTGAATGTAGGAGAAAGGTGGGTTTGGGACTATAGTTCTGTAAGGTAGGGTAGTGGAGGTGCAGTGACCGATGGATGGAAGTGTGGCGAGTGTGTTTGTCCAGGAAGGTGCCTGCCGCTAGATACTATCAAATAGTCCTTCTCCGTAGGTACCGTATCTATCCTTTCATCCTCTCTCCTCCACTCACACGCCCAAGCAGCATATTCTGACTGGGCATTTTTCCATTATCGATCTTCGAATTTTGGAGTCGGCCTTTAGCATATTATAACCCCGCATTTGCGGCGTCGACGACTTTGATTATTCGTCTTTGAGACCCTGGATTGCCTACAGGCATTTGGGCCTTGCTAGTGGTTGCCAATATCATTATTACTCGGGATTATTTGACGTCTTACTGATTCCCCTTCCCCGTTTTACAAGGAACAATTGCACGACCCCGACTATCATCCCAGTACCGAAGATCGACACTCACCGCCATCAAGACCACCACCAGTATGCTCACCCTTGATCTGGACCCCGACATCCAACTGGAATACCTGGCGGAAGGAGGCGCCAACGTGGTCTATCGTATCCGCCTCCCACCTCCCAGTCCTAGCACCAGTGCGGATCTCCATTCTCAAGGTGATGGAGCAGAACAAGACGCACCACTGCCATCAGAGATTCGCCCACTTCAAGTAGACCCTCGTCTCATGGGGAGGCTGGTACGCCTGCGCAAGAAAAACCACCCATCAGTCCTCAATACGTATACGAGTTATAGGGAAACGATCGTCCCCTTGTTCACGAAACGCGTGGATCCCGAAGCTTTTGACGACGACGTTGACATACCACCGTTGTGGGTGGATCTTCGCGACAATCTGATGGAGCAAATACTCTTTAAACCGACGGAAGCCCTACTCAAAGATTGTAATGCAAAACTTCGGACAATGGAAGCACAGGGTAACAGACCCGAAAAACGTCATAAGACCTACCTTGACGAAAACGAGAACCACGGCTGCCTCGTCACCGATATGACTTGCTCACCCGACAGCGGCAAGACACTCGTTGAGTTCAAACCCAAGTGGCTTGTTCAGTCGCCTACAGCGTCCGAGGGCGCAAGGAGATGCCGAACGTGCGCTTTGATAGCGTTGAGGCGGGCGGAACGATCTTGGGAGCCAGCACTTTTAAAGGGTGAATTCTGTCCGCTCGGCCTGGTCACCGGCAGCAGCGATGACAACTGGATTGCCATCCGTGGTATGCTAGGGCTGGGGCCCTATACGACTGGGAGTGCCACGGATAGGGCTACGATCGAAACACAAGAAAGACTCAATATATTTTTGCACAAGCATCCTATCCTGGAGCGTTTGAGAAAGTTGCAAAAGAAGTTGGATCCCGACGGGCCCTATGAGGCTCACTTGAGTTCGTTGAAGTTCATAGTGGCAATGACTTTGCGGGATTGTTCATTGTTCCTGAAAGTAGGCTGGGAGAAATCCAATTTCGAGTGATTGCTGACAAGTATGCTTATCAGGTACCTACGGACGGCGTTGGACCTATCCAAGCAAAGCTTGGAGATCTAGATATCAAAGTCCCTGACAATGATAAGATAGCGCATTGGCGTGGGCTGGAGAGTAGGCTCATTGTCGAAGGCTGGTACACGGCGAGGGAGAGAAACCAGCATCCAGGCGAGGAGAATTTCTGCGTGCTGGGGTGGTAAATACGTGGTCTTTGAACAGACATATTGTGTCAATCCCTCTCGACTTCGAAAATCTCGCCGGCTAATTTCTTCACCGCTGCGTCTTCGATTCGCGACAGTGCGCCCTTGATATTTTCCAAGACCGCTTCCGGCGCCCCCTCTTTGGCGCTGTAGTAGACATCAATCCCCGCGGGCGTGAACAGCGTCTTTGCAAAATATGTCACCACCCACCGCTCACCCCCATCCAGGTCTCCCCACCCAAGCACCTCCCAATGCGAGCTGGCAATCTTCAGCCACCCCTTCCCTCTCCAATCCCAAGTCCCTGCATCGGTCCCGCTCGCCGTATCGATCCCATTGACGGTCTTGACCTTGTCCGAGGAGCGCGGTTGGTAGGAGACGATATCATCGAGCAGGAGTTGAGAGGATGTCGATTGGAGGGGCTTGTAAGTGATTGTGACGTTGCGTTTCGACGACCACATGGGTAGGGTGGAGTGGGTGACATGCCATGTTCGGGCAAGCCATTCTATGGTGGGATGGGAGTGGGATTCGGGTTGGGGAAGTGCGGTTGCGGTTGGCGGGCGGAGGCTGATGGGATTGCTGGTCATGGTGGGACCTGGTGACGGGGGTTGTGGAAGTTGAAGTAGAGGTATTACTCAGGTTGCTGCCCGGCAAAAGGGCGAGGATGGAGATTCTACTGGCGGAAAGGTTCCACTCTTCAGACATTTGGAGAATGGATTAGGTGATTAGCAACCTGAGGAAAATTATGAATACTCCGTAAATGACTTAATGTGCGGAATGCTACCGTCGATGGTTGAAAATAAATCTAGAAGTGAGTGAATCGGGGTTTTAAGGTCACCGAATCTTGCATAATCAAGCATTGGATAAGTGTTCCACATCCCTATTCTGTGCCCTTGATTGATAGACCCATAGACCTTTTGATTACTCTCCGGAGTGCGTTTGTGCATTTCCCGCCTCCATTTCCAATCAACACTCGTATTTTGCCTGCGGATCAAATTGCTTGAAAATGCTTACAGGTAGACATTCATCTCAAAATCTTCACTTTGTCTCAAAGTTTGTGTCACTACAAAAGGTCCTCTACCCCTCTATCCTACTTCCTTCCTTGCCCACCATCACCTGCCACTTCTCTCAACATCCCTTTCATTTCTCTCAACATACCTCTCCGTACCACGTCAACCCGTCCACATCGAGCCACTTCACCACCTCACCTCCAATCATGTCGTCCCACCCAGCAGACACCACCCCCTTCTTCAAGGCGGTACAGAGCCGCCGCACTATCCACGCCCTCGAGCACAGCTCCCCAATCTCCGATGCCCGCATTCAAGAAATCGTCAAAGAGACCGTCAAACATGTGCCCAGCGCCTTCAACTCCCAGACCGCTCGCCTTGTCGTCGTTCTGAACAAGGAGCACACGAAGCTCTGGGAAATCATCATCGAAGTCTATAAGCTGATGTTGCCCGCTGACAAGTTTGAGTATGCCAAGGGGAGGCTCGAGGGGTTTCGCAAGGCGTATGGGACGGTATGTCGCTCTGCCTCCGCTCCAATTGACGTGTCACGCAAAGCTTGCTACTTTGGCCTCTGTTGTGGAGGTGTGCTGACAGCCCGATCCTGTCCTTCAGGTCCTTTTCTACGAAGACACCTCCGCAATCCGCACGAATCAGGAGAAATTCAAGGCCTACGAAGACAGGTTCCCTCAATGTGAGTCCCGAATCCACTCCTCCGCCGTAACCTCACGCCCCCCGCCCCAGATATTACACACACCCACACCACATTCTACTCGCCCCCAATGAAATCCACATCTAACACCCCCTCCACCCAGGGTCCGAACAATCCAACGGCATGCATCAATATGTCCTCTGGACCGCCCTCGAACTCGAAGGCCTCGGCGTCAACCTGCAGCACTACAACCCCCCCATCGACCCCCGCCTGCAGACCGAATACAACATCCCCGACACCTGGACCCTCAAGGCCCAGATGGTGTTTGGGAAGCCTACTGCGCCTGCGGGGGAGAAGTCGTTTGCAAATCCGCACGCGGTTGAGGAGAGGGTTAAGGTGTTTGGGGCTTGAGCATGCGATTGAGCATGCGAGATGAGTCGTGGACGGGGGTCAGGGATGACGTGCTGGAGGCAGTGCGGATGACTGGGTAGGCCGGCTGTGAGGGCCCTCGGCGGGCCTACTAGGATGGTGCTGGATGGTGTTGTGCGCGAAGAGAGGTGGATGAGCTTTAGCTTGCCAGGCGTCGGTGGAGGACTCACTGCATTTGATGAGCTTAGTAGCTCAAATTCATAGATGGCACAGCAGTCATAGAGATGAAATGAAGAAATATCCTCGATTGATGACTGGCCTTAAAGAGGCACGCAGACGGGGGGTATCTACCCACCAGTGCCAGTACGCCTGACCCATCTAGAGTACCATTCATGCATCCGTAACGCCAATGCTAATGGCCCACTCCCCACCTAAGAATACCACCCCACCACCCTCATCCAACTAGACCTTCTCCTCCTTCTCCTTCTTCAGCCACTCCATCTCCTGCTCCCTCGCAACCAGCATGGCCCTCTCCTCCCTCACCTTCTCCTCCACCCTCTTTACCGCCTCCCTCATCCTCGCCACCTCCTCCACCTCCATCTCCACACTAAACACCCCCTCCACCTTCCTTTGCGGAATATCCGCCGTCCTTCGACTCCCCCCCATCTTCCCCTTCCCCCCCTTTCCCCCCCCACTCAAAATC
>JAABUQ010003466.1_pt1 | contig 28861 bp, 31 predicted proteins | sample 5560001 | NCBI WGS metagenome assembly JAABUQ01 (sample SAMN10711888, study PRJNA513371) | rock metagenome | isolation source: Antarctica rocks | place: Antarctica: Victoria Land, Finger Mt nord | collected 2015-12-18 | reverse complement strand
TCGCGCGACCTGTCGCATAAAGGAAACGAGCGCCGACAGGATGATTATGTGGAGCGGACCATCAAAAAGGCGCTAGCGACAGTCGAGCGTGGGCGTTAGTGCTCGGAGGCACGAGCTGGCGCAGGCTCTACTAGAGAATGTTGCATCTGCGGGATCATCGCGCGTTGTGTCACCTTGGGCTGATCGAAGGCGTCATGTACGAAGCAGTATAGGAAAAAGAGCATGATCAGTACCCACCCTGCAAGGAACCGTAGAAAGTTCTTCCGCCCCAAAATCCTCCCCAAAAGCCGCCTATCTTGCCCCACCGTTTCATTCTGTCCCCGACGTTGTAATAACCGACCACCTGCTCGTCGGTGTGGTAATCCTTTGCAACAATCGACAACGCATGCATGTCGATTCCTGCGCGTTGGAGCCGCTCTACGGCCTGCTCGGCCTCTGGATGAGTGTGGTACACCGCTACTACTGATTCAACTGAAGACATCTTGTTATTTCCTTTTTTATCTTTCTTAGGTTTCGGAAGTTGTATTCTCAAAGCGAACAGCCAGGTTGGCCGCAGTCGCACGACATTTCTATTTCCTGGTGGGCTTCAGGGCCTTTTTCTGTCCGTCGCAGGTAGCAGAGATTGGCTTCGAGGCTATTTCATACTGAAGAACGCCGTTATTCAGAATTCTCGCTACTGAAAAGACCGGCACCAAGGGCGCCCACGCCCCCGACTACAACCACGCCTCGCAGAACTCCGACTCGTCTTGACGCCAGAAGCGGCCCCATCCCTGGAATTGGTAAGAATGCAGACCCGAGTAGCAAGCCCCAGAAGCCACCCCAAAGAGCACTTGTTTTATTCCATTGCGTCATTCTTTTCTCCAAGTCACCGGTGACAATCTTCTGCAGCAACCGCCGTTCTTGGAAGTGAACGATTGCGAGCGATCAACGACCAAAGAAGGTCTGTTTCAACGTGAGGCAGCGACCGGTTCGCCTCGATTGCCGTAAGTCCAAGCCACAACACAGTAACCGAACAGGAAGACCGCTAAGACTAAAAAGTTCCGGAAGCCCAGAAACTCAGCTTGTTGTGGCATGACGCTTCTACTCTGAAAGCGAGCAACCGGGATGCCCACAGTCGCATGAGATCTCTCGCGTCTTCGCAGCGTTGACTGCAATAAGTCCTGTTATCTGCTACGGTGCACCGGCACGCCGGATGCCCACATTTTTTTGGTTCACTATTAGCCATGATGATTACTGTTCCTATGTATCGAGTCTAAGGAGGAAAACGTCAATTGGATGTCAAAAAGCCCAGAAATGAATTGGTTCCGTGATCTCGCCTAATGGAGCTTCGGTCAATCTCATTTACGCCTGGATCAGCTAGGCAGGTACTCGACCAACATTCACGGATGGGTGAGTGGGTGGGAGCGACAAGTGCGTCATGCTTTGTCTTGAGTGGCGTATTCGAGCGATTTCGACGCTGACCCGTTTTGCTTGTGCATACTCGCAGATGGATCGTCTTGCATCGGGTTCGCTCTCGACTGGAATTCCAGAACTACGCGTGCCGCCACATCTCCCTTCTCAAGGCGCTTAAAGATGTGATTGATCTCAGACAACGGCTCCAATTCGATGTCGGCTTTCACTTTGCCGTGGACGGCAAAGTCGAGCGCTTCAGCCATGTCCTCGCGGGTTCCAGCGAAAGAACCGCGAATAGTGATACAGTTTGCCACTACGTCGAAGAGCGGTACGGGGAACTCTCCCGGGGGCAGCCCAACCAGGACGCACGTACCACGCTTACGAGTCATACCAATTCCTTGTTTGAAGGCGATGAGCGAAGGTGCCGTAATCAAAACACCGTAAGCTCCGCCGCCCGTCTCCTTCTTCAGAGCTGCTGCGGGGTCGCTCGTCTTAGCGTTGAACACCAAGTCGGCACCGAGTGCCTTTGCGTGGTTCAGCTTCCCGTCGTCGATGTCCACGGCGCAAACTAAGAACCCCATGGCTTTCGCATATTGAATGGCGAGATGTCCTAGTCCTCCGCAACCTGAGACCGCAATCCATTGCCCGGGGGACGCCTGCGTTACCTTAAGGCCCTTGTAAGTGGTGATTCCGGCGCAGATGAGCGGGGCAGCCTCAGCGGCTGAGATGCCCTTGGGGATATGCGCGACGTAGTTGGGGTCGGCTAAGATGTACTCGGCAAAACCGCCATTCTTCGTATAGCCACCGAACTGCGCATCCGGGCAAACTGTCTCCCATGCTGAGAGGCAATACTCGCAGTGGCCGCAGGCGGAGTAGAGCCACGGCACGCCTACACGGTCACCCTCTTTGACGATGGTCACGCCGGCACCGACCGCACTAACGATACCGATCGCCTCATGACCGGGAATGAACGGAAGTATGGGCTTCACAGGCCAGTCCCCGCTTGCGGCGTGGAGGTCCGTGTGGCAGACGCCACACGCCTCGGTCTTCACGACGATCTGTCCCGCTCCTGGCGTCGGGATGTCCCACTCGCGCAATACAAGCGGCTTTCCAAATTGTTCAACTACGGCTGCCTTCATCTTCAATGCCATTTGGGACTCTCTGGGTTGAGTGTAGTTAGAAAATCGTCAATACGACGTCAAAAAGTCTGTTGAAGCGATCCTTATATAGAAGCTGGCGGTGTCAACAACCGAAAGGCAAGAAGCCCCGCGCCGCAATCAGCAAGCCGCGCGATAGCGAAATCGCGCTTCAGCGTGACTGCAGGTACGCCGCCAATGCACGGAATTGATCGCTATCTACGTGTGCGGCAATCATCGTCATCTCCGGTGCGTGCTGCCGGTCGCCTGCTTTGAACTTTGCCATCTCACTTAGAAGATAACTGCCATTCTGGCCGGCCAGCCGCGGGGCTTTGGCCTTGCCTTCCGCCTCAGCTCCGTGGCAAGTCTGACAAGCCAACATACCCTGGGCGGGAAGACCCTTTAAAAAGAGTTCCTTCCCCTGTTCAATCAGCGCCGGATTGCCGGACCGTCCGCCTGCCGGTTTCTGGATCGCGTACCAGGAGGCGGAACTCTTAGCTTCGTCGGCAGTAATCGCATGGGCGATGCCGATCATGTTTATACGTGCTTCGGCATTGCTCGCGTCGACTTTTCTTTTATACCTGCCAATTACCCGATAGAAGAGTTCTTCAGACATTGGTGGAGCGTCCCCCCGGCCAAATGCGAAGCGTCTTCCAGAGGTCAGAGCTCAAGCAATTCCAAAACTGCCCGATCCGGGGTCGACAAGACCAACGGCCAGTCCCAATTTCCCCATGATTGCCCGGTGAGGCCAACCGGAAGAACGTCGGAGGGGTGTGGGGCTCCAGCCCCGGCGGAGTAGCCGTTATGCTTATTGAGAGTGCGCGGAATGAGCTCGTCTGTAAACAACCGCTTTGCACTGTGGAAGACGAAACGGTCTCGCAATTCTAACTTGCCTATCCATCGCGGAATGGTAAGCGTCCGGTGGATACCGTATTGACCACCGGCGGAAGTCTGCGGCGAAACGATCCGTATTTGATCAGCGGCGCAAGAGCCTGTTGAGATCGTGGATCTTTTCTGCAACGGCAACATGGTCTTCTAAAGTGGAATCCAAGCCCATGGTTTGCGTGGTTACTTGTTGTAGGTAGGCTGCAATTTCGGACGATGTCGCATCTTCAAGCAGCATTCGGAACACTTCGGGAAGATATCCATAATATTCATCTCTGGCTTGCTCGACGCCCGTTACACCGATCGGGTCCCAGTCTTTCCGGAGAATTTCGTCGATAGATTTATAGACTTCGAGTTGATCTGGCGGTAACGTCTTGCCCATGCTGCTAGTCCTCGTGCAGAATACTTGCCATTTTGCATGAGGCAAGGCACGGGTTGGCGGACGCCCACAGTTTTATATTCCAGGGCAAAAACTCCACGATGCGGTTGATCGGATGATCGGCAATGCGCGTCAGCAGATCGCGCAGATAGGCTTCCGGATCGAGATCGTTCAACTTCGCCGAACCAATCAGGCTGTACATCGCAGCCGCACGCTCACCACCAGTGTCCGAGCCCGCGAACAGATAATTCTTGCGTCCAATAGCCACGGCACGCAACGCTCTCTCGGCAGCGTTGTTGTCGATTTCGAGCAAACCGTTATCGCAGTATCGCGCCAACGCAAGCCATCGACCCAAAGCATAGGCGATGGCACCGGCGATATCAGACTTGCGCGACACTTTCGTAAATGTGTTCTGCATCTATTCGTGCAAGGCTGCGATAAGAGGAGTTGATCGAGCCTGGCGCACTTGTTCGCGTTCATCCGGCGAACGGCCTCGGATCTCCCTCTCGATGACGTAGAGTTCAGCTATGCGTGCGAGAGCTTCTCCTGCAAGCGGCGATGAATGTGCCTGTTGGATGTCGAAGAACTTGCGGCGGACATGAGCCCAACACGCAGCCTCTTTGACGTCACCGCTGTCATATAGGCGATTGAATCCCGCGTAAGCATCGGCTTGCAGTGTGCCTTTGAACTGCGCCAAGTGTTGATTGGGATGCTTGCCGGAGCGGTCCGGCGTATACGCAAACCAGACAGCCGGAGCTGTTGTTTGAGCGGCCGGTCGTTCATCACGCACGTACGTCCATAGACGTCCGGTTTTCGTTCGCCCTCTGCCGGGTTCCAACACGGGGACAGGCGTATCGTCAGCGTGTAGCTTGCTTGCGCTGATCACATGCTTGCGCAACGCGTCGTGGAGTGGCTCCAAAAGCTTGCTAGCACCGCCAACCCAATCAGCCAGCGTTGACCGTTCCAGTTCCACGCCCTGTCTTGCATAAATCTCTGATTGCCGGTGCAACGGAAGGTGATCGGCATACTTCGAGACAAGGACATGCGCAAGCAGACCCGGGCCAGCGAGGCCGCGTGCAATCGGCCGGCTGGGAGCTTCCGCTTGCACGATCACATCGCACTTCGTGCAACACATCTTTGGACGTACATGCCGGATGACTTTGAAACTAGCTGGAACCCATTCCAGCACTTCCGACACGTCTTCGCCAAGCTTGTTCAATCCAGCGCCGCACGCCGGACAAGCCCGCTCGCTGGGCGCGTGCGTTTCCACTTCGCGGGGTAGATGAGCAGGTAAAGCATGACGAACTGGCTTCCTTGCCGCAGCAACCCCGGCGGCCTTGGCCGGTTCCAGTTTGCGCTCTAGCTCTTCGAGTTGAGCGGCCTTCGCGCATTCGAGTTCTTCCAGTTCGAGTTCAAGCTGTTTAACCTGATGCTCGATCTTCTCCGACTTGCGGCCGAACTGGATTCGCCGCAAGTGCGCGATCATCGTCTGAAGCCGTTCGATAACGGCGTGCTGTTCCACCACCATCGCCCGCAACGCATCGACATCGAGTGCGTTCACATCGGGCAGCGCGGTAACAGGCACTTTCAAACTATGCCATGCTTCTCGACGTAAGTCAGTAGAGTTACCGAAACATTCTCACCACTTCTTGTCGTTACGCTTAGACGGCCATCTCTGGCTTCCAAGTGCGTGCCGGTTGCCTCCAATCGATGCCCTCCAGCAGCATCGATAACTGTGCTCGTGTCAGCGCCACAGTGCCGTTATCGGTCTTCGGCCAGACGAAGCGGCCACGTTCCAAACGCTTTGCAAATAGACAAAGACCGTCGCCGTCCCACCACAGCAGCTTTATCAAGTCGCCACGCCGGCCGCGAAATACAAACACGTGGCCGGCGTACGGGTCCTGCTCCAGCGTCGTCTGGACAAGCGCACTCAAGCCACCAAAGCCGCGGCGCAGATCGGTCACGCCTGCTGCAATCCAAACGCGAGCGTTCGCTGGCGGTGCGATCATCGCGCCAGGCACTCCACGATCGTACGCACAACCGCCGCGTTCATGTAACCAGTAATCGTGATCCGCATACATTGCGCTTCGATCACCACACTGCAGCCTGGATTCGCTTCTGTCTCGGTGGCCTCAACCGCTTCCATCACTTGCACCGGCATCAATGTCGCTGCCTTCGCCTGTTGTGCGGACTCGCGGGCCTGTTTGCGCCAGTCATAAATCTGGCTTGGGTTCACGCCGTACATTCGTGCCACGGCGCCAACCGTCGCGCCTTTCTTCAGCGAAGCTCGCACGATCGTCTCCCGTTCCTCAGGTGACCACTTGCGTTTTTTCCCTACTTCGCGCGGCTTGCCGTCAGTCTGCGTCGATACATCCATCCCAGAAGCATGGCGCTCCGCTAGGCTGCTTCGCTAGACGGTAATGCCCGTACGCTTACGCGGAATGGGCTGATTCCCATAGAGATGAATCTCTCTTGGGCCGTTCACCGGCTAGAGGTAATGTCCGAGGCCGTGGACTTCTAAGGCCGTGCGCCCGCCGACGGTGAACGGCGAATCAAGGAGAGTCTGAAGGGAAATTACAATCTGTGGCCATCGAAGGCTATCCGTCTGGTCCTGAGCCGGAAGTTGAGCTGGAGGGCGACGGTACACTCCCCGAGCGAGTGTATCCAGCCAGCCATTCTTGACATACTTGGCTCGCAAAGAACGAGAGTACCCGGATCGTTCGAGCCAGGAGGCATCACATCGTGTGCTCCGTTAAGAGCTCCGCCAAAGCACAGAGTGAAAACTGGGTATTCTCAAGCCAGAAAGACGTGCAGGAAACGCAATGTTCTTTGTTTCCAATTTACTGTCGTTTTCCCAAAGCTGGACGTCCCCGGTTCGCTCCCGGTCTCCCGCTCCATGTTTTCAATGACTTAGCCTGCGCGAGGCCATGTTTCTAAATTCTTAACGAACCAATCGAACTCCTGGAATCTGCTCAACTTGTTGCAACGCCTGCAAGATTCGTGCGAGCTTAGAGCTCGGATTGAAGCGTCTCGGGCGTCATTCGCGCGGCCTTGTTCTTTAGGCTGGCCGAAGGCGCGAGCTGCGTGGCCTACACGGATATCCATTGAAAAAGATGATCCATGGTCCCTCCGCGAAATCGAGAACGCATTCTTAAGCCGGTGTGACCGTTTACGGGATACATCAAAATTGCCTTTGCTGGCCAAGCCTGCGAACACCTCGCCTATTACGACGGACGTCGCCGCCGGGACTCCATTACGATCGCTTCCACGTTGACCCATTAGCGTCCAACGATCCCGGTGTTCTGAATGCGTCGAATATGACTTCGGCGCAGGCGCGAGCTTCTTGCAGTTCGGAGCCAACGAAGAGTTATTCCCCTATGACACTAGCCGATGGACTTGGACTGCTCAAGCGTGGCAAGGTTTTCGCGTAAACGCACGAGAATTGCCAGATTATCCGCGTCGTTAACACGAGACTCGACAACATCCAACACTCGCCGAAGTCCTGCCATTACGAACCGATCACCCGCTCCATAAATCGCGATATGCCCCACTGTCTCCTCCAGAATCTCCCCAACCGTTGGCGTTGGAAGCGTGAGTCGCAGAACGCCCTTGTCGTCCTGGCGCATTTCTGCAGGCCGAGCGCGCTCCGCAAGCAGTGCCATTCCGCTCGCGAGTTCGTCGATGCCGTTGAGTGCGGTAAAGGGATCGTTGATTCCGGGGGAGAGCGCCCGCACCACGACATCTGTTAATTGTTGGAACTGATACCGAATATCCTGCGTCGGGGTACGTTCTCCACCAAGGAGAAAAGCTTTGACTATTTGCTTCAGCGCCTTTCCTTCCAGCGCCTTTTGCCCCAAACCTCAGCGACTTTATAACCCTTAATGAGATGATCCCCCGGCTTGACTGTCAGCGTGATCATGAGATCCTGCTCTGTCGCGATTGCGAGCAACTCATCCAGTCCGACATTCTGCAGATACCCGCTTCTGGGGATTGCGATTGCTACCTGCCTTCGCGTTTTTAGCACGTCGACTCGGCCTGAGCTATCCGTCGGGTGGCCAGCATTAGAGGGATACAGTTTTGGAATTGCTCCTTCCGTGTCCTCAGCGATCACTTTCACAATATGAGATGCCTGAATGGATGCCGATACGTGATGTATAAAATAAATCAGAAGAACCAAGCTGGCCAACGACAGCGCAATTGCGACCGTCACTGAGATAGCTGGCACGAATCCGCCTGATACATCCGACCCGCGAATCGCGCGTACTACAAGCACGCTGTAAATGAAAGTAGAGACAAACGTCCCCAGCATAACTTGTGTGATCCGATCGCGCATGAAGTTGCGCAAGACTCGCGATCCATACTGCTGGGAGGCGATCGAAAGTGAAACGGATGTTAGTGAGAATGTGACGCTAGCTGCCGTGATCATCGAGCCGGCAATGGTACTCAGCAATGAACGGGCGCCCTCCGGACCTCCGGAATAGGCCCACGGAAGCGAAGTCTTTAACCCCGGATCAACTCGCTCATCGAGATACAGCAGTGCCAACGCTAGACCGCAGGAGAGCGCCAACATTACAGTCGGCACAAACCAGAATCCAGTTCGCAGCAGGTCCAGCAATCGATTCCATTTAGTAAGCATGTTGTCTTCGCTAGTGAATGATGCCTGAAACGTTATGGTCAGGCAGCGCTTAACGTCTCAAAAATAGAATCGTCCAAGCTCCTACAAAGCCAAGGTAAAGGGCAAGAAGAAGGATTCCCTGAGTTCGAGTTAGTTTTGCTGAATGAGCCGAGAGAACGACAGCCGTCAAAGTGATGAAAATCAGAAAGCAAAGATCGAGAATCACCAAAGAGTTGGGCGAGCTTTGCCCGAAGATCAGAGCTGGGAGTAGCAGGCCCACTACAATATTGATTGTGTTGCTATTGAACGTTTCCGTGATAACCGCAGAGCCCTTGCCGCTCTTTGCCAGGCGAACTGCGGTCAGGGAGTTCGGCAGGCCGGTTAGACTGGCCAACACAAACGTGCCAAGTACCGCTTTCGGCAACCAGCCTTGCCCGATCGCCGTGGCGTACTTGATAAGACCAATACTGCCCGCCACGATTGCTATAAGTGCAGGGCCGATCAAAAGAGCTGGTTTCCAGGATTCCTTGCTCTGTACGACTCGCGGAGTTGGCTTCTCGCGTTGGCTCTTCTGATTCTGTTCTCCGATCTTCCGTGTCTCCTTCTTGGATTCCCTGCTGGCGTGGATTAGGAAAACTTTCCAAGAGGAAGGAATTGGTAAGCGTTCTATGCGTGTGGCGCTAATCGCGAGAATGTAGATGTAGGAGATAACAATCAACAAGACCAGAACCGTGGCAAGGATGGGATTCAGAATCCCGGCGATCAACGCCCCGCTGAGGAAGGTAACACCCAAAGCAACGGCGCCATTAAAGACAGTTCCGGCCGATGGTGCGGCAACCTGGCCGGCTACAAGAGCCCCTAAGCCCAGAAGCGCTGCCAAATTGAAGAGATTCGAACCCAAAACGATACCCACCCCCAAGTCGCGTTGATTGGACATCAGAGCGACAATGGCGGATGATATTTCGGGTGAATCTGCGCCAAGAGCGGTCAAAACTCCGAGGAGCTCGTCCGACAAGCGAAGCTTTCTTCCCACCCGGTCTAGGCCCCGAGCCAACAGGTCGCTAGCCCAAAGCACTAACATCAAGCATCCAGCGAATAAGGTAATGTTCAGCAGCATGCTCTATTCGATTGGACATCAAAGTTCGGCGGTACGCGCCGGATTTTGTGGAGAGCGGGTCTCCATTGAGACTTGGGTGGCGCCGCAGTCCTCTCGGGAGCCGGGGTGTTTGCCGTTAAGCTCGTTGCCTGGAGGGCGGAAGCGATATGGGATTCTCTATGGGTAATGACGAAATTGGCGGCGAGAAACAGCAAGCCGGACGATCACGAGACACAATCGTGCTATTCAAGCCCAGAAGTTTGGGTGCGAGCATTTACGCGTGGGCTTTGACACACTTGTCGGGCAGCGCGAAAGTGGTCACTGCAGTTTGGCCTCCCCACAACTTGCTTTCTAAATTCGCGCACTGGCGATAGAAATTACACTTACCTACTTCCGTGACGAAATCCTATCGAGCTCGTGTACGAACGGCCGAGCTGCCGATGGAGTATGGACGTCACCCTGAATGATCTCTCTATTCTTAATGTCGTGACCATACAATTCTTTATTTGCAGTGTCGTCTGTCGTCACGGCTGAGCCATTGAGATCAAGGCCACCGAAAAGTCCACGCGAACGTGAATACGTAAGGATCTCTGCATGCATCTCCGCGTCCGTCATGGCCGAGGCGTCGCGTCCTACAGGACCAGCAGCGGCTGACGCCTCACCGCCCAGCTGAAACTTGTCGCTTAGAAGATGTTCCATACCCGATTTGCTCATAACGAGCATCACTATGTCCGTTTCAGCTCCGCCAATGAGCAGGCCGAACTTCCCTCCTGTTATCTGAATATCGCCGGGAGCGCTCCAACCGACTCCGCTTGGCTTCCGGCAACTCACAAATCCGGCCCCATACTCGGCACCAAATATAAATCCACCTTTTTTTAGGTTTGGTATCACCGCGACACATGAGGCGCGCTTGAGCAAATCCTGTGGAATGCTTTTGTCATCGGCGTTCATCATGGCATGCAAACTCTCCGTCGCTGCCTGTAGCCTGGCGTCAATGCCCTTTTGGGCGAACGCCGGCAGCCCGATCAAAATCGCGATCGCGACGTTGATATGAATTTTCATAGTTGAATCCTCGTTAGTGCTTGTCCTTGCTGCTTGCGTTGTTAGTATGTGGGCAACCAATTTCAAAGAAGGTGATTATTGTCACACTGGCAGGATTATCTGGCGGCTGTCCATCGGTCGGTGGCTCCTGAGTAGCCGTAGTCTAGTCGCTCTCACGCCTTGTAGCTCCTTAAAGCTGCCATCTTAGGTTACGCGCGTTTCTCGGTCAGATAGTAATTGACTGCGGGAGTGATGATCAGAGACAGAAACATCGAAATCAGAATGCCGCCGATGACCGCGATAGCGAGGGGCCGCAGCACTCCCGAGCCGAAGGCCAAGGGTGCCATGCCCGCGACGGCCGCGATGGCCGTCATCATGATGGGCCGAAGCCTTCGCCTTCCCGCTTCGATCATGGCCTCCTCTGGAGGTGTCCCCTCGGCTCGGGCTTTATGATCGGCATCGATCAGCAGGATGCCATTTTTCGAAACGATGCCTATCACCATGATCAAGCCCATAAAGGACGAAATGTTGAACGTTGTCCCGGTCAACAGGAGAGCAAGAAAAACGCCTGCGGTGGAGAGGATGGCCGAGGACAGGATCGCCGTGGGCGCGGATAAGTTCTTAAATTCGAAAAGCAGCAATAGGAAAACGAGGACCAGTCCAATCAATAGGACTACCATCAGACTCGTGAACGAGCTTTGCTGGGTTTGAAAGGTGCCACCATACTCGATACGAATCGAAGAAGGCAGGTGCAGGCCCGCGATAGTCTTCTTGACGCTGGCGATCGCGCCCCCCAGGTTTGAGCCTTGCAGCCGCGCCGTGACCGCCACGTAGCGCTCCAGATTATCCTGCAGGATCTCGGTCTGGCCCGGAAGATCGACGATGTCGGCCAAAGATCCCAGAGTGGCGATGGTCCCGGCGGCGCTCGCGAGCAGCGTGTTGTTCATGGCGTTCACCGATGCGCGATACTGTTCGGGGAAGCGCACCCGAATGGTGTAGGCCCGGCTATTGAGGACCAAGGGGGTTGAAGCTGTCGCGCCCTGAAGGATGGCGTTGGCATCGGTCTCGATCTCGTCGGGCATAAAGCCAGTTTGCGAAGTAACTTCGGGTTTGATTTTGTACATTACGCCGGGGCCGCTGGTGGTGTTGTCGATTCCATTGAGCACGTCCACAACACCATTGATTTGGGAGATCTTTTGGCCGATGATGGGGGCCCAGTGGTTTAGCAGTCCCTGGTCGGGTGAGAATAGCTTGATGTCTATCGGTTGGGGGGCGCTGGTCAAGTCGCCGATCATATCGTGGAGGAGCTGGCCGAACTGGATGCTAATGCCTGGCTCCTGCGCCTTAATTGTCGAACGCACTTCCGTAATGACCTGATTTGTGGTACGGTTGCGATTACTCTTGAGCCTGACCGAGATGTCGCCGCTATTGGCCTCGGTGACAGCGGCGAGCCCAAGCTGAAGGCCGGTGCGCCGGGCGGTGGTAGCAACCTCCGGGAGAGAGTCGATGATCGAGACGACGTGGCTGACCACCCGGTTTGTCTCTGTAAGGGAGCTACCGGGCGGCATAATGTAATCCACTACGAAACTACCTTCGTCCATGGGCGGCAGCAGATTGGTACCGAGCTGACCATAGCTCCAGTAAGAGACGGCGATCAAAAGCACGGCGAAGGCGGCCAGCCACCAACGATGGTCCAAGACAAACTTCAAGAGCCGCTCGTATCCGCCGAGAAGACGTCCCCCGAGGCTTGGGCCTTTCTTCTCTTTCGGCTTGTCAGACGATTTCCTCTTGCCTTTCAGCAGGTATTGGCTCAGGTTAGGCGTCCAAGTCAAAGCCAGACCGAGCGACGTCATCAGCGCCGCCGCCATCGTGATTGCCAGGGCGCGGAAGAAGCTGCCGGTAACCCCTGTCACAGTCACCAATGGAAGAAAGACGCTGACGGGCGTGACGGTGAGAAAAATAAGGGTCCCACCAACTCTTGTAAAGCACTCTGGATAGCGTGCTCCGGGTTCTGTCCCGCATCGCGGTGGGTGACGATGTTTTCAATCACGACAATCGCATCATCGATGACCAGGCCAACGGCGGCCGCTATTCCTCCGAGCGTCATCATGTTAAAGGTCTCCCCGAGCGCATAAATCGCGACACAGGTAACGGCGATCGTCACCGGAATGACGAGGCCCGCGACGAGAGAACTGCGCCAGTCGCGCAGGAACAGAATGAGCACGACGGAGGCGAGTATGATGCCGATGACAATGGCGTCCCGCACGCTTTTGATGGAGGACTGTACCGACCCGGATTGATCGTAGAAGGTGGAGAACTGGATGCCGGGCGGAAGCGTTTGTCGCAAGCTGTCGAGCTCCTTCATTACGGCATAGGCGACAGTCACGGTGCTGGTCCCTGGCTGGCGAGTGATGTTAAGCAGGACTGCCGGCTTCTCTTGGGCGGTGACGACGGTGTAGACCGGCTTCGCCGAGGGGCTCACTTGCGCGACGTCAGCTATATGCACAGGGACTCCGGCGGTCGTTTTCTTGATGACGATTTTCGCCAGTTCACCGGGATCGTGGACTTGCCCGTCGACGATATCGAGCAAAAGTTGGTGATGGGCGGCGATGAGACCCGGTGAATCGATCACGTTCGTTCGGGCGATGGCGCTGAGAATGTCGGGGACCGTGATGGAGGTGCGAATGAGCTTGACGGGATCCGGCGTTACCTGGTATTCAGGCGTTTCTCCGCCTTGTACGGTGACTGTGGCGACGCCGGAGACGCGATTCAGCCGCGGCCGAAGCTGGTAGGTGGCCATCTCCCATAATTGAGTGGGCGGAATAGTATCGGATGTCATGCCCAAACCGAGGATGGGGAAGCTGGAAAAGGTGAGCCGGTGCGCGTTGATTTTTACGGTGGGAGGCAGCGTCCCCTGGACGGTAGCTAGCGCCGCATCGACGCGCTGAAGCGTCTCGACCATGCTTACATTCCAATCGAAGAACAGGTCGATACCGGCCGTTCCCCGGCTGGTAGTGGAACGCACATCCTGCAGGCCGCGTACGCTGCTGACCGCGATCTCGACGGGGCGCGTGATGCTCACCAGCATTTGATCAATCGGCATCACACCGTTATCCATCGCGATGATCACGCGTGGAAAATTAGTGGTGGGAAACACCGCCGTAGGGATTTTGAAGGCGACGTAGACCCCTAAGGCAACCAGCGCCAAGATGAAGCCGATGAGCGGCTTGGAATAGGCAAGAAGCCAATACTGTTTAGTCGCCTCTTTGCTTTCCTGCTGTTCCGGCGTTTGCTTGTCTGGATTGGCGGTTCCCATTTCAGGTCTCACTGTTGAGCGCCGGTGGAAGAGGCCGATTCGGCTTTCACTTTTGTCTTGTCGGGCAGCCCATAAGCTCCGCTGGCGACAATCTCTTCGCCGTCTTCGAGACCACTCACGATTTGCATGTTGCCGTTTTCCTCAATTCCGGTGGTAACGTTCTGGCGATAGACCCGGCTATCGGACTTGACGACCATCACGGACTTTGTCCCATTCGAGGCGGTGAGAATGGAGGAGGCTGGCACGACCAGCGCATTCGGCAAGACTTCTGCGATCATCGACACTTCGACCGATGTCCCGGGCTGTAGGTCGAGATTGGGATTGGGCGCTTCGACCCAGATCTGGACGGTGGTGCTATTGGGATCGAGCGCGGGGCTGATGATTGTGATCTTTGCGGGAACACCGTTCGGCAAGCCGGGAACGTGCAGCGTGGCCCTGTCGCCGCGCTTTAGCAGAGCGGCTTGAGGCTGCGGAACGTGCAGACGCACGACTATGTGGGAGACGTCCATTACGGTAATCAGCGGGGTTCCGGCGGTCGCCATGCCGCCCGGATTGACGGAACGATCCGCTACAGCGCCATCAATGGGACTGCGCAGCTGGGAGTAGTTCAGTTGAGCGGTGGCGGCGAGGTGTTGTCCGCGAGCCGATTCCAATTGGCCCTTGGCAGCGCTGAGTTGCTCCGATTTCCCGGTGTTCTGCAGGTTCTCCAAGTGCTTCTTTGCGGTGAGGTATTGGCTTTTGCCCATTGTCAGCGAGACTTCGGCTTGGTCGAGCATTTTGCGAGCCAGGGCGTGCTGTTGATACAGCCAGAGATTGCTGTCGTAAAGCTTCTGCTGCGCCTTGAGATTCGCTTCGGCGTTCTGGACGTTCAGTTCCGCCGTTTGTATCTGTTCCGGAAGAGTGGTCGCCGTAACGGTGGTGTAGTTGGCCTGTGCCTGATCGAAGGCTCCTTCGGTAGCGGCGGCAGTGGCGGCAAGATCCTTATTTTCGAGCACCGCCAGCAACTGCCCGCGGCGCACATGGTCCCCACGCTGAACGTAGAATCTTTGCACGGGTGCGCTGACTTTAGGCGAGATATCGGCCTGATATAGGGATAGAGGGTGCCTCCCAGTGTGATTATGTCGGAGATGGTTTGGCGCTTGACCTTGGTTGTTTGGACAGCAACGACGGTCGGAGGGGAGGGTGGCGGCGGCGAACTGCCGCATGCAGTCAAGAAGACAAAAGCCACCGGGAGAGACGTTCTTGCGGTCAGCATAGGTTATAAACTCCCGGTGAGCGTCTGGAGATTTGCCAGCGCCACATGATAGTGCGTCAGGCCATCGTCGTAGGCGTTGCGTGCCAGGGCCGCGGAATCCGCCGCCGTCACGGCCTCCAGCGCAGTAGCATCGCCGGCGCTGTAACGCAGAAGCGTCAAATGAAGGTTCTCCGCGGCGAGATCGCGCGACCGCTGCAAGGAGGACAACTGCTCTTCGGCGGTAGTGGCTTGATCGTAGAGGGAGTGCAGGTTGGCATACAGCCGGCGCTGCGCGACCGTCAAATTGAATTGCGCCTGCTTGGCCTGCAGCTCCGATTGTCGAATGCGGCTCCGCGTGGCGCCCCAGTTCCAGACGGGAATGTCGAGCGTGACTTGCCCTGAATAGCCCAAGTTCTGTCGTTGCGCGATCAGATTGTTTGGCAGCGTGCTGCGATTTACGCCAGAAACATTGCTTGCCTGAGCGGCAAATTGATTGGCATCAATGCCGTAATAGAAAGTTAATCCCAGTGCGGGCAGATACCCATAGCGGGCGACGGTGGTCGCAAAATGTGCCTCTCGAACGCTCGCTTGCGCGGATCGCAACTCCGGGTTGCGCTCGAGCGCCAGCGCTTGCACCTCAGACCAGGAGGCAAGGGGATGCACCGTGGAAAGATCGTCAACAACGGTGAAGTTTTGATCAAATCGGGGAAGAGGAGGACGCCAAGCGTGAGTTGCGCCTGTTCGGTGGCGAGCTTGGCGGTTTGCAGATCGCGGCTTCGCTGCTCGAATTGAAGTTGAGCTTTGACCACATTCACATGGGAGACGTCGCCGGCCTGCTCCTGCTTTTCGGTGACGTCCATAAAGTTTTGCGCTTCGGTAAGAGCTTGGACGGCATTCGTGATTTTTCGCCGTGCGTCGACCAGACTATAGTAATCTTGCGTGACGGTGAAGACGAGACCTCGCGCGGCGATCTCTTTCTGTGCGATAGCGACGGTCTCAGCGGCCTGGGTGCGGCGGTATTGCCCGCGGCGAAATAGAGAGAAGAGGTTTTCGTTCACAACGGCCTGTTCGTTGTAGACATGCACGCCGTCATTCGCAATGAACACACCGGAGGGTGTGCCGTTTCCTTCCGTGTATACAAACTGATTGAGTGCATTAACCGTGGGCAGTTCGGCGGCCCTTGCCTGCAGACGATTCTCTCGGGCTACGGCTGCGTTGGTCGCCGCCGTTTGGAACTGCTGGCTGTAGGAGCGCGCCCGGCGCAAGGCATCCTGAAGATCGATCACCATAGGCTTTACGGGCGCTGCGTTGGCGGAGGAAGGCGCGCTCTGGCCGGGAGCGCACATGCAGATCGCGGCGAAAGCGAATAATGCCGCAAGTAACCGGGGCAACCCCCATCCATCGTGCCTACTCCGGCAAAGTCGTGCGCCCGGCGATTGTCTGCTCAGAAAATAGCGCCGACGGCTTCGAATCATCTTGTTTCTCCGATTTAGTGGGACACGGCCCGCAGCCGACCGGCTGGCGCTTCGTGAGTGATTGTGCTTTAGCCATGCCGACGCAGTAGGATTCCTCAACGTGCTTGGGAAAGGTCCGGTCCCGGGTGCAGTCTACGAGTCTGCAAGTAGGCGACTAAGTCACTCACCTGGTCTGGGTGCAAGATTGCGCCGAATGCCGGCATGTTGTGACCGCCATTCAAAATTCGAATCACCATATCCTGTTCCGTTAGCCGGTTGGCGACGTTCGATAACTTGGGTCCGCGCAATCCGCCGAGTCCGTTGACCATGTGGCAATATTCGCATCCCTTATCGTGAAAAAGAACCTGACCATGTCGTGCAGCACTCGATGCTGAGGGTGACAGCGAGTTGGGAAGAGGCGGTGACTGAAAACGCGGTGACCACGGAGCTATGACACCTTCCCGCCATAAACCAAGTACCCCCAAGACGACGACCACCACCCACGCAACTGCCCAGGGGCGGCGCTTCGGGCTGCGTTCCCCACTGTTGAAGAAGAACGGCAGGGCAAACATGGAGCCAAAGATCGCCAGGGGAGCCAGAACCATAATGTAGGACTCGATGCTGTGCGGGCTGAGGGCGAGCACCGCGAAATACCACATGAGGTACCAATCGGGGCGTGGGTTTGCCTGAAGTACGCTCGGATCGGCAGGAGGAACAAGCTTAGGCGGCCCGATTGTGGCGGCAAGCGCGACACAAGTAGCAATGACCAATGAGCCAAAGAGTGCATCACGCCAGGCAGCATCTGGCCAGAAGGGCACGCGGGAGCCTGGCAGCCTGTTTGGCGGCGATATTGACAGACCAAACAGCATCCTGATCCCAACGCATCAACTGACCCGTGAATCCCATGGCAAGCGTGAGTATCAACAGCAGCACGCCGGAGAGCCAGTTCACCTCCCGCGGAAACTTGTATGAGGCGTAAAGAAAGACGCGCAGCATGTGAATGCCGATAAACATAAACATGGCCGAGGCGCCGAAGTAATGCATGCCCCGAATAAGCTTGCCGAGAAAGGCTGCATTTTGAATGTAAGAGAGGCTCTGGAAGGCCGAGTCCGTTGAAGGAACGTACATGGTCGCCAGAATGACGCCAGTGGCGATCTGTAAGACGAACGAGAACAAAGTAGCCGAACCAAAGACATAAGCCCACTTACTCTCTTTTGGAACTGGATGCTCCATCAGGGGCTTGATCTTAGCGATGAGCCCGGTGCGTTCCTCGAACCAATCAAGGATGCTGCGCAGTCTGTCGAGCAGCGCCTTCACGCCTCCTCCCGATCGACAGGAGTAATGGTGTGCAACTGGACTCCTCCGTCAGAGCACCCATTACAAGGCGTTCGCAGTTCCGTGTACTGCACCTGTTCCGGGCGCCATTGCACTTGAACTTGGCCGTTCAGTACACGTATGGGAAATTGCTGCAGGGGCTGTGGCGGCGGCCCAGCGGCTACGTCGCCATCCTTGAAGTACACACCACCGTGACAAGGACACATAAAGAGTTCGGCGCTCGGAATCCAGCGCACGGGACAACCTAAGTGGGTGCACTTCGACGAGTAAACAGTGAAATTATCTTGGTTGTTACGGCGCAGCCAAGCGCCAATCCGTTGCGCAGGTCCATCCCAGGGCAGGCCTCCCGATGTAAGGAGATCGACCTGCACCGTAGCTCCAATTATGAATTTTTCGAGCGGGCCAACATTGCGCCAGACCGGAGGAAACTTGCGGTAGATCGGACCCAGAAAGAAACCGATCAGCGGCAAAGCTACTGCGGTAGCGACCAGTCCGCCGGCCCCGATACTGACGCCCATCAGAAGGCGTCTGCGTGTGACTTCGACTCCTTCAATTTGCACGGTTCACTCTCCTTGTAGCTCGCCTACCCAACGCCAGGCAGCCACGGCGAAAACAACGCAGCCCGCAACGCAGACGTACCAGATGGTTGCTAACCCCATGGCAAAAACGATGATGCCGAACGCCATGATCGCGGGCGCATAAGTTGGGATAGGCAGCCGCTCTGGTGCAGGCAAACTCCAGCCATACAGCCGGTCACTGTCAAGCGACTGATCGGCGAGTAAAGCTGCGACGTTCCCTTCCTCAGGCTCGCGGGTTGGTTGGGATGTCGACGGCTCAGGCGCTTTCAGCTTTGAATGTTCTCGTTGACGTTCTTCGCGTTGTTCCCGAGCGGCTAAACGCGCCAGATTGTCAAGGGGCGCTTCGCCGGGGGTTTTGAGAGAGAGGCTCTCAAGTTTCTGGTCGGGACCCTGGCGACGCGAATCCGCATCGACGTTAGCCCCATGTCGCACTTCTGGCTTCGAGCGTTTGGATAGTTCCAAGGAAGTCCTCGGACCTTTCTCGCGCCGCAATACTCGCCAGATAGCGACACCAATCGGAGCAGCATAGCCAAATACAGCGAGCGAGACCGCAGCAGGCTTTTCGATTTTCTTGCGGTTCATCTTGGCCCTGCGTCTGCCTGCATCGCCAAGCGTCTTGGGATTTCGACGTCAGTATCCTGTTTTGCGTACCAGAACGCCAGAAGTGCCAGGATCGCGATGAAGTAAATGGAGCAACCTGGTATCCACATCAACAACCCCCCGAGACGCTGATCGAACGCGGGCGAAACACCCCAGGAGTCACGAATGAGGTGCAGTGCGCCGTAATCATTGTCGGGGTGAAGATACGCAGGATAGTGCCCCGGGGCCATGAAGGTGAGAATGATTCCGAGAACAGAGTTCTCCGCTGCCGCGGCGAAGAGATAGAACACCGCTATGCCTGTTTCCAATCTGCGCTCCGGAAGCGGATGGAGAACGGGCCACCAGAAAATAGTTGCCGTGACTAGAAAGCTAATGTGCTGGAAGATGTGTACTCCCTCGTGCGCCAGCGCGAAGTTATAGAACACCGGAAAGTGCCATAGCGTCATCACGACGATAGCGGCGGACCACGCCAAGACAGGTTTACCTAGCCAGTGTTCCGCTTTACTAATGAGCGGCACGCGCAACCACTCACGCCCTGACTGCTCTGGAATCCCGATCAGAAGGAGTGGCGGCACAATCAGGATCAGCAGTAAATGCTGTGCCATGTGGGCGCTGAACAGGTAGTCGTCTCCCAGCGCATCGAGCGGGGATTCCAGCGAAAGAATCAGCACGACGATCCCAAGTACAAAAGAAATGGTGCGCCACACCCCGGCTGTTACTCTCCAGAGATACGCGGCAAGCAGTACCACACAACCGATGTTGATGGACCATTCGAAATCCCAAGCGGTGAGTAGGAAACGGGTCGTCGTCATCGTGTTGACCATAGGTAAACGACCGAAAAGACCGCGACCCAGACGACATCTACGAAATGCCAGTAGTAGGAGATGCACTCCAGCGCGCTTTGCTGCGGCTTATGCATTTTCTTTCGTAGAGAGACGACCAGCATGGTGCCCAGCAGAATAATCCCGACGCTTACATGGAGTGCATGGAATCCGGTGAGCGTGTAATAGGTGCTACCGAATAAATTACGGCTAACGGTTACGTTTTCGTTCAGCAACTTGCGATACTCCTGCATCTCGCCATACAGAAACACCGCGCCCAGGAGCATCGTTCCGGCGAGCCAAAGCGAAATGCCCGGTTTACATTTGCGTTGCGCTCGCTCAGCAAAGTACACCGTTACGCTGCTGCTCAGAAGACAAGCCGTATAGAAGCCTGTCTTTACCGGATCGAGTACCTTCTGCGCATTGGGCCCATTGGGCGATGCGCTCGCGTAATAGACGTAAGCTGCGATCAGGCAGGCAAAAAAGATGGCCTCGGAAGAGATAAAGAGCAAAACTGCGAGTAGTGTTTTCTTTTGCAGTAGGCTTTCGAGACCCTCGACGGTAGTTTCCATGGATTGAGTCCTGTGGGTTAGCTATTTGTTGAGATAGCGGTCCTGCTGGTCAGGGTGATGAAGATCCCAAAGGGGGCGTGGACCATGCACAGGTGGAATTTGGGCGAAGTTGTAAAGCGGGGGAGGAGAAGAAGTGGCCCACTCGAGCGTCCAGGCCTCCCAGGGATTTGAGCCTGCAATTTCGCCGTGCTTCCTGCTCTGATACATATTCCAGAAGAGAAAGATCGTCGAGCTGGCAAGAAGAAACGCGCCGGCCGTAGAGATCATGTTTAGCAAGCCCCAGTGCGGCATGTCAGGGTAGGTCCATACGCGGCGCGTCATACCGGCTACTCCTAACATGTGCTGCACAAAAAACGTGAGGTTAAAGCCCACTACGGTTGTCCAAAAGTGCCAAGTGCCCAACCGCTCAGAAAGCATACGGCCGCTCATCTTCGGCCACCAGTAATACAAGCCGGCGAAGACTGCAAACATCGTGCCGCCAAATAAGACATAGTGGATGTGCGCCACGATCACGTAGGTGTCGGTCAACTGCCAATCCATGGGAACGACAGCAAAAATGACGCCGCTGAGTCCCCCGATTGTAAACTCAACCAGAAAGGCTGTGGCAAACTTCATGGCCGTAGTAAAGCGGATGGACCCGTTCCACATGGTGAAGACCCAGTTGAAAACCTTGATGCCGGTGGGCACGGCGATCAGCATGCTGCCGAAAGCGAAAAAAATGTCCATGGAGTGCCCTAATCCGACTGCAAACATGTGATGAGCCCAGACCGCAAAGCTGAGCAGCGCAATAGCAACGGTCGAAGCAGCGACAAAGCCATAGCCAAAGATCGGTTGCCGCGAAAAGACCGGCACGACCTCCGAGATAATCCCGAAGGCCGGCAAGACCATAATGTAGACTTCCGGATGCCCGAAGGACCAGAAGAAGTGCTGCCACAGAATGGGAGAGCCTCCCGTGTCCGGAGTGAAGAATCTGGCATGGAGTCCGCGATCGATCAGTAACATCGCCAAAGCCGCGTTGAGGGCGGGCAGAGCGAAAACAATCAGGAAGGAGTTCACCATTGTCATCCAGGCGAACAGTGGCAGCCGCTTCATCGTGACGCCGGGCGCTCGCAAAGTCAGGATGGTGACGATGATGTTAATGCCGGACGCCAGCGTGCCGATACCGATGGAAAAAAGTCCGAGCGCCCAGAAATCCACGCCCGGCAGGGACGAATAAGGCTTTTCGCTTAAGGGCGCATAGCTGAACCAGCCCATATCCGGTGAGTTTCCGAAGAAAATGCTGGTGTAGAGAAAGATTCCGCCAAAGAGTAACAGCCAAAATCCGAGCGCATTTAACCGGGGGAAGGCCACGTCTCGCGCTCCAATCATGAGCGGCACCAAATACATGGACAAGCCAAGCAGCGTAGGCACGATCACGAGGAAAATCATCGTCGTACCATGCAGCGTGAAAAGTTGGTCGTAAGCTTCCGGCCCCAGGAAGTGATTATTTGGTACCGCGAGTTGAATGCGCATAAACAGCGCTTCGCAGCCGGCAATGATGAAGAAGCCGAGCGCAGTGAGCAAATACAAGATGCCTAGTTGTTTGTGATCGCAGGAGGACAGCCATGAAAGCATGCTGTTCTTCTCTTCAAATGCCCTCAGCTCCCCCATAGGGCGAGGAAGAACGGTAACTTCACTCATTGAAGGCCCTCCAAATACGCAACGAGCGAGTCTTGCTGCTGCTTGGGGAGATGCAGATTGGGCATTTTGCAGCCGGGCTTAACGAGGTCGGGGTCGAGCAGCCACTTCGCGAGATTGGCGGGCGTGTTTTCCAATCGGCCGGCAGCTAGTGTTTGGCGGCTCGCGACGTGCGTGAGATCAGGACCGATTCGTTCGCTTGCCGCTGTTCCGCGAATAGTGTGGCAGCTTGCGCAACTCAACTGTTGAAAATTCTGAGCGCCTTGAGCGGCCAAGCCGGCCGACGGCGTTGTAGGGACAACCAGTTGCGCCTGCTCCCATTGATGAAAATCCTCCGGCGTCTGCGCAACCACGCGTATGCGCATCCAGGCATGCTCCTGTCCGCAGTACTCAGCACAAGCGCCGTAGTAGATGCCCGGAGTATCGGCAGCAAGCCAACTGCGGTTCTCCACACCGGGAATGACATCCATTTTGCGTCCCAACTCGGGAACCCAAAAATCGTGAATTACATCTGCCGACTTGAAACCGAATTGTTCTGCTTGGTGAATGGGTATGTGAACTTCATTCGCCGTGACAATCCCTGAACTTGGATACCGCACTTCCCACCACCACTGGTGCGCAACGATTTCGAGATTATTCACCTGACCCGTTGGCGGGTCGGAGGCTTGCATCGCCCGGATCGAGAAAACTGAAATCACACCCAGAATGACAACAAACGCAACGGTGTAGCCAATCTCGAGTTTGACGTTTCCGTAAATCGGTTTGGGCGCAGGTTCTCCCGGTCGAGCGCGGAACTTGCGCGATGCATAAGTCACCAGCCCAAGCACCAACAGTAGGATGCCGAGCGCGGTCCATAACACGCCGTTGCTCAGGCTGGCGATGCTACGCGCGTAATCGGAATGAGGCGCGAATACCGGAAAGCTGGTTGTCTGCTGGATCGCTAATAACGCCGGGCTGATCATTCTATGCTCATGGTGCTAATGAGGGCTCAATGCTGAAACAATCGTTCGCAGCTTGCCAGCCGTCAGCCCAGCTCTCGAAGCCGCACGGGCACGCCTGACTCCAGGGCCAGGGCAGCGTCGATCAGCCCTATGTGCGAAAAGGCTTGCGGAAAATTTCCGATCAGCCCTTCTTTCGAGTCGTACTCTTCGGATAGAAGCTGCAGGTCGTTGCTGATCCCAAGTATCTTCTCGAAAAGAGCTTGTGCTTCTTTATACCTACCTTGTAAGACATAAACATCGACGAGCCAAAAGTTACAAGCCAGGAAAGCGCCCTCACCCGCAGGAAGGCCGTCATTCACCCGTTTCGTGTCATAACGCAGAACCAGTCCATTCCTTAACAGGTACTTTTCCACCGCTTTGACCGTACCGGTCACCCGCGGGTCGGTAATTGGTAGGAAACCAACTAGAGGCAACATCAGTAAGCTGGCGTCCAAGTGCTTGTTTCCATATGCCTGGGTAAAGCTGTTCAGGCCTTTGTGGAAGCCGCGTTTGCAGACCTGATCGTGAATTTTCGTCCGAATCTTTCGCCAGCGTTCCACCGGCCCCTTCATCCCAAACTTCTCAACCATCCGAATTCCCCGATCAAACGCAACCCAGGCCATCACCTTGGATTGGGTAAATTGGAGCCGTCCGCTACGGAATTCCCAGAGCCCAGCGTCCGGCTCCTCCCAGACTTTCTCAAGATGTTCCAGTAATGGCAGCTCCAAGGCATCGCCACTTTTGTTCTCTAAGGGATAGAGGTCGTGACAACGCGCACGATATAGCGTGTCGAGCACTTCGCCGAAGGTATCCAGCTGCAGTTGACCGGAAGCTTTGTTGCCGATGTGCACGGGCGTCGAGTCTTTATAGCCGCGGAGCCATCCGGCCTTCCATTCACTATGCTCACGCTTCCCCGTGATGCCGTACATGATCTTCAGATCTTTGGGATCGCCCTGTACGGACCGGCTCAACCACTGCAGCCAAGCCTTTGCTTCGTCGGTGTACCCGCAGTGTGTCAAGGCAAGAAGGCTGAAAGTCGTATCGCGCAACCAACAGAACCGGTAATCCCAATTGCGAACGCCTCCCACTTTCTCCGGAAGGGAGGTGGTGGGAGCCGCGACAAAGCCTCTGGAATCGGCATACGTTAAGGCCCCTAATGTAAGCAGAGACCGGTCAACCGCTTCTCTGTAGCTACCTTTATAAGTACTCTTCGAAATCCAATCACTCCAGTACTTGATGGTCTCCCGCTCTGCTTCTAAGGCGTTACGAGGAGCCGGTTCGGCTCCTTTGTACGAAGTACTGTGCTGCAGGACGAAGAAATAGGTTTCCCCCGCTTCCGCGACCCATTCTGCCACAAGATCACCGCCCTGGTCATGCAGCGGAATAGTGCTCCGCACGACGAGCCGATGGGGCCCGGCCACCGCGTTCCAGCAATCTTTGTCTTTTTGTTCCATTCGCGGTTGAGCGGTACCGTAATCGAAACGAGGTGCAAGGCAGGTCCTCATGTGAGTGCGGCCCTTGATCCCGCGTACGATCCTTACCACGCACGAGTGTCCATCCCGCTTTGGCATGAAGTCGGTTACGTTTACAGTTGCTCCGAACAGCTGAGTGTGGGTTGTCTCGAGCACCATCGTGCCGGGAAGATAGCGACGCGTGATGGTTCGGCTCGATTTTGGACCAAGACTCCATTGGCCGTTCTCTTGTGTTCCGATCAGGCTCGCAAAACACGCCTCTGAATCAAAATCCGGCCAGCATAACCAGCCGAGATTTCCCTTCGTACTGATGAGAGCGGCGCTACCTGTATCACCGATGAGTCCATACTCCTGAATGTTTTCTCCCAATCGGTAATTCCTTTCGCGGTGCGATTCATACCCGTTTTAGGTTTGCGACAAGGGTTTCCAGATCACAATCCTCGTGTATGCTTATGATTGTTCCGATCAGCGCGAATTGCCGTGCGTTTAATCACGAAACGTGAAGCTGCTTCAGCTTTCTAGAGCTACTCGTCGTCCCAATTGAGGTTGTCGAGAGCTCGCAAGAAACTCACGAACGTGATATCAGCTTCTGAGCACATTCGTTCCAGGCTTTTCTCTTCATTACCGGAGATCTGAATGTGAAACTCGTCGCAGACCAGCGCTGCACTGGGAATTGCTTTTAACAAAGCGCTAAACTTCGTCTTCGGATTGAGCTGCATTCACTCCTGTCGTCCGCCCTTCTGCGTCCGCAAAGCAGTGGTTCTGTGCTTCAAAGGTGCTTAAATTCGCCTGACACGTCAAACAGGTTAGTAAGCAGCGATCACGACGTTGAGACCGGCAAGGCTATCTAGCCGAACCCGGAGACTCAGACTGCCACCAGCCGCGCAGGCATTCAGATGTGGGCTTTGGCCATAGGATCACCCCCTTCACTTGGGTTCGCTGTGAGAATAGTCACACCAACCGCATAAACCTGCGCACTTTTCCGGAAGAGACGACCTCGCGCCTACTGCGGGACCACCGAATACTCTGCTGGTATCGTCAACAGTACAAGTGAGAACAATCAAAAATGGTAATTCCAAAGGGAGAATCACAGATGCCAAAGGTAACGCTAAGCAGGAGTGTCGATAAGGCTGCAGCGCTCCGGGCGACCGACCTGTTTGGCAGCCTACCTGAACCTGTTCTGCGGACAGTAGCTGATTGCACCATCAGTCGAACCCTGAACCGCGGCGAGGTCCTCTATTCCGAGCACGATGAAGCGTCAGCCCTATATGTAGTCGCGCAAGGTGAGCTTCGCTCCATTCGACAAAGCGCCGAGTGCAGAGAGCAGGTTTTGTCGACAGAGCGCCGTGGCGCAATACTCGCGGCGGTCGCAATCTTCAACGGTGGGAAGTTCTACAGCACCCTCATTGCTGATAATCCTTCTGAGGTCCTGGCCATCGATAAACGTGATGCGCACGATTTATGCCGTAAGCATGCAGAACTGCTTTGGAATGTGGCGAGGGTACTAGCACACAAGGTCCGGCACGCAGCAGAACTCATCGAAACTCTCGCATTACTTCACGTCGACCAACGTGTTGCTCAGCACTTGCTTACCGTCTGCCAGCTGAGGGGAATCCGGGATCGTGATGCGTGCGTCGTGGAGCTTACGATGAACCGGACAGAAATTGCTGGCCGAATCGGCTCCGCCCGCGAGGTCGTATCGCGGGCTTTCACTCAACTGGAGAAAGCCGGACTGATTCGCATGGAAGGCAAGAGGCTGATCACCATACCAAACATGCAAGCTTTGAAAGTATTCGCCGGGGCTGACGCTCCGCTGAAAAACGTCAAACTAATTTCTGAGCTACCGTCCGACATCGTATGAGTCCCTAGTGTAGCTATCACCAGCAGTCCTGACAGATTCCTCTCGTTCTCGTGACAAAAGACACAGTTGTTCCTTGATTTCTGCGAGATCATCGCATTGCGGGTTCACGAGTTTGCTCCGCTGTTGATACAGATATTGCGCATCTTCTGCCATTCGGCGCTGGAAGGTTTTTCGCCAGGCAGCTTCAAGAGCGTCGGCGCGCCGACACCGCTACGTCTTTTTGTAGTTTAGTTCGTAACTTGCTCCAGGAGAACAGCAATGTCGAAGACAATGACGGTAGCAGATCATCTGATTGAGAGGCTTATTGAATGGGGTGTCGATACCATTTTTGGCTTCCCAGGCGACGGCATCAACGGGATTATGGAGTCGTTACGGACCCATGAAGACAAAATGCGCTTCATCCAGGTACGCCATGAAGAGGCAGCGGCCTTCGCCGCTTGTGGCTACGCCAAATACACGGGCCGTTTAGGCGTTTGCCTCGCCACCTCCGGACCGGGCGGAATTCATCTTCTCAACGGCCTTTACGATGCGAAGTGTGATGGGCAACCGGTGCTTGCAATTACCGGGCACACCTTCCATGACCTGATAGGGACTAACTATCAACAGGACGTCGATCTCGACAAGCTGTTCATGGACGTCGCTGCCTACAATCAACGAGTTATGGGCCCAGCCCACGTCGTCAACGTTGTCGACGAAGCAGTTAAAACGTCGTTGACGCGTAGAACAGTCTCACACATCACCATCCCGAAGGACATTCAGGAATGGACCAAGTCCGAAGGAGCGCGTTCCTCCGCAAACATTGCGCAGCACAGCAGCGATCTCTTTGCGACCAATTATCCCGTCCCGCCCGACCGGCTTCTGAAGCAGGCGGCGGACCTCATCAACAAGGGTTCGAAGGTCGCGCTGATGGTCGGGCGTGGTTGCCTCGGGGCACGCCAGGAGGTTCTGGCGCTGGCGGATGCGGCGGGGGCGCCCATCATCAAAGCGCTGCTCGGGAAAGCGGTGGTTCCGGATCGCAATCCCTACACAACGGGAGGCATCGGACTCCTCGGCACAGCACCTTCGCAAGATGCGCTCAAGGAGTGCGATACGTTCATTCTGGCCGGAAGCAGCTTTCCCTACATGGAATTTCTGCCGAAGCCCGGGCAGGCGAAGACGGTCCAAATTGATTGCGATGCGACGCGCATTGGGTTGCGACATCCGGCTGATGTGGGACTGGTTGGGGACTGCGGCTCCGTGCTTCGCGCCCTCCTGCCGCTGATTGAACACAAAAAGAACCGCGCCTTTCTCGAAAAGTCGCAAAAGCGCATGGCGGCTTGGAATCAGCTGATGGAAGAACGTGGCACTCGGGAAGACATGCCGATGAAGCCGCAGGTAGTCACCTATCATTTAAACAAGCTGCTCGATTCGAACGCGATTGTGTCTTCCGATAGCGGAACGATTGCAACCTGGACGGCACGGTACGTCGAAATGCGGGACGACATGAAGTTCTCGTTGTCGGGCTCGCTGGCAACGATGGCCAACGGCCTGCCTTATAGCATTGGCGCCGCGGTTGCGTATCCCGGAAGGCAAGTGGTTTGCGTGGTGGGCGACGGTGGACTGACAATGCTGATGGGCGAGATTGCCACACTCGTGAAATACAATCTGCCCGTCAAAGTCATCGTCATCAAAAACAACGTTCTCGGTGAGATCAAGTGGGAGCAGATGGTGCAAGAAGCCAACCCTCCCTTTGGGGTTGATCTGCAGCCGATCAATTTTGCGGCACATGCAAGAGCTTGCGGAGCAGTCGGATTTACAATTGACAATCCCAAAGATGCCGAGAGCATCTTGCGACAGGCGCTTGCGCATCCTGGGCCGGCGGTCATTGAGGCTGTTGTGGATCCGAATGAGCCGCCTCTGCCGGGTAACATCACCGCTGAACAGGCGCTTCACTTTGCCGAGGCACTGGGTAAAGGCGAAAAGGATCGCTGGAAGATCATCAAGACCGTTCTTGAGGATAAGGTTCGGGAAGTCATTTAGCAATGAAGAACGCTGCGCGCGTCGATCGCATTCGAATCGCGCTTCGCAAGAACCAGTGGGACTTGCTTATTTGCGCGCTGCCGAAAAACGTCCTTCTGTTATCTGGCTATTGGCCCGTGGTCGGCACGGGTTTAGCGATTGCGTCCACGGATGGCCGGATCTCGCTCCTGGTTCCCGAAGATGAGGAAGAACTTGCGAAGAGTGGTTGGGCAGATGAAGTGCGCACCTTTAAGCCGGGTTCGCTCAACGAGCTCACCACCGTGGCTCACGATATAAAGGGTCCCCTTCAACAAATCCTCACAAGCTTCTCGCCCGATGCCGCTGAGGTCGGCTTCGAAGCAGACGAAACGTCCGAACCGGCCTCCTATGCGGCGATGCATCTCTATAACGGGCAAATG
>JAABUQ010003464.1_pt1 | contig 28868 bp, 41 predicted proteins | sample 5560001 | NCBI WGS metagenome assembly JAABUQ01 (sample SAMN10711888, study PRJNA513371) | rock metagenome | isolation source: Antarctica rocks | place: Antarctica: Victoria Land, Finger Mt nord | collected 2015-12-18 | reverse complement strand
AGTTCGCTCGGATACGTGTGCATGAATAGAATGATCGTCTGATCTTCGCTTCGAGCTGCTTCACATTTAGAGAGAAACCATTGTAGCTGCACGTCCCCGAGACCGAAGTCGTGCTTGGTTGGGCCGTCGAGCGAGTTGAGAAAGACGCATCGGTACGGCCCGACGATCCGATTTCGATAGAGGCGCTGCTCGAGCAAACGTGATACACCTCGAGCGGAAATGTTAACTGTTCTGTTGCCCGGCAAATTAAATCATACTGTTCTTCAGTTCCATCGTCGGCGTTATTACCTGGTAGCACGGCAAATTGACTTCGCCAGCAACGTGAGCGTTGGCGTTCGGGCGAAGGTTTGGGACGATAAAGGCATCGCACCCGTGACGATGCCAGTCGACGGCGGCACGGCGCAAAGCATGACGTGCATCGGCAGCACGCAAATGTGGAGTACACCGTACAAGTTTTCTAGCATTTCATCCGGCGATCACAGGATCCGCGTTAACGTGCGAGGCGCGGCGGCAATACTTCCAACGACACGATCCTCGTTTCCGTAGCAGGTCGTGGTGCTGCTCCGGCCCTCGCTACACGTTCGTTCGGTCCCGCCAACAACTCGCTCGGCGTGTATACCGAAAAAGGTTTGCTCGGGAATTTGGGGAGGCCGGGGCCGTGGCCAGAGCGGGTTAAGCGCCGCTCCGATGCCCGTTGGTCCCGGTAGGGTTACCGGAGCGCCGGTCAGGGCGGCAAGGGCAGAGGACGCGCTCCTGGCGGGGGTCCATGCGGGCCGCCTCCTAACGGCCCGGCAGTCCCCCGGCTGCAAACGGTGGCCCGCCTCCTTTGCCGAAGCCCGATGGAGGAGTTCTACGACCGGCAGGAGATCCAGCGCCCCCGCCACGAGGGCGAGGATGCGGGTGGTGGGCCACGCCAGTGTCCGGTCAGCGCGACTCTTCCGGAAGTCGGCCGAGGGCGCATGAGTGTCGAGTTTTCCGGCATCGCACGCGAACCGAGACGTTTCTCAGGATGTCCGGCTTAATGCGCGCGTACTAGTGGCGCGTGCCGTCCCGCTCGTCGATTTCAACCGATAGCGGCGATCGCTCAGCCGGCGGCAACGTGGAGACCGAAATCCCCGCAACCACAAATAGGCGGCAACCTGTTCGTATGTGGGATGGGTGTAACGACATGACTGAATCGACCGAGCGCGCGATCCTTGCCGGAGGCTGCTTTTGGGGCTTGCAAGATTTGCTGCGCCGCTACCCGGGCGTAATCTCTACCCGAGTCGGCTACTCCGGCGGTGACGTGCGCAACGCGACGTATCGGAATCACGGGAGCCACGCCGAAGCGCTCGAGATCTTGTTCGACCCTAAGGCGATCGCTTACCGGAAACTTCTGGAGTTCTTTTTCCAGATCCACGATCCGAGTACCTTAAACCGTCAGGGTAACGACCGGGGCACGAGCTACCGTTCGGCAATTTTCTATACTACTGACGAACAGAAGCGGACCGCTGAAGAAACCATCGCCGACGTCAATGCGTCAGGAATCTGGCCAGGCAAGGCGGTGACCGAAGTCGTCCCAGCCGGCGACTTCTGGGAGGCCGAGCCGGAGCACCAAGATTATCTCGAAAACTACCCGGCCGGCTATACCTGTCATTTCATACGACCAGACTGGAAACTTCCGGCGCGCGCGGAAGCGCGGCAAGCCGGTTGAGGTTTTAACCACTTAACCGAGCACGTTAATCTGCCGCCGCTTAAGGAACCGGAGAAGCGCTTACGATAGCGGTGATCGTCGCAGGGCGCTCCAAGACGGTCTCGATCGGCGTTGCGGGGTCGACGCGCACGTCGGAGCCGCGAATCAAACGTGCGCCGATGCCTGCGTACGGTATGAAGCCGAGCAATCCCGCCGTGACCTTTCGGTTGCGTCCATTGATCTTAAAACGCTGGTCGTTGAACAGCACGGTATGTCCGTCCGCGGTCCGTAATGAGTCCAGTCGCAGCGTAAGATCGCCTTCGTGGCCGGATGATCCGGCGTGACCGGCGAGATAAACCGTCCCGGATCCCGTCGTGCCTTGCGTGGGAATCGAAGCATCCGCGAGCGCAATTGGGTTGAGCAAAGCGAATTGAAAGGCTTGCCCAGTTTTGCTTTCATTCGACGCGATCGGGGACAGGAGATGAAATTTAACGCGTGTACCGGCTGGAACCGACCGAGAGGCTTCATCGGCGCAAGCACCGGCAAACGAAGCGCCGGCGAAGAAGATCGCGGCGAGGATCGGACTGAATCGACGGATCGGCTTTGCTCGATAGTACATGTATGACTTCCTTTGAGACGTGAGGTTGAACGTCGAGAGATAGCTTCGTCCTTAGCATGCCTGCCGCGACGAGCGCAACTGTAGCGTCGAGGACGCGGATCACCGCCGCTGAGCCGGCGCCCATATGCAATGTCAGGAATTGACGGACCACTTATCGGTGAACGTGAGGCTGCGGAACATGACGTGAGCCGACACCGTGCGTGTCGTCATCGCGCTAACGAACCGCCCAGCGTGAAAGCCGGCTTGAAGATCGGCGGAAGGATCGCTGATGCTATGGCTCCTCGCGATCGGCGTGAACGTCTAACGATGGAAGGAGCTGGCTAACGTAGCGAGGCGGGTGGCGATCGTAGCGCGCCGATGCGTCGACCCTCTGCAGGTCCTCGGTAGTGTCGGTTTGGGAAAATGCCTCGATCGAGAAGTACGTGGCGGAAAACCGGAGAGCATGCCTTGGAGCCCCCCGACGATCGTGTACGGATTGCTTGGCGCGGGCGTATCGCTGGAGAAATCTTTAGGTTCAAAAACCGGGCGAGTTTCAAATGCGGGGCGAACGCCTGCGCGCTGATCTCGCTCTGAAGACCCATGACGAGCCGCTCCATGTTTTGCATTCTAAGCATTGCTGCCGACGTTGCGAGGATGTCGTTAGTGTGCGATTCCGAATACGTGCGAGCCATCCCGAGGACCGTAATCACGTCGAGGGGCGTGGAGCCGCTGATAGTGGAGCGAGCCCGCGCAAGTCGCGCTTTGCGTTCGTCCTCGCTCAAGCTATCGAAGAGCGCGATGCTTGCCGACATGTTGCGCGCGATGTGCGTGCACGCGTCCTGGTCGTCGGTCGAGAAGCGCGAGAAGTTGGCGCGGAGATATGCCGTCTCGGATTGTAAAAAACCGTCGACCGGTTCCGCGACGCCGATCTGCTTCGCCATCCACTGCGATGCTCGGCGGATGATGACGATCGTGCGAGCGGTGACGGCGGATCCATGGTTTCGATCGAGCGCGACGGCTGGATCGTGCTTTTCCAGAATCTGCCGTTCCAGTACGGAGTCGGGAAGGATGGCAAATCGAACGCGTAGCTCTTCGCGAACCGCTTCGGTAGTCAGCTCGTCCAAGTTCGGAAGCTTGACGAGGAGATTGCGTACGACCGTATCCACGTGTTGCATTGGGCCCGGGTCGCGGTGTAAGCCGCCGCGTATCTTCGTGGCTATTCGGTCGTGCTCCGTAGATGTGAGTGGCTCGTCCTGTATGAACGTCAGCAGAGACTCGTCGTCTTCGATGATCGAGTCGGCGGTCGGCGCATTGTCCGGGGTGGCGCGCGCGACGTCTAAACTTAGTGCAGACAAAGCAAAGACTGTAATGATGGCACACGCGGAGCGAAGCGCCAGGCGCGTTCGTTCGGCTCGAGTTCGTTTTTCAGTCATTGCTGTGCGCCCCATTGGAAGAGCGCCTAAACGGCGCCGGAGTAGGTGACGTAGCTCAGACGCCTGTGAGCCGTAGAAGCGGCCGGCGGCGGTGGAAGCCGCTCAAAAGACGGTCGAGAACGCGTGTCCGGTATCATGCGCGACGCTCTTTGCTTCGTGTCTGGTATTTTCCCCGCGCTGCGCGACGGCCGCAGCCCCGGCTTCGACGCCATGCGCGGCGCCGCCCGACAACGGGGTCATTTACAGGTTGTAACTCTAGGTCGCAGAATGCACGCAACGTATCTTCGAGCGCACAGCGCTTGCGTGCGTCGTTGAGAAGTCAATAAAAGTGGGGCAAATAAGCTCGATGCGAGCCATCCCGATCGGTGCGAAGGGAGTGTTCGAGACGCTCGTCCGGCAAGAGGATCTTGCAAACACGTTTAAGGACGCCACTCTCCCTCCCATTCTTGCGACGCCGGTGATGATCAAGTTTATGGAAAACGCCGCCCTGCTTGCAATCCAGCCGTATCTCGAAGGGAACGAAACCGCCCTCGGCACCGCAGTCGATGTGCGACATGTAGCGGCGACGCCGGCCGGGCAGCGCGTGAGCGTCGAAGCCGAGGTCATCGCGGTGGATGGTAGCCGCGTCACATTCACGGTTCGAGCAGAGGACGGCCATCAAGAAATCGGAAGGGGCACTCACGAGCGCAGAATCGTCGACGCGGTGCGCTTCGCGCAGCGCCTGGCGGCCGAACGGAAGACGAATGTTTCGTAAGGAGCCGTAGTGACGCCGAGTCTTGCAGCGCCGTGGTCTCACGTTTCGTTAAAACTCTCGGGGAGTCGGCTCTCAAGACGCTTGGGCACTCTTAGCATGGTTGCTGAGAGACGGACCAGCGCCCATTGACCTTAAATGCGAAACGTGAACGGTCGTGAGATATCCGGCCGGTCGCTGCAAAAGCTTGGTCGTAAGCCATGAATTCGATCGCGATCTAGAATGAAATCGTCGATATGGTCCAGCTGGAGCCGATAGACCGGGTAGACATTCATGTCATAGTCGACAACATGACCGATAGTCTGTCGTCCATACGCGACCATGCGGAGACGGAGTTCGCCTATCTCGCGCGTCATGGAATGACTGAACTTTCAGGAGATGCGCTTTGCTGCGCATGTCATGGACTTTCGTATATGATCACGGCTCGTCGCCAAGATCGAGCGCACACCTTACTATTCGATTCCGGTCCCGAAGCATACGCTTTTGAACGCAATTGCACGCGCCTCGAAATCGATCTCGGTGCGGTGGAAGCCATCGTGCTCTCTCACGGCCACTGGGACCATAGCGGCGGAATGTTGAAGACGCTGGACATGATGCGCGCGCGCAACGGCTGCGAGCGCGTACCTTATTACGCGCATCCCGACATGTTCCGCTCGCGAGCGCGCCGCATGCCGAACGGTCGGATGATGCCGCAGAAGGATGTTCCCGATGTGCGCACGTTGACTGAGAACGGCGCGGATGTCATCCTCACGCGAGAGCCACGCGTCCTCGAGGAAGCGATGTTCTACGTCAGCGGCGAAATCGCTCGCTTAACGCCTTTCGAACAAGGGCTAGCGGCTCATTTTCAACGCTCGGAAGACGGCGTCGGTTGGACGGCGGACCCGTGGCTCATCGACGAACGGTTCGTCGCGGTGAATGTAACCGGAAAGGGGCTCATCGTGTTCACCGCGTGCTCGCATGCCGGCGTCATCAACGTGCTCTGCCATGCGCAGGCGTTATTCCCCGGGATTCCGCTCTACGCTTTAGCCGGCGGCTTCCATCTGGCGGGACCGAACGAGCAGATTATTCCCGACACCGTGGAAGCGATGAAGGCCTTTCATCTGGCGGTCATTGCGCCCGGGCACTGCACCGGCTGGCGCGCGATGACCGCTTTAGCGAATACTTTCGGCGACAGTGTAGTGAATCCGTCTGCGGTTGGAAAAAGATACTCATTCTAAGACGCCTATATAGGTGCGCCCTGGGGTACGCTCATCTACTCCTCGTCACCGCGCGTATCCGGCGGGAGTTGCATCAGCGTCTGGCGTCCGACACGGGTTCGCACGAGTGGACGCCGTACCAGCGGTTGCGCGAAACGAAAGAAATCGGAAAGATCGTCGGACGTAGCGTCTCGCTGGCCAAGCGAAGGTAAACCGAACACGTCTTCGATGAAGTGCACGATGCTGCCGTACTCGTGCTCGACGTGCGAAACGTAGCCCGGGTGCACGACGTAAGGCGAGACAACGAGCAGCGGGACGCGGAATCCCAGGCCCATTACGTCTTTGCGGCGCGGCTTGACGTGGTCGTACCAGCCACCCCAATCGTCCCACGTTACGAGTACGACGGTATCGCTCGCGTAGCGGCTCTGCTCCACCTCGTTGACGATTGTGCCGACCCATGAAGGCCCAAGACCGAGATTCGATTGTGGATGGTCTGACGCAACGAACGGCGGATTGACCCACGACACCGGCGCGAGATTTCCGAAAGGGATGTCGGTGAGAATCTGCTCGGGACTCGTCGTCGTATCGCTGGCCCAATCGGCACCGAAGCGAATATGTCGAATCGCGTCGTACGGGTCCGGTAGAATTTCGGCGAGGCCGGCCTGTGACCCGATATTCGCGTAATAGCGCCACGCAATTCCGGCGCGGTCGAGTAAATCGCCGAGCGTCTGATAGTCGAAGCACGGATATGGCCCATCCACGACGTCGTTACCGGTTGGCGTGAGGACTTCGGTCGTTGTTCCCGTCCTCGCGTCGCAACCCCAGCGGCCGAAGGGATCGGTCGGATTCCCAATCGCGAAATTCGACTGCCCGGCGATGATGTACGCGTGGCCTGGATAGCTCGGTCCTGTTTGCGACGCGAACATCCTGTCCGCGAGCCCGTACTGCTTCGCGAGCGAGAAATATGGCCCAATTTCGTTTGGATCGACGAACTCGTACGCGGGATTAGCCTGAGAAGTGCTCGGATCGGTTTTCTCCAGATCGAACCCGTCCATCTTGCCGCCGTCGTACTCGGTAAGCCAGTCCGTGTGCCCGTGTTGCGGATCGAAGATCTGCTCGAGCCCGGACTTGACGAGAGCTATCCGCTGGCCATTGTGCCCGAGGCCGACCGAGACGGTGTCCGCCCCGGGAAAACCGTTGAAGAGGTTGTCGAATGACCGGTTCTCTTGAATCAGTACGATGACGTGCTTAATCCTGCCGCCGCCGAGGACCGATGCACTGGCACGCGCAGCGAGCGGCATATGAATCGTTACCACGGGTGCCGCGAACGCCGTATTTTCGGCTAATCCGGCAACGATGGCGGCGCAGCCGGCAACCAGCGCGCGACGGAGCGTAAATCGAAGGATCACGCGGCACCTACTAAAGCGGCAGAGCGTATGTACATAAAAGATAACGCTTGCAGATTAAGACGCAATTATCTCCCAAGCCTAAACCGCGCAAATCATCGAGCGGACTCGGCACTTGAAACGCCTGAGCATCGTTAAGCTCCCAAATTGCGGGCTTATCGACCTCGCAGATCCCGATCGCGTAGCGGCCGTGACGATGCTGGGGCATGGTGTCCTCGCGCGCTATTGACCCGGAACCGGCCCTCGTACTTGACATAGTGCGAATATGAATAGTACGATATCGGCACAATGCTACACGATGCCGGTAAGATAGCACTCGCGTCGTCCTTGGCGGCGCTCATTCTGATTCCGCATCCTCTCAGCGCTCAGGTTAGCGCGCGTGTCCATGCGGAGCGTTCGTTTAGCATTACGCTGCGTGCGCCGGTTGACGCTGCGACCTCGGCTTTTGGGCCCGTCGTTGAACAGGCTTGGTCGCCGGATTGGAGACCGGCTTTTATTCATCCGAGCCGCCCGGCCGCCGTAGAGGGTGCGGTTTTTACGGTCGACGAGGGGCCGCTGAAACAGATCTGGCTTTTGCAAACCTGGGATCTCAAGCATCATGTCGTGCGTTATGTTGCGGTTGATCCGCACGCTAAGCTCTCGGTCATCACGATCACCGTCTCTTCGATAAGCGGCCGAATGAGCCGGGCTACGGTCAGTTTCGCGCGTACCGCTCTGAGCGCTGAGGGCGACGCACAGGTGCGACACTTTGCAGCCCATTTCGTAAGCCAAGCGCCGCATTGGGAATCGGCCATCAACGCATACTTCACGGGGCCGGGGGGGCATAGATCGACCCCACGGAGCTGATTGTGCGGCTGAAAGCGATGGGGCTTCCGAGTGCGGAGTTCCATCACCCGCAGCACCTCGAAGTCGCGTTTTTCTATATCCGGCGTTATGGGTGCACGGAAGGAAGCCTTTCGACGTTCCGTGCCATCGAGGCCTACGCACTGCATCTCGGACACGCTGATAGGTTTCATGCGACCCTGACCATCTGTTGGATTCGTTTAATCGCCGCAACTTTGGTCGTGCATCCGGATTGTTGCACGCTGGATGCACTGCTTCTGCGCCATCCGGTCCTGCTTGACAAGCATCTACCGCGTAAGTTCTATTCGCAGCCCCTGTTGGATAGCGACCGCGCTCGCCGCGGCTGGACCGAACCCGATCTTCGCCCGCTTCCGGCGACTTTTTGATGGAATCGATCGCACGCATGCACCGCGGCGTGCATGCGATCTCGCTGTTTATTGCGGGTATCCCGGACGTCGACGTCGACCAAGCAGAAGCGCATATTCTTGCTCATTTGCACGCCGTCGGCCCATCACGAATCGGCGATATTCACGCAGCCTTCGGTCACCGTCGGTCCACGTTAACTAGCGTCCTCGATCGATTGGAGAAGCGCAAGTTCATCAAGCGGGCGATGGATGCAAACGATCGGCGGAGTATCCGAATCTCGCTCATGAGCGCCGGAAAGAATGCGGCTGCGCTGGTCTACCGTGCGCTATCCACTGCCGAATCGCGGCTGCTCAAACGCTTTAGCGCTGCGGAAATCGAGGCGTTCGGGCGCATTGCGGACGCGCTTGCGGACATCGAAAGTTCTCGATAGACCGACGACGGGACAACCGTTAACAGAGTATGATGGGTCGGCAGTTCCCGCTTAATCGGATAGGTCGAAGACGCTCGTCCGATCCTTGCTCCAGCGCAGCGGTGTGATTGGGCCCGCATCCCGCATTTGGCGAATCGCAATGCAGGACGTGCAACACAAGCCAACGGCTTCGATCGTATCCCAGCCCGGTGGCCGCTCGTGACCAGTATACGTGTTGTCACACGCGCGACCGGAGGTTGCGTGACTGATCCAAGAGCATACCGTTCCCGAACAAGCACAGGTGACTGCAGTAATCGCTCCGACCATCACGCGTTCTACGCGAAGCGATATCAACGAACCTTGAAGACCGAGCGGAACAGCGGCTCTTAGTAGGTAGCAAGACATGTTTCTCGTTCAACCCTACGGGCGTAGAGTATTGACACGAAAAATCCGGTTCTCGTAACGAAGGTCCCGTTCGCAGTCACTCCTTGTAACCCAACGAAGCTCTGACTCTCGCTGCTTCGTCCGCCGGTGGCGCACCAAAGAGACGTTTGAATTCGCGGCTGAACTGCGACGGGCTGTCGTAACCGACGAGCTCCGCTGCAGCGGAGGCGCGCATCGCGTCCTGCACCATGAGCGTCCTCGCCTTGTAAAGACGAATAGTCTTTAGATATTGGATGGGCGACGTCGCTGTCGCTGCTTTGAAATGCAGGTGGAGTGCCGAGATACTCATGCCGGCTTCGCGGGCTAGTGCCGAAATGTCGATGGGAGAAGCGTAGTCCGCATGCATCCGGTGCAAAATGCGGTGGATCTGCGTCTGGCTTCCGTTCGAAAGAAGCAAGTTGTGAAGAGAACCTCCCTCTTCGCCGCAAAGAACGCGGTAAGTTAGCTCTCGAATCGATTGCGGTCCAAGCACGTCCGCATCGGTCGGCGATAGCAGGCTTTCGAGAAGACGAATCGTGACGTCGCCTATGGCGTCGGTCATGCGCGGAGCGCTGCACAAGTGCGTCCAGCCTCGAGTCTGGATGGGACGCTCTGCCGGTTTTATCTTCAATAGCAAATCGCTCAGCATCGCAAGGTCGATCCGGACAGCGACTGCGAGAAATGGCTCATTCTCACGCACCTCCGTTTCGCAATCTGCCGGCACAGGCACGGTGAGGACAAGATAGTTGCCGGGATCATAGGTGAGGACTCGGTCGGGCAGATGCAATCGTTTACGACCTTGAGCCACGATGACGATGCACGGCTCATACAGAACGCGGACCCGTGTTGACGAGCGAGTCGTGCGTATCAACGTAACGCCGTCTATCAGAGACGGGCGGATTCCCTCCTGCGGATTCATGCGCTCGAGTAGTTGAACGATTTTGTTCCGGCGAATTTTTGGAGACCATCCTAACTTCCGGCTGAGCGCGAACGTGATTGGTTCTGCCCACTTTGGAGAATTGTGCAACGCGCGTGGAACATTGTGTATTGAGCGAGACCTTCGATTCTCGTCTAATGGTGTGTAGCCGACGTGCGGCTTTTATAGAAATGGACAACCCGCACGCGCAACAGCATACGTGATATGCCGGAGAGCAAGTCTGTGCGAGTAGAATCCTACGCCGCTTTGTCCGCGAAAGCTAAGCTGGAGCCGTTCGCATTCGATACGGGTAACCTCGGGCCGGACGAGGTGGACGTACATGTGACGCATTGCGGCGTCTGCCACACCGACGTTGCCATGGTCGACAACGAATGGGGCACGTCGCAGTATCCGGTTGTCGCCGGCCATGAGGTCGTTGGCACGGTTGCGGCCGTCGGCGCGAATGTCGACCGATTGAAGGTCGGTCAACGAGTAGGCGTTGGCGCGCTTTGCGGTTCGTGCATGAAGTGCGAGTGGTGCGAAGGCGGTGCGCAACACGTCTGCGCGGACGTTGTGGGGACGGTAATGGGTAGCCATAAGGGCGGTTTTGGGTCGACCGTCCGTGTAAATAATTGGCGCTTCGCGTACCTGCTCCCGGAAGCAATCGCATCTGAACACGCCGGTCCTTTGATGTGTGCCGGCACCACGGTGTTCACTCCGATGCTCCGGTATGGCGTTCGTCCGACGCAACGAGTTGCGGTTGTGGGCATCGGCGGCTTGGGACACCTTGCATTGCAATTTCTCACCAAATGGGGCTGCGACGTGACAGCCATCAGCTCTTCGCACGCTAAGGACGAGCAAGCACACACTTTTGGCGCGCGGCATTTTATCGCAACCCGCGGAACGGATGAGTTGAAGAAGGCCGCACGGTCCTTCGACTTCATCATCTCTACCGTCTCGGCGGACCTACCGTGGGACGAGTACCTAGCGGCGTTGCGGCCGGAAGGCAAACTCTGCATCGTTGGAATTCCGGACCAGCGAATCAGCCTGTCTCCTTGGAGTTTGATTGCCGGCGAAAAGTCGATTGTCGGCGGTCAACCCGGCTCGATCGACGAAACGACGGAAATGCTGGCATTTACGGCGCTGCACGGCATCAAGCCGATGATCGAGACGTTTCCCATGGAAGATGCCGAGGCCGCTCTAGACCATACGAGACAAGGAAAAGCGCGCTATCGCGCCGTGCTCGTCGCATAACGGCGCATCGCCGGCATCGTCGTTGATCTCTCTGCGGCATTATTACCACGGTCGAGCAAGGCCGCTACTTGATGCCATCCTGGAAGGGTCAGCTCACGGCAGCCGACATCGCGGCGGTCTTGACCTACGTTCGGTCCGCGTGGGGCAACAATGCCGCTGCGGTCAGCGAGCAGCAGGTTTCCGCCGTCAAGTAACTCCCTCTTGAGATGGCCAGCACCATTACGAGCTCAACGCGGCCGATTCGCTCGGCGGCATTCCGATCGCGTACGCCGCGGGGCGCTCCTCGCCCAAGCTGCCGGCGGTCAACCCCATCGCGATCCTCGCCGACGCGATCGAGCAGCGTTCCGACCGTCAACTTCTGAGCGGCGTCCGGGTCGGCGGCTTCGGATTTCTCCCTCGCATTAAGCGTTCGTTAGCCGACGATCAGCTTTTCCGGAAGAATCGGCAAGTCACGCACGCGTACGCCGGTGGCGTGATACACGGCATTTGCGATCGCCGCTGCCATACCGACAATTCCGATTTCGCCGATGCCTTTCACGCCGGCGGGATTGACGCGATCGTCTCGCTCGTCGACGATGACGACGTCGACGGGCGGGATGTCGGCATTGACGGGAACGAGGTAGTCGGCTAGGCTGGCGTTCATCACGCGACCGAAGCGGTCGTCGTAGCGACCTTCCTCGTGCAGCGCCATCCCTACACCCCAGACCATCCCGCCGAGAAACTGACTGCGCGCGAGCTTCGCGTTGACGATGCGGCCGGCGGCGAAAGCACCGACGAGACGGCGCAACCGCACGGTTCCGAAATCCGGATCGACGGCAACCTCGGCGAATTGCGCGCCGAAGGCGTGCGCCGAATACGGCTCTTCGTCCGGCCGCATCACCGTCGTGTCGGCCATCTCCGATACTGAACCGCCGTTCCTCTGCACGAGCGCCGCGACGCTTTCGCTTCGCCCACCTCCCGATAGCGTCCCATTCGCGATTGTGATGGCGTCGTAGGAAAGACCGTGCAGCGGTGATGCCGCGTCGGCGAGGCTCAGGGCCGCCAATTTTGCGCGCATCGCCGCTCCCACGGCGACGATCGCCGACCCGACGCTTGCGGTGAGTTGCGAACCACCGGCAACGGGTGCGGGCGGCATCTGCGTGTCGCCGAGATCGAAGCGCACGTCTTCGACCGGTAGGCCGAGCGCCTCGGCCGCGAGTTGGGCGAACGCCGTGTAGGCACCGGTCCCGATATCGATGCCGCCGCTCTGCACGAGCGCGGTGCCATCGCCGTGGACCATCACCGACGCCGAGGCTTTCGAGCGATTCGTGGGATATGTCGCGCTCGCCATACCGAGCCCGATCAACAGGCCGCCGTCGCGCATCGAGCGCGGCGCGGGCGTTCGGCGGGACCAATCGATGCGCTCGGCACCTTGCGCATAGCACGCCCGCAGCGACTTCGAGCTAAACGGCTTACCTTTTTGCGGATCCGTTTCGGCGTAGTTACGCAGGCGCAATTCGATCGGGTCGATCTGCGTCGCTTGTGCGAGCTCGTCGATGGCCGATTCCAGCGCAAACGACCCGCTCGACTCGCCGGGCGCCCGCTGATACGTCGGAGTTCCCACGTTGTTTCGAACGAGCCGGTGGGTCGTCGCCGCGTTCGGCACGGCATACAGCATGCGGCTGATGATCGCACTCGGCTCCACGAAATCATCGAAGGTCGACGTGCGCGTAAGGACGTCGTGCGAGAGCGAGACGAGCGTGCCGTCGCGCTTGGCACCCAGCTGCACGCGTTGCTCCGTCCGCGGCCGGAAACCCGTGCCGTGAAACATTTGCTCCCGCGTCAGCGCGATTTTCACCGGCCGCCGCACGACTTTCGCGGCCATCGCTGCAAGCAGCACGTGCGCTTGCGTGCCGCCCTTAGACCCGAAGCCACCGCCGACGAATTTCGACACGACGCGCACATCGCTCTCAGCTAATCCGAGAATCGCCGCGACGGTCGAGCGGCGTGAGAACACACCCTGCGCAGCATCGTACAGCGTCAAGCGCGGGCCGTCCCAGACGGCGATCGTCGCATGCGGCTCCATCGGATTATGAAATTCGTCGGCGACGCGGTAGAGGTTGTCGATCTTGACCGGCGCGGCGGCATACGCGCTTTCCGGATCGCCGCGACGAGAATCCGTCGGCTCGCGGTTGGCGTGCGCCGGGGCGTATTGCTGCGCGCCGTCATCGTGCAGATTCAGGAGCGCCGGGGCGCGATCGTAGCGCACGCGGACCAGCGCCGCAGCGCGGGTCGCGCGCTCGAACGTATCGGCGACGACGACCGCGATCGGCTGGCGATCGTACAACACCTGGTCGTCCTGCAACAAGCGCAGTTTCTTATCGGCGTGCTCCGCCGCGGAATTGACCCGCGGCGCATTGTGATGCGTGAGCAAGGCGATCGCGCCCGGGGCGCGCAACGCCCGGCCCGTGTTGATTGCCGCGATCCGACCGTGCGCGATCCCGGAACTGGCGACGATCACGCCGTATACGGCGTGGGGCACGACGACTTCGTATGAATACTTCGCGGCACCGGTGACTTTCGCGCGCGCATCGCGCCGATCGAGCGGACGGCCGATCATGCCGCACCTTGGGCGGCGCGCAGCGCGCGCACGATCGCACGCTTCGTGAGCGCGATCTTGAAGGCGTTGAGTCGTTGTGGCCGTGCATCGGCGAGCGCCGCATCGGCGGCAGCCGCGTAGCTCGTATCGGTCGCAGGCCGGTCCGTCAGCGCGCGTTCCGCCGCGAGGGACCGCCACGGCACGGGCGCAACGCCGCCGAGGCCGAGTCGCGCGCCGCGAATCGTCCCGCCGACGATCTCAAGGCCGGCGGCGACGGAGACGAGCGCGAACTCGAACGACGCTCGATCGCGGATTTTCAAATACGCGGAGCGCTGCGTGAGCGCGCTCGGAACGAACGAAACGGCCGTGATGAGGTCGCCGTGTGCCAGATTCGTGTCGCGCCACGGCGTCGAGCCCGGCAAACGATGGAAATCGTCGAATTCAATCGCACGTTCGCCCGCGTCACTAGCCACATGGATCGTCGCATCGGTCAGCAACATCGCGACCGCAAAGTCGCTCGGGTGCGTGCAAATGCAATCGGGACTCGCGCCGAGCAACGCATGCCGGCGGTTGTCCCCGTCGATCGCGGTGCATCCGCTGCCCGGCACACGCTTATTGCATGGCGTCGCGACGTCCCGGAAGTAGACGCAGCGCGTGCGCTGCATGATGTTTCCGCCGATCGAAGCCATGTTGCGCAGTTGCGGCGACGCTGAGAGCGCGAGGGCTTGGGTTACTGCGGGCGCCGCACGACCGACCGTCGGATCGTCGGCGACCTGGTTCATGCGTGCCAGCGCGCCGATGCGGAGCCGGCCGCCGGCCAGCGTTTCGATCCGCCCGAGCGGCAGATCGTTGATATCGATGAGCGCGCTTGGCGCGGCGGATCCGACCTTGGTAAGATCGATGATGGAGGTTCCGCCCGCGAGAAAGGCGGCGTTCGGATCGCTCTTAACGGCGCCTCGCGCGGCTGCGGCAGTCGCGGCGCGCCCGTAGGCGAAGGACTGCATTACGCGTTCCCCGCTGCGCGCACGGCATCGACGATGTTGGGATACGCGCCGCAGCGGCAGATATTACCGCTCATCTGCTCGCGGATCGCGCTATCGTCGAGCGCGCGGTGTTCCGCGAGCAGCCCGACGGCCGACATGATCTGTCCAGGCGTGCAATACCCGCACTGGAATGCATCGTATTCGATGAACGCGGCCTGCACGGGGTGCAGCTGATCGCCATGTGCCACGCCCTCGATCGTCGTCACGGCCTTGCCTTGTGCCGCGATTGCAAGTGTGAGGCAGCTATTGATGCGCCGCCCATCGACGAGCACCGTGCACGCGCCGCACTGGCCCTGATCGCAACCCTTCTTCGTTCCGGTCAGGCCGAGCCGTTCGCGCAGCGCATCGAGCAACGTTACGCGCGGCTCGATCGCGAGCGCTCGTTCGACGCCGTTCACGTTGAGCCGGACGGGCGCAGGCGCCGGTCCGCTCATCTCTACCTGAGCCGAGGCGCTGGTCGCAGCCTCAGCGCTAGCGGTAAGCAAACCCGTCTTCGCTGCCACGCCCGCGAGACTTGCGGACAATGTGAAGGCGCGCCGGGTTAACTTAGGCTCTCTGTCGGACATGTTATCTGCTCACCTCGCGTCTTGGCGGTCGATGCACCGCTTGCACTCGAACGCGACGATAACCTCGAGGAAGAACGGTGTATCGACCCGCGCTTCGTTGGCCAGCGACGGCGCCGGGAAAGCGCTCCATCATCGCCGTAGTTCCGTGTAGCGCTTGGTCCTCAACGCGAACCTGGCCGCTGACCGTAACACCTGGAAGTCGTACAGCCGGGTGGTGCTGAACGACTTGCGGTGCAGGTCCGCGCCGCGTGCCGTGCGTCGCCGTTGGGAGCCGGTCGGCGCACGATAGGAGCGCGCTCTCGAACGCGTATTGGCAGTCGGTCGCTGAACACTCATGTCGCAGCGGTTGTGGCGCCTATTCGGTGAAGCAAAGAGCGCACTTTACACGAAACCACGCTCTATGAGGCTCGTTGCCGCGTCAACGATCGATTCTTCGGCTGCGCGGCTACGCCAGCCCAGGAGCCTCTCGGTCTTGCTCGACGAAGCCGGTCACCTTACGCAAGCTGAGCCCACGGTGCACGCTAATTCAGGCGTATGCGCTGCCTCGGTCTCGGATGATTGTGGACCGAGGGTCGCAAGGTAGAGCGGTCGTCGGTTCGGAAGCGATTCGAATGGCGGGTGAAGGCGGCGAATTTACAGCTGAGCAAGCGGCAAAGGCCAACAACGTGCTTAGGGCCGCGCTCGATCTGGCGCCACAGCGATTCGGGCTGGAACAGTTTGTCGGGATGATTTCTGACGAAATCGAGCAGCTACGGGACGCCGGCAAGAGTGACGCCGATATCGCTAAGCTTGTTTCAGATGGCGTTGGTATCGACGTTGACGCGGGCTCGATCGGGCGTTATTACGCCGACCCTTCGGTGCGCGGCAGACCCGAATAGCTTTCGCATTCATACCTAAATTCGTCATCGTGAAGCTCGAAGGCTTCAATGAACGGTGGCCGAAAGCCGACGCACACTCAACACGCGCGGAACATCATGAGAGGTTTAGTTCGTCCGCGCGAGCTGAGCGAAACGTCGCTTCGCTTCTTCTATGAGTGTGAGCGTCAAGGCCGCGGCCGGCGTATCCCGTCCAAGCGCCGAGGCCTGACCCGCCCAGAACGGCGTAAAGGCGCCGTTGCCATTGCGTTCGGCGGCTGCGCGCAGCGATGTTAAGGCCGTCATCGGCAAAGGGAAGTCAAGCGCTGTACTTGAGAGCGGCCCAAGCTCGAGCGCAAGCCGGTCTTGTACGCGCGCGCGGGACGACCGGTGAAGACGTTCGTCACCAAGGTGGCATCGGCAGACGATTCTCGCAGGGCATCTCGATATGGCGACGGAGTCGCAGCTTCCGGACAGCGAAGATACGCGGTTCCGATCTGCACGCCGGCCGCTCCGAGTGCGAAGGCCGCCGCGATCGAGCGCCCATCAGCGACACCGCCCGCGGCGACGACCGGGACGCCGACCGCGTCGACGACCTGCGGTACGAGCGCGAAGGTCCCGGACTGGGAAAGCATCGCGCGATTGAGATCGGAGGCAAGAAACGTTGCCCTATGACCGCCGGCCTCACGCGCCGATCGTGCGGGCTTCGACCTTACGATTGATTCGCCCGGGGTCGCGTCTCAAAAATTGACGTGCAACTACGCCGACGGCCTGCTCGCCGAACGTCGTGAGAGCTCAAACACCAACAAGCCTGAAGGCCAGTAAAACGACGACGATCCGGTCAGACGACAACAACTTTCGACGGTCGCGACGTTGAACCTAATACTGGCCCCAACGCATCAAATGCCGACAGGCCCGTCACAAGGCGATACCTGGAAGTCAAACGCCACTATCATGGTCCCAGGCGGGAATGTGGCGGTCGTTCCGCTTACGGTAACCGCACGCAGCGTTGCGGGCCGCGATGTCGCGCTCTCGGCACACGGTCAGGGAAGTGGGACGCTTCGCGGCCGCGGGCCGGCAATTAGAGTCGCAATAGATATCGCTCTCGACGAAACGTTTCACGATGGTCGACTCGTCGATGCTGCGGACAATCGAACAATGTCGGCCCACGTGTTTTTTCGTAGCATGTCGATGATCGAAAAGTGGGCGGTCAGCGCGATCGAGAAACCGACGCGCGATAGCGACCTGTAACGAACGTTTTAACGTTCGGCGAACGATCCCAGGCGCTCGCTCGTACGATCTCGCGTCGAGCGCAGATGCTGAAATTTAATATGTCCCCGAACGACTCCATTCTGGCTACGACAACGATCGTCCGTTGCCTGTTTGATACCGCAGTTCTCGTTCACATCGTCGATTCATGGAACAGCTGCCGTACCTCAGATGGTATTCAGCGAAAAACCTCAGCGCAATCGGATGCTCAGTTTGCACAATACTGCTGCGGCTCCTTAAGCGATTATCGTAAAGGGCACGTCAGATACCTTGTAAGGAGAATTCCTAGCTACAATGAGTCCGTCGTCATCTATACAGCACCGTGCCGCTAACGTTGTCGCTATCGTAAGGAGTCACCTGAGGCTGGGAAGACCGTGCATCTCCGCGGCTGGTTTGTCATTGGCTCTGACTGCTGTTGCATCCGGGACCGCCGCGCAGACGGCGCCCGGGGACGCATCAAACCCGCCGCCGTTGATGCCGTGCCCTACCGTATTGGCGAGACTTAGCGATCCGGTAAGCTCCGCGACGGCGAACGTCGGCGATGCGATCAAGTTCACGACACTTCCGATGGACGACGGTGCGTCCGGAGCTCTTCCTGCCGGCTTAACCGGCTATGGGCTTGTGACGTATGCGCAGCACGCACGCCGCGCACGAGGCGGTGAAATCGGTTTAGAAGCACGCTATGTCGTGAAAGGCGACGGCACGAAAGTACCGGTTTCGAGTGTCTCGGCGAATGCAGTGGTGAAAGGCAGCAATCGATACGCGCCCGCGATCTTCGGAGCGGCCGGTGCATTCAAGGGAAGACTAGCCGCAGCCATTGGGGGCACGATTGGTTTTTACGACTTTATTCACTACGGCGCGGAAGCCTCGGTAGCATCTGCGTCCGTCCTGCATTTGGTCGTCGGCGACGGAATTGAGGAAGGCACCTGTTCGAGCTCATCGCTCATAACTGGCAATCCCAACTACAAGCCTCGTCGAGATGTGCATCGGTAGGGACAACGTCAAGCATCTGACGGTAAACCGAGTGATGGACCGAGGCACTGTAGAATCCGAGCGCTTTTCGGACTGCGGCACGCGGCTTGGCGAGCAGCAGAGCCGGGGGCGATAGAGGAGACGCTGTCTCCTCGGCAGCGGGCGCGGAGTCGCGCGGCTATATCGAGTTAGCCCGATGCCCAGGTCTCTCGAGAAGCGCGGGTCACGAGGTTCAGCCAGCGCGCGACGTTTGGAGCTGCGTTACGCGGCCCTGGCTCCAAAACTCGAGCATCCAGCCCGGATACTCAGCCGGAAGAGCGCTCGCCGTCTGTAGCGCCGAGAGGTCATCTGCGACGAGCACGACGGCTGCCGCGCCGAGATTATCGTCGAGTTGCTCGACCGTCCTCGCTCCCAGGAGCACGCTCGACACCTGCGGCTGGTGCGAGAGCCACGCGATGGCGACCTGCGCTACAGTCGCGCCTCTGCGGTCAGCGACTGTCCGCAGGACGTCGATGACGTCGTACGCGCGCTCCATATTGACCGGCGGAAACGCCAGGGCCGCTCGTCGTGTGCCGTTGGCGGAAGCGCTCTCACGACCGACTTTTCCGCCCAGGAGGCCGCCCGCCAGCGGACTCCACGCAAGGACGCCGAGCCCCGCGTCCGCGGCCATCGGTACAAGTTCGCGCTCCAAGTCGCGAGCGGCGAGGCTGTAGTAGGCCTGGACGGACGCGAACCTCGTCAGGCCGTGCAGCGCCGAGGTGCCCAGCGCCTTAGCAATCTGCCACGCCGCCCAGTTCGAGATGCCGATGCATCGGACCAGCCCCTGCCTGACGAGATCGTCGAGGGCCGAGAGCGATTCCTCGATCGGAGTGGCGGGGTCGAACCCGTGAAGCTGATAGAGGTCGATGTGGTCGAGCTGCAGACGTCCCAGGCTTGCCCTCGCCGCGTCCAAAACGTGCGCACGCGAAGAGCCGCGCTGGTTCGGGCCGTCACCCGTTTCGCCGAAGACCTTCGTCGCGACGACGACCTCGTCACGCTTCGTACCAAGGTTCCTGAGGCTCTGGCCCGTCAGCCGCTCGGAGGCTCCCTCGGAGTAAGTGTCGGCGGTGTCGATAAAGTTGACGCCGGCATTCAGCGCCCGGGCGACGAGGGCGTCCGCTTCGGACTGCCCGACGTTACCCATGTGGGCGTAGCTTCCGCGGGCTCCGAAGGTCATCGTGCCCAAGCAGAATTCAGAAACGAAGAGGCCGGTCGAGCCAAGTGTGTTGTAGCGCATGGCCGGAGTCTACCCCCGCGCTCTGCCAGCCGGTTGCCGGATCAACCTGATCGATTGCCCAATGCACCGGGCGCGCACGAAATTGCCGGATCCTTTCCGCGGCCCGCGTATTGCCTCGAGTCTACTCACTAGGCGGGGGAACGGATGGAACGGCTGGGACGACTCGCGGCGCTGATTGCGCAATCGACCGGTGCAGGTGACGGAATCTACGAGACGGCGATCAAGGACGTCTATTTCTCGCGCTATTCGAACGCCGAAGGCGCGCGCAGCAGCATCGATCGTGCCGTCATGTGCGTCGTGGCGCAAGGCGCGAAAGCCATTCTGGTCAATGGCGCCCGCCACGTGTACGACTCGAGCCGGTACCTGGTGGTGCCGCTGGCGCTGCCGCTCGTAGGCGAAGTCGTGAACGCTTCGCCGGAGAAACCATTCCTCGGCGTGAGCATCGTACTTGACTACTCCGTCATCGGCGCGCTCCTGCTGGAAAGCGGGCCGGCGACAGCCGACGAACGCGCGGACGGGCGCAGCCACTTCGTAAGTCCGATGGATGACGACATGTTCGACGCCGTGTCCCGTCTCGCGGTACTCGCGGGAAAACCGAAGGACATCGCCGTCCTCGCCCCACTCCTCCGACGCGAAATCTCGTACCGGCTGCTCCAGGGTGAAAACGGCTGGATGCTGCAGCGGATGACAACCGCCGACGGACACGCGCGTCGCATCGTCGCGGGTCTCGAATACCTCAAGCGCAACGCCGCGCGCACCGTCCGCATGGGCGAACTGGCGCGCGAGATGAACATGAGCACCTCGGCGATGCACTACTGGTTCAGGACCGTCACGAGCATGAGCCCCGTCCAGTTTCAGAAACAGCTGAGGCTGCAAGAGGCGCGTCGGATTCTGCTCTCGGAGTCGAGCGATGCTGCAAGCGCGGGTCACCGCGTCGGCTACGAGAGTCCGTCCCACTTCAGCCGCGAATACCGTCGGCTCTTCGGTCTCCCGCCGCTCCAAGACATCGAACGGCTGCGCGGCGGCGCAGACGCTAGCGTACCGATTCAGAAATTCGCACCATAATCTCGCTCGCCTTTTCGCCCGAGCCTTCGTTGCTCGTCGCTCGAATGACTCGACATTCCGCGCTCCTCGCGCCTCGGTTCGGGCAAAAATCCTTTGCGATCTTATGTCACGAACTTCTGAATCGGTACGCTAGCGGCCTCAGCTAAAAAACGAACGAGCGTTCCCGCCGTACGTCCGGCTGCGAAAGCGTTTCACGCAATGGGACGCACTTCCGAACCTAGCCCCGCTCCTCACGTTCCAAACAGCCCGCCTTTCCTGGCGGGCTCTCTTGTTTTGCCTTGCCGGGAGATCCGCATCGATGGAGCCCGACATGCACAAGTCAGCCGTCTTCACATCAGACGCAGATATCGCTTCACTCGCGCATCGCCTTCTCGATCTCACTCTGCCGAGATCGGAATGGACTCACGCCGCCCATTCGCCGTGGCATGCTGGATGTTGAGGGAGCGTCCTTTAATCGACGTTCCGCGCGAGATGCCGAGATTGATACGCGCTTACAACTCGGCGACCGGCGTTGCGAACACCACAAGCAGCGGCTACCACGAAACGATCACTCAAGCGTCGATCCGTGCCGCGCGCGACTTTCTAGACCGTAACCCGTCGCGCCCGCTCGTCGTAACATGCAACGCACTTCTTACGTCCTCTCTCGGTCGCCCGGATTGGCTCCTCGTCTACTGGACGCGTCAGGCTTCGCGAACTATAGTCGATACTTCGCGAACTATAGACGTGGGCTACGAAGATCTCCGAGCCGAGGAACCGATGTATCGCGGTACACTTCCTCGATAGATAAACCCCGCTCTATGAGATTGGGTAGCCTCCAATTCCTCAAGTGGTCCGCGGCTTGCAAAGGAGCCATCATGGACACGCTCGTAGCGTCGCATCACGTGACGACGCGAATCGATCGTAACGTAATGAGTGAGTTCGGGAATCGCTTGGTACGCGTCAAACTTGTCGGTCGAGTCGTCTTCGGCGGTTGACGTAGACAAGATCTCCGCGAGGAGCCGTTAGGAGATCTCGCCGAAGTTTACTTTGTTGCCGTACAACTCCGTAAATAGATCGCGCGCGTCAGGGTAGCAGCTGCACGTTCGTTGCTCGAGAATCGCGCGATTAACGATGCGCACGTTGCTTCGTCCGCGTTCGATCGCTCCGCTGGCACCGAGCTGCTCGATTGCACGTGTTACACTCGCGCGGCGGACGCCGAGCATAAGCGCGATCGAGTCATGGGTCACCTCGAATACACCGTCGTTCATGCGATCATTCATGCGGAGCAGCCATCGCGCCAGCCTCGCTACGATAGGGTGTCGAGCGTAACAACCAATGCTGATTCCGCTACCTCGTAGGCGGGCTGCAACATACCGGTGCACGAGTTTGTGCAATTCGTTCGAGCGATCGCGTATCGCCACGAGATGCGACGCCCGAATGGTAATTGCCGCCGTAGGGACTTGAGGGGCGCGATGAAAGGGGTGAACTTTCGCATCCACGAGCGCTTCGACGCCGCTGCAACCTTCGAATCCGACGATCGTGACCTCAGCGGAGCCTCCGTCCGCGCCCTGTTCGATTTCGGAAATTGCCCCGGTAAGCGGAAAATGCACATCCACATAAACGTCGGCGCGCCGTGCGATGATTTCGTTTGGGCGGAACGTACGGGTGCTCGCTCCCGCAAGACAGGCGGCGCGGAGCTCAGGCGAGAGCGCGTCCAGAAAAAGGTTACCCGAGTTGCCCGATCGGTGCAATGAACTCTCCATCCTAACTCAAGCCGGTCTCGATCGCCGTGCCGCTTGCAGCGTTCGTGCCATGGCGACTTTGCTTGCAAATGACGAAGTCCCATTCTCCATGTTCACGTCGACTCACAGGCCGCAATGCACAGAATTCTCAGGTTGCTCACGCGCATGCTCAAGTGTTTGCACAGGTTCGAGCGCGAAGCCGGGGCTACCGTGAGTGAAACGTATACGCTGATCCTCACCAAGGGGATGCACGTCATTTCTGCCGCTGCCGCCGCACAAATCAAGACTGCCCTTTCGGACCGCGTTACAACCGTAGATGTCGAGCTTGACCCGTTCGGCGGCTTTCAAACCCTGCGCATCACGACTATTGCGCTGCAACACGTCGTCGCGCTCACCATGAACGAGGCGGCGCAGCAGCTTCCCATGAACGTCGCCGTGCTTGCTAAACGAGCTTCGTCCGCGCGCTAGTGCTTGGTTGCGGAGATTCTTCGTAAGAAGGGTAAACCCAACATTCGTGTCACCAGCCGCCATTTGAGCCGGTGAATCGCAAGGAGCGCATGAAGGGCGCTCCTTTTCCCTTGGCTCGGAGACGGCGAAATGAGCTTATTGCTCATTACAGTGAATTTCGGGGCCTCTGCCGGTTGCAAACTTGTGCGGCCAAGAGTCGGTGGAAGCGCAGGTTATTGCTTTAGAAGACGTGTTTTGAGCATAGGGAACCAGCGCTGACAACCAGCGGCCATGGGCCGCCAAAGACCGAGACTATCAAGTTCCTCAGCCAGGACGAGGCGGGTCGACTCTTCCACGAGCTAAGCACCACAAGCGGAACAAGGCGATCTTCCTCGTCGCCTATCGGCACGGCTTGCGGGCGAGTGAAGTTGCGCTGTTGCGGACGAGTGACCTTGACTTCAAGAATCCCGCCGGAAAAGCGGCACTTCCATGTCCTCAAACACAGCATTGCGACCCATCTGCTCGACGTCGGCTCAGATCTGCGCTTCGTCCAAGATTGGCTTGGCCACCGCAACATTCAAAATACTGTCGTCTACACGTTCCCGACTTCGCGGAATCGTGAGAACTCCGCACGCAAAGCCTTTCTGCAAATGCCTCGCTACTGATGAGTCGCTTCATGGACACAGCGGTCGACCTCGATCTCTGGACGCTTTAAGCAGTTGAACGCGTCTTTGTCGCGACGAAGAACATCGCCAATCGGGCGATCGGCTTTCGCGTTGATGCGATGGATTGTATCGACGAGCAGGTCCGTTAGTGTATCCGTTATCGCGCGGCCGCGCAGGTGCGCGAACGCTGCGAGCCACGTCAGCCGTGTCGCTTCAGGATGCCGGCGCAACTCGTAGGGTGCCTCGACCATGGCAGCAGTGAAGACTCTCAATATTCCCGGCGGGCTCAGTTCGATGAGGAGAGCAACGGTCCGTCGCTTATGGGGCTGACCGCAAAAGCTCTTTAGCAAGGCCGCCGGCCTTGCGGCACACGAGGTCGCGGATCTCGCGGACTCGTTCCGTAGGCTGGCCCTTCGGGTCGGGTAGGCCCCAATCGTCGTCGACGCGCGGCACGCCTTCGACGTCACAGCCCATTGTGATGATTCGGTCGGCTTGCGCCACGATCGCGGGGTCGAGCAGCTTCGGCCGAGCGCCGGAAATGTCCATATCGACCTCGCGCATCGCGGCCACGACGCCAGCATCGGGGCGATCGGCAGCGATGGTCCCGGCCGAAGCTACCTCGATGTCGTCGCCTGTGAAACGACGCAGAAAGGCTTCGGCCATCTGACTGCGACCGGTGTTGTGTTTGCACACGAAAAGCACAAGCGGCTTCCCACTAGCGGACGGCATATTCCGGCTCCTTACGGTCGAGCGCGTGAAGAAGGAGCACCGCCGATCGCGACGCCCGCGAGCGCTCCGAGGAGCTGCGCGACGACGTAGACCGGCACGTCACGCCATGCGACGCCTTGCTGCCATGCATCGGCGAGCGTCACGGCCGGATTGAGGTGCGCACCCGAGATCGGGCCGAAGGCAAGGATGATCGCGACGAGCGCTCCGCCAGTAGCGATCGCATTTGCAAGGAGCGCGATCGCGCCGTTTCCGCCGGCGAGACGTTCGGCCATGATGCCCGAACCGATGACGGCAGCGAGCAACAAGGCTGTTCCGACCGCTTCGGCCGTAGCGCGGCGCGCGAGGTTCACCCTAGCAGCAAGCCGGCGACGCGGCCGCTAGAGCCGCGTCCGTGCGGCAACAGGTCGTCGCCTCATTGGCGCGCTCTTCGGCTTCGGCGATGACGAAGTACGTTCCCACCGCCGGCCATCCGGATCGGTCGCCCACACTTTGTTTTGGACGGCGTAGCAGCACGTCTCATCCATCTCGACATCGACGGCGTGGCCCGCCGCGCGAAAACGCGCGATCGCGGCGTCGACGTCTTCGGGTTTCTCGACGACGACGCCGTAATGGGCGCCCTCAACGACCTTCGTGTCCGGGTCCGCATCAAGCGCGAGCTCGAGCCCAGGATCTTCGGTGAGAAATAATGCGTAGTCGTCGTAGTGCTTTGCCGGCTCTGCGTCGAGCAACGTGCGATAGAACGCGACGCTCGCGTCGAGATCGTGCGTCGCGAGGTTGAGGTGCATTTTCATGCGAGAACTTTCCCGGGCAGAACGGACGCAAGCGCGGCGTCGAGTCGGTCGCGCGCGTCGGGCGCGAGGGAGTAGTAACCCCACGTGCCGCGGCGGACTGAAGTGACAAGCTCAGCGTCCTTGAGTATCTTCAAATGGTGCGAGACGGTCGATTGATTGAGATCGACACCGGAGGTAAAGTCGCAAACGCACACTTCGTGCTCGGCGCGCGCCAACGTCGCGAGGATCGCGACGCGTGCGGGATCGGCTAGCGCCTTGAAGAGCATCGCCTCATCCGTCAGGTCCCGGTCGTAAATGGCCGCTTCGGGACAGCACCGCTGCATTGGCATATTTCGATGCTACTCCCTGAATCGATATTTGTCAATACAAGAGGCACGCAAATACTGTCCCGTAAGCACCGTTTTCGGGACGGTCAGGGCAAAGAAACTCGTTTGCGGTAGGTCGGCGGAAAACGACTCAACCGCAGCGGCCTCGAAAGCGGACGCTTGCCGTGACACGAAGCGGGTCCTAATGATAAAGATTCTCGCGATTGCCGCCGCCGTAACCGTTTTTGCAACGACGTCGCGTAATTTGATTGGTTCAAATGGCGGCTGGTGCCACGAATGTTGGGCCTAACCCTAAGAAGACCGCGAAGGATTTTAGTCCGGATCGAGGAGCGAAGAGCGCCGAATGACGCGTCATTTCAGCGATAAGCGACGATGAGGCGGGCAAAAAGACGAGTGGGATTCTTGCGCGAATCTCCGCACCCAAACACTAAGGGGCCTGTCGGGCTTACAGTCCTCTAAGCGCTGCGGCTTTCGAGCTGCGTCACCGCCCTCACCATAGCGGCGACGTGTTCGACATCCCTCCAATTCGGCTGTGCATGCGCAACGTCTGCATTTCCGTCAGCCCATTGGTTCACGTAGCTAAGAAGGAGAAGATCTTTGTCTTCGTCGGCGCGAGCAGCGCAGATGTCGCAGATCGCCGCTAGAAAAGTGTTAGCGAAGAAATCTCGCTGCTCTTGATCCATGTCCGCCATCGCTATCTGGAGCGAGACGACCGAAGTCGCGTAACCCGGCCTAAGCTGGGAATCGTACGCATGGGTCCTTCGGATCGCCCGCCACTGAATCGGTGAGCCGGGATCGCCACCCGAGCGGCCGCCCATGCTGGATTCGATCTCCGCAAGCTCCGCGGATGTTCTCGCCATCATTTCCAGCGCTGTCGCGGGGCGATTACGTTCGAGCCAGACGAGCGTTTCCGCGTAGCTCGATTCCAGCGGGAGAGGCTCGGCTCGGCAAAGGGAGCAGACGGAGCTCGTCGTCACTTGAGAGCAAATTTGAGGACGCGCCGTCACATCGTAATCGTCGAGATCTTCGAGGCTCGCGAGCATCGCCAGAAGCGTAACTCCGTCGGCATTTGATCCGCAAGACCAAACAGCCGTTCGTTGTGCCCGCGAAACGCGTGACACCACCACTCGTTGTGGTGGGGAGCCGAAGCAGCGGCTGATCGCCCCCCTGTGACAGGCGATGGCGCGAATTAACGGAACCGCGACGCCCGATTGCAATTAGTGCGAACCCAACGCTCTGGCGGCGGGCGGTCGCGGCCGGCGCACTTGCGGCGCCGGCGTTCGCCACCGTCACGGGACCGACCAGGGATCCCCCGTGTCGAAGACCGGGGGGCATTTCCGTTCGTTACCGATGACGATGCCGCTGACGACGGGCGTGAGTAGTCACGTATCGGGCCAAGTCCTTTGCGCGCTCCCCGCCGGAGCGATGTCACGCCGGCGTCGTAGATCTGCAAGCCGACATTGAAGAGGTTGCAGAGTCGCCGCCGCGTTTAAGCTTCGTCGACTACATCGAGCCGCGAGCACCGCTTGAAGACAACTCCGGCGATGTGACCGAAAGTGTTCCCCACGAGTCTTGTCAGCGTGCCCATCAAAACCAGCGCCCAATCATCTCGATGTCTTTATAAATCGTTTTGTCAATAATTTCATGGAAAGCTCGGGAAGGTTGATGCTGCTACCTGCACTCGGGGAGGATCGCGTGCCTTATCAGGTTCGCAAGAAAGAGCCGGATGCATGTGCGTTCGGGCTTAAAAGAGCGGTTGCCGCGGCAACGCTAGTGCTCGCACTAATTACGCACGTGTCCTCCGTGACCTACGCCAGTCCGACGGCCGCGTCGCCGATCAGCGTTAACGACTCGCATTCCACGATCGATGGCATTGAGCGCAATTATAGCGTCTTTGTGCCGGTCCTCGGCTTTTTTGAAAAGCTTGGAGCGAAGGTTAGCAACACGGGCTCGTCGTTTATTGCGACGAGACACGGGACCGAGCCGGCACGGATGACGCTCGGAAGCCGTCGCGCCACCGTGAACTGGTCCGAGCCGATGCTGCCGATCGCGGCCTTCGTCTCGGGCGGAGCTGCGATGTTGCCGCTTCGCGTCATCAGTGAAGCCGCAGGAGCATCGGTCGCTTACGCAGCTCCTCCGCGCGGCTTGGACGTTACTCGTTCTGCCGCTGGTGCGGGAGCTGTTCCTAGTGGAGGCGGCGTCGCCGCAGCTGCCCCCGCCACTGTAGCTCAAGCCGTTGCACCGGCCGCTGGACCCGCAGCAACGGACGTTGCGAGTGCCGCTCCTGTAACCGGTACGCAAACGAATAGGAGGGGCGTCCCCTGGTGGTTGTGGGCGCTCTTAGCCCTACTTGTGCTCGCTCTGATCTTTTGGGCGATCGCACGAGGCAAGAAAGATCCGATCATCACCACATCCGGAGAAGTGCGTGGTAACGACCCGACCATCAACACGCGCAAGTAGCGAATAGCTTATGAACACCGTTACTGACCGGCTCGCGTTTGGTCTCGGCGGTCGCGAGCCGCCGCAAAGCTTACGAAAAAATCGGTTGGCCTCGAGACTTCCGCCCTTTGACGCCCCGAGCGCATGCAGTGTCAACGAACGTCCTAAAGCGATGAGGTAGGCTCTTAGAGCCGCTCGCGGCGGCTTAGTGCGGAGCACGATGCAATGCACGCTACGGTGGCATGAAAGCCCGCAGTCGGCATGACATCGGGAAAGTTCAAACAAATATTGCGGTATATTGCGGTATGAGGAAGCATGAAATTATCTAAACAGGTGGCACTCGTAGCTCTGCTTGTTCTGGGTCTCCAGACCGCAGCGAAGTCGTCGGTCTATCGTGGGTTTCCGCATTTGCATTTGACGGTAGCGGTCGTCGATGCCGGGGGCGGCGCGACGCATTTCGACGCGCACCGTCTGCTAGCGACACTGGCCGGTGCCGATGCATCGGCCGAGAACGCAAAACTGATCAAGCAGTTCGGCGCTGCGCGCATGGCTGCTTTCTACAGCGTCTTCACCTTTGCGGTCGACGATGCCGTGAAGCATGCTCACAACATGTTGATTCCACTTCCGAAGTCGCCGCATCCTGATCCGAAAGACGGACGAGCGCTCGCAACGGCTCTCTACGGCGCGGGAATGACTCCGGCCGGCCGCTACGATGTCGGCTACATGCTAGAGGAACTCATGTCTCACCAGATTCACCATAACATCATGGGCGACATGGATAAGAAGTTTACTCCTTCGGTGAACGCCGACTTTCATGTGATCCTAACGGCCGCGATGCACGACCTAAGGCATGAGTACGG
>JAABUQ010003463.1_pt1 | contig 28872 bp, 25 predicted proteins | sample 5560001 | NCBI WGS metagenome assembly JAABUQ01 (sample SAMN10711888, study PRJNA513371) | rock metagenome | isolation source: Antarctica rocks | place: Antarctica: Victoria Land, Finger Mt nord | collected 2015-12-18 | reverse complement strand
AAACAATTTAAATTACTCTAATAGGCTAGCGCGAGGTGTCAAGAGACTCTCTCGGGCCGATGTCGACTCAGTAAAGCCATTGTGCCACAGGAGTCGCTTCCCCGAATTGCCGATAAATATATTTAAAGAAATAATTAATAATAGAGACAAACTCTTTATATCTAATTATTAAAAGATATTGCTATCAATATTAGAAACAAAATTTAAAATATTTACTATCTATTATTCGATTACAAATAATTAGATAGAACAAACAAATTAAAGTTTAAAACAATATCTAAAATATTATATTAACAATATTTATAGCAATTAAATATTATTTTTATCTATAGTGTAACTAACATTTAATGCAAAGATTTCGAATATTATTAAGATAACTCTATTTTTTGCTAACTATAGCAAAGAATTTAATCTTTTTAAAAAAGAGCAAAAATATCTGTTAACTTAGTTAGTTATTAAAAAAATAGCAATATTTAAAAAGATATACAATAATATCTCGAAAATACAAGAAAGATCGATTAGATATTTGAACAAAAAACAAAAAATAATATTTTAGCTAAAAAAAAGATATAAAATATATTTTTTTACAAAAACTTTTAAAACAAGAAAACTAAGCAAAAAATCAAATTATATTAAAGTCGAATTATTTTTTATTAAAAAGACAAAAAAATTAGTCAATTACAAACTCGACTTATTTAAGAATATTAAAATATTTTTAGTATTTTATATTTTATTGTTAAAATCAAAAGATTTAATTATATTTTTATAGAATATATTTTATTTCTATCTATAGAAAAAGAAACAATATAAGATTAAGAAAATTTTACAACAAAAAAATTAGAAATATCTTATTAAGTAAAAAAAAAAATTTATCTTCGAGAATATATAAGAGTTACTTAAAAATCTAAAAAAGTAGTTTGATAAATTGCAACAATTTTATTAGTAACAAAATTACTTATAAAAGTCGACAAAGTATTAAAGAATAAAAAAGTAAATAATAAAAAATTAAGAATAGTATTAAACAAAGTTTCGAATATCTTTTTAATATACTTGATTTTTTTTTGTTTTTCTTGATTTTTAGAATATTTTTCGACTTTGTATTATTTATATTTTTTAAATAACAAAATTAGTATTTTTTTTGTTTTATTTTTTGCGCAATTTTTAGATACAACTTTGTTATTTTATTATTTAGTTTTTTAGTTTTCTAAATAGTTTTATCTATTTTCTAATAGTTAGAAGTCAAATTATATTTTCGATTCTTTCGATAAACTTTTATACTTAAAATATTTTCTATTTATTCGACAAAATATATTAAATAAAACCCAAACTCGACAAAAATGCATTGTAAAAATAGCGTACTTATAGCAACAATTAATAACAAAATTGCAATATTGTTTAGTAGTTAGCTTAATTAATATAATAAAAATAAATAAATAATTTTGGAACAAAAATTCTTAAAAAGAGAAAATAGTATTATAAGTTGCGTGCTAATAGATATTATTTGTTGCGTATTGCTTTTTATAAAGTAATTAGAAAGAAAAGATTTGTCGACAAAATTAAAATAATTAAGAAGACTTAACTCTTAAATATCTTAAATTTAGAATTAAAATAATTAAAATAATTAAGATCTTAAATATCTTAAATATCTTAAATATCTTGAATTTCAAATAATAAAAAATATATATAATTTTCGAATACAACTTTTTTATAAATTGTGTTTAATTTATTTTAAGTTTTAACTTATTGTTATAACTACTAAGTTGCAATCTTTTGTTATTAAGTAATTGCTTGCATTGTCTAAAGACATCTATAAATCTCTTTGATAGTATAATTTTTACTAATATTTCTAATAAAAGTATTAGCGTAACATAGTTTTCGATTTTACGTTTAAAATTAAATCGAATTGTTAAGATTTTTGTTTCGATTTAAATTGAATTGTTAAGATTCGATTAATCGAATCAAATTAACGCAATTAGTCTAAATAAAACAAGATGCAAGAACAATTAACAATTGCTATAGAAAATTGACAAGTAATACTTGTTGCTCAAACTATATCTCTCTCTTTCCTGTCAAGAGATCTACAAAAATGCTTTTATCTATTCTCTATCTACTAGAACTGTTGACATTAATCTTCGTAATAAATAAAAGCGAGTAGACTTTATTTTTAGATCTTTATTCTCCAACTTTTGTCAAGATCGCTTTAGATTTATTTATTAACTTTTGCATTTCTTGTTTTAAACTAAGTAAAATTTTAAATTTAAAACTAGATACTTAACGCTCTATAAAACTATTGTGCCAGTAAGATTTGATAAAGAATTGAAGTTGTTATAGCTATTGCAATTTTATTGAGTTCTAGCGATTGTTTTTCTACAAGTGCGATCCGGAAGTTGACCGGAACGCGAAAACTGCGCAAGACAAAGATTTTGTTAGATTACTCGAGAATCTTACAACATTACATACGCTTGAAGCGCAAATCTTGTTTTATCAACTTGCTTCTTATTTCGATAATATAATATCAACAAATGCGGAAGTTGATATAATAGACCTGGAGCGATCTTGGAGATCCAAGGATAAAACCTATGATTGCAACTATTGTGAAAGCGCTAAAGTCTCGGCGCTTATCTTTACATTCTGATCAGCCAAACGGTATGCCGTCTTGGACGAGTCTACCTCAAAACTATCACCTTGTAGATGGTCGCCAACCGGATTGCATACTGTTCTCCAGTGTTACAGGTAATATTTTCAACATTGTACACGCTTTACTCTATCGTCTCATTGCTGATCTGATCACTAGCAGTCCGGGAGTAAAGTTCACTCTGACCAACGTGATCGATCTCACTGAACGTTTCATTGCTGAACCACGCATCAAGTTCTTGGTACAATCGACACTTCTCCAAACCGTCGAGACAAGTCCCTCAAAATGTTGGTCGCCCTAGGCTGCACCATTGTCGCTCCGGTCATCATCAGAACATCCAAGCCCACTATATCGAATTTCGAGAAGTTTCCGCGCGAAATCCGTGAGATGATCTATGAGCTTTGCTTGTGTGTCGATGGAATCCTGACTCCGTACCCGGACTGTTCCATGGCCGACTACAGACCGAAGGTCAAAGAACGCACACCAGAGGCCGCTCTTCTAGCGCTCAATAAGCAGATTCGAGACGAAGCCATCCCCATTCTTTTCGGCAAGAATATATGGCGGATCACTGCCAACGAAGTCTATTTGACTGAAAACGATGCCAGTAGTCTTGAAAACGGTGAAGTGGACACACTTTGGCATCGATACGGCTCGCATATGCAGAAGGTAGATCTGGGATATACACGTACACCATACCCTCCTGAGCATCTCAGATGTACCATAAATCATGCGCACGAAGAGTTTCCAAACGACCGTAGCGCGAGGACGGGGATTATCCACGATCAAGCAAAAGTATATCTTGAGTCCTCATGGGTGGCCGTAGCAGAGGCATTGAGCTGCTGTCCAAATATCAGATCTCTCAACATCGACATTGGCGACTTATACTGTCTGGTCGGTTGTTGTCGCACGAACATTGTTCGAAGTCTGTTCGACCCCATGTTCTTGGGAACGGTAAAAGCTGGAGTCGAAGTGTCTGTCTCGGGCATATTTAATGAAGAGGAACGCGGATACGTCGTTGCGTGGCGCACTCGATCCGGGAGTAGGGAAGACAGAGCTGAAGCGATCGCCCATACACAGATTTTTAAGAAATTGTTCGATAACTAAGGACATCAGAATTGCCTCTATTCGGAACATGGCCTCAGGGATGGTGGGCAGGAAGGAATGATTTGCGAAATGAGGAGATGGCTTGGGACTCAACTACTCGGGTTGATTGGCACATTGGTGACGGATAAAGTGCTCGCCAGGGTGTTGAGCTTGACTCATGGCGCGATCAAAGGAGGTATATTCAGTCAGCGATCATATCAATACAATGGTCGAATACAGTAGATCCAGCTGAACGTAAAGTCATTGTCCTGGGAGAGTCCGACTAATGCTGAGGGTAGTTGAGTCAAGACTGCGTGAAATATTCAAACCCCTGAATCCCTGAACGAGATATCTCAGCCCTACAGCATGGCGTCATACCTTGCCCATCTCAACCTCAGCGGAACCACGACAAAGTAGATTCGAACCACAACGCACTAAAACCCGAAACCTAATCAGACGATCAATCTAGCCCAATAGCCTACTACCCGAATTTATCAGTACCACAAACCAACCCACCAACATGCCCCGTGGAGGAGAATTCAGCGATGGCCCCACCGTCCAGTCCGACAACCCCATCGAGGCAGGCGAGAACAAGATCGCCGGCGCTGATGTATACTCAAGCCCTTTCACATCGAACCCCCCAACTATACCCTTTCTCTCACACAAAATGGGCCTCCAGCTGACCTGTGTCTTCGTGTATAGTCAGGTAGCACCTCCGAAGTCGACCGCTCCGGCAAAGCCGCCCCTCTACCTGAGGGAATCGAAGAGATGAAGGACGGGACTGGCAGTGGAGGGGGTAGTCAGGGCTTGACGGGCGTGGAGAGCGGGAAGGGGGAGAACAATAATGTCAATGCGAATAAGGAAGGGTGATATGGCTGAAGTAAATACGACGGGGGACGAGTATATGATGGGGTGTGGGACTGGTGCTATGTCGGCCGACTAAGTGTTTGACGTTTTATGAACGGAGATATAGGAAGAGTATCTTAGGAGCTATTCAGGTTTGAATTGGCGTGACCTAGAGCTTGTGCTCACTATTCACTTCGCGTGGGCTTGTTGCGTGGAGGGCCCTGGGCACTTTCATCTACCCAGTTGAGTGGTTGGATCATTGAAATGGGTATCTGCTGATAATGCGCTAATATGTTAGGGCTACTATTTTACTAGATTACCATCTATCGACCACACTGACCACGCCTTGGGTCGTACATCATCTAGGCGATAGATTGGTTAGCTAGCAACGAACAAAGTATCAGTCCGAGGTAACATTTCCATTAGATCACCGAGGCTCTCAATCCTGTATGCGTCCACCTCGAGGTTCATTCGTTACCTTCTCGCTTCATCTCCCAAATCGGATTTCCTTCACAGCGGGCAGAAGCTGTTCAGACTGCTGATGAACACCCGTCTGGTATGGGACGAGCGCAGAGCAAAACGATTTCTCTCTCGGAACATCACGGAGCCCTCCTCCCAGTAGAAGCGGCACGTACGGAGGATAGCGAGAGCGATGTCATTGTGATGGCAGAATTGGCGGAAGGTCTGGCCGGCGATGAGCTCGATGCAAGTCCCGCTAGTCACGACGCACGCTTCGAGGATTTGCAACTGTATCTCTACTGAGAGACTTCAAGGGCCTCCATCTGACTGCGACGCCTTTGCGCAGAGCTTAGCATCGCTCTTACTCAGGTCGTTGTCTACAAAATTAGAAGTGCTGGTGCGTTGAGACTCAGGAAGCGGTCCACTAGAGTTTAGTGTCATGGATTTTGATAAGCCTGGTCCACGCATTGGCGCGTTGGGATCCGATGTCGTAGGGATACCGTGGCCTAGATACTGTCGACTGGCTTGAATCGAGGGATGCCGCCCAGCTTGATCACTCATCAGCCGAATGCCAACGGTTGCCTCTGTGTCACGTGTGCTCGATTTCGTTGGCGAGGTCATCGATGAGCTTTTTCTGCGTTCCTGGGTATCGAATGCAGGTGGAGACGATTGAAACTGCTCTTGTTCGAGAAGCCTTGCCAGGGCCAAGGCGCGACGTTTTTTACCCTGCCGGCGGCGTTTCTTTTGGCTCTTTGACCACTTAGGGGCCGCAACCTCTTGAGCGACATTGTCTCTCTCCCTGGTGTCAGGTATGTTCAGGACCGTCGTCGAAACCGTTGATAAGCACTCGTTGCGACTTGGCGCACCCATTTGGGTCATCGCGGACTCACCCAGCTCTATCTCGCGAAGGTCTCTCAGAACTTCCTCTTCATTGGCGGAAGAGCTGCAAATGGAGGCCTGTTGATCTGCATGACTCTCTGTGGATCTAGCGGCAATAATTCGTCGGTAGTAGTCGTTCGCGACCTCGAGCTCAGCTTCGCTTGAAGCCTCTGACGAGACGGCTGAAGGGTTTTGTTCGTCTTCGGGTGCATTGTTTCGAGATTCTGCCTGCATCATTTGCTCTTCCTGGCGAAGCTTCGCTCGGGCGCGACCTCTACCTAGTCGGCGGCGTTTCTTTTGGGTCTTAGACAAGATAGGTGCGTCCACCTCTTCAGCTACATCTCCTGCCGGATCGTTCCACGGTGCCCTAGGTGATGATGCCGACATTGTTATGGAGGATTCTCTGCGTCTTGTGCTTCTGAACCTGAGTGCGAACCAAGACGCCTTGGTAGGGGAATTTGGGTCAAAGAAGCTGCAAGAGTATGTATATCAATCTCAAGGAGGTCACCACTCTGGGGTGATAGGCTAACATTTCAACACATACAGTCCTCTTACCCACTTGATCAATCAGGAACATCAAAGCCAAAGTGTTGATACCCCTCCCCACTCCTGGTCATGATGGACTCTTCATCACATCCACAACCTGTGGAGTGTGTTATACCACATTAAAGTCATCTGTTATACAAGACTAACACTCTTCCAATGCCACGATTCTTAGTGGAAGTGAACCATTAGTCGCGAGCTGTCCAATACGTAGTCGCCAATATCCAAGAAGACGAAATTATCTACCCAGCCGCCAGCCTAATTCTCACCTCATCTGCGCCCCAATCCCAAAATCCCATCATAGTCATTCACTTTTTCTACAACGCTATCGGACGAGATTCTACACTCAATCATCTACCCATTCATTCTAAACATCACAGTTCTCACACCTACATGCCCGCCTTCCACCCCTGTTCCAGCCTTCAGCATCAAGTAGATGACCGACGAGGATACTGACTACCCAATACCGCCATCAAAGTGAAGCTTGAGCAAAAAAGCCGGCGAGAGTGCGAGCTGAGGAATTAAGCAGTTTGGGAAGGGTGATACGGAGGGTGTGAGACTGATACTTCCTCCTCGCTGTTGTGAGATTTGAAGGGTGTAGGGATATGGACGTGGATATGAGATGCGAGAGATGGCGATGGCAAGGGGAGTTGGATAAGATGTATCTAGAGATAGGGAGGGACCCAACAAATCAAATACAAAGAGTCGAGCACTTTGACTTCATGGTAGATGGCCCGCCCTCGTCCCCACTAACTTCCATAAGCTGTAATATTTGCTGTGCTTTGCCATTCTACCATGATGGCCGAGCAGGCTATTTCTTTCGTGGTGTACACGAGTGGCGAAGTCGCCGTGCCTGGCACTCTACGAGCGGGCGGTCTGATTTCAGTCTTGGGCGTAGATTTCTTGTGCTTCATCTCCTTCGCTGCAAGATACTTGCTCTTGGTGTCGGAATGCTCTTCTTATGGCTCATCGAAGTTGAGGATACTCAATATCCATAGCGTGATGCCCTAGAGAAGAGATCATTGATTGACGGCTGGTTATTTGCACAGAGACCGAACGCGTGGAATCAATAGAGTATCGTTCCCCTGCGATGGTATGGTGAATTCTGGGATTCAGGCGATGGTTGGTGTCGCTTCCACCATCTCGGGACCCCCGTGTTCGATAACTTATTCTGGTAAGTGCAAATGCTCTGGCGATTGCTCTGTTTTCCGGCAGCGGAACCGCACGACGTCCAGCAATCCATCGCAATGCTTCGAATGGTGGACGTATTCCTAGACCGCTCCTACATTCCGGTGGGGAGAATGCGAAACTCTCTATGCAAGCTACGAGTGCGACCATGGGGGTGTGGGAGAAGCGGCAGGAGAACAACTACGCGCACGCTGGCGATCGGCTCGAGGTGTAGCTGGAAAAGCAGGGAGGCTCGCGCGTTGCCCGCGAGCATGCGACGATGCCGAGATGTATCTGCGTACCCTATCTCAATCAGATCGTTGTTATTGTTTTCGTTCTTCACTTTATTGTTCGATATCTCTAGAATTTCTCGCGAGACAAAGAAAGCGAGCAAGGAGCTTGTCTATAAAACCGAAGCGCTACAAGTACAAATCAGCAGGAAAAAGAAGTGTTCAAGGTAGATGCTATTATTTGCGGCAGCAACTGACGAAATGCAAACTTATCTCTCAGCTGCTTCCACAACGTCTTCCAACATCGAGGCAGGGACGACAGAGATAGACTGGACTCTTCTCTTCGGATTAGAATTCCCACTGTTGATGAGTTCGACTCTAGAGAACAGACTACTCACAGCGGATGATAGTTATCGAGCAACCTCACAAAGTCTTCCTCAATTGACAAGAGCCGTCTGGCTATAGCTAAGTGGAATGTTCTCTCGCGTTCGGACTGGGGATCGACACTAATAATTGTCGAAGCGAAGACGACATTGATAGCTGCGACGTTATAGAAGATTCGGTTTGCAATGTTTAGATCAAGCAAAGTGAAAGACTTCTCTAATCTAGCCAGCCATAGCTTATCCAACCAATTATTTCTTATCATCAATTATCTACATTTTTTACAACTTTCTTACTATGCATAGTATATAGTGAGACTATCGCATTCTAAAGTGTCAAATAACCGCTCTACGTGTATTTGTTGCAGGGGGGGTTTACAATTACTGTTGTAACGAGTATATAGGTATGTATGAATAATGTGATGAGGTTTTCTAACGCCCTTCCATGGATAATGGCATCATAACAGGAACCAAGAGGAAAAGAGAAAGATCTAGCGGAGATAGGAGACTGTTCTGGCGCCTTCGCAGTAGCGTTATCTCGGTAGGGGAGTATATTTACGAAGTTCTTCGTGAAAAGTAGATGCTTGATGGTGTTTCTTGTGTCGCTTGGGAATGTGCTGATTCATAGAAGGGGTAAGAGAGTGCTAAAAGATGGTGGTGGTGGTGGTGATGGTAATGGAACGATCGTTTTCGAGGGTTTGCCGAAAGATGGATATATTTGAAAGGTCCAGGAACGGCCGGATTTAGCGATGAGAAAGGCAATGCGGAAGCGTGCTCACTCGCTCACGCATTCGCCAACCGTCGTCTCGCAGGCCAGGAGTCCTTGGCGCAACAGGAGTGAATCCTCGAGTATCTGGGCCACTACCCGCTGCCGCCACTTGACCCGCTCCTCCTCAGCACACTCCTTCCGCAGTGCCATACTTTCCGCAGTCGCTTCCGCCTGCTCCTCGCGGATATAGTCCCAGCACTCATTCTTCCTCAGCTCATCCCTGATTTCCTCCGTAGCCACCTCATCGTCCAGAGCCTCTGCCAGCCACTGCGCCTCCTCGAGCATCTCAGCGAGGGTGTATTTCCCGATCTGAACCCTTCGATGAGCGGCCGCGTGGCGCAGGCAGGTGGCGCTGTTAAGCAGTCGCTTGAGGTACTTGAAATCGTCCTCGGCCGGGTCGGACAGTTCTTCCCCGCTTTTGAAGGCCTCGAAGTTCCAGTAAACCTCGTTCCAGAAATTTAGTTCTACCCTTTCGGGACAGTCCCAGCCATGTCGAATGACCCATGTGCTGGCTTGGGCGTTACGTGGCCACTGGAATTCAGCCAGCCGCTGCGGACTATGCTTCGCCCAGTAGTTGTAGCAGGCGCTTTCGAGAAGCTCTTGTGCCCGACAGAGCACTTGATGCACGGTCCCTGGCTCTGTGGGTATATACCCCAACTCCACGTCGGCGATGTGTCGTTCCGCGTCTGTAATAATAGGCTGGCTAGCCTCCTGATGGGTCAGATACACGACCCGCAAGACCTGCTCAAGCGCCGTAATTCGCGGCTCATCCCTCAGCATGGCAAGAAAGGCAACGGCAGTCTTGATCTGGTGGGTGTCGTACACCCAGCTGTGAACCGCATTCAACCTCAGCTGTTGGAGATCATTGCAGATGCCGTTGCCTGCCATGTGCTTTTGGAGATCCCAGGAATGTTTCATGATGTGTCGGACCCAGTAATGGATCTCGACGTCGTCGGCACACTCGGCCCACTTTAACTCGCCTTCCTCGAGCTCAATATACATGCTCCCTGGTTTGTGCAGCTTGACGAAGTCAAACGCTGCTTCTTCGGACAGGTGCATGACATAATTGATCAGTCTGTGCGCGATGTCGAACGGGATGTCCATGTACCGTTCTTGGTGCAGGAAAGACAGTAAGAATTCGTGCCGCTGAACGTCGAAGTCGAGCCAGTTGCCCTTCAGAGACTCAGGTGGTGGTAGCGGGGTCGAGAAGCTCACCGTGGGAAGTACTATATACTCCTCCAATGGTGGAGGAATGTCGAGAGGATCCCATTTGGGTATCGACTCGACGGAAGAAGCGGGAGTGTGTGAGACTTGGGAGGTCCAGCCTTCCCAGGTGGTGCTAGCGTCACTGTCAACACAACTATCGCTGTCTTGACTGGTGTCCGACCGGTGCACGGAGAACTTCGATAAATTGAGGCGGGCCTTGCCACCTATTTTCGAGAGCACTATGCCCCATATTTGATGCACAACAGGGAGTGAGACCCTTTGATGACTCTTAATGGCGATGCGTTGCAATAGTGACTTGCCTGACTTGCCGCTTTTGGAGGAAGACATCTCCGGGGACTCTTCGAATGACTCGATGCTGTTGAGGTTTGTTACAGAAGAAAGAGGGATGGTGTCACTAGCAAGTAAATATGTATCGCCTGGGGACAAAGAGCAGGATAATGTGACAAAGAATGACAAAACGAGTAAGAGCTATCTTTGTGGGACAATGGCTCTGTCGAGAAGTGATTCGGGGATTCAAATTACGAAGCCAGGATCATTGCTCGAACTATATAGTATGTATAATGTAATAATTCATCTGATACTGCGCTATGGAATGTAGCACCGCGAGAGAAAGGAGAAACCGAGCGAAACGCAAGGATTAAACTAGCTCAGTGACGTAAAGCTGAGTCCTTTTTGTAAAATTAGACATTTGGTCATATCCGTTGAGTATCTGGGAAATTCCTGATCCGGAAGGACGGGCGAGTCAGTACTGTGAGATGGTCGACATCGACTAAGTGAGAGCCCTTTCCTGCCCTTGTCCATAACAACTGGGTGCGGTTGAAAGCTGGGGACGAGTGCGGCGTGGAGATGATGGCCCCGGGACAGTCAATGTCAAATTCCAAGCCGAGCTGTCATCGCTATCAGAGGTAGCGATTCAGTTGCGCAGCTTCGCGGTATCGTCAGCTGCCAACCAGGCTTGCCACTTGATCTTGGCCTCATCATACTTTTTCTTGCTTTCCAACCGCCTCTTCTCCGTCCATGTGGACTGAATCGCATACAAATCCTGACAAAAGCTATGGTCCTGAAAACCAGAGATCTCTTCTGAGGCCGCCTGATCGTCAAGGACGCGGGCTAAATCCTCCGCATCCCGTAGCATCTCGAAAAGGGTTTCCGGCTGATACCCGTCCACTCGGTAGATACGATGGGCTGTCAGGTTCCGGAGCGCGACAGCGCTTTTCAGGAGACGCGTGAAATCGTCTTCGTAGAACAAGTCGGGATTGTAAATATCCGGTTTCTTCGGCCATGGTGTGAAGTCCCACTTGAGTCCCGGTGTCTCGCACCACATTTGCAGCTCGACCCTCTCTGGACAGTCCCAACCAAAAGGTACTGTTCCCCTTGGCATTCGGCCGTGACAGCCCTTATCGCTCTTGTGCCACTCTAGCTCTGTCAAGCGTTGTGGGTTATGCTTCGTCCAGTAGTTGAAGCAAGCCCTCTCAAGGAGCTCCTGTACCCGGTGGAGGAGCAGATGCTGGGTCTTCGGCTCCGCAGGGGTGTAGTGTAATGCTAAATTGGCCTGCTCGATGTCATCGTCTGTGATGGAGACCTCTTCATTCGACTGCTTGTGCGTGTAGTAAATGGTCCTAAGGAGCTGCCCAAGAGTTGTCAGTCGGCCCTCGTCCTTTATTAGGCCGAGAAATATCACAGCCATCAGGATTTCATCAGTGCCGTAGACCCAGCTGTGAGTGGCGGCAAGTCTCAGACCATAGAGATCATAATGCCAAGAAACATCTACCATTTTGTGCTCTATAATCTTTTTGACCAGGTGTTCTAGTTCAATCTCATCCGCAGACTCTCTGTATGCACCCCTAATGTGTAGGTAATCCGATCCACGCGACCTCAAGAAGCAGTAGGCTCCCCACTGTAGTAAGTGCATGATAGCATCGAGGAGTCTGTGAGCCGTACCGAATGAAATGTCGGTGTATCGCGTTCGCTGCAAAAAAGAGCACAGGAAGGGGTGACGTTCTGCGTCAACGGCAACATTCCCGTAAAACTTGATATCGACTTTTTCATCAGAAAGTGGGTCGCAGAAGCTCAACGTAGGTAGTCTAATGGGCGGATCGTCGAAATCCGCAGGAAGACAGTGAGAGTCCCAATCGCCCGTTGGCTTTATCGAGGATGTGGAGGTCTGCGAGGAGTCGGAGGTCTCGCTATCAAACTCGATGCTTTCGTCACTCCCATCCGAGCTCTTGGAGCTTACACTGGAAGGAGAACCGTGCTCGGACACCTCGAACATCACTGGTTCAAACTTACTGCTGTCCGTCAAATCTACCGCAGAGTAAGTTGGGAGATCTGCGGCAAGTTGCGATGTCCGGGAGCCTGCGTCGGAAGTCATTTGCGGGGCTTTTTGGTCGGCTTCTTGGGAAGACATGTCGAGAGGGATGATGAACTTGTGGGTTGTGAAAATGGCAGGGATGATCACGTGATTGAGACGCTTCTGGAATTGCAGGAGAAGTAAGAACTAGAATAATGTCGAGAAGGGAGATAAAATGTATATGAATCCGCTTTGTGGGACAATGGCTCTGTAAAAAAGTGATTGACGGGCTTCCAAGGAAATTAGGGGATATCTATAGTATAAAGAAAGACTGAGTCAAATATAGTAGCCGACGGCAAACTGAGTGGTCGAGGAGTTAGTTTGCCCAGTTCGGAAGATTGGGATGACTCCGCTCCCAGAAGGGAAATACCCATGTACTCGAGAGTTCCCGGCTGAGCAAGTTTGAGGGGGTTTTGCAGGAATCACCCTAGCTGGCGTTGCCACGGCTCGATGTCAATGAAAGACGAAGGACGAGTCGAGGATCGGAGCGCGAATAATAAGGTATTGCGCTCAACAATGCAGTGAAGCCAGATTATGTACCCGACAACCACGTGAGAGACGCGCCTTTGTTCTTTCAAAGTCTTTCGCGCCGGCGAGCTTTTTTTGTCCTTGTTGGCGCCAAGGCTTTCTCCGTGGCCACTTAGGGTAATGTACAAGCAAAGCGTGGTGAAGACTACCGAGGTATCATTACCTGTAAAGACTGCGGCCGCTATTGATGCTCTTTATAGCTGACATAACAGCATGCAATCTCTCTGAGAGATCACCAAGAAGGCAGCGAAGAGACCTTTACCATCGACCTGTAATACTCAGCACCAACAGCTTGAGCGAGGGTACAGTCTTCGATGATCTTTGAAGTCCAGTCAAGCTCGGTTCGTGAAGAAGGCGCCCTTCTAGCCGTGGGGTGGGAATGAATCAAACTGCTCAGGTAAGTGAATACCTTATCAAGCTTGGAGGAAGCAGTAAGTGACCCTAAGATTGTGACACTCTGCAGAGTCTCTTGCGAATGTTGCGCATAGCTGATCAATTGCGCCTCTTCCTCCGGCTCAACAGAAGCGTTACTAGCCAATGATCTCTACATGCCACAAGATCGGTGAACGAAAATGGATTGCAAAGAAATCGTTAATCGTCAAGATCTAGGGCCAATCCTCAGACACGAACACCGAAACGTAGGATATTACTATGAGGCGACAGGGATGACTGTCGCACACGGAAGAGCTAATCCGTTGATGGTAACAGCGGAGGATACAAGAGCTTGAAGGCGGTGGCCAGGACGCGCTCGTGCAGTCTGTTGTCGGAATCACACTATCCGCTGGTGCAGGTGAGCATCTGGGAAGAAGCGCTTTCTGTGTCCCAGGTTTGAGCGCGACAAGCCAATGAGGCCAATCCTTACCGATCAGTAAGAGTCCTGCCTGTCTCGTCTCACCCCAGGACGATTATTCGTGCTACGGGTGGCGGTCTCAATGTTTTCCAGGATGTTTTGTAGAGGCGTCCGACACCCAAACGCGATGCCAAAGTTCTCTGCTCGTTCCATTCGATGAGCATAACATTGTAAAGTGGAAATTCCGAGCTACTATCGTTTTGCTGGCTGTCCTGGTCGATACTGAAGTACAGTGCCTCCGAGATAACAACCAAAGAGTGCTTAGTGGGATCAAAATTTCGTGGACCATCACCATCGAGTCTGAGGTGGCCCACCTGTTTCTCGACCCGGGTCTCTGCACCTTCGAGAACCGGATATTGCAAAGGAACCTTTGGATTTACGACTGCAGATCGCTTGAGCGGTCCGAACTGAATAGACTCAGTACAGCTCGTTCTAAAGATGAGATGATGGCTATTGATGTGAGGCCAGACTGATTCAGGCAATTCAGCCTGTTCGATTCTAACGCGGCGTTCCGCAACCTTGTCCGAATCTAACAGAAGGTTCTCGATGTCATCCATGATGCAGTCCCAGTACCCGAGGCTATCGTCTGCTGTTCTTGGCGACAACATGGGTGGGTACTTGTCCCACTCCTCTGGCAGCTCTTCGGTGGCTGATTGAAGTGGTATACCGAGGCCATTGTAATTAAGCATTTCAAGCTTGTCGTTTCGCCAGCCGAAATATCTGAGAAGTGGCCTAAACGCTTCGGTGCCATTATCACTTGCAACACGTTTGAGAGCCCAATCACTTGTGTTGATTCGGAAGGCATCCTTATACTTGACAGGCCCTTCCCATCCTGCCCAAGACCAGCTCGCAAGCCCCGGAGCGTTGCGTCGGTGTAAGCGCGCGGCTGGTCGCCACAGCAGTGCTGCATCTAGCAAAATCTCAGGCAAGCCTTGCTTGATCGGGCCTCTGAAGCACAACTCGAGAACATGAGATAATCCAGCGATTGCTCTGAGAATATCCGAGGAGTGCTGCAGCCGCCTTTGGGAGTATTGAGTTACCAGGTTGACATATTCCTTGAATGTGCTAGACCTTACAATATTAGTTTTACCATCACGAAGTTTTTCAATACTACAATTCGAATGACTTTCGCCTGGTTTCTTGACCCCAAAATGCTGAGGCTTGATCGAGAGCCACGAATACATTTCCAGCTCTTCGCCTGATTCCGCTGCCGTCATATCTTCGAATGCGACGGTTTTGTGACATCGCCAGACCAGTCGGCCACCAGTGAAGATAGCCAGACGGCGAGACAGAAGGCGTTCTTGAAATGTCCAAGCTCTGTTATTCCAACGTGAATTCAGCAGCCCTTTAGATTCAAGCAAAGGTAACATCATATGAAAGCCCGGTTCAATCTCCTCGCAGATCTGATCAACCTGACGAGACCCCTTGTCTACACCAGCAAGTCCTACATCGGCGTGCTCTGCGTCTGCCGCTACTATCGTCAAGAGTGCATTGCCATAGATGCGATCCATCATTTCGAGCTGCTGACGCAGGTCGACCACGTCGTCTTGGACAACGCAAAGCGAGTCGATCCAAAGGTAGCGCTCGCCAAAGCTTTGCGTGGCATAGATGGCGTCCCGTATCGTCTTCGGGAGGCTCTGACGGAAGATCTTCAGAAGTCCATGGGTGCGTAAAAGCTTGTTCTTGTTGCTCTGCAACAGTTGGAATGTTGGCGCCTCACCTCGAACATAGCTCAATGCCAAGTAACGGTAACTCCATACTTGCGAGCCGGTAACTTCGATCACTGATAAGTCTTCAACGTCGACGAGTCGAAAATAATCAGGCCTTCGTAGATTGAACGGCCAAGCGTGCTGACTGCAAGAAACACCGTGCGTTTGCTCGCAATTATCGAGCCACATGCGACCAATACTCAAGTCAATCTGGTCTGGCTCCAGTACGTGGCCGTAAGCGAACGGAACATTCCCCTTCCCAAGCTCAGCAGGGGACCACTCAGATTCGATGCGGAGTCTGAATTGACTCAAGGTCACCATTTGAGCTTTAGCTCCGCGAGGGTAGCCCCAAAGCTTCACATCGAGTAGACCGGGAGCTGTGAGGTTGTTTGAAATGGCGATATAGCAGGGCGAAGTAGCTTGGATTTCTGACCCACCGCCATCTGACATGTAAGCAAAGAAGCCCTGATCAAAGTCGTTAGGTGCAACAACGGCAAGGTCACCCGGACTCGACATCTTCGCCCGTTCTTTCTCCCCTTCAATCACTTTAACGCCAAAGGGCCACTTCTGCAGACCAGACCAGGACACATTTGTATTCACCCAAGCTTCATCCAAGGTGGTAGTAGTGAGCCAGGTAGCCATGGTGTCATTGCGTCGCTCATCGGGCAGGTTTGCATAGACAAGAGGGTTTTTTAAGGGATCATTCTCCGGTTGGCAGAGTGAACGTATCAGCAGGCTGCAGAGCGGACAGTCACCCTTATGCCATATCATCCGCTTCAAGGGAGAAAACCAAGTTCGCCCAGGCTCCGGCGAACTGAGGCAGACCTGCAAGGGGAAGATCTGACAATTGCTGCACAGATGCCGTAATGCGGATACAGACTCTATGGAGTGATTCGACCGACGCTTCAACTCCTTACGTTTCTTTGCAGACAACGTTGCCCGAGCGGTTGTGAAGGCTTGATAATCATCGGTCGCCGTTTTCAGTGCCGCTTTTGCTAGCTCCAACGACTGTGAGCCACGATGGTGAATGGTGACCTTGGAGGAAGCGATCGGTTCTGCCGATACTGTGCGAGCATGATTCGAAGACTCCGGGATTGGCTCTTTATCCGCATAATCAAAGATAAGGGGTGGCAGCGAGAAAACATTAGCAGAATAACCGTGGAAACCAGTCCAGGACTCCTCCATAATTCAACAAATCGAAAGCAAAGGTCGTAACGTCGTATGTCATGATCAACAATAAGTGAAGAGAAATGTTGTACTAATACCCCGAGACCCGTGAAGAAAGGATGAAACACCGAGACAGCTGGGGAACGAAGGATTGACCACGAAGCAGAAAAGAGTGTTTGCTTGTCTAAGCGGCATCTTGCATGGCCAACGAGAATTATCTCACCGTCATCTTACCAGCCAGTGATCCAAGTGAACAGCTCTCCGAGACCCCAAGCGCACCATTGTGGCCATAGCTGGCTTCACCAACTGGCGACGTCGCATAAAGCTGCGTAATCTGCGTGGCCTCAACAACCAATTGCAGCATACTTTAGCCACAGCAAAGCCGCTAGACCAATTCGGGAGTGCGATGTGGCTGGTTTCGACCCAATGAGACAGCCGAGGTTTGGCTGGTGACTACTCCGTACCGTATGAATACTGTACATCGTCAAGCTTCATCTATCTTTCACCACCCATTTGCATCTCGGACGAGCTTCGCAAAGCGCAAACCTCTCGCGCCAGTGTGAAGCGGCTCGAAACCCGAGGCGCCGTGGGGGAGAAATGGGAGAAGAGGAGACGGCGATGATTAATTCAAATATGATTCCTGCTTTGATGGTGAAGTCAGAACTCCTGCACTCAATTGCTTGCATGCGATTGCAACACACATCTGTACTAAAGAGTATAACAGCAGTCTGTCTGATGACTCAAATTGTACTGCATCGCTTCGGAGTTTCTCGACCGAGCTTCGACTCAGTAACTCAACCATTACGAGTCTTCCCAACGATGCTGTCCATACACCTTTGCAGGAGATTGAAATTCTTTCTATATGGACTGAAGTTGCGTCGGAGAGACCGTGAGTGTTACTTGAAGCGCTTGAACCGCCACCTCAACAAGCAGTGTGCTCATTCTGTGATTGTTCGCATCTTTCTTTCGAGACCTCACGATGAGCCAAACTAGCAATGTCCCCGCCCCAGAGGACCGATTGCCGCCCGATGTCAGAGATTATACGGAAGACAAGACTCGACCGCTTCTAAACGGTACCCAGAGCCATCGTAATCCTGGTTTGGTTGTCATCGATCTAAGCGGCATTGATAATCCTCACAATCCAGTGAATATGCCAGCCTGGCGAAAGTGGTGCTGTGCATGTGTGCTTGGTGCCATGACTTTTGCCGCAACCTCCTCCAGTTCAGTCTTCAATGCGGCCATCCCAGTCACCGCACGGTAGTTCAACTTTTCGCCAGAGACGATGTCGCTGGCTACATCACTTTTCGTTTCCGGCTTTGCCGCGGGTCCCGTGCTGATGGGCCCAGCTTCGGAATTGCTAGGACGCAAGAACCCGTTATTCCTAGGCTACCTTATCTGGCTTTCATCCTTCTCCAGCTTCCGGTGGCGTTGGCACAAGATGCTCCATCGGTGCTTATGCTTCAATTCCTCGGTGGAGTGGCATCTGCGATATTACCAGCCATTGTTGGAGGGTGCCTTGCAGACTTCTTGGCTCCCTCCGACCATGACGTCGCTGTCGCCGTTTTCGCTGCCATGACTCTTATAGGCCCTGAAATTGGTACAATTAAGGGCGCTGTCCTGATGCAAAGTCGTTTGGGGTGGCGCTGGACGGCATAGACATCGCTGATCGTCGGTACCGTCCTCAGCATCTTCGGCTTCTTCATCCTTCCGGAAACTGACTTGCTCGTGCTCGAGCAGAGGCGTCCACAGCGTCTAATCCATCTATGATCGTTGGGGCAGTATTGCTCGCCGTTGGCATTTCTTGGTTTGCTTGAACGTCTTTACCTTCCATCAATGCTTGACCTCAGATAATGAGCGGCATCCCAATTGGTTTCCGTGTTGAAGTAATCTTGCTGCAGTCTTTGGCCTATATCATTGACATCTGCTTGACCAACGCTAATTCTGCCATCTCCGGAACAGTAATTCTACGCTCGCTAATTGGTGAGCTGTTCCCGCTTCTTGCCATACGCCTGTATCAAAGGCTTCATGGAAGTCAATTCCAACATCCAAAACTGGTTCGGACTGACGAAGCTTTGATGACAGGTATTCTGGGCATCGACTTTGCTTGGATCCTATTCACTGGCGCTTGCTCCGTTTTCGGTGGTTTTTTACTTCTACGGTGCGCGTATCAAATCATTCGGCAAGTACGTTAAGAAGAAACAGACTATCTTGCTCGACGTTGCGTTACGCTATCAGCGAATGTTTCAATATAATGGAATCATGGTGGTAACCTCTCGGTCAAATAATGACGAGGCTGTCTGTCAATGAATTGTCGTGCTCAAGAACAAAACACATTACCGGAATAGCGAAGATGGAATATTCATCACTCCCACCGGTCATATTAAGCAATTTCTTCGACGGTCACAATACTCCAACGCAAAACACCTGTGGCTTGCGCAATGTCTAAGATAGCATCCACAACAGGGAGCACGTCCTTGGTTTTGATCGGCACTCGATGTTGCCCGTCCCATTCCACCAATCTCGCTTCTCCCGAGCAATAAAATTTCGGAGCTGAAGATATTCGATTCGAGGAAACATTTACGGACGCTGCATGCTTGAGAAGTGACCTCCTTACTAAAGTATCACTACTAGTAATGTGGCCTTATCTTAAAACTTATACTGACACAGCAGCATACAGGGCATACACGGAACGGCGTTGCACGAGTCGGAGCTGACAACGAAAGTGCCTGTTGAGAGGATTCCTCGTCAGCTTGGATCAGTTACTCCGTTAGTAGTCATTGGTAGCTCTCGAAACAGGTCCGATTCCAGCTATAGCGTAACAAGGCCCCTTTCTGCAGCGAGTACAGTAAGGATACTTTTATGTACGTTCAGCGCAAGGATGCCTCAACAGTGAAGACGTTCGCACAAGAAAATTCGCTACTCACTGCACTGTGTACCACTCGAGCCTGCTGCCAAGAACTGGTACCGAATAGGCCAACAGCGCAGAGTCGTGGTTCGCTGTGCGCTTATGCCGGCTATGTGGTGAGCTGCCGATGATTCGCTCGCAGATATGCAATATAACGTCCTTTCCTCCAATTGGAAACTTGCACGAACGAACCTCAAGATACTCCGAGCCATACATGGGACACGTTTCGAGCTGACTGAGTATTCTCTTGTCAAATGCTCCGAATATACAGCTCCGACCACTTGACGCATCCGGAGTAATGCTGACGAGATACGAATTATTGTCGAAGTGTAAATGCACACGGTGCCTGTGCTAGGTATAGCTCGTCTTGTAGTATCATGAGCAGCATCTGCTCTCCTAGTCTACAATCCTCAGACCGCAGAGATGATTGCTTGCGAAGATGCCTCCTCCCAAGGATCAGCCCAACATTTTACGAGGCCCGGGTGAGTTCTGGTGCACTAGCCCACTTCAGTGAGAAAAGAACTCGGTGTTGAAAGCGCAAATCCGCAGGGGACTATGAAGTCACCTCAGTGGTTCACAACGATACGTATCCTGCCATCGACCCTCTCAAGGTCGACCTCCATGGGGTGGCAGTCTTCATCACTGGAGGCTCAAGGGGCCTAGGACGAGCAATGGCGCTGTCGTTCGCCAAAGCTGGAGCATCGCACATCGCAGTCGGTGCTCGCTCCAGCCTCACGACCTTGGCCCAAGACATCCAGACAACAGCAGAGTCCGCTGGTCGCTCGGTCCCTCAATTCCTTCCCATCCAAACGTTTTTTCTTGACTGACTGACGAGGGGGATGGCAGTCTTCGTCGAGACCCCAGAACTGAGTGCAGACTCGATTGTGTATTTGGTGTTGCAGAGGAGAGACTGGCTGGGCGGTCGCTACATCAATTGCACGTGGGAATTGCCGGAGCTTATGGCGAAAGAGGACGAGCTGGTGGCGGGGGACAAGCTCAAGACACGGTTCGTTTATTAGGATACGTGTCGTTAATGCGTTACGACGTGATGATTTCATGGCGTTGAAAAGCTCTGGAGTCTGCTTTCACTCTCTGTCTTACCTTCTATCTACTGTAGCAAGGAATCAAGGACTCTTTGTTTGGCAGCCAGGCGAGGCACCAACGACTCTGTTGGGTCAAAACATGCCAAGTCGCTGCGCTGGCAGACTCGACGAGGTTCGTGTGCATGGCTCTGCAATCCGGCCCATCCGAGCAGGTGTGTGCGTTCGCAGGAATTAAGCTAGGTGTTATTGCTTATGATCTTCTACAACTCACACCTGAAACACAACTATAACCCAGCAGTCGAAGCCCATACAAACAACAAGCGTCACTCCACCGCTCACCTCGTTTTGCTCCTACGAAAGCGCCTCCATTCACCGCACTCAAGACCGAATGCCGTCGCATCCCACCACTATCCGTAAGCCAAATCCGTCAGTACATTGGGATTCCAGATTCGCCATGGATACGAGGTATACCAACATCAGCAATTACGGAGCGACCATCCGGAAAAACCTCAGCTCCAGCCCTTCACCGCCTCCAAGCTCAAACACCGTGTCCAGGCGTCTGCGAAACTGATCCGTATCTCTTGGCATCATCTTCAGCAGCTCATCCAAGATATCCGCTCGCCTAGATACATCCTGTGAATCAGCGTCGAGTGTGCAGCAGGGCCTCCTTAATGAAAATCATCTATCCACAAGAACCAGTCGGTTCGTTCTGTACCGTCACTCGCTTGGAAGCAGCATGGATGCCTGGGTCCAGGACTCGCATCACCCTTTCCGAGTTCGGTGTGAGGCCAATGCCGGCTCCCATCTCGCGGAGGCTCGCACTTCAGGACACGTATAGCCACGGCCATGCAGAGATGTATCGCCAAGTCCCAAGAACTGTGTGAAGAGGCTGGGTTGAGGCTGTTGTTTACCTTACGGGCCAGGGAGACTGATTCATCAATGCTACCACAGCACATGTCTTCACTGGACTGGCGACTGATTTTGAGGCATCTCATTATAGTATACTTATCATCAAGTTCGTCTAGAGAATTACTACCCACAGGTCGAAGAGATGGTGACCCCCCCGCTCCTCGAACACCCAGCATTCCTCACAGCATGGGTGGATGGGTCAGACTTGGACAACGATCTTCGTCCCACTGACACCCGCCTTCAATGTGTCCAGCGCCTTGCTCAGACCCTCCAGCCCTCCAGCCTCAACCTGAACTCGTGGGCTAGGAACGACGCTCCCCGATTTCAGACCGTCCTGCAGCCAGACATGGAAGCACTTGTACATGTGCTTGTTCCTCTCCGCCGGGTCCATGGGTGGTAGATTAAACTTGACCTCAACTCCCTCGAGGGTCGGGGCTCCCGGGAGCAGAGGAGCAGTATGGGCAACCTTGGCGACTGCATCGCCCTTGGTGGCTTCGAGCACATCCAACGTGGGCTGCAGGGATCCTTCCACGACGCAATTGGCCGTCCGTAAGGTGACGCCATCCTTCTTCACCGTGTCGATAATCTGTGAGACGACATCGCTCGCTCTGTAGTCGAAGACAGCTTCGGCTCCGAGCTTCTTGAGGTATTCATGGTGTTTGGGGCTGGCCGTGGTGTAGACGGTGAAGCCCATTGATTTGGCGGATTGAATGGTAAGCGTACCAACGCTGCTCGCGCCGCCCCAGATGAGAACTGCCTCCCTGTCCTGAGGTGTGTACTTGGTGTCGAGCGACATTCCAACGGTGGTCCAGCCCGACAAAGCGGTCAAGACGGCCAAGGGAAAGATGGCACCCTCTTCGAAAGAGAGGGCGTCTGGAAGCGGAATGACGCCTTCGGACTGAGCCAAGACGTACTCCTGGAAGGCGCCGTGGTCTGGGGAGCCGTTCTGATAGAAAGATGAGGCGAATGCGATGGCTCGAGAGCCGGACGGAGGCGCATCGGAGACGTTGGAGCCCGCCTTGGCGACAAGGCCAGCGACATCGGATCCAATGACGGCGGGATAGATGGGCACGGGAGGCATGCCGAAATCGCGCTGATAGTAGTCGACTGGATTCAGAGCAATAGCCTTGACTTGGATGAGAATTTCATTAGGACCTGGCTCGGGCGTGGCGCGGTCGCCGATGGTCAATGGCCCTCCCTTCTGCGGGAGGATGACTGCTTGGTGCTTGCCAGCCATGCCTTGGTCGGAGAATTCCACGACTGGTTGAAGTAGTGGTAAGCGTATTTTCGTTGAAGGAGCGGGACGGATTACCTTAAGGGGATCGGAGCATTCGAGGTCAGTGGGTGATAGTCTCATAGAGCAAGGTCAAAGATCAGCAAGGGTTAAGGAGATTCATCGGAGTTGAGCATACTAGATCGCGCCCAAAACCGTAAGCTGGCTGGCGATAACGGATGTTGAAGCCTATTTCCGAGGCACGGCTCGGCTGGCACGGCCCGCTGCCTGTATTTGGTTTCGCGAGGTTTTTGGCAGACAAATTATGTGCCGTTTTCATTGGGCGCACTATGAATGTCTGCAAGCGGGCAACGATAATCACCTGTGCGTTAAGCGGTGCCGGCTACGAACCTAGTACTTGCAATTACTTGCAGTAGAGCTAAGTAGTCGTCTCTGCTGGACTCTGGTCGTCCATCTCTTCCTTCGTCAGATTGAAAGGCCCGGTCTCTAGGACGAGTAACAGCAGCATCTCACTCCAGATACCCCAATCAGGGATAACAGAGATAGCGATAGATCAACCACGTTGAGACAGCACGATAATACAGACTGAGATTCATCAAGCACGTCTTTGTGATCTAGCTTCGCAACACGACCATCACAACGCCGGCCATGTGAAACCCTTCTTGCTCCGAAACGCGCTTCAATGCGACCTCATCATCTTGGCCAAGAACTCGAACACGCCCCTCCGCTTGTTGACGATATCCATGAACTGCTCCTGCGGCCCAATGCTCCCGATGATAACCTGGTCGCTCCCCTCGGCCAGGCCGGCATAAGCCTTGTCGCAGAACTCGGCCAGCGGCATCCCTAGTGCCCGTCCCTTCTCCTCGCCCATGTAGTCATGGAGTTCCGTTTGCACGGGCGGCGGGGAAATCTCCAGGACCTTGACGTTGGAGCCGGCGTTGGCGAGCTGATCGCGGAGGCAGAGGGTGAAGCAGTTGAGGGCCGCTTTCGAGGCGGAGTAGGCTGGCATGTTCCAAGCTGGGACGATGGCGAGGTTGGAACCGGTGCTTGCGAGGCGGGGGCGTTAGCGTGATCGTGAAGGAGGTAGACCGATTTCCAACTTACAAGACGATGCTTGTGGCGTATTGCTTGGACTGGAGGAAGGGCAGGAACGCGAGGGAGAGATTGACGAAGCTGGTGAAGTTGACGCTGACCTCGTTATGGAAGGCGGAAAGATCGACTTGGCCAGGCTTGGTGAGGTCGTAGGTGGCCTGGATGCCGGCGTTGAGGAAGAGACAGTCGAGATTGGGGTACTTGGTGGTGACGGTTTGGACGAAGTTGTTGAGGTTGTGGGCGTCGTTAATGTCGTAGGCGAAACCATCGGCTTTGCTGCCGTGCTTGCGAACGAAGTCGTCAATTCTATCCTGTCGACGGCCGACGGCGATGACTTTAGAGCCTTCGCGGATGAGCTTTTCGGCCATGCCGAGGCCGATGCCCGACGTGGCTCCTACCATAAGGACGCACTTGTAGGAGAACGACATGGTGCTTTGATAAAGTCTTACAGTGAAAGGATTGGCGCAGTGCAACGCGTATTGATGGTGGATAAAGCTTCGTGAGGGTTAAGGCTTGATTGATCTGTGACAACGCAGGCGATTCGAATTTACGGCTTTACACACAAGATACGTTATCAGATCGCACAACAAAAAGAACATCATCTACTAGCAGCAACGCGACTTCCCTGCAGATTGCTGATATCGTAGGGCAGAGGAGAGACGTGTAAGCAACTAGTGTCCCAGAACATCATCAACAACCGCGCAACTTCAGCACTTAGGAGTTAAGCATGCCGACTCTAGCCCGAAGACGTTAGCTGAACGGCGATAACGGAAGATAGTACCGGCGGCACGTGCGACCCGCTGCAGATGGTCTCGCGGCCCCGCGGGGTTGCAAATGAAGCAATTGTTTCATATAGGTCAGTTTTAGTGCGCGCTTGTCTAATCGAAGTCAATGATGTGAGGAACGTCTTTGTCTGTCCTGACACGGTCTCGGAGAAGACCCCCTAACCGGCACAAATGCGGCCAATTCTTGAGCTATATTTGGCGAAAAAGCAATCGAGGAGCCAGCTGTTCCGGATATGATTGACCTCCTTCATGGATGAAATAGATCAAGCGGATCAATTGAGGTGCTAAGAAGCTACTCCATGAGTGCATTCGAAGCACTAGAAAAGCCCTCTGGCACTTTCTCCTCGATGTTACCATTGGTCAACGACTTCAAGATTGCATTGCCCCGGTCCGACAATCAATCGTTTCCGAGGGCCAAGAAGAACAGTAGCCACGATCACTTCCGCATGAGCCTTGCTGGAACCATTTCCGAAATTTTGAGCGTCTCAAGGGAAGACCGCGCGATTTGAAGAGATCGCTGTGCTGCTCTCATCAATCCTGCGCCTGCGGCGACACACGAAACAACAAAGAAGTTTACTGGTCTCAGTACACGTTCTGTAATACTCACAAGTCCTCCAGTCTAGTATATAGTACGACTTAGCAGAAGGCCTTGCAGGAATGGCGAATCGATCATCGTGTTTTGTGCGCAGTGTAGGCCGCTGGCTTCATTCGGGCCGTTGTGCATTTGTCAGCTTCGAGCCCCAGTCCTCTGGAAGATCAGCTATCTTCCATAAGCAACCCGTCGTAGCCTTCGAGAACTCACAAATGAAGACTGACCTGTGACTACGCCCACCTCCAATTACAGCGACGCCAACGTCAACGATGTCGTTCAACCCTGCCAGCGACATCCCGAGTCTATCAAAGAAGGTCATTTTCATTACAGGAGGTTGGTCCTACACCCCTGCTCTCCACCACCCGCGCCGAAGAGCCCTTCTCACATTCCCACAGGCACTGCCGGCATCGGCAAGGCGGCCGTTCTCGCCCTCGCGGCGCATAGACCCGCCCGCATCTACTTCACCGGACGCAACGCATCAGCCGGCTCCGCCGTCATCTCCGAAGCACAGAAGCTCCATTCCTGCGCCTGCCCACCCCTCACCTTCATCCAATGTGACCTGTCCTCCTCATGTGAAAGCATCCGCGCCGCCCTCGCCGACAAGTTCCACTCCTCACGCCTTGACATCCTCATCGCAAATGCGGGCGTGATGGCGATTCCGCCGGGCCTCACAGACGAGGGATTTGAATTGCAATTTGGCACCAACTACCTCGGGCATGCGGTGATGCTACAGCTCTTGCGACCGCTGATGCTACGCACGGCTCAGGATACCTCGGTTGGAGGAGGAGGCGATGTACGCTTCGTAGCCGTGAGCTCCTTTGGGCACACGATGGCGCCGTCGAGTGGCATCGAGTTCCTCAAGCTCAAATTACCCGACGCTGGCACCAAGTGGCAGCGCTACGGGCAGAGCAAGCTAGCGGATATCTTGCTCGCGAAGGAGATGGCGAAGCGGTACCCGGACATCCTTAGCGTGTCCGTGCATCCTGGGCTTGTAAAGAGGGAGTTGGGACCGAGGGCGGAGTGGTCGGTGATGATGATGCTGATGCAGCCGTTGAGGTTGACGCCGCTGTACAAAGGTCCGGAGCAGGGGGCACATAATCTTTTGTGGGCCGCGACAACTGGCAAGGAAAATTTGGAGGGCGGCAAGTACTATGAGCCGGTGGGGAAGACGCCGGGCAAGGTGAATAGTTACTCGGGAGTGGCAGAGATGTGTGCCGATGAGAGATTGGCGAATCAGCTTTGGGAGTGGACGGAGGAGGAGCTGGAGGATCTGGTGGCGCTGTAAGACTGCTCGAGGCCAGTTTGGGGGTGGTGCCATGCCTGCAATTTGCCCTGCAGTAACATGCATGAACATGACCCTCATAATTATTAGTCTATGCAGAGTCGTGGGCCTCATACTTACCGAGTCATCAGACACACTGCACATCCGCGAGAGGAAGCCAATACAATGCAACAACACTTATCAAGCTTTCGTGTGGCTTGCAGGACGAGGGACATGCGTGGGTACACAAACGCTCTCCGAACGAATCAATTGACTTACTGTGCTTTTCAATCGCGCAAATCGCGTTCCCTGGTACGTTCCTTGTCTGCTACTCCTGAGGTATTTGATCGTTTCAACCATGATTTTGACCATTTCTGACCATGCTAATAAGGTGGCAGACCAACGAGCTGCAAGCCGACGTCTTGTCGAGATAGATGCAACCCGTCCTTCTTCAATCCTGCGTGGCCTTCAATCGCTTATCCCAAGTGATTTGTGGCTCGCCATCCTTCCATTCCCCTTTCCTCGGCCTCCACGTGGCTGTGTATTCGATAGGTAACAGCTCCTCCGATAATTTTTCCCATTCTTCGCTAGCACCTGCAACGTTCATCTTGACGCTCACATCCTTGACAGGTCGGAAGCCACATCTAGTATACAGGCCCTTGCCAAAGTCAGATGCCTCGATAAAACTCTCGAGCCCCAAGTTATCGATTCTTGCGAGACCCCCTCCCATCAACAACTGCCCTATGCCGCGTCGTTGGAACCGGGGACAGACGCACATCAGGCTCAGACCTGGGAATATCACGGTCAACGCCACATACAGTCCTCTGGAGACCCGGACGAGCTCACCCACGTGTGGATAGGCCATCCATTTTGTCCTTGGTGTATAGCACTGCATAATCACTTCACTGGCGAAACACCTTCTCTCGCCCTCAGGCCACCACACAGCCTCAATGTGTGGTGCGCCGTTAGGGAACGGATCCTCGGTGTAAATGCGTCATTGACAGCCACCCAAGACGTCTCCAGAGATGTTATCGCGGGCGAGTATCCAATGGCTTGATGGGCTGCCCTTATGGTCCTCCCAGGTCCGGTCTTTGGACCACTGAATTGCGGCTTCTCAATCTGCTGGCTTGGATCCGAGAACAGGCTAGAAAATTCGGTGTGACGGATTAACGCCGTCCATTGCTGCCCAGATCACATCGACTATGCCGTCAAGATCCTCTCGCCTGGTGACTTCTTCAATCTTGTATTGAGACATCAGTTCAACACGCGAATAGTTGTGAGGCGGATGGTAGGAACTGGGATTCTGTTTGAGTCAATTCCGGTTCGGCTGAAAGACCGGCCCCGGCAGCAAAGCATGCAGTGTAACGTCATCGGCTGAATCCTTTGATGTGTTGTACTTGGATTCGGGTATCTGCGGACTGCGATGTCTCAAGTACAGAACAACCAGAACTCGCCTGTTGCTATCGATCCACAACACAACCGCCATTTCGCGCCTTGTGCTTGTATAACCGGAAGTACATAAGATCCAGTCGCTTTTCGCTGGCCAATGTAAATGCTTGCTGAATCATACCCATCTCCCGGACATATAGCTATCTTGGAAACAGAGCATGAATTCACAATGTTTGATGGTGCGTTCTTGTTCAGATGACAACTTTTCATCACTTGGCTAAACTTGAACACTACTAGTGTTGGAATTGAATCATCGTTGAATGTAATGAGGAGCATTGCAGTGGGCGGTCATCATACTAGATACTAGTGTGGGAATGGCCAAGCACCTTTCAGGTAAAGTATATCCCTCGTCCCCAGCACTAGCCCCCCTGTCATGCAAGGCACTCTACTCTCCGCGACCTCAATCTCTGACAGCTATTGGCGGCTTTAGCGCCCCAAACGCCTTGAACAGTGCTCTTCGACTCTCTCTTGACGCCGCCCTGCTTCTGACATTCCATCGTGAATGACTCGGGCATTAGGTATGCGTGGCCCAATTCCAAAGCGCTGGTGCTGGCAACTCTGCAAAGGAAATTGTCACCATTGTCAAGTCAACGAAATACGAGAGCGTGGGGCTGGATGGACCATGGCGGAACTTACCCTGAAGTACAGATGTCAGGTACAGTACCCGGACAAAAGTTTTCGCGAAAACGCGGAAATTCGCGTCACGCATTAAATTTCCCTTCCAAACCACCTACTTTCTTCAACTACCACACGATGATCCGCAGTCCATTAGGTCCAATT
>JAABUQ010003462.1_pt1 | contig 28887 bp, 25 predicted proteins | sample 5560001 | NCBI WGS metagenome assembly JAABUQ01 (sample SAMN10711888, study PRJNA513371) | rock metagenome | isolation source: Antarctica rocks | place: Antarctica: Victoria Land, Finger Mt nord | collected 2015-12-18 | reverse complement strand
TGAACGACGGCAACACGGCGCAGCCGGTCAGCCCCGGACCAACGCGCCCAGATCAACGCGCCCAGATTAGCACAAGCTGGGAGAAGCGGGATGCGCCGAGCCAACGCCTGCGCTAGCCGGAGCGCAAGGAAAGTCGCCGCCATCGGTGAACGGGGTGATCAGCACGGGGATGGCGCCGGCGATGGTGCCGGTCACGCGTCAGAGCCGCCTTGTGCCAGAGCGATGTCGGTCCCCGCCGCATCCGGCAGGCTGCCCTGGCTGCCGCGGCGGGTGCAGGCGAGGCCAGCCGCCGCGTTGGCCCGGCGCAACGCGTCCGGCAGGCGGCTGCCCCGGTGCAGGGCGGCCGCCAGCACGCCGACAAAGCAGTCCCCGGCGGCCGTGGTGTCCACCACCCCCACCCGGGCGGCAGCGACCCGCCCTCCGCCCTCCGGCCCGGCCCATTCGACACCGGCGCCGCCCAGCGTGCGCACCACCGTGATGCCGAGCGCGCCGTGCAGGGCGGCGGCATCCTCCCCCGCCACGCCTTCATGGCGGGCCAGCCAGGCGGCCTCGTCCTCGTTCACCACCAGGATGTCGAGCAGGCGCAAGGCGTCGCCTGCCAACGGCGCGGCAGGGGCAAGGTTGTGGACCGTGGTCACGCCACGGGCATGTGCACGGCGGATCAGGGCCGCCGTTTCCGCCGGGTCGTTCTCCATCTGGGTGACCAGCACCGTCCCAGGCCCGAGCAGCGCATCCGCGACGGCCGCATTGCGCGCCGCGAGGTTGGCCCCGGGCGCCACGACGATCTGGTTGCGCCCCTCGGCATCGGTGCAGATGCTGGCGCATCCGGTCGGCTCCCTGCACGCCGCAACCCGCGACAGGTCCACCTGCGCGGCAGTCAGGCCGGACATCGCCGATGCGGCCAGCGCGTCGGACCCGATGGCGCCCGCCATGGCGACGGGAACGCCGTCCCGCGCGGCGGCGACCGCCTGGTTGGCGCCCTTGCCGCCTGGCTCGATCACCATGCCGGCCGCCATCAGCGTCTGACCCGGGCCAGGCAGGGTCGCCACCGGGAAGATCAGGTCGGCGTTGATCGAGCCGAACACCACCACCACTGCCTTCAAACCGCTACGCTGGCGTGCGGCAGGACACGGAGTTCCGCGCGCTCGCCGATTGGATGACGGACCAGGAACAGGCGGATCATCAGCCGGTCTCCGTCGTTTGGCCCATTTCCTGCAGGGCATCCTGGGCTGATTACGAGTGTGACCATTCGGGGCTGGCCATTCGGGGCTGGCCATTCGGGGCTGGCCAGTCGGGGCGCCTCCGATGTTAGGCTGCCGTTGACGCCGGACATCGACAGCAACGAGCCGTGCCTGCCGTTTCGTGCCGCCAATCGATCCTATCGTGCCGATCCAACAAACCATGCTTGTCCAATACAGAAGGAAGGTTCTCATGGACACTGCCAGCAAACAGGACGTGACCAGCGCTTCGCCTGCGCTCGACAAGCAAGGCTGGCTCAACTCCCATGAGGAGGGATACGAGAAAAGCCTGAAGCCGCGGCAAATCCAGATGATCGCCATCGGCGGCGCCATCGGCACCGGCCTGTTCCTCGGGGCAGGCGCCCGGCTGGAGCTGGCCGGACCGGCGCTCGCCATCGTCTATCTCGCCTGCGGCGTGTTCTCCTTCCTGATCCTGCGCGCGCTGGGCGAGCTGGTGATGTACCGCCCGACCTCCGGCAGCTTCGTGTCTTACGCGCGCGAGTTCCTGGGCGAGCGCGGCTCGTTCGTCGCCGGGTGGATGTACTACCTCAACTGGGCCATGACCGGCATCGTCGATATCACCGCCGTTGCGCTCTACATGCGCTATTGGGGAACCTTCGCCGACGTGCCGCAATGGGTCTTCGCGCTGGGCGCCCTCGCCTTCGTCGGGGCCATGAACATGGTCGCGGTCAAGTGGTTCGGCGAGATGGAGTTCTGGTTCTCCCTGGTAAAGGTCGGCGCCCTGGTGCTGTTCCTCCTCATCGGCCTGTTCCTCCTGGTCAGCGGCCATGGGGTATCCGGGCAGGCGCCAGGCCTGCATCTCATCTCGGAGAACGGGGGCATCTTCCCGCACGGCCTGTTGCCGGCAGTCATCATCATCCAGGGTGTCGTCTTTGCCTACGCGGGCATCGAGTTGATCGGGACCGCCGCGGGGGAGGCGGAGGACGCCCACAAGGTGCTGCCCCGCGCCATCAACAGCGTGATGTGGCGCATCGCGCTGTTCTACGTCGGCTCCGTGCTCCTGCTGGTCCTGCTGCTGCCATGGACAGCCTACAAGGCCGGGGTCAGCCCCTTCGTCACCTTCTTCGGCGCCTTGGGCGTGCCCGGGATCGGCACGGCGATGAACGTCGTCGTGCTCACCGCCGCGCTGTCCAGCCTGAATTCCGGGCTTTACTCGACCGGGCGCGTGCTGCGCTCGCTGGCCATGGGCGGGTCCGCGCCGCCGTTCGTCGCCAAGATGAACGCGCAGAAGGTTCCCTATGGCGGCATCCTCGTCACCCTGGTCGTCTATCTCCTGGGCGTCGTGCTCAACTACCTGCTGCCGTCGCAGGTGTTCGAGATCGTGCTGAACGTCGCCTCGCTCGGCATCGTCAGCACCTGGGGCTTCATCGTGGTCTGCCAGATGATGCTGCGCCGGGCGATCAACCGCGGCGAGATTGCACCGATCGCCTTCCGCATGCCGTTCGCGCCGTTCACCTCCTGGCTGACGCTGGCTTTCCTGCTGGGGGTCCTGGTGCTCATGGCCTTCGACTATCCTGATGGCACCTACACCATCGTGGCCATTCCCTTCGTGGCGGCGCTCCTCTGGGGCGGCTGGATGGTCCTGAAGGGCAGCAGCCCCTTCAGCCCCACCATCCCGTCCTACGAACTCACCCACATCATCGAGACGCACGAACGCAACGATCCCCGGTGACGAGCGCATCCAGCCGGGGGGCTGCCGGCTGGCCTGCCGCAGCGCTTCGGCTGCCTCACCCGCGCGGCTGTGTGAGGGGCAGCCGCCACCTGGCTGTCCGCAGGCCCGTGGGAGCGGCCTGCTCCTGACATACGCCCCGCCGCGCCTTCCGGAGGCTCCCGAAGAAGGGAGCCGGCCCGACCAGTTCCGGACCACGCCGGAAGGTGAACGCCAGCTTGCCAGGACGGTGCACGCCGCGCTTGCCTTCAGGCGCGGCGGCATCCTACGGAACGGGCGGCAGGCTTCCGGAGACCTTCATGACCAAGCAGCTTCACCTTGGCGCCTTCATGCGCCCGGTCGGCATCCACACCGCCTGGTGGCGCGTGCCCGGCGCCTGGCCGGACGCCAACTTCAACCTCGCCCACCTCGTCAGCATGATCCAGACGCTGGAGCGCGGCTGCTTCGACGCCTTCTTCATGGCCGACCACCTGGCCGTGCTCAACATGCCCATGGCCGCCCTGCGCCGCAGCGCCACCGCCACCTCGTTCGAGCCGCTGACCCTGCTGTCGGCCCTGGCGATGGTGACGGAGCGCATCGGCCTGGTCGCCACCGCCAGCACGACTTTCGACGAGCCGTACCACATCGCCCGGCGGTTCGCGTCGCTCGACCACATCAGCGCCGGGCGGGCGGGCTGGAACGTCGTCACCACCAGCAACCCCGACGCCGCGCTCAACTTCGGCCGCACCGAGCATGTCGAGCACGACGAGCGGTACCGCCGGGCGCGCGAGTTCCATGCCGTGGTCACGGGCCTGTGGGACAGTTGGGCCGACGACGCCTGGGTGCGCGACCCCACCAGCGGCATCTTCTTCGACCCGGACCGGCTGCACACGCTGGACCACCACGGCGAGCACCTGAACGTCCGCGGCCCCCTGAACATCGCCCGCCCGGTCCAGGGCTGGCCGGTGATCGTGCAGGCCGGCGCCAGCGAGGCCGGCCGGCAGTTGGCGGCGGAAACCGCGGAGCTGGTGTTCGCCAGCACCAACACCCTCGAGGACGGCCAGCGCCTGTGCACCGACATCCGGGCGCGCATGGCGGCGTTCGGCCGCAACCCCGCCGGCCTCAAGGTGCTGCCCGCCGCCCTGGTCGTGGTGGGGCGGACGACGGCGGAGGCGCGGGAGAAGAAGGCATTGCTCGACAGCCTCGTGCATCCCGACAGCGGCATCCCGAACCTGTCGCTGCGCCTGGGGGTGGATGCGTCCGGCTTCGACCTGGACGCGCCGTTGCCGGAGCTGCCGGAGACGAACCAGGGGCGGAGCGGCCAGGCGGCCATGATCGCCCAGGCCCGGCGCGAGAACCTGACGGTGCGGCAGTTGGCGCAAGTCGCGGGCGGCTATGCCGGGCTGGCGATGGTTGGCACCGCGGGGGAGATCGCCGACACGATGCAGGCGTGGCTGGAGGCCGGGGCGGCGGACGGGTTCACGGTCATGTTCCCCACGGTCCCTGCCGGCCTGGACGAGTTCGTGGACCTAGTCGTGCCGGAGCTGCAGCGCCGCGGGCTGTTCCGCCGCGAGTATGCCGGCACGACGCTGCGCGAGCACCTGGGGCTGCCGCGGCCGGCGAACCAGTTCTTCCCCGCGGCGGACCGTAAGGCGGCCGAGTAGCAGGCAGCCTTGGGGGCGCTAGTCCTGGATCACGGCCCTTGCCGGGCTGGACTACCAGGCCCCGCACCATGTGCGGCTGCCCTACTCGCCATGGGCGCCGGGCTGCGTCATGCCGGCAGCTTGCAACGCAGGCCGCTCGGCGCGGCGGCGTCGGCCAGCAGCCCCGGCCCGGCGGTGAGCAGGTCCAGGCGGCCGCCGCGGCTGAACGGCACGGCGATGCCCAGGGTGTCCAGCGTGACGGTCCCGTGCAGGCGGTAGTCCAGCGCCCCGGTGCTGATCACGCCTAGGAGTTGCGGCCCGAGGTTGCGGACCGTGCTGACGACGGTGAACGGCACCAGCACCGATGACCCCGGTGGCAGCCGCACGGGGGTGTCGCTGACGCCTTCGGCCAGCGGGCTGCCCTCGGCGTCCACGGCCACCGCGATGCGCCGGAACGACAGCTCCGAGGCGTTCGGGTTGGTGACGCACAGCGTCACGGCCAGGGACTGGTCGAGCAGGCCGGCGCCCCGCACCTGGACGGCGGCGACCTCCACCTGCGGCGGCGAGCCCGTCACCAGCGCGCAACCGGCGCAGAGGGCGGTGAGCAGCACGGCGACGGCGGGCCTGTTCATGATGCTGGCTCCTGGACAAGCAGCGGCTACGCCGGCGGGGCGAACAGGATGGGCGGGATGAACAGGCCGGCAGCCGCGTAGGGCATGGACGACGCGGGACAACATCACGCCCTGCCTCCGCACGTCAACCAGCGGCGGACGCGGCATCCGACCGTACCGTGGACAGCCTGGCGCGTGCCGCGGCCAATCCAGGGCTCCGGCTGCGCTTTCGCCATCCCGGAAGCCTGGACCCCCGGGCATCGCCGTGCGAACCGGTAGGCATGACACCACCTGACGGCCGGGCATGAACGATCACGCCCCCGGCGAGGACCTGTCCTTGCCGGGTAACCAGCGCCCCATCGCCCCAGCCATCACCGGCAGGACCTGTCCGGGCACGTCCAGCCGGGCTGGCAAGTCCAGCCGGGCCCGCGTGGTCGTCATCACTGGCGCGTCGTCCGGCATCGGGCGATGCACGGCTGCCTTGTTCAGCCGCAAGGGATGGCAGGTGGGACTGGTCGCGCGCGGCGGGCCGGGCTTGGACACGCTCCGCCAGGAGCTGGTCGTGGCTGGCGGCCACGCGGTCGCGGCCATCGCGGATGTCCAGGACGGCGCCGCCCTGGAGCGGGCAGCCGGTATCTTGGAGGCCACGCTCGGGCCGATCGACGTGTGGGTCAACTGTGCCGGGAACGGCGTTTACGGCCGCTTCATGGACGTGCCGGAGCGTGAGTTCCGCGAGGTGACCAACGTCACCTACCTGGGTGCGGTGAACGGCACCCGCGCCGCGCTGCGCCGCATGCAGCCGCGCGACGCCGGCACTATCGTGAACGTCTGCTCGGCCATCGCCTTCCATGGCATGCCGCTGCTCTCGTCCTACTCGGGGGCCAAGTATGCCCTGCGCGGCTTCACCGAGGCCTTGCGCGGCGAGCTGCGGCGGGAGGGAAGCCGCGTCCAGGTGACCACCATCTACCCGCCCGCCGTCAACACGCCGTTCTTCAGCCGGGCCGCATCGCACATGCCGAAGCCGCCGCGGCCGATGTGGCCGGTCTATCAGCCGGAGGTCGTGGCCGACAGCATCCACCTTGCCGCCACCTCATGCCGGCAGGAGATGCGGGTCGGCGGCGTCACCGTGCTGTTCGCGCTGGGCAGCAAGCTGGTGCCATGGCTGGTGGGCCGGGCCATCCTGCGGCTCGGCCCGGCCGGGCAGATGACCGACAGCCCGGCGGCGGCGCGCCTGCGGGAGCCTACGCTGTTCGCACCCTCGCCCAGCCCCTCCGCCGTGCGAGGGCCGTTCGACGCCGGGGCACGGGGGTTCAGCGCGCAGATGTGGGCCAGCCGTCACCGCGCGGCGCTGGCGGGTGGTCTTGGATTGCTCGCCATGGGTGTCCTGGCGGTGCGGCGGTGGCGGCGCTAGTTTCCGCCCACCAGGTGCTCGGTGGCGCGCCATACCTGCCCGGCCAGCACCGGGTCCCGCGCCAGGCGGTTCGGCTCGATGGCCTTGCGGTCCTTGAAGTACTGGCCCGTCACGCCGGCCAGCTCCGGCGCCAGCGCGACGTGCGACGGCGTGTCGGCGCCCTGTTCCTCGGTCCTGATCCAGGGTGCCATCAGCCGCCATGCCAGGCCGATGATCCCCGGGGTCCGCACCAGCCCGGTCGCAACGGCCCCGGGGTGCACGACGTTCGCGACGACGCCGCTGCCGTCCAGGCGGCGCGCCCACTCGAACGTCGTTATCATCACTGCCAGCTTGGATTGGCTGTAGGCGCGCAGCAGGTTCCACCGCCGCTCCAGCTCTAGGTTTGCCGGGTCGATGCGGGCGCGGTCGGAGGTCGATGAGCCCACGGTGACGATGCGGGACGGGGCGCCGGCCCGCAGCGCGCCCTCAAGTTCGCGCGTCAGCACGAAGGGCGACAGGTGGTTGACCGCCAGCACCATGTCGTGGCCCTCGGCGGTCCGCTCGCGGCGGGCCCGGAAGACGCCGGCGTTGTTGACGAGCAGGGAGACGCGGGGATGGCGTGCGGCGATGCCCTGGCCGAGCGCCCGCGTGGCGGCCAGGGAGGACAGGTCGGCCAGCATCAGCTCTGGCGTGACGCCGGACTGCCGGGACACCCAGGCCTGCGCCGCTTCGCCGCGGGTGCGGTCGCGGCCGACCAGCACGACCGGATGGCCCGCCTGCGCCAGCCGCAACGCGATCCAGCGGCCAATGCCGCCGGTCGCGCCGGTGACGACGGCGACCCCAGGCTGCGTCGTGCTCAATGCCGCAATGCCTTCTGCCCTGAGAAGCCATCTCGGTGCGCAGGGGGACGGCCACTTCGGCGCCTCACCCGCGAAGCAGGGCGGTTGCACACCGCGTGAGGATCGCCCCGGCCCCCTCCTCAGAGGGAAGGGAGCAGCAGCCCAGGTCCATCGTCACGACTCTTCCGGCATGAGGAGCTCGGTCCGGTAGGCCGCCGCAAGCGCCCCCGCCTTCTGCCGGCGCTCGGCGATGTCCTCCTGGCTGAGCTTGGGCGGGGGCGCCGTGCGGCACTCGACCAGGTCGCCGATTGCCAGGAAAAACCTCTCTTGGCCGGCGGGCGTGCACATGCAGAGCATCCGCACCGCCTTGCCGGACGTGTTCTTGAAGGAGTGCGGCGCGTTCGCCGGTATGTTCACGGTCGAACCCGCAGGAACGGTCGAGGTCTTGCCGCGGAAGGTGAACTCCAGCTCACCCTCAAGCAGGGTGAACATCTCCTCGAAGTCGTGCCGGTGCGGCGGCGGCCCGCCGCCCGCGGGCACATGCATGTCGATCAGGCAGTAGCGCCCGGCGCTTTCTTCACCGCCGACCAGGATCGTGTAGGTGTCGCCGGCAACCGAGACGTGCCGAAGCTGCGGGCTTTCGGGGTCCGCCACGGTGAGCATGCGGTGCAAGTCATCCGGCGGGATCGCCGAAGCGGGCTGGGACGGGGTGATGGGCGTGTCGGTCATGTCGGCCTCCCCTGACGCGGCTGGTCGTGAACGCTGACGCGGCTGGTCGTGAATGCCGCTGCCGGGCGCTGTCGGGCTGGCATGCCGCTTGGCTTCACCCGGCCCCCCGCTCCACCCGGCCCATGGTTGCGGGAGTATCCATTAGGCGGTGGCGGCCGCCACTCCGCAAGCGCGCCGTCCTCCGGGCGGTGGACCTCGACCTTCAGTGGGTAGCACTTGGCCTCGTCGTCGGAGTGGCTGGCGCTGCAATCGCCTCCCGGGCAGGCAGACAGGGCGCACAGCAAATCGATCTCGGCGAAGACCTCGATGAAGTCGCCGGGCCGCACCGGACTGGCCTTCATGAAGTACTGGTGCGTGCCGCGCAGGAAGCCTGTGCACATGAAGACGTTCAGCACGTCGTGGACATGCAGCTCGGCCTCCGCTAGCGGCATGCCCCGCTGCGCCGCGAGGGCCCGGGTCAGGTTCGAGTGGCAGCAATGATGGTACTCGGCCCCCTTCAGCAGGAGGTTGGTGTAGGGATCGCACCGGGTGCCGATGACGTCGTGCACCCCGGCGCCGTCCTCGTCCCACCCGTACCAGCCCAGCGTGTCGTGGGTGATGGTCGCCAGCGGACGCAGGCTCGGCAGGGTGCTCCAGAGCCGGTCGCCGGTGCTGACATGCGTCGCGTGCAGCGCCCGCGTCTTGCCGCTGAAGAAGCGCTCGGACAGGTCGTGCGCGTTCCACAGGTTGAGATCGCCGACCTGCGGGCCTTCGACGCTGACGATGCGCAGGAAGCATCCGGCGGGCACGCTGAACGCCCTCGCATCGCGCGGCGGGACCACCAGTTCGGAAACCCTGGTCATCCCTGAGCGCGCTGCGTCGTAGAATGCGGCGTCGAACGGCGGCAGGCGCCCGGCCGGATAGACCACGACCGCTTTTGCCCCGCGCCGTGCCGCCGCGTCCGGCGGCGGCGTTGTATGAGCCGGCCTTGTCATTGCTCTCACCCCTTCGGTGTGGTGGCGCCGACCCCCTCGCGCATGGAGCGGAACCCGACCCCGCGCCGCTCCAGCCTGCGAGCGGCCGGCCCATCGCCGCGGCGGACATGGGCCAGCGCCTTTGGCCGTCTGGCCGGGTCCATTAGATGCGGAGGTTGAACGCGATCGAGATGCGCTCCCGCGTGCCGCGATAGGCGCGGACCTGGTGGAGCAGCCAGGACGGGAACAGGAACAGCAGGCCCGGGCGCGGCTGGATCGTCTCGGTGCCGCCGGCCGACAGCCCTCCCTCCCCGGCGAAGGCCAGGGTCGGCGCCAGCATGGCCGGGCCGGGGCCGCGGGGGTCCAGCATCTCGAACTCGCCGCCGATCCCGGCGCCGGATGCACCCCCCAGCGGGGCATCGCCGCCGTCCACATAGCCGCCGTCCACATAGTAGGCGCCTGACCAGAACGCGCCGGGATGGTAGTGGCAGATGTTGCTGTCGCCGGGTCCGTTGACGTTGGCCCAGGCGCTGACGGTCCAGGCGGGCGCGACGGGCCGGCCGCTGCGGTGCCGGGTCAGTTCGTTGGCGACGTGGCGGGCCATCGCCAATACCTCCGCGACGCACGGGCCGCCCCACGCCTCGATGTCGCGGTCCGAGTGCCAGCCGCCGGAGTTAGACGCCTGCAGGGAGGGCGCCGCCGCGCGCCGGGCCAGGATACGCCGGCGCAGCTCCGCGTTGCGCGGCCCGGCGTCGGGCGTGTCCACGGCGGCCACCAGCGTCGGGAACACCTGCCGCACCGCGATCTCGAGCTTGATGGCCACCCTGCTGCTCCCTGGCTGCCGTTCCCAGCGGCGACACTGGCAAGCCGGGGCGCTTTCCGCAATTCAGCCGCACGGTCCCGCCAGACCAGCCGCGCAGGACCCAAGGGCCGCACCGGCTTTCCTCCCGGGCTATGGCGGTCATACGAGTCCGGAACGAGCGAGGGTCACGGTCCCCCGCAGGCGGCCTCATGCCCACCCCTTTCAGGGTGTTGTGTTGGCTTTTGCGAGCAGGCGAGCGGTTGCGACGTGGGCGCGTGCGGTTTTGCCATCGACGCATCCCCTGGGTTTGGCGGCCTTGGGACCGCGCTTGCTGCTGGCGACCTGGCGCGGGTTGATCTGGCGAGCCAGGCGGAGCAGGTGCTGCGCCAAGCCGGCTGGGTCTGCCTCACTCCAGCGCGGCCAGTGTTCGGGCGGCAGGGCGATGAGCAGGCCCCCGTAGCCGCCCCTGACCTGCTGGGCCAGGTGGAAGCAGGACACCTCCAGCGGCGGCGGCGGGGCGGCAGGCGAGGGCGGGGCGGGCAGCGGCTGGTGCGCCGGCTCCACCGCGCGCTGCAACAGGGCTGGGACGTTGTAGGCCAGCACGGCGGCGGCAAAGTCGAGTAGCGCCGCGCGAGGATGGTCGAGGCTGCGCAGCTCGCTGTGCAGCACGCGTTCCAGGCGCCCGAACATGCCCTCAATGCCCGGCGAACGGCTGCGTTCGACGCGCCAGCGCGTGCGGTAGAGTTCGGCAATCCGTCCGGCCGTGCCTCGGGCAGGTTGCTCCACAGCCACAGGGTGCTGCCGCCGTCCTCGGTGGGCTGGTCCAGTGCAAGCTCGATGCGCCGCCACCGCGCCTGAGCTTCGGCAACAGCGATCGCCTGCTCGCGCACCGCGCCCGTCTCGGTGCGGCCGCAGTCCCGCCACTCGCCTTGCTGGATCAGGCGGGGATGGTTGGCGTGCTCGCGCACGAGGAAGTCAGCCCCCGCGCCTTCCAAGCCCCGCAGCACCGTACGGGTGCAGAAGTGGCGGTCCCGCGCAAACCGCTTCGCGATCTCGCTGCAATCCAGAGTTCCCCAGGCCGCGCGTCCCCCAGCAGCGGCGCCACCCCGGCGCGCCCGCTCGCGTGCGCGTCCTCGCAGGCCACCAGGCCCACAACCAGGCCAAGATCGGGGTCATACGCCAACAGCGAATGCCCCGGCAGCGCCGCACCAGGCAAGGCGCGCAGGGGCAACAAGCGCTTCTCGATCGCAGGTAGGTGGTTGCCGTCCAGCACGCGCAACCGCCAGCCAGGCAGGCTGGCCGGCGTGCCCAGCCTCGCCACCACCGGCGCCAGCCGCTCGGCGCTGCCGCGCACGATCGCCCTTGGCGATCCGTCTGCGAAGCAGCCAGTGGCGGAGCCACTGGAGGGGCACGCAACACGCCGGGTTCAGTGTGGTTGACCTTGTCATACAAGGAGGCCAGCGACACCGGCAGGGTCGGCATCTGGCGCGCTGGCGCGTGCAAGGACGGACGCAGCCCCAGCGACACCAGTGTGGTCAGCTCGACCACGGTCGAGAACAGCAACTCGCGCGAATACTGCCGCTGCCGGTGCGCCTCGAACACCTCGTCCACCCAGCCCGCCGGCAACGCGTGCTCCAGCGCCAGGCGCGCCATCACGCTTGCCGGCGCGTGCCGCTCAAACCACTCCAGAACCGAAGACCAAACCAAGCCAACCCCAACAAGACCTTTGCTCATCCATTGAAGCTGGAGCGCCGACGAACACCCAATCGGGACAGGGTTTCAAGAGGCTGTTCTGGGAAGCCACACGGCCCGCCGCGCCTGATGCACCCCGTCGCCGTCTGTTCTCTCCCGGAAACGGCCATACTCGAGAGAGGAGAAGAGAGCACTCCCACATCGAGGCCCTAACCCTTCGGAATACCTTTACGGAACCTGCAAGGTTCTAAGATCTCTAGATCGGAACTCCTGGCCCGCAACTTTTCAATCATGGAACAAAATCGGCTGTTGACGCGCTTGGTCTGCCAATCTTCGAGGTGGACGGGATGGTCCTGTTGAGGCAATCCGCCTTGGTAGTCCGTGGAACCGCCATCAAGACGCCACTTCATCCGGCCACCCGTAGCCGCGGCGCCAGCAGGACTGCCAGTGGGCATATGAGCAGAGCCGCAATAGCAGCGGAGGCCGCGCCCCAGCTTGGCCCGGCGAGGTCGCCGACAACGCCGTAGAGCACGGGCGAGAGCGCGCCCGAGCCGATCGTGCCCGTGTAGAACAGCGCAAAGGCGCGCGCCTCCTGCCCCGGCGGCGCCAACTCCGGCACCGTGCCGTAGAGCACGGACGAGGTGCCGTTCAGCATGACCCCAAGCAGGGGCAGCAGCACCAGCGCCGGGGTGAGCGGCAGGGCGATGACCGCCAGGATGGCCGCTGCCGTCCCGATCTCGGTCAGCAGCACCGTGGACAGCACGCCCAGGCGCGCGCCGAGCCAGCCGCAGGCGAACTTGCCCGCGGCGCCTCCGAGGAAGACAAGGGTGAGCGCCAGGCCGACAAGCGGCAACTCCGCCCCTTTCGCCCGCAGCAGGAACGGCAGGAAGGTGAGGAAGCCCATGCGCACGCTGCTGTCGAACACGCCGATGGCGAGCAGCAATCCGAAGCCGCCGCGTCCCCTGCCCCGTGCGGCCCTCGATGCGGGCGCTCCGGCGCCGCCGAAGGCGGGCAGCAGTGCCCAAACCGTCGCGGCGACCAGGACGCCGAGCGCGGCCACGAGCCACGCCACGGAGCGCCAGGGCATGGAGGCGAGCAGCAAGGCCACCAGTGCCGGCAGCGCCGCCTTCCCGAGGTCGCCGGCGAAGTTGTATGTGCCGAGCGGGCCGCGCGCTGCGGCCCCGTAAGCGTGCGACACCGCCGCGGAGGCCAATGGATGCTGTGTGGCCGACCCCGCGCCCCCGAGCGCCAGCGCGGCGCAGAGGCCGAGAAGGCTGCCCGACAATCCCGCGAGCGCGTAGCCGAGCGCGGCGAGGAGGGTGCCGACGAGGAGGACCAGCCGCCCGCCGAGCCGTTCAGCTAGCCGCCCAGCAGGGATCTGCAACGCCGCCATCGTGCCGGTGTAGAGGCCGCGCAGCGCGGCGAGCGCGGTGAAGCTGAGGGCGAACTCGGCCTGCCATACAGGCAGGAGGACGTAGATCGCGTCCGTGTAGCCATCGTGCAGCGCGTGGACGAGGCCGGCGCAGAACAGGGTGCGCCGGGCCTCCCGCACGGAAAGGGCGGGTGCGGGACACGACGGAACGTGAGCGGTGGAGGACATGGGGCGTGGTCTCCGGCGCCCGGCCGCTTTGCCCGGCGCTGCGCGCCAATAAGCCACCATGTCCCGCCACGCGGAAGATGGATGAGTATGGCAACTTGTCTAGACAACTACTTTCGGAAAGACAGAGCGGTGAGTTCAACCGGTTGCCGCAAAGCTGACCCTGGCTCAAGCCGCAGCACGCGAAGCTTTCGAGGAGGCCGGCGTGACGGGGCAAATCATCGGAAACCTTCCTATTGGAAGCTATCGCTGCGACAAGCGCCTTACCACCGCACGCCCCATTCCCTGCATTGTTGGGGTTCCGAGGGAGTTTCTGCAGTATTCAAAAGCTGTAAGGTTACCAGAACGGGTCAGCAACCTCGCTTGCTCAGCCTCCCCATAGCCATGCACCTTACCCTTCATTGCGTCCCGGAACTCCTATCCGTGGAATAGGAGAGGCCACTGTAAGCGCCTCGCCGGGTCATGCCACATCAGGCTCCTCGCGCAGCCGGCTCGGCAGCAGGGCGCCGTCGGCGGCCAGCACCGGGTAAGCGGCTGCGGCAACTAGGTGCGTGTTGATCCGCTTGAGGTCGCGCAGCACGTCCAGATGCAGCGCTCCCTCCAGGCCGGCCCGGCCCTGCCGCAGCCCGGCCAGGTGTGCCGCCGCCGCCTGCGCTTCCAGGTCGCGGAACGCCGCTTTCTCCCCGGCCAGCGCCCGCGCCGCGCCGACATCCCCCGTCATGAACACCGCCCCAGCCGTGCGCAGGTTGGCGCGCAGCCGTTCGAACACCGGGGCCAGCGCGGCACGGTCCCCGGGCGGCACGGGGATGCCGCGCTTCACCGACCGGGCAGCCAGCGCCATGACGTTGCGGTCCAGCACGTCGCCGGCATGTTCCAGGTTGGTCGTGAACGCCAGGACCTGCGACAGCCGATGGTGGTCGGCGTCCGACAGGCCCTCGGGGTCAAGCGCGGTGACATAGGACCGGATCGCCGTGTTGAGGCGGTCCAGCACATCGTCCGCGCGCCGGGTTTCCGCCACCTTGTCGCGGTCGCCCTGCGCCAGGGCATCCCAGGCGCCGTGCAGCATGCCGTCCAGCACGTCCGCCATGCGCAGCGCCTCGCGCGCCGCGCCGGCCAGCGCGACCGTTGGCGCTTCCCGGGCCGCCTCGGTTAAATACAGCGGTTGCGAGGGGTCGGCCGGGTCGGCCCGGTCCGGCAGCCAGCGCCGCAGCAGCCCGGCCACCGGCCCCAGCACCGGCAGGAACAGCAGCGCCAGCATCAGGTTGAACCCGGTATGGAAGTCCGCCACCGCGCGCGACGGGTCCGGCTGCGCCACCACCAGCCAGGGGCCGATCCAGTCCAGCGCCGCCAGGGCCAGGCCGATCCCCACCAGGCGGTTGACCAGGTTGCCCACCGCCAGCCGCCGCCCGGCGCCGCCTTCGCCGGCCGCACCCTCCAGCAAGGGATTGACCGCCGTGCCCAGGTTGGCGCCCAGCACGAGGGCGAACGCCGCGTGCGGCGGCACGACGCCCTTGGCGGCCAGGGCCATCACCAGCAGCACGACCGCCACGCTGGAGTGCGCCGCCCAGGTCAGCGCGGCGGCCAGCAGCACCGCGATGACCGGCTCGGTCGCGATGCTGCCCAGCAACAGGCGTAGGCTCGGCACGTCCTCGTACGGCGTCACCAGCTCCAGCAGGTGGCGCAGCGCCAGCAGCATCAGGCCGAGGCCGATCAGCACCCGCCCCAGGTCGCGTGCCCGCGTCCCGCCGCCCCGGCGGAACATCAGCACCCCGGCCAGCAGCCCCAGCGATGCCAGGCGCGACACGTCGAACGACAGCGCCTGCACGATCAGCGTGGTGCCCACGTTGGCGCCCAGCATGGCCGCCAGCGCCGGCGCCAGCTCCACCAGCCCGGCGGCGGCGAACGAGGACACCATCAGCCCGGTCGCCGTGCTGCTCTGCAGCACCGCCGTCGCGGCCAGCCCGGCGGCGAACGCTTTGGCCCGGCTGCCCAGCGCCACCCCCAGCACCCGGCGCAGCCCCGCCCCGAAGGCGCGCTGGATGCCGGTCTGCACCATGTGCACGCCCCACAGCAGAAGCGAGACTGCCCCTGCCAGGTCGATTAGCGTCAGCGTCGTGCCCAATTCTCTTCCTCCAGCCCCTACCAAGGCGCAAGGGACGGCGGTAATGCAAGCGTCATATGAGGCGGCCGCGTGCCGCATTGCTGGAGATCTTGGGTGGCAGTTCTGCAGATCGAGCAGCGTGCAGCTAGCATGAGAGGGCTGTTGGCATTGGCCGCCGCGCTCGTGTGCGCGCTGGCGCCCGCCAATGCTCAGGCGCAGTCCATGTCCAACATGGCGGCCTTGCGGGGGCTGGCGCCGGTCAGCGTTCTGCCCAACACCGCCGCGGGCAGGGCAGCCCTGGCGGCGAACCTGGCCGTCACAGGGGCAATTCAGGCCGGCACCCTCAAGCAGCCGGCCTTGCTGCCGTTCCCCGCCCAGCAGCAGCAGGCGCTCCGGGATGCGTTCATCACCAGCGGGGATGCCACGGAGCTTGCCGACGGCCTGGGAACGAAGCTTGGCACGGCCTACCAGGCCCTGGCGCACTACGAGGATGCCGGGTCCTTCACGAACGTCTCCCCCGCGGTCGCGAACCTGTTTGCCTACACCAACGAGACCACGGCCTCGGACTCCAACTCCGGCAAGTACCTCTTCGCCAACGGGACCACCGACGGCAAGACGCCCGTTTCGCCCGCGGCCGCATCCGTCCTCGCGGCCAGCGGCGGCGTCACCGACGTCTTCGGCCGGGCGTATGGCGTGATGGCGGGCAGTGCTGGCGCCGACGCCTACGGCAACTCCCGGCCGTTCCAGACCGAGCCGAGCCTGACGCCGATCAACGGCGCCGACTACTTCGGCGCGCCGTCCAGCAACGCCGCCTACCTGCGTGGGCCGGCACAGGACCTGACGGACAGCCCCTCGTTCCCCAGTGGCCATGCTACCTACGGCACCATGGAGGCCGTGCTGCTCGCCCTGCTTGTGCCGGAGCGTTACCAGCAGGAGGTCACGCGCGCGGCTGAATATGGCAACAATCGCGTCGTCCTCGGCGCCCACTACGCAATGGACGTGATCGCCGGGCGGGCCTTGGCCTTGCACGACGTCGCGCACCTGCTCGCCAACGACCCGGCCTATGTGGGGCAGCCCAAGCGCCGCGCCGCCGTCATCACCGACTACCGCGCAGCCCTCGCATCCGCCCGGGCCGACCTGACCGCCGCCTTGCAGGCGGGCTGCGGCGGCACGGTCGCCGCCTGCGCCACCGACGACGCCAGCCGGTTCAGCAACCCGGCGGCCAACCAGGCCCTTTGCGAAGCCACCCAGACCTACGGCCTGCCAGTGGTCTATCCAGGCACCGCCGGCACGGCGGAGGATGTGGGCAAGATCGCCCCGGAAGCCGGCACCCTGCTGACAGCCGCTTTTCCCTATCTGACATTGGCGGAGGCCGATGACATCCTGACCTCGACCGAGGGGCCGGGCGGCGGCTTCCTGGATGACGGGTCGTCGCCCTTCGGCGTCTACTCCCGCCTCGACCTGTCGGCAGCAGCAAGGAAGGCGGCGGCGCTGGCACCCGTGAAGTGACGCCGGCGAGCCTCGGTCCTTCAGCCGAACGCTGCCCAGAGCCGGGACAGGCCGGAACAGAGCAGCAGCCCGTCAAATAGATGCTGGAAAATGTGCAGTCTCATTCGCTGGACGACGAGCTTGCCGGCGAACGAGCCTGCCATCACGGATAACCCGAAGATCAGGCCCTGCAGGGCCGCAGGCGGCGGGAGCGCCCCGAGCTGCTGGAAGGTCACGGCCTTGCAGACCATCGGCGCAAGCGAGCTGGCAGCTTCGGTGGACAGGAAAGGCCCCCTTCACCAGCCCGTGGGATGGGAAGGCCGGCACGCTGAGCGGTCCGGTTGACAGCACGATGCCTGTCACGAAGCCGGCCGCCGCGCCGACAAGCGCCAAGTGCGGGAGGCGGAAGTGGAAGCTGCGGGCGTAGGGCCAGCGCCGCGCGGGGATCATGGCGAGGAAGAAGGCCCCGAGCGCGGCATCGATCATGCGCGGGGGCAGCACGAGCAGGGTCCGCGCCCCGAGCGCCGCGGCGGGCAGGCCAGGGACCGAGTAGGCGGAAGGCCCGCCAGTCCACTTCACGCCACCACGCCATCACCTTGCCGACGTTCGCCATCAGGGCGGCGATGGCCATGATTGGCACGGCCTGCCTGGGGCCGAACTGGCAGACCAGGACGGGCAGGACCAGCGGCGGGCAGCCACGTGGTCGTTGACGGACCGCACCTGCTTCCGGCAGCGTCCGGTCCAGCGCAACAGCAGGGACACGCATGACCCACCTTACCCGACGCGCCGGCCTGGCCCTGTCCATCGGGGGCGCAGCGTCGCTGCTCGCCGGCCCCGGCCGCGCCGCGCCGCTGGACGACCTGATCGAGCGCGCCCGCAAGCAGGGCGTGGTCAACAGCGTCGGGATGCCGGACGACTGGGCCAACTGGGAGGCGACCTGGAAAGCGGTCACGGCCCAGTATGGCCTGAAGCACACCGACACCGACATGAGCAGCGCCGAGGAGCTGGCGAAGTTCGCGGCCGAACGGTCCAACGCCTCCGCCGACATCGGCGACGTGGGGTTCGACTTCTGCAGCGTGGCCGTGGAGCGCGGCCTCGCGGCCCCCTACAAGCCCAGCACCTTCGACCAGGTTCCCACGTGGGCGCGGGACGCGGAGGGCCGCTGGATGCTGGCCTACACCGGCACCATCGCCTTCGTGGTGGCCAGCGACGTGGCGAACCCGCCGAAGTCCTGGGCGGACCTGCTGACCGGCACCTACAAGGTCGCGGCCGGCGACGTCGGCAAGGCCTCGCAGTCCAACGCCGCCGTGCTGGCCTGCGCCATCGCCAGGGGCGGCGACGAGCGGCGGATCGACCCGGCCATGGAGCTGTTCGCCAAGCTCGCCCGGCAGAAGCGCCTGCTGACCATCGCGGCGCTGCCGGCCAACATGGGGCGCGGCGAGATCCAGGTCGGCCTGATGTGGGACTTCAACGCCCTGAACTACCGCGACAAGGTGGGCGGCGGCCGGTTCAACGTGGTCATCCCGTCCGACGGCTCCGTCACCAGCGGCTACTCCACGATCCTCAACAAGTTCGCCAAGAACCCGGACGCGGCGATGCTGGTGCGGGAGTACATTTTCAGCGACGAGGGCCAGCTCAACCTGGCCGACGGCTATGCCCGGCCGATCCGGGTGGACCACCTGACGCTGCCCGACAGCGCAAAGGCCAAGCTGCTGCCCGCGGCGCAGTACGCCAAGGCCCGCCCCATCGACCCCGTGCAGTGGAGCGACGGGGCGAAGCGCGTCCCGGCGCTCTGGCAGGAGAAGGTGCTGACCGAGATGTAGGCGTGCCGTCCCCTGCTCGCCGCCTGGTCTTCGTGCTGCTGGATGGGCTGCGGCTGGACGTGGCGGGCGCTTGCATGGGCTACGTGCAGGCGGAGGCCACCGCTGCGGGCAGGTCCTGTATCCCCGTCGCGTCGGAGCTGCCCAGCCTGTCCCGCCCGCTGTACGAGACGCTGATGACCGGGGTGCCGCCGGTGCGCAGCGGCATCACCGGCAACGGCGTGGTGCGCCGGTCGCGCCACCCCAGCGTGTTCGACCAGTGCCGCCGGGCCGGGAAGGCGACGGCCGCTGCCGCTTACCACTGGTTCTCCGAGCTGTACAACCAGGCCCCGTTCCAGCCGGCCCACCGCGTCACCCACGACCCGGCGGCCGCGATCCAGCACGTCCTGTTCTACTGGCGCGACGGCTACCCGGACGATCACCTGTTCGCGGACGCCGAGGCGCTGCGGCAGCAGCACCGTCCCGACTTCCTGCTGGTCCACTCGATGGGCATCGACGACGCCGGCCACCGGCACGGTGGCGCCAGCACCGAGTACCGCACCGCCGCCCGCCGCGCGGACGAGCTGCTGGCCCGGCACATGCCGGCCTGGCTGGGCGACGGCTTCGCCGTGATCGTTACCAGCGACCACGGCATGGGGGATGACGGCAGCCACGGCGGCCCCGGCCCGGACGAGACGCTGGTGCCGTTCTGGCTGTTCGGCGGCGGATCGGCGCCTGACACGGCCGTGCTGCGGCAGACCGAGATCGCCGGCACCGCCTGCGCCCTGATGGGCGTGCCCCACGCCGGCATGGCCGTGAACGAGGCCCTGCTCTGACCCGGCGTGCCGTGGCGGCATGGGCCGTCCCCTTCCTACTGGCCGTTCTGGGGTTCGAGGTGCTGCCGGTGCTGTCGGTGCTCTCCGGCAGCTTCGTGCGCGGTGGCGAGTGGTCGCTCGGCAACTACGGCGCCCTGCTGGGCAGCCGATTCTACCGCGGGGCCTTCGCCACCAGCATCCAGGTGTCGCTGCTGACCAGCGCGGTCGGCCTGGGCATCGGGCTGCCGCTGGCGCTGGCGCTGCACCGCCGGTCGCCGCCGGTGCAGCGGCGGTTCCTGACCCTGTTCAACGTGGCCAGCAACTTCGTCGGCGTGCCGCTGGCGCTGGCTTTCACCATCCTGGCCGGAGTGAACGGCGTCGTCACCCTGCTGCTGGTGCGGTCGGGGCTGGTGCAGGACTTCAACATCTACTCCCTGCAGGGGCTGATGCTGGTCTATGCCTACTTCCAGGTGCCGTTCGCCGTGCTGGTGCTGTTCCCCAGCCTGGGCGCGCTGACGCCGGACCTGGCCGAGCAGGCGCGGCTGATGGGCGCGTCCCGCCTGACCTTCTGGCGGCGCATCGGATTGCCGGTGCTGGCACCCAGCCTGATCGGCAGCTTCATCCTGCTGTTCGCCAACGCGATGGGCACCTACGCCACGGCCTATGCGCTGATCGGCGGCGGCGCCAACCTGGTGACGATCCGCATCGGCGAGCTGGTGGCCGGCGACGTGTTCACCGACCCGAACCTGGCCAATGCGCTGGCCGTGCTGCTGGTGCTGCTGCTGCTGCTGCCCATCCTGGTGGACCAGCTCCTGCTGCGGCGGCGGCGTGGCTGAGCGGCAGGGGGCTCAGCAGCAGGGGGCGTTCGCCGACCGGCTGCTGATCGGGGCGGTGTCGGCCCTGCTGCTGCTGCCGGTGGTGGCCGTCGGGGTCAGCGCGCTGGCGACGGACTGGTATTCCGGGCTGGTGCCGGCCGGTTTCACGCTGCGCTGGTTCGGCACGGTGCTGGGCAACCCGGCGTTCCAGGCGGCGCTGGGCCGGTCGCTGTTCATCGCCGCCGGGTCGGTCGTGCTGCAGGTGCTTGTCACGGTGCCGGCGATCCTGGTGGCGCACTGCCACCTGCCCTGGCTGGACCGCTGGATGGAGCGGCTGGTGGTGCTGCCCTATGCGCTACCGCAGGTGGTGCTGGTGGTGGGGCTGCTGGGCATCTACGCCAACGACCCCCTGGTGCTGATCGGCACGCCCTGGATCCTGCTGCTGGGCTATCTGCCGCTGGCGTTCCCGCTGCTGTACTTGCCGTTGAAGAACAACCTGCGGGCGCTGCCGGTGCACGAGCTGCTGGACGCCGGGCGCCTGGTCGGGGCGGGCGACCTGGTGATCGCCTGGCGCGTCATCCTGCCCTGCGTGGCGCCGGGCCTGCTTGTTGGGTTGTCGATGGTGTTCGCGCTGAGCTTCGCCGAGTTCGTGTTCGCCAACATGCTGGTCGGCGGCAACTTCCAGACGCTGGCGATCTACCTGTTCGGCCAGCGGCAGAAGGTCGGCCAGGTGACGGCGGTGATCGTGGTGGTCTATTTCGCCGCGATGTGGCTTTCGACCGTGGTGGCCCTGTCCATGCTGCGGCGCCAGCCGGCATGAGCTTCGTCGAGGTCCGCAGCTTCGCCAAGGCGTACGGGTCCACGCAGGTGTTCGCCGAGGTTGAGCTGGACGTCGGGCAGGGCGAGATGTGCATCCTGCTGGGACCGTCCGGGTGCGGCAAGACCACGCTGCTGCGCGCCATCGCCGGGCTGGTGCAGCCGGACGCCGGCCGGCTGAGCATCGCCGGGCGGGACGTGACGGGCCTGCCATCGCAGGCGCGCGGCATCGCCATGACGTTCCAGAACTATGCCCTGTTCCCCAACATGACGGTGCGGCAGAACCTGGCGTTCGGATTGCAGCAGCAGCGGCACTCGCGCGCCCAGGTGGCGGCGAAGGTGGATGCGGCGTTGGAACTGATGGAGTTGGGCGCCCGCGCCGACGCCCGCCCGGCCCAGTTGTCGGGCGGGCAGAAGCAGCGCGTCGCCCTCGCGCGCGCCCTGGTGCTGGAACCGCGGCTGCTGCTGCTCGACGAGCCGCTGTCGGCGCTGGACGCGCAAATCCGCAAGCGCCTGCGGGACGAGCTGAAGCGGCTGCAGCGCGAGACCGGCTTCACCGCCATCCTGGTCACGCATGACCAGGAGGAGGCGCTGGTGCTGGGCGACCAGGTCGCGGTGATGAACGCCGGGCGCATCGTGCAGGCCGGCCTGGCGCGCGAGGTGTATGACCGTCCCGCCACCCGCTTTGTCGCCGGGTTCATCGGCGACTTCAACCTGCTGGAGCCTGACGCGGTGCTTCGGGTGTTCAATCAGCGCACCGGGTCTGCCTGGGCAGTCCATCCGGAAGCGTTCGATGTGCTGCCTGCGCCGCCCTCTGGCGTCGAGGAAGGGTTTTGGGTCGAGGCCGCCGTCACCGACCTGCGCATCCATGGGCCTGTGCTGCGCTACCTGGTGCTGGCGAACGGGACGGAGCTGAAAGTGGACGCGCTGAACCGCTCCAGCGTTCCGGCCCGGCGCCGCGGCGAACGGGTTTGGCTCCGCCTCGACCGCAGCCAGGTGCGCGAGATCGGCTGAGGCCGGTCGCCTACTGAAGCGTTGTTGCATAGACGGAATAGATAATTATCAATGTTGTGGGCCACGCCAAAAGCATGCCTTGGGTTCAAAATGGCGTAGATCATTTTGGGCTGGGCAATTTTCCAAGTTGTTATGATCCCTTATCAACTGCGCCCCGCCTACGCCAAAGTTGTTCCACTGCGATTTAAATACCCTCTCCGGGCTCTACTGCTGATCCATGCAAGAACGCCACAGGTTGCACTCGCGCATGGATCGGGGTCGTGCGCGGCGGTGCCCGCCATGCTTCGATGGCTTCGTCCGTGAACCAGACTGTCAGGCTGCCGCAAGCTGGCGTCATACGCGCGCCAGTTCATGAGCTTGTGCGTCTGCTTGGGCACGTGGCGGCGGCGGTCTTGGTTCAGCTTGACCGGCGAAATGGGTGTCCGAGGTCAGGTCAGGGCGCAGCCTCCTACGCCGTGCCGGTTCTGGACGCTACTGGGCAGGTCAGTGCAACAAGATCAAGGACGTGGTCAGCCGCACGTGGCGCAAGGCGCAGATGGACTGGGACGCCTGGAACGCACGCGACCTTGCTGACGAGGACATGGTCCGCGTGATCCTGCACGACCAGCGTGGCACGGGGCGCAGCAGCCGGGTGGCGGTGCGCTCGGTCGGGCAGATGGCGGCGGATGCGCTGGCGCTGATGGACCATCTGGGCCTGGAGCAGACCGCGTGGCTGGGCCATTCCACCGGGGGGGCCATTGGCGTTGAACTGGCGCTGGACCATCCGGGCCGCATCACCCGCCTGGTGGTGAACAGCAGCACGACGCGGGGCGACGACTACCGCCGCCGGGTGTTCGCCATCCGCCGCCTGCTGCACGCCGCCGCCGGGCCGGCCGCCTATGCGCAATTCACCAGCCTTTTGCTGTATCCGCCATGGTTCATCAACGCCCATAGCGAGCGCCTGGCCGCGGAGGAGGCGCGGGCCGCCGCCGGGCTGGGCGACCCGGCCGTGCAGGGCAGCCGGCTGGATGCGATCCTCGCCTGGGACCGCTCCGCCGAGTTCCGGTCGTTGCGCGCGCAGACGCTGGTGATCTGTGCGGAGGACGACATCCTGACGCCGATGCCGTTCAGCGAGGAGTTCGCAGCGAGCATCCCCGGAGCCCGCCTGGTCCGCGCGCCGACCGGTAGCCACGCCCTGTCACGCACCCGGCCGGACCTGTTTGAGCCGCCGGTGCTGCGCTTTCTCTGCGGGTTGGCGGAATAGGCGCGCCTTGTATCCGGACGACCGGCACCGTGCCCTGCAGCCATCGTGCGGGCGTTGTCAGGTTGATGATTGAGGCGGCGCGGAGGGCTTGCGGCTGATCAGGTTCTTACGCTGCGGATGCAACGCCGACCACCTCGCGCCAGGTTCGGAAAGCGCGGTCGCGGGCGGCGCTGTTGCATGGACCCTCGGGTGGCGCTGCAGGCTGGGCTGACATAGGAAAATAACCGCGGCGGCACTGACTGCGAAGGAGGTGGACATGGCTGTCCATGCTCTCAACCGTATGCTGGAACTGGGACGCCCGATCTCCGTCCGCATCACCTGAACCCGAGTGGGGCTGGGGCAACTGCGCCTCTGATCCGTGCAACACGGCCCCCGGCGCCGCTGGCTAGAATGCCAGCAGGTCGTCACGGAACAAGCTATGTCCGTAGCCGGTTATGGCACGGGGTTTGCTTTATTTCATCCATAACCAGGGCTGGAGCCGATCTTGGACAGTGTCGTGAAATCGTTCCAGCTCGAAGAAGCCACGATCGACGAACTCCACCAGGCCATCAGCGACGCCCGCACCAACTGCGTCGCGATCGTTCGCCACTACCTCGCCCGCGTCCGCGCCTACAACGGCGTCGCCAGCATGCTCGTCACCGCCGACGGCGGCCCCGTTGCCGAAGTTGCAGGCGCGATCCGCGGCGAAGCCCCGCTCCGCTTTCCGACCCAGACCCTTCCCGCCGCCGCAATCCTTCCGGACCTCGACCACTACGACGGCCCGCCGCTCGAGTTCGGCCGCATGGAGCCGACCCGCTCCGACCCCGCTGTCCACCAGCAGTTCGGCATGATCGCCGGCATACCCGACGCAGGCCAGGTCAACGCACTCGGCACGCTGAACATCCGCGGCGAGCGCTCCGTCACCTGCAAGGGCGAGTTCGACCGTCACCCCTCCCTCGGCCCGCTGCCCCCCGGTGCGCCGCCGGCCTGTGAGGTCTTCCGCCACTACCCCGACGCGATCGAACGCGCCGCCGAGCTGGATGCCACCTACGGCGCCGCCCCCGACCTGGCGGCCATGCCCCTGTATGGCGTCGTCTTCTCCTTCAAGGACCCGTTCGATACGAAGGACATGCGCTCCACCGGCGGCGGCGACGCGGCCTACACCATGGACGCGCCGGCCCGCGATCATATCCTCGTCGACCAGCTCCGTCGCAAGGGCGCCATCATCTTCGCAAAGGCCGTGAACACCGAATACAACGGCCGCGCCGGCGATCCCGGCGGCCGCCACACGCCGCACCAGGTGCTCCCCTCCACTCTCGGCTACCAGCGCAGCACCTGGGCCGGCAATCCGTCGAACCCCTACGACACCACGCGCTCCGCTTCCCTCGGCTCCTCCTCCGGTTCCGCCCTCTCCGTCAGCACCAACCTCGTCATGGCGAGCCTCGGCGAGGAGACCCGCGCCTCCTGCCGCGGCCCCTCGAACCACAATGCCGTTGCCCTCATCCTGCCGCACAAGGCCATGATCGGCTTCAACGGCGGCGCAATCGGCGCCGACATCTATTGCGACCGCACCGGCATCCACGCCCGCCGCATCGGCGATGCCGCCAAGATCCTCGATGCCCTCAAGGACGAGGAGAACGGCTACTACGACCCGCGGGACCCCTTCACCACTGTGGCCCGCGCCACGGTCCTGCCCACCCCCTATGCGTCCCACGTCACCCGGTCGGGCGAACCCGGCACGCTCAAGGGCCTGCGTATCGGCGTCATCCGCGAGTCGATGCTTCCCGGCGCGAAGCTGGTCGAGCCCATCACCACGGCCGCCGCCGCCGAAATCAAGGACGTCCTGCATGGCCGCCTCGGCGCGACCCTCGTCGAATCCGCCGACCCGCTCTGGACCCCCGACCCCGACCTCGAACCGATGACGACCGACTTCCGCCGCGGCCTTGCCCGGCTCGTCCCCGTCTTCATGCCCGAGCTGCTGTTCCGCCTCGCCCCTGACGGCACCCCCGTCTTCAAGGACTTCGCCGCCGCGATTCAACCCACTGAGTTCCTGCCCGACCGCACCTTCGGGTCGGGCACGCTGGCGCCGATGGACTACCTCGTCGGCATGGCCGAGGGCCGCATCGCCCCGCCGTCGAACCTCGATATCGCGACCGTCCAGCAGCAGGAGCTTGCTCCCACCTTCCGCTTCCACATCTCGCAATACCTCATGCGCCGCGCGGCCGACTGGCAGGCACTCGGCATCGAGGAAACCCTTTCCGACTGGGCATCCCTCAACGCCCGCTCCAAGTTCTGGGGCGACGACCAGCGCGCCGCCTTCAAGAACTGGGAGGAGGTCACCGATCCCCGTAACGACCTGCTCGGCCGCCAGGGCGTGAACGAACGCATCATGCTGCGCGAGATGCTCCGCCGCCTGGACATGATGATCATCCTGGAGAACAAGCTCGACGCCCTCGTGCGCCTGCATACCCCGTTGCCGCCGGGCAAGATCGGCGGGGCCGGCGAGCCTGGCGTCTGGGGCAACCTCCGCGCCGAGTCCCTCTACGGGCCAAATGCCGGGCTCACCGAGATCCTGATCCCCGCGGGCTACGTGCAGACCGCCTATGACCCGGTCTTCAAGCTCAGCCCGGACTGCAAGAGCTACGTGCCCACGCTCTCCGAAAACCCCACCCCGCTGGCCGCCCCCGGCCTGCCATTCTCCTTGGTCTTCCGCGCCGAGCCCGGCAAGGAGGACGTCCTGTTGCAGATCGCCTCCGCCTACGAGGCCGCCTCCATGCGCCGCATCCCGCCACCCGCCTTCCCCCCGCTCGCCGTTGCGCCGCTGCCGGCCCACGCAGGCGCCGCATGACCATCCGCCGCCGCGACCTCCTCGCCGCCTCCGCTGGGCTGGCCATCGCCGGGCCGGCCCATGCCCAGTCCTCCGGCAATGTGCTGCGCATCGGCATGACCACCTCCGACGTGCCCACCACCGGAGGGATCCCCGACAACGGCAGCGAAGGCGGGCGCTTCGCCGGCTACACCATCTACGACGCCCTGGTGAACTGGGACTTCACCGACACCGATCACTTCGCCGACCTCACGCCGGGCTTGGCCACCGAGTGGGGCATCGACCCGGCCGACCACCGCCGCTGGGTCTTCACCCTCCGCCAGGGCGTCCGCTTCCACGACGGCAGCCCGCTTACCGTCGAAGCCGTGCTGTGGAACTTCGACCGCCACCTGAACGAGAAGGCGGCGCATTTCGACCACACCCAGGCGCTCACCTACCGCACCTACACCTCGCAGGTGCAGCGCTACGAGAAGGTCGACGACGACCACCTGGCGCTCTGGACCGCCGAGCCGTTCAGCATGCTGCCCTACCTCCTATCAAGGGTCTTCATCGTCAGCCCCACCCAGTATGCCAAGGCCGGCAACTGGCTCGCCTTTCAGGACGCGCCCTCCGGCACCGGGCCGTTCAAGCTGGTCGCCCGCACCCCGCGCGTCTCCTTCGAGCTTGCCCGCAATGACCAGTACTGGGACCGCGCCCGCATCCCGAACATCGAGCGCATGGTGCTCCGCCCGGTGCCCGACCCCAGCACGCGCGTCGCCGCGCTGCGCTCCGGCCAGCTCGACTGGATCGAATACCCGTCACCGGACTCGCTCGCCTCGCTGACCGCGGCGGGTTTCCAGATCGTGAAGAAGCCCTACCCCCATGTTTGGGCCTGGCATGTCAACGACGCCGCCAACTCCCCCCTGCAGGACCGCCGCATCCGCCTGGCGCTCAATTTCGGCATCGACCGCGACGCCATGGTCGAGTTCCTGGCCGGCACCGCCATCCCCGCCCGCGGTCCCTGGCCCGACAGCTACAAATACTTCGGCACGCCCCAGGAACACTTCACGTACGACCCGGCGAAAGCCAGGTCCCTCCTGGCCGAGGCCGGGTATGGCCCCGGCAAGCCGCTCAACCTGACCGTCATGCTGCCCACTGCCGGCAGCGGCAACATGGTCCCGCTGCCGATGGCCGAGTTCGTGCAGCAGGGTCTCGCAGAACTCGGCGTCAAGGTCGAATACGAGGTCGCCGACTGGAACAACGTCCTCGGCGCCATGCGCGTCGCTGCCGACTCACCCACCGCCCCCCGCCGCGACGCCATCAACCACGGCCTGCCGATCTCCGACCCGACGCAGCTCTTCCTCAACTTCCACGGCTCGGCGATCCCGCCCAACGGCTCGAACTGGAGCACCTACCACAACCCCGAAGTCGACGCCCTGATGAACGAAGCCTTCCGCACCTTCGACGCCGGCCCGCGCGACGCCCTGATCACCAAGGCGCATGCCCGCATCGTCGACGACGCGCCCTGGCTTTTCGTGGTCCACGACCTGAACCCTCGCGCCCTCAGCCCACGCGTCAAGGGATTCAAACAGGCCCAGAGCTGGTATCAGGACTTCACCCAGCTCACTATCGGTGCATGACCCGAACGGCAAATGCGGGGAGCGCCGGGAAAGCGCCCTGGTCAGGTCGGTTACCGCGATGGATCGACATGTTGGCGCAGCGGCAAGGCTGCCCGGGAGTGAGCGTAAGGACTTGGCCATTCAGACGCTGGCGCGATCGGAGACGGTCACCGACCTGGCGGCCCGGCACGGGGTGAACCGCAAGTTCGTCTACCAGCAGACGCACAAGGCTGTCGCGGCACTGGATGACGCTTTCCCGTCTGCGGTGCCCGACCGTGAGGTGCTGTTCGAGGTGGCGGTCACCTAGACCTGGCTGCGTCAGGTGATCGTCGGGCCGGCGTTGATCTGCCGCAGCTCGTATCGCGGCGTCGTCGAGTTCCTGCGCGACCTGCTGGGCCTGCCCGTCAGTGTGGGCACCGTCTACCATGTGCTGCAGTCGGCCACGCGGCAGGCGGACATCATTAACCGGCAGCAAGACCTGTCATGCATTCGGGTGGGCTTGCATGACGAGATCTTCCAAGGTGCCAAGCCCGTGCTGGCCGGGGTCGATGCCGCGTCGACGTACTGCTACTTGTTGGCCGCTGAGGGGCGCCGCGACGCGGACACCTGGGGCGTTTATCTGCTGGACGCCGCCCAGCAGGGGCTCGATCCCAACTATACGGTCGCCGATGCCGGGCAGAGGGCCGCGTGGGGCGACACGCCGTGCCGCGGCGACGTGTTCCACATCCAGCGCCAGTGCGACGGCCTCGCCAACACGCTGCAGCACCTCGCCAAGGGCGCGACATCGCGGCGCAAGACGCTGCAAGCCAAGATCGGCCGCGCCGGCCGGCGTAAACCCGACGACGAGCTTGCCACCCGGCTGGCGCTGGCCCGGCAAGCCGAGACCCAGGCGCATAAGCTGGCCCGCGACATCCGAACGCTCACCCAGTGGCTGCGCCATGACGTTCTGGCGCTGGCCGGACCAGTCCTAGCCACCCGGCAAGAGTAATTGCTCACCTGGGTAAGGGTTGTGTTCCGAGCGTGGGGTTCGGAGTGGCGGCTTCTGCGGCCTGAGATGGTGGTTGACGCGGCCACGGCGGTTCCGATTCAAGTTCTGCATGGTGCCTAGGATCGACCTCAGCAAGCTGACTGCCGCGGAGAAGGATGCGCTCATCCTGTCGCTGCTGCCGCTGGCCGGGCGGTTGGAAGCGGCGCTGGCCCGCATCGCCGAGCTTGAGGCGCGGCTGATC
>JAABUQ010003461.1_pt1 | contig 28889 bp, 29 predicted proteins | sample 5560001 | NCBI WGS metagenome assembly JAABUQ01 (sample SAMN10711888, study PRJNA513371) | rock metagenome | isolation source: Antarctica rocks | place: Antarctica: Victoria Land, Finger Mt nord | collected 2015-12-18 | reverse complement strand
CCACCGCCCCTCTCAGCGACCCCGAACGCCTCTGGCTCACGCGCGAATGCCTCCTGCGCTACCTGCGCGCCACCAAATGGGCCCTCCCCGCCGCCATCACCCGCCTCCAAACAACCCTGATCTGGCGCCGGGAATACGGCCTCGCGGACTTCACGCCCGAGTACATCAGCCCCGAGAACGAGACGGGAAAGCAAGTCCAGCTGGGGTACGATATCCACGGCCGGCCTTGTCTGTACCTCAACCCCTCGCGGCAGAACACGCCGCGCAGCGAGAAGCAGATCCAGCATCTGGTGTTCATGCTCGAGGCCACCATCACACTCATGCCGCCCGGGGTGGAGACCATGGCCATCCTGTGCAACATGAAACAAGGTGCTGGCAAACAGCCCTCAGTAGGCCAAGGCCGCCAGTTCCTCTCGATACTGCAGACGCACTACCCGGAGCGGCTGGGCCGGGCGCTGGTTATGAATGTGCCGTGGGTGGTGTGGGGGTTTTTCAAGTTGATAAACCCGTTCATTGATCCGTTGACGAAGGAGAAGATGCGGTTCGATGAGGATTTGAGGGTGTTAGTGCCGCCGATGCAGTTGATGAAGGAGTATGGCGGGGATGTGGCGTTTGAGTATCGGCATGATCCGTATTGGGGCGCGTTCTGTGGGTTGGTGGAGGAGAGAAGGAAGGCGATGATGGAGCGCTGGGTGCAGGGCGGAAAGGTGATTGGGGAGAGCGAGGTTTATTTGAGGGGCGGGGATGAGCAGAGTGTGGGGAAGACGGGCAAGGATGAGGCTAAGGAGGGGGCTTGATGGGAGGAGTGGAGCGTGTAGGTGGAAGAGTTGGCATGGAGATGGCGGTTCGCATGCTATACATAGCGGCCGAATATTTCTGACGGATATTTGCTAAGGCGTACATAGACAGGCATCATTTAGATAGAATACAGCATATGATAGACTTGAAGCGCACTCGCAACACCTCGTCAGGTCCTCACGCCAGTGGATAACAAACCGTAAAGTGGTACGGTATGCCGTTCACGGCTTTCACAGCATCCCGTCGTCCCCACTGCAATGCTGCAAAATTCGTTTCGCGTCTGGTATGAAGCCTGAGATTACAGCGCTCTCGCTCAATTCGTTCACAGCCTTTGGTATCTATTCCCCCTATTATTATCAAGATTGCCTCGCCTCAAACGACTTGGTCCTCCTCAATGCCATCCTTTTAAGCCAATAATCCAGCAACTTCCGCAATTCTCAAAAGTAATACCTTCAGGGACCCACATAATCAAGGCTCCGTCCTCGACTTCTAGAGACGGAAGTGCCATTCGCAAGGCCGTGTCACTCTATGGCTTCTGCCACTCTTGACTTTGGAAGTGCCTGGGATACCACAAGCAAGGCTCCGTCCTCCGACTTGGGTACGAAGCTGCTGTTGACAAGCGTTACATTTTCTTTTCACTTGGGCAGATGTGTGTTGGAGGTATAGCAATGCCAGAATTATTGACGGACACCGAGAGCGATCCGTCCTGTTGCATGGCCGGCAGCAGTATTGTTGGGGGTGGGAAGCGTCCTCTTCCTAGTGCTCCTTTCTTTGGATGCGGTTGTTGATCCACGCTGTAGGTGGAAAGCCAGCCGGTTTTAAAGACAATGTTGCGGTATCATGCCATCAGCGACAAGCCCCGAGATCTTGATGGAGTAATCAGGAATCTTAGGATGCCTCAAATTTGACAGCCCTGAGACCGTCTAACTTGAGACGGCGATCCCAGCGCCAGCGCCATCAGTGCTCACGGCTAGGCCTGGGACTGCAAAATTGCTATATACGTAGTGATGCGAATTTTCTCGTTGGCTAGTATGGGTCATTTTGGGCAGGGAAACCGATGAGCTAGCGACAGGCAGGTACGGAATGGGCGTGGAGAGCAGAAAATACCTGGCCATCAGGCTTGATAGTGATGGCCTGACCACCAACGAATTTTGTCTGGAAGATGGTCTGACGAACATTTTGACCACCAAGAATGAAACGAGATCCAGACAACCTTAAGCCAACGTACCCGAAGTGGTTGTTGAGAGTGGTAGGTGCGAAGGCTGGGCGGTCGTCAGCGGTACGTAGCATGGGTGCCGAAGATGCTCTATCAAACTGATGCGTGAAGCCAAATTGTACTGCTGCTGCAGTTGCGCCATTCTTGGAGCTTCGATGTGTTGGTTGACACGACCACCTCATCAAGAGCGGGTAGAGCTTGGATGAAGCTATGGGAAAGAGGCAACCGCTTCCTGTTGAAACGGGTTGCTCCTCGACTTAGTTATTCGCTGTAGTAAGCCACGTACTGGGAATTGAAGCCTCTTGATACCGGGCAGAGTCTTGCCTCAGTATGTATTGGACGGCTTTTCTTAGTCTGTTACGATTGGGCTGGATCGACATCATTTTATCCACTACTCGTCTCATAGTATACTCTTCGTGTTCGATAGAGGCAATTCTTTGCGCTGCTTTATAAATAAGATCCATGAGTCTTGGGTCGCTTGCAGCCCTCGCCGCATGTATACTGTCGACTAACTCTTTGTCGTCTTCTGTGGTAGAGGTGCGTTCAAGTTGTCGCACACAGACCTCGACGTCAGCACCTCGCTCGAGCAGCAGGTCGAATATCGATTGTTCCTGGCGCCACGCTGCGGCCCTTAGAGCGTCTCTAAAACCACCTCCCTGGATGTTAGGGTCTGCACCTGCGTCTAGTAGCAGTCTTGCTACCTTCTCGGAACCTGTATTCGCCGCCGCTTGTAGCGCGGAACCGTAGATGCCTCCCTGTACGTTGACCTCCGCCCCTTGGTCAAGGAGCAGGGCTGAAACAGCATATTGCCCTTTCGCAGCTGCAGCCTGTAACGCATAACCGTATCCGCCACCACGGGCGTTGATCTCAGCGCCAGATCTGATGAGTAAGCGGACCACAGCTTCGTGGCCATATTCGCAAGCGACCTGAAGAGCAGTATCGTACTTTCCCCCTTCGATGGTGGGGTTGACCAACGCCCCATTCTCGAGTAGCAAGCGGACAATTGGTTCAGAGCCGGAAAAGCACGCAGCTTCTAGTGGAGTTCCGAACACCAGCCCACCAAAACAGTTTGTGTCGGCGCCGCTGCCTACCAAAAGGCGGACCATCTTCTCGTCTCCTTTACTCGCTGCAGCCACTAGTGCGGTACCGTATTTACCACCAAGCGCATTGACATCGTAACCCAAGCCGAGCAAGGCTCGTACGGGTTCCACAAGGCCGAGTAGAGCTGCATAGTAGAGAGGTGAAGGACCAGAGCCGCGAAGCCGGTTTGAGCCTCTTTTGATGTTAGGATCATAGATTGCCAGCCAGTTCTGAAAGATCGTTACGGATGTGTGAAAGAGCCGCATAGCGTAATACTTGGTGGTCAAATCGCTGTATCTCATGGTCCCATCATCAACGCAGCTCAACTCTTGAGTGTGCTGAAACCAAAATTCCGCCGCATATCTCAGCAGTGGCATGACCTCTGGTTCGGGTGCGACTTGATGTTCCTGGCTGTTTCTGCACAGGACAGACAAACAGCATTGGCCGATATGTTCATGGGACTCCTTTTCCGATAGCGTAAAGCTTGCAGCTGAACCCTGGGAAATATGATCTGACAAGAGATAATCCCGCACTGATGCGTGAGCAAATCGTACGATCCGACAAACTTGGAGCTTGCCACATATGAAGACCTTCTCTTCAGACATTGAGACTAGCGACCGGCAAATGCGAAGCACATCGTGAGGATCACATAATTTGTCATCTGGATCGACATCTTGAAGTCCCGGTTCTGTTGTCGCAGCTTCTGCCACTTCTTCCAGGGCGAGTGGCCGCTTCGCTAATGCTATCCATTGCAAGATTGCACGAGCATCTGCCAGATCGCTGCTACTCACACAGCCGAGGATACGTTCGTAGGTATCGTACAAGGATCTTGGCAGGTCTTCCAATGCCGTCTTCACAGCTGAGGCTTTGTTGCAAGACCTCAGAGCATCGATTTGGCACACTGCCCATCGAAACCTATGGCAAATCGACCGTCAGCGTCAGCATCTCACCGAGACAAATTTGGCAAGCAAGAAGCCATGACGAGCTAGGTATAGGATCTACTAACATGCCTTGAGCACCTTCGCCAAGCTTCAGCTCTATCATGTTTTTGATATGGTTAGGCAGTCTACTTAGCCTAGGGTCTTCCGAGAGGCACGTTCGAATGTGTAGTTTGATGTCGGCATCGACTAGGTCATTCTCGATGCAGATGACTTCTGTCGCTGACTCGCCAAGCGTGAACTTGATGTCGTGTTCGGCTCGGCTTGTAGCAAGAACGTGTGTGTTTTCAAAATCCTTTCCAACCAACAACTGGATAGTACGTAGAAGTTCTGGCCTTTGGGGCTCAGGGTATTCGTCTAACGCATCTATGATAATGAACATGTGTATAGCTAGCGACGCTTCTAGAGCTCGGAAAATTGAAATCAACGTTGGAATACTTGGCTGCTGGCCTGATGCACGATGTTGAGAGCACAGCGCCTGTACAGCATTAGGGATTCCATCGGTACCAACACAGATTTGTTTGATCAAGGAGCGTAGTATGTTGGCGACGTTCGCGTTAGGGCTTTCATTGAAATCGATGTAGTAGTACGCCATCACCCTTGGTCCAGAAAGCTGGCAGAATCCTTTGATATCCTCGATAATCGCGGCACTAGACATTAATGTAAGTCACGAAAACTCTGATCACTCTTCTCCAGCTCCTTACCATAGGAAGGTTTTCCCACACCCAGCTAATTTCATGGATCAGCTATCTGCAAATGATGGGTGGCTCAATAATGCAAGCTCACGAATACCGTGCATCCATCCGAGCCCTCGAGAGCGCGTTTTCCATCGAATATATTCGTCAAAGTCTAGAAGCCATTCTCCAGTACCCGGCTCTCTTTGCTGGATAGCTCGGTTGTGGTGGACTGAAGGGTCCGAGATGCTCAGCCACTGCAGCATTTTCATCTGCTCATCGGCTTGAATGAATGGGAGTTTGCTATCGCTATCCCTCTGAGCTGTCACACTCACTGAATGGTGGGTGAGGTATATGACATTGTTGCGCAGCTCTTGGGCTATGAATCGAACCTTGTCTTCTTGGTGGACACTTAGTAAGGCTTTTTTTGCCAGCCGCCAGGATGAGTCGGCAACGTCAGGCAGGACTTTGAGTAAGATCTCATCCAAGGCCTGTATCTTTTCTTAGCATGAACCACGATTACTATCCTTGTACATGCCTGAACCGTTCTCGACACGATTAGATAGACCTACGATTACATGAGCATGGCAGCTTTGGACCACGGCCAGAACGGCACTTTGTGTTTCCAAAGCTACTTTGTGGAGCTCAAACCCTCTCCTTGGTCCGCTTCAAATCACTCATCAAAAGTGGTAGCTGGATTTTTATGTCTCGAAACACGACAGGGACTTCATTGTTCTTTGAGCGAAACTTGTCTATCCGTCCGATCACCTTCGTACTGAAGTCGACGAATTGCACAATCGCCGAGGCAAGACCAACAATAGCAAGAGCTTCGGCCATGATCGACAAATTCCTTCTGATTATCAGTACCTTAGCTCGAGTGCAAGTTTGCAAAGTATGAAATTTGCAATCCGGGGCTAATAGCCTATATGGCCTAGTCAGGCTCTGTTGGAACAGTGATGCTACCAATTAGCACTCAAGGTCATTATATCATGGATTGCTGCCGTAATGCAGTAGCACCCCAATGTTCCTGCAGATGCGAAGATTTTCGACGACTGATGCTTTGATCATGTGACTGGACATTGTCATTCCAGCGCAAGCCGCGGGTTCAGGACACCGCCTCGCTCTGTGAGAGAGGCGAAGGTAGAACAAGTATTCATGAAGAATCTCGTGAGGCTTTGAAGAGCGCGGCAGGCGGGCCGAGACGCCGAGTCCTTGGCGACGACGCGTTCAAGGCGCGTCTGCCCCGTTCGAGCATACTCTACAGGTAATGGAACAGTCAGTGTGGAAGTCTCGCAGACATCTTGAAATTTTCAAATAACATGGCCGACACCAAAGCAGAGCTCCACGAGCTTTTTGCCATCCCGCCCGTCACCGAGCTTCCACCAGACGTCTCTGGCGAGCTCCAATCGATCCTCCGCCTCCACTCGATAACACCCCAGGATCTGCGTTTCAAATGGGAGTCCTACACGATGAATATGGGAACTGAGCAGACAAAGCTGGATTTAGCTACTGTGAGGGCGTTCAAGAAGGATCTCCAAGAAGCTCTGGAGAGGGAGTCTCGTGGCAAGGCTCATGTTAGGAGCGTGGACAAGAGGGGCGCATATGCTACGCCAAGGGCTGGCAGGGGGGATGATGTCTTTGGGATGTTAGTCAAGTGTTTGCAGAATGTCGAGTATTAGTATATGTACGCTGACCATGATATAGGCTTGATGGCATTGCGAGTACGCCTTCTCGGCGTCCTTCGACTGGCGTAGCCAAGCGCAAGTCGGCCTTCGAGACGCCCTCGCTACCAAAATTTGCCAAGTCGAATGCTATGAGCTCGCCGACTGATGGGCGGACTGCTGCAACAAATGGAAACACAGGCGGTATAGCATTTGCCAACCGCTCAGATGCCGGCCAGATCATTCAGACCCTCAATGACCAATTAAGCCCTTCCGAGCTTTCAATTGCACCGCCGGCTGAACCCAGAATCAAGCTGACGGCGGCGACAGACCTCAAGAAGTTCTCGTACAAGCCCATGGCTATGCATCTGTCAGAGGCTTCCGAGGTCCTGGATGACCGAATAGACGAGTTCCAACTCCTAATCCAAGAACATCACGCTCTGGAGGATAGTGTTTTTGGCAATGCGGCGAACCAGAGCACCGAGCAGACGGTTGCCGTGGGGAGAATCGCATCTGACACCCTCGAGGGCAAACTCAACACCGCGTCTTTGCTCCTAGAGACATCGCGGAGGACAGGTGCTGGTCTGCGGGTACCATTGAAGGTTGAGTCCGTATCGCACGAATTCTTCCCTGGTCAGATAGTGGCTGTTCGGGGTGTAAATGCTTCCGGAGACTACTTCACTGTCAGCGAAGTACTCGAAATCCCGCTCTTGCCACCGACAGCTTCGCTGCCATCAATTCTCGATGCCACAAACGACCGATTGGGGGTCGATGATAGGGAGAGTGCGGACAATCCAGCAAACGCGCTCAACGTACTGGTTGCGTCTGGACCCTACACTGCCGATGACAATCTGGCCTTCGAGCCTCTGCATGCCCTATGCGAAAAAGCTGCGGAAACATATGCAGATATGCTTTTACTTGTTGGTCCATTGTTCGACATCGAGCATCCGCTTGTCGCATCCGGAAATTTTGATCTGCCCGATGACCCCAGTATCGAACCCGACAAGGCCACCCTGACGGACGCCTTTCGAATATTAGTAGGCGGACCACTTCGGCAACTCGCCCTGAAAGTCCCTAGCATCACCATAACCTTGATACCCTCCACTCGCGATGCGATCAACAAGCATGTATCGTGGCCACAAGAGAAGTTCACTGGCATGAAAGACCTTGGGCTTCCTAAACGGGCGAAGCTAGTCTCCAACCCAGCTAACATCGTGATAAACGACATCGTGCTAGGTCTTACAGCACAAGACGTGCTGTATGACCTGCGACGTGAGGAGCTCGTAGTGGGAAGACCCAGGGAGAGTGATATCATGGCCCGACTGCCAGGACATCTGATACAGCAGCGGCACTTTTATCCCCTGTATCCTCCAACTGACAGGGCCCTCTTACCAAAGACCGGTACCGAGAATGGTATAGCGACGGGTACGCCTCTGGATGTCAGCTATTTGAAGCTTGGAGAGTGGATGATATCGAGGCCTGATATGCTGATCACGCCGAGCGCGCTAGCTCCTTTCATTAAGGTGAGTCCGTCGATCTTGACTCCAGGACGGATCTAATGCGTTGATTTGTAGGTGGTGAGCGGAGTTGTGGTGATCAATCCGGGTCCCCTGTCCAAAAGGAAAGGCGCAGGCACGTACGCGCAGATGTCGATATACCCGAGAAAGGTCACCAACCAAGAACGAGAGATGGAAGCTTCCGAAGGGGCAATGGTGGGCCATGATCTTTTCCACCGCGCAAGAGTCGATCTTTTGAAGATATAGCAGATGCTAGATCTCGCATAGCTCTGGCGTTCGGCGGCACGGTCATTTTGAATGTAGGAATGCCATCATTAGGAGCTGGTACTCAAAGACCAGATTCTCGTAACGCACATCCTCTTTCCCAAAACCCCCGTAGACATAATTCTGCCATGACAGATTGCGGCTGTCAACGCGGTAGACCACTCCTCCCACCCTTCCACCCACTCCCCATTCCCCCCGCCCCAGCCCCCTCCCTAACCGGCCCCCTCCTCATCAACTCCTCCAGCCCCAAATCCTTCCACGCAGCCTCCTTCCTCGCCTGCGTCGCCCTCGTGATCCCAAAAGCAGCATGCTGATCCGGCACGACATCGTCCTCGTCCTCCGGGTTCAGCGGCTGGTGCTGCGGTGGCACGTAGATTTCCTCGTGGGGGAGTTGGGGGGGGCGGTTGAACTCCTCGAAGAGGTCGGCGATGCGGGGCTGGTTCATGTGGACGTAGGTGTGGGAGGAGTCTTTGGACTTAGGAGGAGCGGTTAGTGCGGGGTGATAGGGATGGGGTCAAGGGGGGAATACCATTGTGGTGGAGGCGCTGGAGATGGGTTGGTGGAAGTTGTGCCCGTGGGTTAAATTGGTGGGATGATGACCTATGGCCCAAAGTTGGCCGGGAGGGTGTCTGGGGGTAGGTGAGGTATGTTGAATTCGATTTCTGATGGTTCTGGGTCAATGGTGATGGGAATTGACGAGGTTTTGTGGTGTTGCAGCTGAAGTTCGGACGATGATAATTGACGAATGTATAGATTGAAACCTCGATTAGGATTAGCTCGTGATCTTATCAAGATCCCGATACGTACTAATACAAACATCCAACTGCACTTCGAGATTCTTTGAACGAATAACGTCATCTAGTGACACTTTCTTCGTCCGTTTCTGTCATTCCTTCTAGTCCTACTGGAACGACTGAAGGTCCGTGCTCCTCACTTCGTTTCCGAGTCCTCGAAGCTAGCCCTATCTCCGCTCTCTGTCCCCCTTTTCTTTTATGTCCACGGCAATCGACGCTCGTCGACGCCCTAATCTGTGGTCGTATATTAGCTTTGGTCCTACACCTCGGAGACGCTCAATCTCGTTACCTACGCGCAACAGCAACGGACGTGATACTGACTTAAAAGACGATTTCGCGAAAATCAGCAAGGTGGATATCTCAAGGGAGAAAGGCGCCTGGATGACGCCTGCGCAGCGCTCGCGGTACTACAAGACTGGGGGCATTGTCGCATTCTTATTTTTCGTTCTATATTTGGTCTCCGGTAGAGATGCAACTCACGTTGGAAATTTGGTGCCAGGTAAGAGACCACGAGCGGCCATACGATCGGCGGAACTGTGGTTCAGCTAATGCTTCATCAGGCCATGGCGGCCAAAGGGTGTCTGACCCGGCGGCTGGGACTACGAAGTGCTCGAAGTCCTACTCTTCCAGCAAACCCTTAATACAATATGCTTTGATGATTGATGCCGGTAGCACCGGCTCACGAATTCATGTCTACAAATTCAACAACTGCGGCCCTACGCCCGAGCTTGAACACGAAGAGTTCAAGATGACGGAAAAGAAGGATGGTGGTTCATCAGGCTTGAGCGCGTATAAGACAGACGCTGAAGGTGCAGCGAAGAGCTTGGATCTTCTTATGGATGTGGCTGTCAAGACGGTCCCAGAGAGTTACCAGGCTTGCTCGCCAGTTGCCGTCAAGGCTACAGCAGGTCTGCGCATGCTCGGCGAAGACATGAGCGCAAATATCCTTGCGGCGGTTCGCACTCGCCTGGAAACCGTCTACCCTTTTCCAGTCGTAGCGCAGAATGGCGTACAGATCATGGATGGCAAAGACGAAGGCGTCTACGCTTGGATAACAACCAACTATCTTCTTGGAAAGATTGGTGGACCAGACAAAAGCCCCACTGCGGCCATCTTTGACCTTGGTGGTGGCTCGACACAGATAGTTTTCGAGCCTACCTACAAAACACCCTCAGGTGGAATGCCCGAGAGGCTAGCGGAAGGCGATCACAAATATGCGCTATCGTTTGGCGGCCGTGACTTCGAGCTCTACCAACACTCGCATCTCGGCTACGGCCTCATGGCCGCGCGAGAGGCCATCCACAAAGCGGTTGTGCAAGCCAGGAAAGAAACCGTCGCTAAATCAGATGCTGAATGGCATACCAAACCAATCCACAACCCGTGCCTGGCAGCGGGAACATCACGCGAAGTCAAGGTCAAGCTCGAAAATGGCGGCAGCGAAGCTACCTACAAGATGGTAGGTCCCGCCGATGGCTCCCCGGCTCAGTGTCGCGGTTTGGCCGAGAAGATACTTGAGAAGGATGCTCCTTGTCAGCTGGCGCCTTGCAGCTTCCGGGGTGTGCATCAACCGTCGCTGGCGAGAACATTCGCGAACGAGGATGTCTACATCTTTAGCTACTTCTACGACCGGACTTCGCCTTTGGGGATGCCCGAGTCATTCACATTGGCGGAGATGCGCGACATCACGGCGAAGGTGTGTGAGGGTAAGGAAGGGTGGGCGAGCTTTGAAGGGGTCAAGGGTGCGATGGAGGACTTGAAAGACAGGCCGGAATGGTGCCTTGACCTCAATTTCATGGTGGCGTTACTGCACTCGGGCTATGAAATGCCAAGTAACCGAGAGGTGAGGATTGCGAAGAAGATCAAGGGGAACGAGCTCGGCTGGTGTTTGGGTGCAAGGTAAGTCCTCAGACCAGTCCCTTGTGTACCACTTGAGTAGCCTACCTTATGCAGGCAAAACGAACACGTGACCATGAGTTAATATGCTTCTAGTCTGCCACTGCTGAGCAAGGACTCCGGCTGGCAGTGTAAGGTGAAGCAGATACAGTAATGTTTTCTAGGGCATAGACAGGTCACCGAATGAGCATTGAGCTACTTGGCTCGCATAAATGTACAGCATCGCAATCTGGGCATTGAGAATACACGAAATCATAGAAGTTGGCAAAAACGACGCCCTTGGCCTTTCTTGGGGAAACGGTTTTATGACCAACCTGACGAGGACTTCCATTCCAAAGGCAAACTCTCCAAGGCGTTCACACGCTTATTAGGTCTTCGAAAGCTAATCGGAAATCAACCTGCATATGATTGACTTGGAAATGCCAGATCGCCCATGCATTCCGATTGCGGCATCCAGCGGTCTCCAAAAGGGTGAATCGCCATCAGAATACTGGTGTAGAAACCGTCGGTAGGCCGGAGGACGCAGGGCGCATGTTGCAGTAGAAGACGCCCGGGCGGCGCTCTTTCAGCCGTACCGGTATTTGAATGCTCAAGAAGAGATGGATCGAGAGCTGATGGTCAGTTGGGGAGATGCGTACAAACCGATGGGAACAAACATATCTTGAATTCATCTATGCAATCGTTGGTTAACATCGACTGGAATGCAAAGGTCATCCCCCTACCGACTGATGTACGCACGTCTCAATGCTTTCGTCTGTCACAAATCTATAGACTCTAGGTCTGTAGTCTTTTGCTTTACGGCAACGATTATCAATAATTCTATCCATTCCACTTCGTGACTACGCTTTCCCGCTGGTGATCGAAGATCGATACGGAGACATCCTGCGCTGATCGATGATGCAGTGCTCCTTCGAAGTGATCATATATAAGTACACCCCATTCTAAGTACCTAAGGCACGCTTCGTACATGCCACATGCGGTAAAGCGTGCCGCGTGCCATAGACGGCTAGCGTGGCCAATAGCTAATTCTCCTCTGATCTTGACTGCAAGTACGATTACTTTACTTTATCTCTCAACACAATCTACTCGTATGGTTCGTGTCCGCTGGTTTCTCTGTAAATGTGCTTAAATGTCGCATGTAAAGAACGATGGCTGTGTTCTTCCATCTCACTGAAGCGACGCAATGACTGACATTCTCCGTCACTCTCAGCAATATTTATACGTACGAGTACATGTAGCTACAAGACCTATCTACCCTTTCGATCACGATCGGAGTAGTTGCCTCCGCACTTTCTAGTGCGGGCAAACCCGCTAAGGTTGCCATATCGGTCGTTGTGCATTGTCGAGCTCAACATGCGGAAGCGAGCTACGACCATGACTGGCCGAACCACATCCTTGCCCTCTTGATAGTTGTGAGGACGGCGGGGTGATACCCGACATTGCGGAAAGACATAAAAGCCAAGCGTTCGCCACGAGGAAATTGGTTCACGTGCTGCCACGCTTGGTGCGACGAGGATACAAGATGCTTCCAAGCAAGGATAGCGATGCGAACGACGTGATCCATGAGCAACAGCCCGCTAGTATTGACGAAGACCGTCAGGAAGAACCGAGGATCTCAGCCCGGACATCGTCGAAAGACCCTCGAAGCTATTTAAATCGAAGAACGTAAGTGAAATGCATCGCTTTGACAGATCTGAGTTGTCGTCTCCTGACCAAGCATTCCTTCAGATATCAAGGATCTCTAGTGTTTAATATTCTTGCTTTCCTTCTTCCTGCTTTGTATGGAACACTTGATAAACTCTGGATCGCAAATATAGACCCCTCGCAAGCTGTTACAACAGACATTTACACCTACATCGGCGTCATTGTAGAGGTTTTGAATGATGGCCTTCCTCGCTCCGCATGGCTGATTATTGGCGACAAGTCGAACCGTACTCTGTCTTCCCGCCTTACGATTTCCTACACCCTCATCTTTGTTCAGACAATACTGGGCGCCATCATGACTGTAATCTTTGTTGCATCTTCGGAGCGACTTGCCGCCGCATTCGTCCCGGCGCAAGTCCGAGATGCATCTATCAAATATGTGCAGATCTCGTCAATCTCAGCGCTCTCGTCGGCCATGCAGGTTGCAGTATCAAATTGTACTCGTGCACTGGACAACCCTGACGTGCCACTTCTCATCGCTACCATAAGCGTTGCCGCCAATATTGTTTTGGATCTGCTGATAATCTCAAAATTCCATGTTGGCTCATGGACCCCTACCATCATTGATCAAACCCTTATCAGGATGACTTGTGACATAACGTCTGCGCTGGTAGGACTGATCTACTTTGCCTTCATTGCAAGAAGGTTAAGACGGCAGGATGGCAACGTTACCGGGTCACATGCAGCAGGTCCAAAGATTCTTTTCATCAGATCCATCGAAACTATGGCTTCGCCATCTACCTATACCTTCGTCGAATCAGCTCTGAGAAATGCACTATATCTGTGGCTTGTTAGCTCGATAATCAGTCTTGGCGAGAACTATGGCACTGCCTGGGGGGTCTTCAATACGATTCGCTGGGGTCTTGTAATGGTTCCTGTTCAGGCGCTGGAGGCTTCCACACTCGCTTTCGTGGGTCACAATTGGGGCGAATGGCGAGCTAGCATGGGTACAAGTCTGAGAAAGGCGAAGGCCTCGAGACAAGATCTCATCAGTGAGTCTTTACGAGGACCTCGCAACCTTGCTAATGTGAAAAGAAATTGCTCGCCCGGGCTTCGTGTCTTGTCTCATTGCTCTTGTAATCGAGAAACCCATCTGCATCGCCCTTTCTTTGCGCGGCATGGAGGAATTTGCGTTCTTCCTTTCGGGGTCTCGGGAGGTTGCGTCAATAACGGCCGAGATGTGGCAGGTAAGCACCGATTGAGATGTGTTAACATTGAACTCCTGAATGTTGATGGTTTTGCAGAACATCGACTGGTGCTATATCTTCTACGCCTTGAACTATCAGCTCTCAGCTATCCTGCTGGCTACCAATCCCCGCTGGTTCCTATACCAAGCTTTAGGATCCAACCTGCTGTGGGTTCTTCCGTGGGCCATCGTAGTCACCAAGGTCGAAATGCCCAAGGAGCGCGCATGGACATCCTACTCAGTCATATTCGGCGGGTCGTTGGTCTTTAGTTTTCTGGTTGTCGGGGTCGTACTTTTGCTTTGGGCTTCAAGGCTGATGAAAGGGAAAATCACCTTGCAGCGGGTGAGGAAAGTCGTACCTTGAGAACGATGATAAGAATATCAAGGTTCTCATGAGTTGCCATCAAGATCGCTAACCGAAAGACCCTAAACCATCTATTGTGCGAAAAGGCGGCCAACCCGATTGCAAAGCCAAAGGACTTCCCGTTTTGCCCAAAATGCAGAAAATCCGAGGTATTTCCAGCAACACCCGTATGTAATGGCAGAATACTGACTGAGGCTACTTTGCCCAAAAGATCTGTCTCCATTATTGCCATGAGGCGAGACGGTATGTAGGAGTGCAATAGACGTTCTGCAGCTTACAACCTTATTTAGTGGAATGGAGCGCCTGAATGGCGGTTTCAAAGGATTCCACCGACGCCGTAGGCGAGCTCTCGGTTGAGGTCGGGAGCATTGAAGCATTGATGGGATAAATTTTCGCGATGGGTTTCATTCTTGATTGGTTTCAGCTGACCGTCTTCGATTAACAGATAGATCAACATGAGCGAGCACTTCATCCATACGTCTCCTCAGTTTACGCTCTCTTCTTAATATTCTAGAAGATCCATGGCCGCGGATTTCAAATCGAGTGCGCGGTTTGTACGAGCCGGGAGTTTTGCGCCTATGATTTATGCGAGTGGCAAAGCCTGGTGCATTTTTGCTGTGCGCTTATCGTGCGACTATGCGCCATATGTTTAAAGACCATGGGAGCAGCTTGTCCTGGTAAGCCGAAACATCCTTCAACATACCTTCTTCATAAAAGCCTGGACACATACCATTTTTTCTCCAAACCAGAAGATCTCATCCCCATGCGTGCAATCATTCTCTTCGCACCCTATGCACTGGCTCTCCTGATCCCACCGCCAACTTTGCTTTCTGAAAACATGACACTGACCAGCAGCCTTGCCAATGATCGCGCAGCCAACATATCCACGCGAGGTGCCACTACATGCTTACCAGATATCTACGGTGTCGGTCTCAATTCCCAAAGTTGCATAAATGCGATGGGAAAGATACCGCGCACCGTATTGCCAAACGTCTACGGCACCCGTGGCTTCCCCGGAATCGACATCATGATACCCATACGTTATCAGAGTGACGATGGTCGTTGTGCCATAACCCTGCGTCTCAGGAACAGAGATAGCGCTGGTCGAGATGTCACACGAAGTATTGATGTGGCTGATGCTGCTAAAGATGTTATCGATCGATGTACGGTAACGCGCAAGGTCATGTCTGGTGGGTCAACAAACGGATTCAGTACGTTCGTACCTTCTGATACGTATCTATTCAAACACCGCTGCAGAGCCTGTTTCATAGGAGACCTTTAGTACGCAGTGGCATTCATGTTTAAACCAACTCGACCAAGACTTTGTTATTGCGTAATGGTCATACTAACAGTCAATTGTGACAAGGTCTCAACAATGAACTTACAGTCACTGTGAGTAAGTACGAGTCAACCGCCGTGTGCGATACCTACCCACAAGGAATTCTTTCGCCGACGGCTTGCGAGAGTCTGCTTCGAGAGATGCCCTCCTCACAACCCCATACGGAATTTGTGGGGCCAGGGGACAACCCCTCGTACACCGGGTATAGCAGACTTCCTAAGATCTACGTACATGGTGAGTGCACGATCTCCCAAAGCGAGATAGCCTAGTCGTACTTGTGCATGCACTCTCAGAAGCTGATCATATGGACTTGTGTTGCCAGAGACTGCCATTGGACCAGTGTGCGAGATCTTCATCTCCAGGGATCCGGCTTCCGGCTCCTCCACTGAGAGGTGGTTCAATATCTGGGCGGCCGGGGTGGATATCATGAACACGTGCGTTCAGCACGGAATGGCAGGCAGTGTTTCCAAACTCGGTGAGTAGTCGACTTCTGGCATCCCGTGATAGCCCTCTTCGCCCGTCACCCGGAAGAGCCGAAGATTTAGCATCATCAATCTTGTATCGTCGCTGCGACTCGAAGTTCCCCTTTCATGAAAGGCAACTCCAAGAGTCATGCTCACAATCGCGTTCTACAGGAGATAATCGGCAGATTCGAATCGGCATCAGTGATCGCTTCCTCACGAACGCTTCGGATGTTCGATAACCAAAAACGCATAGCTAGCAGTCTGGGGTCCGCAGGCATTACTTCACGCCTCCTGGCCAGAGCCGACCTTTCAGCCCAATCACCTGCATAGCTCCTTTTCGCGAAGAGCAGCGGCCGATGATGTCGAAGCCTAACAAGCCGCGAGTTGAGGCGAACCGGGCTGCCGGACCTCATGGACGCCAAGCAGGTCAGAACCCAGACCGAAATTTAGCTCAACCTTCGGGCGGTGGTTCGCATAAGATTCAGTGCGAATCTACTTTGGACACATCCTACTCTATCGTACTATAAGCCGAGCCTTACAGATCGCCGACTATATCGGTCGTAATTCTCAGATTCGCCACGCTGAGCTTCTGAATCGTCCTTCGATATTAGCCGTCGTGCATCAACAAGGCTTAGGACCAAGAGGTTGGTCGGCTCTTGCGGGTCCCACAGCGGTCCAATGCGATACAAAATTTTGAATTATCATTGGAGAAGAGTAAAATCCTGGGGTTCGAAGACGCCGGCCTTAGAGCATTCCATGCGGTATCTATGACACTTTCTGGTCGATTCTCTGCGTCAGATACTTCTTCTGCTTCGTGCTGCTTATCTCATAATCCAGTCGGCAAGGCTCGAGACCAAATAGATAAAGATTTCTCAATGCTCCTGTCTCAGTAATTTCTTCGATACCCCCAAGAAGAGCTTCCAACCCTGGTCCTTTTCTATCAACCAAACGAAATCAAATTGTCCACTATGTCAACATCGGTCGTACACCCCAGACCTCCATCATTCCCATTGGTCATAAATCCAAATTAGCGAACCCATCTCTCCAAATTAGAAGCAATGCACTTCCCAGCCTCTTTTTCCCTCGGTCTCGCCCGACTCGCAACAAGGCTGCCCCTTTCGCGACCAAAACTAGCAATTGGTGCCAAGGTCGAAGCACGCACACCGCAATCCTCTGTGATTTTGTACAGTATCATCAACGAGAGCGTCATTTGGAACAGCAACGCTGCCACACCCACAAGCGATCCGTCTTTCAATGGAACCATGGTTGACATCGTCGTCGAGAAACACATCTCCCCGTAGATCTACGAGCGCAAGGTTTTACGAACTCTTCTTGAGGCCTTTGAGGAGTCATCTCAGACATGGAAACCTAGGAGCTTACACAATCAAATCGAACAATCCTTGACCAACTTTGACAAGCCCATGTGAATTAGTATCATATACTACCATTTGAAATTTTGGAAGTATCAACCCGCGTCGAGAGCAGTGGGTTGCAAATGCGGGCGACAGTGATATGAAATCAAGGTGCTATTTGTCTATTAGTCGATAATTTACTCTCTCTGACATTCCGTATAGCAATCAGTGCATCTGCCCTCAATCAGTGCCTGCTATGTTTCCCCTTTGTCTACCGTGGATTTATGGCTTATATACCTAGACCTGCTGTTGCTGTGGCGCCTGCTTGGTTTGGCTTATTTTATACCACCAGAACAACAGTAGTAAGTGCATCATTGCCACAAGCTGGTATTAGCGCTGTCACAACGCTTGCGAACTGGCATGCTCATCAAGCACTATGTTATGTAGAGCTTGCAAGAGCGAAGAGTTTGCCACTACAGGGTGGCATTCAGTCGCGACTGAACGTGCTATTCACTCTGGTTGATACGCTTATGTTCTATGTCCATGAAGTCGAGGTTGAGCAGAAAAGACCTCAAGTCAAATTGGTAGAGCAGCTCGATCGAGTTATCTCTGACTATGCCGACCACGACATGGCTTATCATGGGACTACTGCTCGCGACCCACCAACTGGGCTGTATTTTGATGAATTCAATACGAACAGCTTTCTCGCTTTGACAGTCCAAAGCCGCTTAGTCCTGTATGTCAAGGAAAAGCTGGACAAGAACCCCAAATTACTACATGCGAAAATTGGCCGGCCACTCTTGGATTACGCACTCAGACCCAACATCGTTACGCCAACGCGACTGCCACAGTTGATCGAGTTTATCGATTTCGACATTGTTCGTCTGCTCCTTGATAAGGGGGCTAATCCCAACGACAAGGTTTCAATCTACGGTAACATCACCGTCTGGGCGCTTTTCCTCTTTTCATGCTACGAGAAGAATGACATCAAAAACTCCCAAGCCAAAGATACATGGTTCAAGGCCGCAGAATTGATGGTCAGAAAAGGCGCTGATCGGAAGCTGAAGCTTGAAACCACGCGTCGAGAAACCATTGGGAACCGCTCGGATGCCTGGACGGTCGCAAAGACCGCAAAGTATAAGAAGGTTGTGACGCGAGGAGGAATGATCGAGGTGGATGTACCGGTGGAGCTGGCCGCTGTGAGCATTCTGGCAGAGATCTTCGGCAATGGCAAGATTGCCGAGATTGAGGCTGTCGTGCCTGAAGGATCAAATTGGAGTGTTTCGAACTTGATACCCTGGACTTGAATTCACTCCCAAAAATAGGAAGGAAAGTAGCAGCCTTCTTCATTATACCTGCTGGTCAGACCATGGCCCGAACGCTATTCGATAAACTCCCGAGCGACCTTACCTATCGATTCAGATCTTCTACAGGACGGCTGATACCTGGAGCACTCCGATAACGAGATCTCTACGAAAATTGTTCGACAATATCACATGAGATTGAGAAGCCTTCAGGAGATCGCTCCAGGTTCATTCTATCTACTTTCGCATTTCTTGGGGTTCTGGCATCAAAATTCAAAGGCAAACAGAACAAGCTTTGCGCTCTAAGTATATGTAGTTTGGTACGATTCAACAGTGGTTTGATTGGGTTATTATGATGCGCAATTTTCGCTTTTTGGATCGCATTCAAACGTAAAACTTGCATTAGCTATAAGAACTTCAATCCTTAATCAAATCTTACTAGCAAAGCAGTTTTACAAAGCGTCAAGCGTCTAGCTTAATATTCGAGAAGTTTCGTAAATCAAACCAAGAAATGCGAAAGTTGATAAAATGGACCTGAAGCGATCTTGACAAAAGTCGAGGGGTGGGATCAAAAAACAAAACCAAGGATTCGCAATTAGCGCTTTCACAACGCTTGCCCCTGCTTGGCCTTATCTTTAGATCCCACCCCCCACATCTCAGTATCGATCTTGTAAACAAATGTTTCGAAAAGTATTATATGTAGTTCTAGAGACTTAGTGCATTCTATAGACACTTTGTTTGTAAAATTTGAGACAACGTTGATCGAATGTAGTTGATTGCAAGATTTTTTTATGTTCGAGCTTGTGCTGCTTGTCAAGCTACAAGATACGATCAAGAACGTAAAATTTTAAAAATGTTACAAATTACTCAATTCTTGATTAAAACACTCAAAACTATATAAACAAATAAGCGAGATTTGTTCTATAAGTCTTGAAGTTTTGACAATAATTATCGAAGAAATGCAAAAGTTGAAAAAGTTGTCTGGGAAGATTTTGGGGGGTGAGATCTAAAGATAAGGCCAAGCAGGGGCAAGCGTTGTGAAAGCGCTAAAAGCGTTCTGAAAGCGCTAAATCTATGTGTAGGCAGCAGCGGCGAGGCAGCTGAACGCTCCGTAGCCTTATCAATCAGGAGCAACACCCATGTTCCACTGATCTCTTCTGTCATAGTAGCGTGGCATAGCAATCGCAGAACAGAATCCATTTGACGAAGCAATGATCACAATTATATGCGACCACGAAATCGAATAGCTTCGGATTATCTATGGAAGCAGCTGTCACGCGAATCTTCCCCCGCCGATGCTCTATACCTCCAGCTGCTTTACACATACTCTCGGCCCGATGCTTGCTCCACTGACTGTGCCTTACCGCGTACATAGCCGTCAGCGTGATGGCAGACCCAGTCACTCTTCTCTGCTCCATTCTGACCATAGCTGATGCGTCGAAGAAGGTGTCAGACATTTGCACGTACTATATTTCCGATGCGAGAAATGCCCCAAAAGAGCTACAGACTATTGTCGATGACGTGAGCGCTCTCACCAAGACTATCAAAAAGCTGGATCAGGTAGCGAAGTCCGCGAAGAAGACCGATGCAACCGCAAAAAAGTTTACTGAATGGAATATTCCACTAAAGCGTCTGGATGGCTACACAGAAAACTTGAATAACCTCATCAATCGTCAAGACATGAAGATCGGTTTATTTCATGAATTCGTGTTTCGCACCCGTTGGCCATCAGCATGGAGGGAAGCCCAGTTGTGTTTGGAAGGGATCCTCCGCGAGAAGTCCAATCTGCACCTGGAGACCACCATATATGGAATGTGAGTCAAAACTTTATTGGGTTCAAAACGACCTCTCAACGGCGTTAGAGAGATGCTGCGCTCAGTGTATGAGATCGTGGAGCAACGTCTACCAATCGACCGCCATCAAAACCACTCTATTCTTAAACACAACCAAGGCAATATTTCTTGGTGCACCATAGACCAAAGCCTGACAGCGAATGAGCAGCAGTCTCTTATTCTCAAGGAGCTTGGTAAAATAATTGATTGGGAAATGGCTCTTTATGAGTACCATACCGTTGACGACCGCTATCAGTCCTATCGGATGCGCAGCGAAGATCACTCCTGTGATGACTTCATAACCTCAGATATTTATCGACAGTGGAAAACTCGTCAGACCCGTGTTCCAAGCCTGCTGTGCGCATATGGAGCTGGTAAGTGCCAATCGCGCTGTGTCTCGTACCTGCTTCAATCTTTCTTGAGTGAAAAAATAGACTGAATCGAAAAACAGCTAGCACTGGTAAATCAGTACTATGGTGAGACCATCGATAAATTTGCGTCCTTCCTCACCCAGTATAATTTAGTCAAAGCTAGCTCCCAGCTTGTCGAGGACCTTGCGACCTCTCAGGATACCGGAATCGGAGTTGTGTATTACTATCTTACACCTCGAGATCTCGTCTTACATAAAACATCCTCAATGCTACGATTCTGGATTATGCAGCTTGCTCTACAACTCCGAGTACTTCCAAATTTGGGCGGCCTCTGGACGTTCGAAGAAAAATTTCTGCAACAATTGGAAGAGATCCTGATGTCCTTACTCCCCTTGTTCCGCCGGACCTTCCTCTTTGTTGACGGCCTCAACGGCGACTTCGATGTCGAGTGGGGAGTGATGCAGTACTAACAACAGTCGCACTGTTGCGAAAACTGCTGGAACAAGACCGTGGAAACATTAGTATTGCGATCTTCTCCAGAGAAAAACACGGAGCGTCCCTGGGTCCGCTTCTAAATCTTGCGGACGTCTCCATTCGTGTATCGAAGATCGAGCCCAGTCTTCAGCAATACGTGCATAGCAAGATCATGAGGCTAGTACAACCAGCGCTCGTTGAGGCTGGCCCACAAAACGCAAAAGACAGTCCCTCGATTGCGGCTATTGAAGAAGTGATTGTCCAGGCTTCGGACGGGCTGTAAGCCAACTTCTTTCCCCCGAATTCAAGCCTGCGGCTCTTTTAGACACTAACGAGACCTAGTTACCTTGCCGTCGACGTGCACATCGATTCACTTCTAGAAACCATCCGCGCACGCCGTGACATGGCTGCTTTCCTCCGTAACACGCGTGAGAACAACGAAATCATGTTGCAACGAGATCCCGAGAGTATGAAACAGAAAGTCTTCGTTCCGACTACGGTAGGCAGTACTTTCAGCGCGAAAACAACCAGGAAAGGCATAGACGACTATCTTTTGGGTTCTTCTTGAGAGACTGAGTATTTGGCCATATGGTATTCATCTATGATACACCATTAGGATTCTGATTTGAGATCTTCCGAGACACGACAATAGTGAAGAAAAACCGGCATGGCTTTGTTTGACTCAATTTCAGTTTTACCCCCAGGTATGGCTGTCGTTCTCTTTCACTCACACCTCAAGATCTTCAACAATCTCTCTTTATCTATTGGATAGACGTGCTCTCGAAGCGCCCTTGAGCAAGATTGAGACCCTTAAGCAAGATTGAAAGCTGAAGCATCAACGTATCAAGAAGCGGAATAAAGAGCGGGGAAGGATTATCGCAAGAGTTCAAATCTATCAAGCATACGAAGATTATATAGCGCTCACCTGCGATACGAGCCTCGAATCATCATTAGACGATAGCAAACTCCTGGGATCGAAGACGCCGGCATTGCAGCATTCCATGTGGTATCTATAACGCTATCTGATCGATTCTTTACGGCAGAGACTTCCTCAGCCTTGCGCCGCCTATCTTATACAGGTCTTCTTAAGAGATCTACTTAAAACATTTTGGGTATAAAATCTGCGAAGCCTGAAACAGTCGAGTTCGCTCGGCGATCTCGTCAAAATTAATACTTGAGCGATCCTCGACCAAGTCCGACAGGACACTGATTTTTATGATTGTGAGCTGACGCTTGAGGTTTTGAAGAGGACCAATTCGCGATCAGAACGGAAGGTTGCAAAAGCGGCAGAGAGGACTATAGACTCGCACCAATGAAGTCACTTCGTATCGATTCGTCCACCCTCGAACATCTTTTTTCAATGTGCCATCTAGAGCATTGACATGAAATTTCAGAGTGGGGTGAGACCGTGGAAGAGCATCCACAGGTTGCATTCTCGGTCTGAGAGGAAGCAAAGTGTGTAGCAATCATAAGGTTTTAGATGTTCTTCAATCCGCCCACTACCCTAATGACCATCCCCTCATCCAAACCCCCCTTCCCCAGCCATAGCCACTCGAGATACCCAGCCCCAGCCACTCAAGAAGTCCCCCGATCACCTCCCACCTATTTCCAGATCATGCCCAAGCGCTGTAAGAAAGCATACAACGACCCCTTCGGCACAAACCCTCCATACCTCGCCATCCACGCCGCAGCCCAACTCCCTAAAACCCACAGAACGTCAGCAAAACTTCCCAAAAACTATTCGAAGTCCCAGAATAGACTCCTTACCCTCAACAGGTCCCAACTCCCCAAACCCCAAGAACCCCAGCACATACGGCGCCAGCACAACCAAGACCCCCAGCGCCACCACCGTACAGAATACCGCCGTCGCAAGCGGGTGGTCGGCCGCAAACCCCGGGATCCCCTTCGCGGCTTCGCATGCTCGCTCGTAGGCAGCGCTCAGCGCGGGACCGAGGTCTTTCCCGGCGCGGAGCACGGTTTCCAAAGCAGCTAGGATCTTGGCGGCGAGGTACTCGGACCAGCCGCCGGCTTGGTGCACGAGAGATGCGATCTTGGCGTCGTGATCGGGATCTGTGGGGGCGGTGTGCATCAGGGTGGTGATGATGCGGGAGGCGGCTTGGTCGTTGGTGAGGGTGGGGCGAGTGTGGGGGGCTTTTTCGGAGAGGTGCTGATGGTCGGTAGAGAGGCGGATCGCGCCGTTGGTGGGGGTGAGGGGGAAGCAGGGGAAGAGGGTGGCGAGGAGGTGGGGCATCTTGGCGGGATGCTGAGCGGATAGGCTGGTCGGGGTTGAGTCGTAGGGGCTTTTGGGGGCTGCGGACTTTGCTGGCGTTTGGTTTGGGTGCTTGAGGTGGATGGTGGGTGGAGTGGAAGCGGCTGGGTTGAGAACTGTTAAATTGGGTTTGTCTGTAAGGATACGGGTGGATGCAGCACACGTGATCAATTGGGTGAGACAGTACGTGGGGAAGTCGATGGAAGGTGGGGGGGTAGGTTGACTAAATTAGGCGACTCACTTAGGACACAGGACTATTCACATAACGCTGTGAAGCGAACCAGGCTTCAATGTTCGAATAATGACTTTAATCACCACTCACTCCATCACTCTCACCAGCGATGTGAACCCCGACCACAATAGAGAAACGGGGCTTGACTCGGAGGTGGACACGCTTAGTAAAAAGATGAGAGGTGCACTCCATGGTTCGGGGGTTTTGGAGAGTGTAATGTAAGCAGTCATGATGGGAGCTTCTATAATGCAGGCGTTTTCTAAAATATAATACTGCGCGATAATTACCCCTTCCTATCAAATTGGCATTGTTACCTTAATTTTCGAGAAATAAGAGTTGATCTTATTGTCGCAATTTGCATCTTATTGTTGCTATCTTATTGTTGTCAAATGCAAATCTTATCATTATCGCGATTGCTTTCGAAGAATGTCTCTTTACTCTTATCGAATTTTGATAACAATGTTATTAAATAGTTCGAGAAACAAAGAGATATCTTATTGTCGTTATTATATATAGTAGTATAGAGTAATATAGTCAATAAATTTATATTTAGTTCTTCTTCTTTTTATTGTTCTCAAATCTACGCCTTTGTTTGTAAGAAAATCTCTCGACAATATTATCTATCTTGTCGATAAGTTTTTGCAAAGTTGTATTTATTTCTCTCTTTTTAATAAGATCGATAAGATATGTTAACTATTCTATTTATCTAGTAATAGTTAGACTAGTCGCGCTAACCCGGAAATGTCACGTGCAAATGCCAAGACTTGGGTCAAAAAAAATTCGAAGAATCGAATCACTCAAAGTAGTTTAGTCGATTACTATAAGTAGCTTAGCGCGCTTCGCGCTAAACTACTTTGAGCGATTCGATTCCAAAAAATCGTCACGACCCAATCTTGGCGTCGGGTCGAGCTAGAGGGGTAATATTATAACTTGATTCAACGATTAGTCTACTCTTCTAGATTAAGAGAGACGCAAAGAAGAATAAAGTCGATAAAGAAGAAGAAAGAGATATTAGAATTAGATTAATCGTTAATTCAATATTTAATTTCAACTTTGAAATCGAATCGAATTGTCAAGAAATCGAATAAAATCGAATCGCTTAAAGAAGCTAGCTTATTATTATAGTAAGTTTTAACTTAGTCGAAAAGTTACTATTTTAAGCAATTTAATTTCAAGAAAGATCAAGAAACCAAATCTTGACGCTCTCACGTGATATTTTCGATTTCTCGCGATTAATTTAATTAGAATTGCGAACAATGCTCAATTGATTGTCGACGTCGAGATTTGAGACGTCGATAATCTAGCTATTCAATTGACTATCTAATTGAGCGACAATAAGGGCAACAAGAGAGAAAGAAAAGAAAGAACCCATAACAACAATACTATAGACAAAGGGAATAATTCTAGTAATATTTAATGGCGACGACGAGTGTTACGAGTCGCGTGCTAATAGATATTATTCGCATCGTTCTTCACAAGATAATTAGAAAGAGAAGATCTATTAACAAAATCAAAATAATTAAGATGACTTAACTCTTAAGCATCTTGAATTTCAAATTAAGTGTTACGAGCCTAAGCTCGGAACAGCGTAGTATATTAACTACAGCGCAACATGTAGCACGAAGCACGACTGCTTGCATGTTCGACGACTTGGCGAACGAACAATGTTCAACATGTTCGACAACGAACTAAGCGAACAATGCTCGATGCGTTCGACGTGCTCGACAGCGAGCTAAGCGAATGATGCTCAACATGCTCGACAACGAACATGGCGAACAAGAAGAATCTCCTTTAGTATATAGATCTCCTAAACACGATTCTCTTATAAATCGTATTCAATTTATCTTAAGTCTTGACTTATTGTTACAATTAACCCAAGTTGCAAACCCCTTATTATCAAGTGATTGTCTACATTATCTAAAGACGCCTACAAATCTCTTCAAAGCATAACTCTCTCTAATATTTTCGAAGAAAGTACTAGCGTAACACTTTGAACATTCTAAGAATGTTTGTATTAAGTCAACGCGCTTCTATCTTAAGCATCAACTCTACAACAAAAGAAAAACAACTCGTGTCAAACCTCATGAAGATCGACGATAACGACAACAATATCGACAATGAAGAAGAAATTTCATTAAAGATTAAGGTCAATGCTTTAGACAAATATTATGAAGATAGAACTAGATTGAAGAATTGAATTACGCAAATTAAAATCTACTTTACGTTCTATCTCGTTTTAGAAAATAAAAAAACCTTGTTGATCTTTATCTTTCTTCGAGAACGAGCTTAGCATTGATTGAAGTCAAACCTTCGAAAGCATCTAAAGAATGAAGAAGACTCAAAAGAAATCTTCATCAATTTCGATGTCTTCAAGGAAGAACTACGACAAATATTCGAAATATCTAACGAAAAACAAACAACGAAACGAGTCATTTAGCACTTATAACAAAAAACATTAGCAGCAAATTACGTCGCCAAATTCTAGAAATACGCAAATCTAATTAAATGAAATAGTGCATCACTAATGACAATGTTCAAACGAGACTTAAAAAAGAATGTTAAGAACGAACTCATGCGCAACGACGCAAGATTCGACATCATTCAAATCTTAGTGAAGGTAGCAATCGACGTAGACGACTAGCTATATGAGAGAGCTATGAAAAAACAATACGATTAACCCTAGAAAAGAGCGAGAATCTTCTTTGAATCGACGATCGAATATTACGCGAAGGAAGACCATTTTAAGAAGTATAGCAACTTGAATTATCGCGAGTTTGCATCTATGAAATTGAACTCTACTTAGCGACGTAAAGAAAAGAACTTTAGGGGAAAGCAAGATAACAAATCCTAGAAAACGTGCTATTCATGTGGCAAATTGAGCCACTTCGCAAGAGATTGTCGATCACGAAACTTAATAAATCGTCGACAAATCAATGCTATGTTGAGAGAGATATTTGATAGCTAGAACGACATTAGGGAGCAAATCGACATAGAAGCGAACACCCTCAATACTAGATCGAACGACGACTACTATCTAGTAGAGAACCTAGATTAGTTATAGAAAGTCCTAGATAAAACATCATTAGACAAGGCATTCGCATTTACGCAAGAAGTCAATCAAGCACTCTAGAAGACTATTAAATCTTATAGTCTAATTATCAACTTCAACGAAGAGTATGACTAAAAAAATTTCCACGAATGCCTAAAAAACATCACGAATTACCTCAAGACTTTAGCTAGTTCATCGAAAGAAAAACAAATTAGTTAGATCGTAGACAAATGCGAGAAAGCGCTAAAAAGTAACGCCACTAAAGAAAAAGACATTCTCGATGAAATCGAACGACAACTAAACAATGTTAGTTTATTTAAACAAAAGATAAAGAAAACAAAGAAACATAAGACACTTAGTTAAATCGTTTGCTACGACAACTTATGCTAGACTTATCTAGAAGAAAAGAAAGAAATTAACTAATTTTCTAGAAAGTCAAAGTTAGCAATCTAGCAACAAGAGAAAGCTTAGCGCAAATAGACGCTTGAAGCAAAAGTCGCAACACAAGAGCAAGAAAAAGTTCAAATTTCTTGATAAAGAGCATATCAAAGAAATGCAATATGTTAGCCCAATAGCAACAACTAAACTTAATAGCATACGCACGATGTTTTATCACATCAATTAAGATTAATGATTGTCGACTTATCGCAATGATCGATTCTAGTGCGATAGATAATTTTATGACCAAAGCTCTTGTAGAGAGAGAAGAATACTTTACTCGAAAGAAGTCTAACGCTTACAATCTAGTAGTTGTAGATGGAAACTCATTACTTGACGAGAATGAAAAAGTGAACAAAGAAACGAAATCACTACTAATAGCTATTTAGCAACATCACGAGAAACTAATCTTTAATATAGTGGAAATAAGCACTCACGATATCGTTTTAGAAATGTCTTAATTAAAGCAACACAATCTAGAAGTTGACTAGAATACACGAGTACTTAAATTCGAACAATGTGATTACACAATTCACATTTAATCTACGCATTAATAGCGTTCAATAATAGATAAAAGACAAAGTCAAAACTCGATCGCAAAATGCGAATTTGCATTTTCGAAAAAAAACGATTTAATCAAGTTTAACTTAATAAACATTAACAAAGATTAGCTAAATCACAAAGTTAAAGTAAGTGAAGAAAATTGCGAATCTTTTAAGAGTCTTAAATTATTTAGTACAACGAAGAAATCGCTAAAGTACGTACTACGAATATACAACAATTGGAAGCATCTATTTCAAAAAGAGGAAACGATAAAGACTCTTCCTAAACATTAATCGTAAGATTATGAAATTAGACTTGAATTAGACAAACAACTTACGTTTAAATTTATATATGCTTTATTCAAGAAGAAGCTCGAAGTACTTCGCGAATATTTGGCAAAAAATGAAAAGAAAGAATTTATTAAAAAATCCCAATCATAGATAGAATACTCGATTCTCTTTGTATCTAAAAAGAACGAAACTCTTCGTCTATGTGTCAATTATTAGAAGCTAAATCATATTACGATCAAGAATTGATATTTACTATTCAATATTAGCGAGCTTTAGAATCGACTATTCGAAGTCAAGTACTTCATTAAACTAGATCTACGAGAAGCGTACAACTAGATTAGAATAAAGACAAAAAAAGAATAAAAAATAGCTTTTCGCACACGATATAAACTATACAAATACATGATAATGTCATTCGAACTCACGAACGTCTCGACAACGTGTCAAAAAATAATCAATAATGTACTACGACAACATTTGAATCAATTTGTTATAATATACTTGAACGACATCATAATCTACTCAAAAATCTTGAAAAAACATGTTAGTCATATCTTTAAAGTATTGGAATGTCTAGATAAAAGAAATTTACGCCTTAAATTAAAGAAATGCGAATTTCATCGAAAAGAAATTGACTTTCTTGAATTTGTCGTAGAACGACATGAAATACGCATAAATCTCGAAAACCTACGAGCAATTAAAGAATAAAAATTATCTATTAATGTTAAAAAAGTGCAATTCTTTTTAGGTTTCATAAATTACAACAAAAAGTTCATCAAGAACTACTTAGTTAATGCGATATCATTGACGAACTTTACGAAAAAGAACACGTCATAAATATGA
>JAABUQ010003460.1_pt1 | contig 28900 bp, 26 predicted proteins | sample 5560001 | NCBI WGS metagenome assembly JAABUQ01 (sample SAMN10711888, study PRJNA513371) | rock metagenome | isolation source: Antarctica rocks | place: Antarctica: Victoria Land, Finger Mt nord | collected 2015-12-18 | reverse complement strand
TCCTGGAGGACCGCAACGTGAAGCCGCACAAGTACTACCGTGTGGCCAACGAGGTGCCGACCCTGCTGATGGCGGCGGCGGTGATCATGGTGATCGTGAAGCCGGTTTTCTTCTGACTGCCTGCTTCTTCTCCCGGAAGGAAAGGGAGCAGCCGGCAGGCAGGACGTGAAAACACCTTGACGCCGCCGCGCCTGGGTGCCAACTGACATGCGACACGGCCCGGTCCTCGCGGCAGCGTCATCCAAGGAACCTGTGGCCTTCCCGGCCCTGTTCCCCCTCCTCCCCCGGGATAGCTGCATTTGCCCTCTCTGGGCTGCACCCTGCCCCACACCCGCATACCGTCAGAGGCAGCCCATGCACCTCGCCGAACTCAAGGCCAAGACCCCGGCCGACCTCCTGAGCTTCGCCGAAAACCTACAAATCGAGAACGCGTCCTCGCTGCGAAAGCAGGACATGATGTTCGCGATCCTGAAAAACCTCGCCGACAACGAGCAGGCCATCTACGGCGAGGGCACCCTGGAGATCATGCCCGACGGCTTCGGGTTCCTCCGCAGCAGCCAGGCCAACTTCCTGCCCGGCCCCGACGACATCTACATCAGCCCCAACCAGGTCCGCCGCTTCGCGCTGCGCACGGGGGACACCGTCGAGGGCCAGATCCGCGCCCCGAAGGACGGTGAACGCTACTTCGCGCTGCTCAAGGTCAACACGATCAACTTCGAGCCGCCCGATGCCGTGAAGCACCGCATCAACTTCGACAACCTCACGCCGCTGTACCCCGACCGCAAGCTGAAGATGGAGGTCGAGAACTTCCAGTCCGTCGCCAAGGGGCCGGGCAAGGACATGACCCCCCGCGTCATCGACCTGATCGCGCCGATCGGCATGGGCCAGCGCGCCCTGATCGTGGCGCCGCCGCGCACGGGAAAGACGGTGATGCTGCAGAACATCGCCACCGCCATCTCCGCCAACCACCCGGAGGTGTTCCTGATCGTCCTGCTGATCGACGAGCGCCCGGAAGAAGTCACCGACATGTCCCGCACCGTGAAGGGCGAGGTCGTGGCCAGCACCTTCGACGAGCCCGCCACCCGGCACGTTGCGGTGACGGAGATGGTGCTGGAGAAGGCCAAGCGCCTGGTCGAGCACAAGCGCGACGTCGTCATACTCCTGGACAGCATCACCCGGCTGGCGCGGGCCTACAACACCGTCGTCCCGTCCTCGGGCAAGGTGCTGACCGGCGGCGTGGACGCCAACGCGCTGCAGCGCCCGAAGCGCTTCTTCGGCGCCGCCCGCAACATCGAGGAAGGCGGGTCGCTCACCATCATCGCCACCGCGCTGATCGACACCGGCAGCCGCATGGACGAGGTGATCTTCGAGGAGTTCAAGGGCACCGGCAACAGCGAGATCATCCTGGACCGCAAGCTGTCGGACAAGCGCACCTTCCCGGCCATCGACATCACCAAGTCCGGCACCCGCAAGGAGGAGCTGCTGGTCGAGCGCGGCACGCTGTCCAAGATGTGGGTGCTGCGCCGCATCCTGGGCCCGATGGGCATGACGGACGCGATGGACTTCCTGCTGGACAAGCTGAAATATTCGAAGACCAACCAGGACTTCTTCGACGCGATGAACACCTGATCGGGCTGGCGCGGCCTGCGGCGGCCATCGGCCATCGGCGGCCGCGCGCAGGCCTGTCTAGGTTTCATTTGTTCGCAAACCCGCAAAGGCTTACTTAGGCGCTGGAGCTAGTCGTACCGCGATGGCCTGACGGACGACCGGACCGGGCGGCTGACCGCGTTCCTGCTGCCTTGCCGCTGGCGCGACGGATGAAAGGCGAGGTGGACACATGGCGAGCAGCCGGACGCAGTGCGATAGTTGTCGTGCTGACATGCTGCGGACGGGTCGTCAGGGAATGTCGCCATGAACGCCGTCACGGTTGTGAGCTTGTTCGCAGCGACGCTGTCCATGGTGAGCTTTGTTCCGCAGGCATGGGCAGTTGTTCGGTCGCGCAATACGGACGGCATTTCGCTCAAGATGTACCTGATCACGGTGGTGGGCTTCATTGCCTGGCTCGCCTATGGCGTGTTGCTGATGCAGTGGGCGATCATCGTGCAGAACGTCATCTGCCTCTGCTTGTCCTCGTTCATCCTGGTTATGAAGTTGCTGCCGCAACGCAAGAAGGAAGCCGTGGCTGACGCCATGACACCGGAACTTCTTGCCGATGCGGACCATGGAGACAGCCGGTGAGCGGAGCTGGGCAAGCCCCCTGGAAGATCGCATACTCATAGAACCTAAGCGGGCTTGCGCCGGGGTGAACAGCAACAAGCTTCTGCCCCTGGCCGCCAGGTGCTACTTCTCAGCCGACGAAGCGATGACGCCGGCAAAGAACGCAGCGCGCGCATGGCGGCGTTCGGGTCCCTCCAGGTAGGCTTCCAGGCACAGGGTCGCGTAGCCGTGCACCATCGACCAAGCGACCAAGGTGAGGTCCGCCACGGCGTCTGGTGAGGCCATCGCACCGATGATCCCGGCCAGGTGCGCGAGGGACGCGGCGGCGGCGGCCTGGGCCTGCGGATAGCGCCGCAGGTCCACAAGCTCCTTGGAGAACATCAGCCGGAACAGCGCCGGCGAGCCTTGGGCAAACGCGATGTAGCCCTCGCCAGCGCGCTGCAGCCGAACGACCGGCTCGCCATCGCTGCGCCCTGCCGCTGCCGTGTCCTGTCCAAGCCGCTCGAAGCCGTCGCGGACCAGCTCGGCCAGCAGCGCCTCCTTGTCGGCGAAGTGGTTGTAGGGCGCCTGCCGCGACAGGCCCGCCCGCTCGGCGACCCGGCGGAGCGATAGGCCCGCCGCCCCGGCCGTTTCCAGCAGTTCCGCCGCCGCGCGGATCAGCGCGTTCCGGGCATCACCGTGGTGGTAGGGCGTCCGCGTCGCTGCCTTGCTCATGCCGCGCGTGTTGCAGGCTGATATTGACGGCGTCAATACAGATGGACATATTGACACCGTCAACTTGACCGGCCGAGACCGGCAACCTCAAGAGGATTTCCCGATGGCTGAACTCATCAAGGAAAGAGTCTGCGCCGAGGTTGAGGAGGGCGTTGCCGTCTTCCTGATCGGCATGCGGATCAACAAGCTTTGGAAGCCGTGGAAGTGGCTGCCTGTTGCCGCGGCGATGTCGCGTATGCTCAAGGAGCTTGCAGCGCATCCCGAGCTTGGGCTGCTGTCCGAACGGGGGTACCTTGGACCGCGCAGCCTGATCTCCGTGCAGTATTGGCGGAGCGCAGAACACCTGCAGGCCTATGCCCATGCGTCCAACAAGCTTCACCTGCCGGCCTGGCAGGCGTTCAACCGGGCGGTCGGGACCAATGGCGACGTGGGCATCTGGCACGAAACCTACGTTGTGCCCGCCGGCTGCTCGGAGTCGGTTTACGCCAACATGCCGCGTTACGGCCTGGGCCTGGCCGGCGCCGTGTTCCCCGCCAAGGGCCAACGCGCCACCGCAGCGAAGCGTCTGGCGCGCATGGGCACGCCGGCGTAGCAGTCCGCCAAGGGCCGCCCGTGGTCCGCTCGGGCGCCCTCGAAGCGCTGCGCCGGCTTACCCCGGCAGGAAGTCCGGCACCGAGAAGTAGCGCTCCCCCGTGTCGTAATTGAACCCCAGCACCGTCGCGCCCTCAGGCAGCTCCGGCAGCTTCTTGGCGATTGCGGCCAGGGTCGCCCCGGACGAGATGCCCACCAGCAGCCCCTCCAGGCTGGCCGACCGCCGGGCAAACTCGCGCGCCTCCTCCGCCTCGACCTGGATCACCCCGTCCAGCACCTCCGTATGCAGGTTGCCAGGGATGAACCCGGCGCCGATGCCCTGGATCGGGTGCGGCGCCGGCTTGCCGCCCGAGATCACCGGGGACTGCGACGGCTCCACCGCAAACACCTTGAGGTTGGGCCACAGCGGCTTCAGCACCTCGGCGCACCCGGTGATGTGGCCGCCGGTCCCAACGCCGGTGATGATGGCGTCCACCCCGTCCGGGAAGTCCGCCAAGATTTCCTGCGCGGTCGTGTGGACGTGGACCGCGATGTTGGCCGGGTTCTCGAACTGCTGCGGGACCCAGGCGCCGGGGTGCTGCGCGGCCAGCTCGTGCGCGCGGGCGATGGCGGCCTTCATGCCGCCCTCGCGCGGGGTCAGGTCGAAGGTGGCGCCGTAGGCCTGCATCAGGCGGCGGCGTTCGACCGACATGCTCTCCGGCATCACCAGGATCAGCTTGTAGCCCTTCACGGCCGCGACCATCGCCAGGCCGATGCCGGTGTTGCCCGAGGTCGGCTCGATGATGGTGCCGCCGGGCTTGAGCTGGCCGCTGGCCTCGGCGCCCTCGACCATGGCGAGCGCGATGCGGTCCTTGATGGAACCGCCGGGGTTGCTGCGCTCGGACTTGATCCAGACGTTGGCGTCGGGGAACAGGCGGGACACCCGGATGTGCGGCGTGCGGCCGATGGTCTCGAGGACGCTTTGGGCTTTCATGGAGTATCTCCGCGGATGGTCCAGGCAGGGGGCGGGCTGATTAGCAGCAAAGGCAAGAAGCTGCACCACCCCCCGTCCGCCCCCTCATCCGCCCTGGCGGCATCACCCCACCGTCAGCACGATCTTGCCCTTCACCTTGCCGGTCCGGTTCAGCTCCTGCGCCTCCGCCGCGTCCGCCAGGGGCAGGGTGGCGCCGATGTTGGGCCGCACCTGCCCGGCGTCGATCATCTCCGCGATCCGCCCCAGTTGCTCCCCATCCGGCACGGCGCCGAACCCGGCGGCACGGACCCCATGCGCCGCCGCCGCAGCGGGGTCGGCAACCCCCACCGTGGAGACCAGGATGCCGCCGGGCTTCAGCATCCCCCAGGACCGCGCCTGCATCTCGCCGCCCAGGGTGTCGAACACGATGTCCATGTCCGCCGCCGCATCCTCGAACCGCCCGGCCCCGTAATCCAGGAACCGGTCCGCCCCCCATCCCTCGACCAGCGCGCGGTAGCCGGACGACGCCGCGGCGGTCACCTCCGCCCCCAGCGCGTGGGCGATCTGCACCGCCATGCCGCCGACGTTGCCGCCGGCCCCATGCACGAACAGCCGCGTCCCCGCTTGCAGCCCACCCTGCCCGACGATGCCCTGCCAGGCCGTCAGCGCCCCCATCGGCACCGCCGCCGCCGTGTTGAAGTCCAGCGCCGCCGGCTTGCGCCCCACCGCCGCGGCCTCCAGCACCGCGAACTCGGCATAGGCGCCGGTTTGGCTGGCCGGCATCATGGCGCACACCGCATCGCCCGCCTGCATCCCCTCCACGCCGTCGCCGACCTCCTCCACGACGCCGGCCAGGTCCTCCCCGGCGGTGGAGGGGAACGTCACGTCGAACATCGCCTTCAGATCGCCCTGCCGCAGCTTCCAATCGACCGGGTTTACCGACGCCGCGTGCACGCGCACCAGGACCTGGCCCGGCCCGGGGCTGGGCCGCTCGATCTGCTCGATCTGCAGCACGGCCGGGCCGCCATACTTGTGGAACCGCACTGCTGTCATCGTTGCCATGGGTTGCTCCTCCAGGGACTCAAACGTCTTGTTACCGGCGTTCAGGCTGTTCGTCCAAGCTCCTGCTTCACGAACCGCCCGTCCTGCATGATCGCCGGCATATGCGCGCCCTGCCCCTCCAGCAGCCCCCAATTCCGCAGCGGGTCGCCGTCCACCACGATCAGGTCCGCCCAGGCCCCGGCCTCGATCACCCCGGCCCGTCCCTCCAGCCCGCACAGCCGGGCCGCCACCGTCGTCGCCGACCGCAGCACGTCCAGTGCCGGCAGCGCCCGCGTCCGCAGCGCGAACTCGCCCGACTGGTGCCGGTGCATCTCCCCCAGCAGGTCCGTCCCGTACGCCATCGGCAGCCCCGCCGCCTGCATCACATGCAGCGACTCCAGCCCCGCCTGCCGCACCGTCTCGATCTTCGCCACGCTGTCCGGGCGCAATCCCAACGCCGCACCCTCCGCCGCCAGCCGCTCATAGGTGATCAGCGTCGGGACTGCCGTGCAGCCCGCCGCGGCGGCCAGGCGAGCGGTGTCCCCGGTGATCAGGTTGCAGTGCTCCAGCGACCGCACCCCGCACTCCACCGCGCGGCGGATCGCGGCGTCGGTGTAGAGGTGGGCCGACACGTAGGTGCCCAGCCCCTCCGCCTCCTCCACCGCCGCCAGCAGCTCCGCCCGGGAGAACTGCAGCATGTGGATGGGATCGGTCGGCGAGGCGATGCCGCCATTCGCCATCACCTTGATGAAGTCCGCCCCCGCCCGCAACTCCTCCCGCGCGGCCAGGCGCACCGTGTCCACCCCGTCGCACAGCCGGCCCATCGCGCCCACCCGGTGCTGCGGCGGCGCGCGGTCGTCCGACCGGGCGCGCATGTCGCAGTGCCCGCCGGTCTGGCTGAGCGCCTTGCCGCAGATCACCAGCCGCGGACCCTGCGCCACCCCGGCGGCCTGCGCGTCCACCAGCCCCCGGTCGGCCCCGCCCACGTCGCGCACGGTGGTGAAGCCGCGCATCAGCATCGCCGCCATGATGCGCCCGGCCCGCAGCGCCGCCAGCGACGACGGCTGCGCGGCGTTGGCGCCCAGGTCCGCCATCGCAGCAATGACATGCACGTGCGCGTCGATCAGCCCGGGCATCAGCACCCGCCCGTCCAGGTCCACGCGCGTTGCGGACGGGCTGGCGATGGGCCGGTCCGACACCTCCCGGATCAGCCCGCCCTCGACCAGCACCTCCATGCCGCCGCGCGGGCCGTCCCAGCGCGGGTCCAGCACCTGGCCGCCGGTGAAAAGGATCATGCCGCCGACCCCTGCCATCATCCTCGAACCCCACCTGCCGCTTGCGGCAATGCCCCACCTGCCGCTTGCGGCAACGCTAGGAGAGGTTCACCCAGCATGCCATCTCTGCTGCTCGCTTCCCCAAAGCAGGAGTGGGAGCAGGCAGCATCCTTGTGCCCTATGCGATTGTCCCTGGCAGAGGGCGTGGGCACGGCGGCCATGACGCCTGGCCCGCATCCGCCGGACCGTCCGTCATCCGTCCTGCCGGGCGCAGCAGCTCGGTTCGTGCGCGCCGCACCGTTTGCCGCCCGTCCTTGAACACCGCCAGCGGCTCCCGCAGCTCGGTCACCGCCTGCGCCGGGGTTTCGGCATCCACGATCACCATATCGGCCGGGTTGCCGACCGCGATGCCGTAATCCCGCAGGTTCATCAGCCGCGCCGGCCGGTCGGTCAGCATCGCGAAGCACTCCGCCAGCCCCTCCGGCCCGCCCACCTGCAGCACGTTCGCCTGCAAGTTGGCCATTCGGATCATCGAGCCGTCGCCGAACGGGGTGAACGGGTTCAGGATGTTGTTGCTCGACAGCGCGCAGTTGCAGCCGTGCTGGATGAACAGGTTGGCGTCCACCAGGCCGCGGCGCACGTTGTAGGTCTGGTCGCGCCCCATCAGGTACAGGTCCGTCGCCGGCAGCACCGTCACCGCCACCCCGGCGTCACCCAGCCGCCGGGCCATCGTCGCCTGCTCCGCGGGCGGCATCGTGGACAGCTTGGTCGCATGTCCGATCGCGACCCGCCCGCCCAGCCCATGTTCGGCCGTCAGCTCGCACACCAGCGGCACGTCCAGCCCGTCCGGCGTGTTGCCGAAATCCAGGTGCAGGTCGAGGTCGGCGTCGAACTCGCGCGCAATGGCGAACACCCGCCGGATTTGCGCGGCAGGGTCGGTGTCGTAGCTCGGCGCCGCGCCCACCACCGTCGCGCCGCCGCGCATCGCCTCGACCATCAGCTCGTCGGTGCCGGGGTTGTTGGTCAGCCCCTCCTGCGGCATCACGCAGATCTCGATGTCCACGGCCCAGCGATAGGCCGCCGCCAGCGCCCGCACTGCCTCGAAGCCGCGTAGCCCGACCTTCGGGTCCACCTCCACATGCGTCCGCATCCGCGTGGTGCCGTGCGCGATGCAGCCCTCCAGCGTGGTGGCGGCGCGGGCATACACGTCCTCGACGGTGAAGGTGTGCTTCACCTCCGAGATCCGCCGCACCGCGTCCGCCGCCCGGCCCTGCTCCGGGGCGCAGCGGCCGATGATGCGGGACTTGTCGAGGTGGATGTGGCTCTCGACCATGCCGGCGCAGCATAGGCATCCGCCGGCATCGGTGGCCGGCGCGTCGCAGGCCAGGCTGCGGCCGACTGCGGCGATGCGGCCGGCAGCGAAGCCGATGTCCACCGGGTCGGGGCGCCCGGCCAGGCGGGCGTTGCGTATGACATGGTCAATCATCCTGGGTCGATCATCGTGTGTCCCCGTTGGCACTCCATGGAAGGCGTGTTTGGCGTTGCGATCAAGTGTGCCCAAGGGATAGGCTGTTGATCCCCGAAAAGCCGGGTTTGCAGCGTATTCGGCTCCACAGGCGTCGATTCTGGCGCAGAACAAGGCGTATTTGTTTGACCCCCGCGGCTGCCTACCCCTAGCGTTCCCCGGTCAAAACCAGGGGGCAGGGGTCAGGAACAGGACCAAAGCCGGCGCCGCCACCTCCGCGCGGCGCTCCATCCGGGGGGTGCCGGACAGTGTGCAGCCCCACCGCGCCGCCCACCCCGGCGGCGCTGGGACACAACGGCCCGTTACGCCGCCGGGCAACCCGTTCAGCTCCAGGTAAAGGACCCACCCATGCAGCTCGGCGTCTTCATCCCCATCGGCAACAACGGCTGGCTCATCTCCACGACCTCTCCCCAGTACATGCCGACCTTCGACCTCAACAAGACCATCGTGGAGAAGGCCGAGCGCTTCGGCTTCGACTTCGCATTGTCGATGATCAAGCTGCGCGGCTTCGGCGGGCCGTCCGAGTTCTGGGACCACAACCTCGAATCGTTCACCCTGATGGCCGGGCTGGCTGCGGTGACGACGCGCATCAAGCTGTTCGCCACCATCGGCGTGCTGACGATGCCGCCGCCCATCGTCGCCCGCATGGCGGTCACCATCGACAGCATCAGCCATGGCCGGTTCGGCGTGAACATCATTTCCGGCTGGCAGGAGAAGGAATACTCGCAGATGGGCATCTGGCCCGGCGACGAGCACTACCGGCGCCGGTACGAGTACTGCGAGGAGTACATCACCATCATGCAGGAGCTGTGGTCCACTGGGGTGTCCAACCACAAGGGCGAGTTCTTCCAGATGGATGATTGCCGGTGCAGCCCGCGCCCGACCGCGCCGATCACCATCGTCTGCGCCGGGCAGAGCGACCGCGGGGTGCGGTTCGCGTCCGAGTACGCCGACTACAACTTCGTCGCCAGCAGCGGCTTCAATGCGCCCGCCTCGGTCGGCCCGGTGGTGGCCCGGCTCGTGAAGGAGAACGCGCGCACCGGGCGGGCGTGCGGCGCGCTGATCCTGATCATGATCATCGCCGACGAGACCGACGCGGCGGCGGAGGCCAAGTGGGAGCACTACAAGGACGGCACCGACCTGGAGGCGCTGGCGTGGCGCGACGGCCAGGCCAGCAACGACACCGTGAAGGACCCGCAATCGGTGGCCGGCCGCTTCATCCCCACGACCGAGAAGCGCCTGCCGACCAATCAGGGCGTGCTGTGCGGCTCCTACGCCCACGTGGCCGCGATGCTGGACGAGCTGGCGGAGGTGCCCGGCGTGCAGGGGGCGATGATGACGTTCGACGACTTCGTCATCGGCATGGAGCAGTTCGGCACCCGCATCCAGCCGCTGATGAAAAGCCGCGGCAACCTCAGCATCGCCGCATAGGAACAGCAGCATGACCAGCAAGACGGGCACCGGCGGCATCAGCAGGCGGGGCGTCCTGGCGGCGGCCGTTGGGGCGGCGGCCGGGTCCGGCGCGATCACCGGCTTCCCGACGATCTGGGCGCAGAACATCAAGGATGTGGAGATACGCCACGCCGGCCAGCCGGTGACGGTGCTGACGCAGATCGGCGAGCAGGCGACCAAGGACCTCGGCTTCAAGGTGACGATGCAGGCGGCGGAGAACGCGGACCTGATCAACCGGTACCTGACGCAGTCGGCCAACATCGACGTGGGCGACGTGAGCCTGGCCTACATGAAGTACCTGATCGGCCGGAACATCCTGCAGACGATCCCGCAGGCCAAGTTCAAGAACTGGGACGCGACGCTGCCGCTGTTCACGCAGAGCGTCTATCCCGACGGGCGAAAGGCCTCGACGCAGGGCATTTCTCCCTATGTCGTGCTGTATGCGACCGACGCCAGCGGGGCGAAGGCGGCGCCAGGTCCGACCGAGTTCCTGAACGGCGTGCCCACCATCACCAATGCCGACACGCTGGGCATCCGCCCGGACCTGACGGGGCGGCCGATCGGCAGTTGGGCCGACCTGCTCAGCCCGGACTTCAAGGGCAAGGCGGCGCTGCAGGACAACCCGACCATCGGGGTGATCGACGTGGCGATGGCGGTGGAGGCGCGGGGCGACATCAAGTACGTCAACAAGGGCAACATGACCCGTGACGAGATCGACAAGACGGTCGCGCTGATGATCGACACCAAGAAGTCCGGGCAGTTCCGCTCGTTCTGGGGGTCGTTCGACCAGTCGGTGAACCTGATGGCCTCGGGCGAGGTGGTGATCCAGTCGATGTGGTCGCCCGCGGTGACGGCGGTGCGCAGCCGCGGCATCCCCTGCGTGTTCCAGCCGCTGAAGGAGGGCTATCGCGGGTGGGGCTACATGATGGGTTTCATGAAGCACCTGTCGGGGCTGAAGCTGGATTGCGCATATGAGTACCTGAACTGGTACACGTCGGGGTTCCCGGGGTCGGTGATCGCGCGGGAGGGTTATTACTCGGCGCAGCCCGGCACCGCGCGGAAGTTCTTGACCGCGGCGGAATGGGACTACTGGTATGGCGGCAAGCCGGCGGCCGAGGACATGAAGGACCCGTTCGGCCGGCTGATGGAGAAGGCTGGGCGGTCACGCGACGGCGGGTCGTTCGACGAGCGCATGGGCAACATCGCGGTGTGGAACTCCGTAATGGACGAGGACCGCTACCTGACGCGGCGCTGGAACGAATTCATCAGCGTATGACGCAGGCCACCGCTCCAAGCACGTCCGCGCCGGCCCGCGACGGCGTGCCGCAGTCGCGCGCGGTTACGGCGCCGCTCCGCACGCCGTGGCGGCGTCCCTGGCTGGTGTCGTGGCTGCAGGTCGCCCCGCTTGCCGCCATCCTGCTAGTGCTGTTCGCGGCGCCGACGATCCTGTTCGTGGTGATCAGCTTCTGGGACTATGACCGGGTCGGTATCTACCCGGCCTTCATGCTGGACAACTACAAGGACCTGTTCACCACTTCCGCGACCTGGCGCATCTACGCCAGCTCGCTGAAGTTCGCCGCCATCGTCTGGGCAGTCACCTTGTTCCTTGGGTTCAACATCGCCCAGTTCCTGGTGTTCCACGTCCGCAGCGGCACCACGCGCATGCTGCTGTTCCTCGCCTGCGCCATCCCGTTCTGGACCTCGGGCATCATCCGCACCATCGCCTGGATTCCTTTCCTGGGCCGCAACGGCGCGTTCAACACCCTGCTGATGGACCTGCACCTCACCACGCAGCCGCTGGAGCTCCTGCTGTTCTCCGACTTCTCGGTGATCATCACCTATGTCCACCTCAACACGCTGCTGATGATCGGGCCGATTGCCAACTCGATGTCCAAGATCGACCGGGCGCTGATCGAGGCAGCGCGCGATGCCGGGGCCAGCCGGTTCCAGACCTTACGCCACATCATCATCCCGCTGTCGCGCACCGGCATCGCGCTCGGCTCGATCCTGGTGTTCACCCAGGTGATCGGCGACTACTTCGTGGTGAAGCGCATGAGCGGCGGGCAGAGCGCCTCCATCGTCTCGGCGCTCTCGACCGAGATCCAAGCGATGCAGTTCCCGCCGGCCTCGGCCAGCGCGGTCGTGCTGGTGCTGTTCGTGGCGGTGGTGGTGGGGCTGATGATGCGGGTGGTGGACGTGCGGAAGGAACTGGTGAATTGAGGGCGGTCCCTCGGGAACCCCGGCCGCCGACGTTCTACCTGCTGGCCGCCTTGATGGGCTTGTTCCTGGTGTTCCTGTACGGCCCCATGCTCATCATCTACCTGCTGTCGTTCCAGGGGCCGACGGGAGGCGTCACCTTCCCCATAGTCGGGGTGTCCACCAAGTGGTTCGCCGACATCCTCCGGCCCGGCCAGATGGCCGATATCCCCGTCTCGTTCGGCCGATCCGTCATGCTGGCCACCGTGGTCAGCGCGCTCACGGTGGTGATCTCAGTCGCGGCCGGGCTGGGGTTCCGCCGCAGGTTCCCCGGCGCCGGGCTGCTGTTCTATGTCGCCATCGCAAGCCTGGTGATGCCCAGCCTGCTCGTCGGCTTCGGCATCGGCCTCGGGTTCCAGCTTTTCGGGCTGCCGCAGGGACTGTGGACCTCGGCGCTGGGGGCGCAACTGACCTGGACCTTGCCGTTCGGGCTGCTGACGATGTTCGCCGTCGTCGCCCGGTTCAACCGCGCCTATGAGGAGGTCGCCACCGATCTCGGCGCGAGCGCCTGGCAGCGGCTGCGCTACGTGACGCTGCCGATCCTGGCGCCGGGCATCATCGGGGTGGCGGTCGGCGCTTTCACGCTGTCCTATGACGAGTATGCCCGCACGACGCTCACCATCGGCAGCCGCAACACGCTGCCGCTGGAGATCTACGCGCTGATCTCCAGCGACAGCACGCCGACGCTGTTCGCCATCGGCACGGTGACGACCGCCGTGTCGTTCGTGCTGATCGGCGCCACCCTGATGGCCGTGCTGCGGATGCAGCGGCGGCGGGAGCGGGCTTAGCATGGACGCACGGTTCGACGTGGAGCTGATCGATGTCGTGAAGCAGTACGGTGCGACCGTCGCCGTGGACGGCATCTCGCTGCGGGTGCCGAAGGCGAGCTACTGCTGCCTGCTGGGGCCGTCGGGGTGCGGCAAGACCAGCACGCTGCGGATGATCGCCGGGCATGAGTCGATCTCGGCGGGGGACGTGCTGATCGACGGCCGCAACGTCACCGGCCTGCCGCCGAAGGGGCGCGGCACCGCGATGATGTTCCAGAGCTACGCCCTGTTCCCGCACCTGAATTGCCTGGACAACGTGGCGTTCAGCCTGCGGATGCGCGGCGTGGGGCGCGCGGAGCGGGAGCGGACGGCGCACGAGTTCCTGGACCTGGTGCAGATGGGCGGCTTCGCGCAGCGGCTGCCGGCGCAGCTTTCGGGCGGGCAGCAGCAGCGGGTGGCGCTGGCCCGGGCGCTGATCATCCGGCCGCAGGTGCTGCTGCTGGACGAGCCGCTGTCGGCGCTGGACCCGTTCCTGCGGGTCAAGGTGCGCGAGGAGCTGAAGCGGCTGCAGCGCGAGCTTGGCATCAGCTTCATCCACGTCACCCATAGCCAGGACGAGGCGATGGCGCTGGCCGACCAAATGGTGGTCATGGATGGCGGCCACATCCGCCAGGCCGGGCCGCCGCGCGAGGTGTTCGACCGGCCGGCGGACCGCTTCATCGCGCAGTTCATCGGCGGGCATAACGTGCTCGATGGGCCGTCCGGACCGGTCGCGGTGCGGGCCGACCGCTGCACCTTGGGGGACGAGGGGCTGCCGGTGCAGGTCGTGGCCGTGGAATACCAGGGCACGACGGTCCGGGTGGCGCTGCGGGGTGGCGACGGCGCGGAGCTGTCGGCGCAGGTGCCGGACCAGCACTTCGACGCTGCCCCGGTTGAACCCGGCGCCGCCACCTGCCTGCGCTGGTCCCGGGCGGACGAGCGGCCGTTGCGGCATTGACGGCCCCGGAGACCACGCCCAACCGGCTCGGCGCGGCGCAGGCCGCCGCCATGATCCGCGCGGGCACGCTGACCGCCGAACGCCTGGCCCGCGCCTGCCTGGACCGCTTGGCAGAGCGTGACGCCGACGTGCGCGCCTGGTCGTTCGTCGATCCCGGCCAGGTGCTGCGCGCGGCGCGGGAGCTGGACAAGCAGCCGCTGCGCAGCCCGCTGCACGGTATCCCCGTCGGCGTGAAGGACATGATCGACACCGCCGACATGCCGACGCAGCACAACTCCCCCATCTACACCGGCCATCGCCCGGCACAGGACGCGGCGGCCGTCGCCACCCTGCGCGCCGGCGGGGCGCTGATCTTCGGCAAGACCGACACCACGGAGTTCGCGGCGGCGGGCCGCTTCAGCGCCACGCGCCATCCGCACGACCCGGCGCGCACGCCGGGCGGGTCCTCGGCGGGGTCGGCGGCGGCGGTTGCGGACTTCCAGGCGCCGCTGGCGCTGGGAACGCAGACGGGCGGGTCCACCATCCGCCCGGCTTCGTTCTGCGGGGTGTTCGCGCTGAAGCCGACCTGGGGCGCGGTCAGCCGCGAGGGGGTGAAGCAGTATGCGCCGACGCTCGACACTGTGAGCTGGTTCGCGCGCGGCCTCGATGACCTTGGCCTGATGTGCGACGTATTCGGCCTGCAGGACGACGCGGCGGTGCGGGCCGTGCCGGCGTCCGGCTTGCGGATCGCGCTGTGCCGCTCCCCGGCCTGGCCCGCCGCCGGTCTCGGCACGCCCGAGGCGATGGAGGACGCGGCCGAGCGGCTGCGCCAGGCGGGCGCCACCGTCGTCGGGCTGGAGCTTCCGGAGGCGTTCGACGGCCTGGGCGGGATGCAGCGGACGATCATGCTCGCCGAGGGCCGGGCTGCGTTCCTGAGTTTGGCGCGTAGCCACCCGCATGTCCTGCACGACGACTTCCTGGCCCGGGCCGAGAACCGCGAGGGCATCACCCGCAGAGAGTTGCTTGCGGCCTACGACCACGCCGCGCGGTGCCGGGCGGAGTTCGACGCCCTGGCCGGCGGCTTCGACGCGGTGCTCACGCCGAGCGCCATCGGGGAAGCGCCGCCGGGCATCCACCCCGGCGATGCCGTGTTCAACCGCATGTGGACCCTGCTGCATGTGCCCTGCATCAACATCCCCGGGCGCCGCGGCCCGAACGGGATGCCGGTCGGGGTCACGCTGACGGGACCGCGGTTCACCGACCGGCAGCTTCTGGCGGTGGCTGCCGCCGCTGCGCCGTGCATTACGGTTGCTTGACGGCCGGAGTCCGGCCGCTTCACGCCCTACCCCACCCTATGCCGGTCCAGCACGTCGCGTATGTCGCGCGCCAGCCGCTCCGCCGAGGGGTCGCGCCGCACCGCTTGGGCCAGCGAGCCGTAGTGCATCTCCAGGCACCCCAGCAGCACCGCCTTGATCCGCGCCTCGTCCGGTGCGGCCGGCAGGCTCGACGCCGCATAGGCGTTCTCCAGCGCCCGCTCCTTGGCGTCGAAGTGCGCCTGCAAGGCCTCCAGCGTCCACTCGCCGCGCCGTATGCTCTTCAACTGCTCGCGGTTGCGCTCCAGGTCCAGGTCGCCCTCGACCATGATCTGCTCCACCTCGTCCAGCAGCCGCACGACGTGGTAGGCGAACTTCACGTCGTAGCCGAACCGCGCGATCGCCTCCGCCCGCGCCGGGTTGGAGGCGTTCACCCGGCCCTTGATCTTGTGCATCTGCGCGTAGGCATAGCCGCGGAACCGGTGCCAGGCGCCCTTGTGCAGGAACAGCTTGCGGTTCTCGCGCATCACCTCGCCCACCTGGGTCGAGTGCATGACGCAGCGCCGCGGCGTGAACAGGCTGTCGATCATGTTCGGGTTGCATTCCATGCAGAGCTGGAAGTAGCGGACGATGCCGAACACCTGGAAGTCGTACGTGGTGTCCCGCCCGTCCCCGGCCGGCACGTGATGCTGCTGCCACTGGTCGAACCGCTGGCCTGGCTCGCCGAACCCGGCGATCTCCCCGGCTAGGTGCGGGAACACCATGTCCTTGGGCGGGATGCAGACGCCGTAGATGTCCACGTCCGACACCTCGCCGGACACGCCGTAGGACTGGCTGCCCATGACGGTGAGGTACGCCGTGTTATCGACCAGCCAGCGCGGCGGATGGATCGCAGCGTCTGCAGCAGCACGGCACTGCCTACAGATGGATCATCTGCGGCGCGAAGAATCCGATGCCGCCCAGCGCCACACCGCCCACGGCCAGCAGGATGCTGAGCACCGCGAGCGGCGGGATGGAGGTGATGATCGACGCGGAGGCGATCACGATGGCGACCTGCAGCAGCGCCGCCGCGTATTCGTAGAAATGATACTTCGCCATGGAGCGCTCGCGGCTTTCCTCGGTCGCATGGGCCTTCTCGGTCAGCTCCTTGCGGCCGTCCACCTTGTTGCTCTCCCAACCCGTGGCCTGGTCGCGCCAAGCCTTCTGCTGCGCCTCGATGGCGGCGCGCGCGGCAGGGTCGGCAGTGGCGGCCTTCTGCAGTTCGGCGGCGTCGGCGGCGGTGCGGACGGTGGTCTGACGGACCGTACGGGCCTGGTAGAACGCCCACAGGTTGGTTGCCTCGACGTTCTGGCTGATCGCCTCGGTCTGCGCGCTTTTGGCCCCGGTCTCGAAGATGGCGAGGAACAGCGCCAGGATGGCGATCAGCAGCGCGATGCGCTTATCGCTCTCGATTTCGATGACGCCGTTCTCAACCGCCATGGCCAGGTCTCCGGGATGCTAGCCCGGCGTGTCTAACCTTTTCGTGCGGCCGATCACAGCCCACAGCGGGTCGCTGCGACCGCCGCGCACCACCTCACGGCCCTCAATGCCAGTGAAACCCGCCTTCTCCAGATAAAGTCCGACAAGACCCGCCTGGTCCGGCCCGTCCAGCGCCTGCCAGATGGCGACCGCCTTCGTCGGGAAGCAGCGGTTGGAAAAGCTGACCACCACCGGCGCGCCGGGCCGCAGCGCGCGGGCCACGTCGGTGAAAACCTCTACGGGGTGCTGCAAGTATTGCACGCCCACCGTCACGCAGGCCGCATCGACGGAGGCGTCGGTCAGGGGCAGCCTTTGGTTCTCGTTCAGGTTCTGCAGGAACCAGCGGTTCAGGCGCGGGTTGGCCGCCAACTCCTCCGCGTTCATGCCGTGGCCGACCACTTCGGCATACGCCACCTCGGCCGGCAGATGGCTGACCCAACTGCTCATCAGGTCCAACACGACGCCGCCAGCCGGCAACAGCTCCCGGTATAGCCCTGTCAGACCGGCGATGGCCCGGTCGTCGATGTGGTTGACCAGCCGGGCCTGCGCATAGAACCGGGTATCGGACTGGGTGTCCGCCTTGGCGAAGGCGCCGGGCGGCAGCTCGGGCAATGCGTCCACGGCTTAGGCCGGCTCGAAGTCGAAGCTGCCGTCCTTCGACTGCCAGGTCTGCACGGTCAGCACCTTCGCGCCGCCCTTGCTCTCGTGGGGTCCGTGTACCTGGCCGGCGGCGTGGGTCAGGAATGCGCCGGGGCCGTGCGACTGCCCGCCGTCGATCAGGTCGCCTTCTAGGACGTAGTGCATCTCCGACCCGGCTTGGTGCTTGTGCGCGGGGATCAGGCCGCCCGCAGGCAGGTGGACGATGGTGGTGACGACACCCAGCCCTTGATCCTCGTTGAGGATTTGGATGCGGAACTCGCCGGTCGCGCCGGGTATCTGGAACGGCGTTGCCTCGACCTTGTCCGCCATCAGCGTGATGCCATGCATGTCCATCGCGTGTTTCCTGTTGCTGCCCGGGGCCAACGCGGCGGGGCCTGCCGGGTTCGCCCTTTCGTGGCGGGGGCCTCCGCGGCTAGGATGGGGGCAAGACAGGAGGCGTCCCATGGCTGACATCAGCTCCACCCATCCCGAGACCCTGGCCCTGCACGCCGGCTGGCGGCAGGACCCCACCACGCACGCCGTCGCCGTGCCGATCTACCAGACCACCAGCTTCCAGTTCGAGAGCGCCGAGCACGCCTCCGACCTGTTCGCCTTGAAGCAGTTAGGCAACATCTATACCCGCATCATGAACCCGACCGCCGACGTGCTGGAGAAGCGCGTCGCGGCGCTGGAGGGCGGCGTGGCGGCGCTGGCGGTGGCGTCGGGGCAGGCGGCATCGGCGCTGGCGGTGCAGAACTTGGCGCGGGTCGGGGACAACATCGTCAGCAGCACCGACCTGTACGGCGGCACCTGGAACCTGTTCGCCAACACGTTCAGGGACCAGGGCATCGAGGTCCGCTTCGTCGATCCCACCGACCCCGAGGCATTCGCCCGCGCCACTGACGACCGCACCCGCGCCTACTACGCCGAGACCCTGCCCAACCCGAAGCTGCAGGTGTTCCCCATCGCCGAGGTCGCCGAGATCGGCCGCCGCTTCGGCATCCCGCTCATCATGGACAACACCGCCGCGCCGTTGCTGGTCCGGCCGTTCGACCATGGGGCGGCGGCGGTGGTGTACTCCGCCACCAAGTACCTGGGCGGGCATGGCACCAGCATCGCCGGGCTGATCGTGGACGGCGGCAACTTCGACTGGGCCGCCCACCCGGAGCGGCAGCCGGCGCTGCACCAGCCTGATCCGAGCTACCATGGCGCGATCTGGGTGGAGGCGGTGAAGCCGCTCGGCCCCATCGCCTATGTTCTGAAGGCCCGCGTCACCCTGCTGCGCGACCTCGGCCCGGCGATCAGCCCGTTCAACGCCTTCCTGGTGCTGCAAGGCATCGAGACCGTGGCGCTGCGGATGGAGCGGCATTGCAGCAACGCCCAGGCCGTCGTCGATTTCCTGGCAACCCGGCCGGAGATTGCGCGCGTGATCCATCCGTCCAAGCTGACCGGGGAGGCCGCCGCCCGCACGGCCAAGTACATGCGCCGCGGCCTGGGCGGGCTGGTGGGGCTGGAGCTGGCGGGCGGGGCCGATGCGGGGCGGGCGTTCATCGACCGGCTGGGAATGGTGCTGCACGTCGCCAACATCGGCGATGCACGGACGCTGGCGATCCACCCGGCCAGCACGACGCACTCGCAGCTTGAGGCGGAGGAGCAGATGGCCGCCGGGGTCAGCCCAGGCTACGTGCGGCTGTCGATCGGGATCGAGCATATCGACGACATCTTGGCCGATCTGGGCCAGGCGCTGGACGCGGTGACGGTGCGGGCGGCGGCGTGATCCGCCTTGCCGGGTTAGGGGCGGGGCGCTAGGTTCAGGGGGCGCGGGCGTAGCATAGTGGTAATGCGGTAGCCTTCCAAGCTACTGATGAGGGTTCGATTCCCTCCGCCCGCTCCAGGCTGTTCGCGTTGGGACGCCGCTTCCAGCGCTACTCGCGTTGTTGGGTGGGTGACCATCCCCGTGCAGCACCGCTTCGACCATACAACAGTGCCGCTTTCCAGATACAAGGAAGCTGTGAGGATCGGACTTGGCCGAAGGGCAAGCTGAACTTGCCCCCGATACGGAGAAGGTTGGCCCTTGCCGCTTCCCTCACCTTGGCCCTTTCCCGGAGGGAGAGGGAATAGGCAGTCATGGTCCTGATGCCTTGCGATCACCTTGCCATTTTCGATGCGCTTGACACCCCTGCCCCTCCCGCCTGATCGTATGCATGCAAACGATCAGGAAGCCCCGCCGTGGCCAGCTACCTGCGCCCGACTACCCTGCCCGATGCCCTAGCCGCTCTGCGCTGTCAGCCGCGCACCTTGCTGGCCGGCGGCACCGACCACTTTCCGGCCCGCGCCACCTGGGAATCTGACGAGGACATCCTCGACCTCTCCGCCATCACCGGCCTGTGCGGCACCGGGGGCCTGCGCGGCATCAGGCGCACTGGCGGTGTCTGGCGCATCCCCGCCCTGACCACCTGGACCGACCTGATCGAAGCCGACCTGCCCCCCTTGTTCGACGGCCTGCGCGCGGCGGCCCGGCAGATCGGCGGCTGCCAAATCCAGAACGCCGGCACGCTCGTCGGCAACGTCTGCACCGCCAGCCCGGCGGCGGACGGCATCCGCCCTGCTGGCGCTCGACGCCGCCGTGGTGCTCGACAGCGACGGTGGCTCCCGCACGCTGCCGCTGGCCGACTTCGTGCTCGGCCCCCGCCAGACGGCCCGGCGCGCGGACGAGCTGGTAACGGCGCTGCTGGTGCCGGACCGGCCAGCAGGGTCGGTGTTCCTCAAATTGGGGGCACGGCGCTACCTGGTCATCTCGATCACCATGGTCGCCGTCACGCTGCAACAGGACGGGCCGGGCCGGGTCGGACACGCCCGGGTGGCGGTCGGCTCGTGCGGCCCCAAGGCGGTCCGGCTGCCGGCGTTGGAGACCGCCTTGCTCGGCGCCGTGCCGCATCCGGGTCTGGTGCAGCCGGAGCACCTGGCCCCCCTGTCCCCGATCGGCGACGTGCGTGCAACCGCGGGCTACCGCACCGACGCCACGCTGGAACTGCTGCGCCGCGCCTTGGACGGCTTTGCCGCACGGAGCGCCGCCGCATGAGGTCGCCCGCCGAACCCGTCGCCTTCACCCTGAACGGCCGAGCGGTCGAGGTCCGCGTGCCCCCCTCCCGGCGCCTGTCCGACGTGCTGCGGGACGACCTGGGCCTGACCGGCACCAAGGTCGGCTGCAACGCCGGGGATTGCGGCGCCTGCACCGTGCTGCTGGACGGCCGCCAGGCGTGCGCCTGCCTGGTTCCCGTAGGCCGCCTCGCCGGCGCCAGCATCACGACGGTGGAGGGCCTGGCCCGCGGCGGCGCGGAAAACCCGGCCCGCGTTGGCCTGGATGCCCTGCAACGCGCCTTCCTGCGCCACGGCGCCGCGCAGTGCGGCATCTGCACCCCGGGCATGCTGATGGCCGCGACCGACCTGCTGGCCCGCAACGCCACACCAACCGAGGCGCAGGTGCAGGACGCCCTGGGCGGCGTGCTGTGCCGCTGCACCGGCTACCGCAAGATCATCGAGGCCGTGCTGGACGTGGGCAGCAACGCCTCCCTTCCAGCGCCCGAGGCCGGCACCGCCGTCGGCGCCAGGTTGCCCAAGGTGGACGGCGCCGCCAAGCTCGACGGCAGCGAACGCTTCGGCGCCGACGCCCTGCCGGACGAGGCCTGGCTGACCCTGCGCGTGGTCCGCAGCCCGCACCCGCACGCCCGGTTCACCCTTGGCGACTTCGGTCCCATCCTGGCCGCGCACCCCGGCCTGGTCCGAGTGCTGACCGCCGCCGACATCCCCGGCCGCAACCTGTATGGCATCTACCCTACCGGCAAGGACCAGCCTGTGCTGGCAGACGGCCTGGCCCGGCACCGCGGCGACCCCGTCTGCGCCCTAGTCGGCGACGCGGAAACCGTGGCCGCCCTGCGGGACGACGCGCTGCCGATCACCTGGGAGGTCCTGCCGCCGGTCACCTTCGACACTGCCGCCACCGCGCCCGACCTGCACGCCCACGCGCCAGGCAACGTGCTATGCCGCGGCCGCGTGGTGCGCGGCGACCTGGAAGCCGGGCTGCACGCCGCCGCCCACGCGGCCATTACGACGGAAACCGCCTTCGTCGAGCATGCCTACATCGAGCCCGAGGCCGGCTACGCCCGCCGCGTCGGCGACCGGATCGAGGTCGTGGCCTGCACCCAGACCCCCTACATGGACCGCGACGAGCTGGCGCTGATCCTCGGTCTCCACCAGGATCAGGTGCGCGTAGTCCCCACCGCGGTAGGCGGCGGCTTCGGCGGCAAGCTGGACCTGTCCGTGCAGCCGCTGGCCTGCGTCGCCGCCTGGCTGCTGCACCGCCCGGTCCGCCTAGTGTACACCCGCCCCGAGAGCATGGCCGCCACCACCAAGCGCCACCCCGCCCGCATCCAGGCCGAGGCCGCCGCCGATCCGCTGGGCCGCCTGACCGCGCTGCGCTTCCACGGCGACTTCAACACCGGCGCGTATGCAAGCTGGGGCCCCACCGTCGCCAACCGCGTGCCGGTCCACGCCAGCGGCCCCTACTGCGTGCCCGCCGTCCACGCGACCACCACGGCGCTGCACACCAACGATCCGCCCGCCGGAGCCTTCCGCGGCTTCGGCGTGCCGCAGGCCAGCCTGGCGACCGAGGCGCTGATGGACATGCTGGCCGTCCAGCTCGGCCTAGACGCGCTGGAGTTCCGCCACCGCAACGCCCTACGCCCCGGCGACGCCACCGCCACCGGCCAGGTCATGGGCGCCGGCGCCGCGCTGGCCGCCTGCCTGGACGCGCTGCGCCCGCGCTGGGCGAGGCTGCGGGCCGACGCGGCTGCGTTCCGGCATCCGGTGCTGCGCCGGGGCGTCGGGGTAGCCTGCATGTGGTACGGCATCGGCAACACCAGCATGTCCAACCCGTCGCGCATGGTCCTGGGCATCGACCCCTCCGGCCGGGCGGTTCTGCTGTCGGGCGCGGTCGATATCGGCCAGGGGTCCAACACGGTCATGGTGCAGATCGCCGCCGACGCGCTGGGCATCCCGGCGGCGGCGGTGGGCCTGGTGTCCGGCGACACCGACCGCACCCGGGACGCCGGCAAGACCAGCGCCTCCCGCCAGACATTCGTAAGCGGCAACGCGGTGCGCTTGGCGGGCGAGGCGTTGCGGGCCGACATTCTGCGCCGGGCCAACGCCGGGGACGCGGCGCACATCACCCTAGGCGATGGCATGGTCCGGGTGCGGCACGACGGCACTACCAGCACCCTGGACCTCGCGGGCCTGCCCGTCGACGCGGACGGCTTCGTGCTGCGCGGCGAGGGCACCTACGACCCGCCGACCACCGTGCTGGACGCGGACGGTCAGGGTATCCCCTACGCCAGCTACGCCTTCGCCGCGCAGCTTGCCGAGGTCGAGGTCGATACCCGGCTCGGCACCGTCCGCGTGCTGCGGATCGTCGCCGCGCATGACGTGGGGCGAGCCGTGAACCCGCAGCAGGTCGAGGGCCAGATCCATGGCGGCATCGCCCAGGGCCTCGGCCTGGCGCTGATGGAGGAGTACGTGCCCGGCCGTACCGAGAACCTGCACGACTACCTGATCCCCACCATCGGCGACGTGCCGCCCATCGAAACTTACCTGATCGAGGACCCCGACCCGCTCGGCCCCTACGGCGCAAAGGGCGTGGGCGAGCCTGCCCTGGTCGCCACCGCCCCGGCGATCCTAAACGCCATCGCCGACGCCACCGGCGCCCGCCTGCTGCGCGTGCCCGCCACCCCCGCCCGCGTGCTGGCGGCGCTCCAGGCGCTATGACCACCCACGCCGGCATGGACGCTCCGGACGGCGTCGCCCTAGCCGCCGCCTTGCCCACGACAGACATCATCACCTGCGACGCCTGCCCGGTGCTGTGCCGCATCCGCCCCGGCAAGACCGGCGCCTGCGACCGCTACGGCAACATGGACGGTCGCCTGACCCGGATGGACCCGCTCGTCGTCCTTTCGCACGACCCGGCCCGGGTGCCGCTCGGCGTGTGGGACGGCAACGCGGTGGCCGCGCAGGACGTGACCCTGACCGCCATCGGCGCCGGCACCACCTACCCCGACTACAAGCCCGCCCCCTTCATCGTCGGCAGCGTCATCGACGGCGTGGACATGGTGACGGTCGTGACCGAGGGCGTGTTCAGCTACTGCGGCCTGAAGGTCAAGATCGACACCGACCGCCACATCGGCCCCGAATGCGCCCCCGTCCGCGCCGGCGGCGAGCAGGTCGGCCACGTCACCACCGCCGAGTACGGCAGCCAGATGCTCAGCCTAGGCGGCGTCCGCCATCTAACGGGCGGCAGCAAGCGCGAAGGCGTGGCGACCTGCGCGGCGATGCTGACCCTCGCCAACCGCGGCGCCGTGGACCTGACGGTGGACGGCGGCGCGACCCTGCGCGTGCAGTCCGGCCAGTCCCCTGTGATCAACGGCGTGGAGGAGGCCAGGATGCGCGTCGGCTGCGGCAGCGCCACCATCGGCATCTTCGCCCCGCAATGGGCCGGCCACGCCGACGAGGTGATCGTGGTGGACGACCACATCACCGGCGTGCTGACCGAGCACCAGGCCGGCCGTTTCCTCGACCTGCGCCCGGCCGGCATCCGGGTGCGCGGGCGGCGCAGCACGCCGGGCCGCTACTTCCAGGTCGCCAACCCCGGCGCGGGCTGGGGCGGCACCGACGTGCAGGACCCGCTGGGCATCATCGAGCGCATCGACCCCAAGCTCGCCTGGCCCGGCCTGCGGCTGCTGATGGTGTCCACCACCGGGGAGCACGCCGGCTGGTACGTGCTGGACGACGCGCTGCGCCCGCAGCCCGCGCCGATGCCGCCTGCCATCGCCGCCGCGGTCGCGCGCATCGGGGAGAACTGCGAGCCGGCGCTGTGCTCGGTGCTGTTCATGGCCGGGGCGGGCGGCTCGCTGCGGGCCGGCGCAACGGACAATCCGGTGCTGCTGACCCGCAGCGTGCAGCGCCGGCTGACCCGCGTGACCGCCGGGGGGGCGCCGGTGTTCGTCTGGCCCGGCGGCGGCATCACCTACATGGTCGACGTCGCCACCCTGCCGGACAACGCCTTCGGCAGCGTGCCGACGCCGGCCCTGGTCGGCCCCATCGAGTTCACCCTGCCGTTGGCCGACTACGCCGCGCTGGGCGGCTACACGGACCGCGTGCGGCGGCTGGAGGACGTATTGCGGGAACAACGTCCAGTCGTAGCTGCTGCTCTCTCCGAGAGAGGGCCGGGGTGAGGAGTGCCGCACGCACCACCCCTGGCCCATGGCAGTCCTGCCCCAACAACGGACAGGCCGGCCCTCGCCGCTTCCCTCATCCGGAGGGAGAAGGAGAAGCAGGCGGCCGCTTGCACCTGCAACACGGCCCGATCGACCTGCACTGCCGCGCCTGGGGCGACCCGGCCGAGGTCCGCGCCGCCTACGCCCAGGTCGCCGCAGCCTTCCCCATGATCCTGCCCACGCTATGCACCGAACTGCTGGCCCTACGCGCCCCGCTGCCCAGCTTGCCGCCGCACGGCCCCGTCGCACGTGCGATGCATGCCGCCTGCATGCCCCATGCCGACCGTTTCATCACCCCCATGGCCGCAGTCGCCGGCGCCATGGCCGACTTCGTCCTGGCGGCGATGCTCGTAGGACGCCGGATCAGCCGCGCCTTCGTCAACAACGGCGGCGACATCGCCATCTACCTCGCGCCGGGCCAATCCCTACGCTGCGGCCTGGTAACGGACCTCGCAGCCCCGGCGCTGGACGGCCTGTTCACCCTGCACGCCGCCGCCACGTCCCGAGGCATCGCCACCTCCGGCCGCGCCTGCAAGGGCCGCGGCGGCCGCAGCTTCTCGTTCGGCATCGCGGACTCGGTGACAGTGCTGGCGCGCACCGCGGCACAGGCCGATGCGGCGGCGACGGTGCTGGGCAACGCCGTGGACCTGCCGGGCCACCCCGCCATCATGCGCCACCCGGCGGACGGCATCGACCCTGACAGCGACCTCGGCCCCAGGCTGGTGACATGGGACCTCGGCCCGCTCACCCCCGCGGAGATCAACGCAGCCCTGGACGCCGGACGCCGGACGGCCGATGCTCTGCGCGCCCGCGGCCTGATCGACGGCGCGGTGCTGACGCTGCGCGGCCGGGTGGCGGCGAGCCTGCCTGCAACGCTGGAGATCGCATGATCCGCAAGATCGTCACCATGGTCGAGGAAACCCACCGCGAGGGCGGCCAAGACATCCGCCCCGCCACTCGCAAAGCGGCCGCCATCGCCGTGGTGGACAACCCGTTCAGCGGCCGTCACGCCCCGGACTTGTCGGAGTTGATCGAACTCGGCGCGCTGCTGGGCGATCTGCTGGGCCGCCGCGCCGTCGCCGCGCTGGACATCTCCGGCACCGCCACGCACAGCTACGGCAAGGCCGCCATCGTCGGCGAGGACGGCGAGCTGGAGCACGCCGCCGCCATCCTGCACCCCAAGATGGGCGCCTCGCTGCGCAACACGGTGGAGCATGGCGCCGCCCTGGTGCCCAGCGCCAAGAAGCGCGGCGGCATGGGCGCGTCCATCGACGTGCCGCTCGGCCACAAGGACGCCGCCTATGTCCGCAGCCACTTCGACGCCATGGAGGTCCGCATCCCCGACGCGCCCCGGCGCGACGAGATCCTGGTTGCCGTGGTGGTGACCGACAGCGGGCGCCCCCTGCCCCGCGTCGGCGGGCTGACCGCGGACCAGGTCGTCGGGCAGGACGGACTGCGATAGGGGCACCACGCACATGACACCCACACGACGCGGCATCCTCCTGACCGGCGCCGCCACCCTGGCGATGCCCGCGATCCTGCGCGCGCAGTCCAGCACGCCCATCCGCATCGGCGAGATCAACAGCTACACCGGGCAGCCCGCCTTCACCCTGCCCTATCGCAACGGCTGGCAGCTTGCATTGGAGCAGGTGAACGCCGCCGGCGGCGTGCTGGGCCGCAAGCTGGAGATCATCAGCCGCGACGACGCCGGCCGCCCGCAGGACGCCGTCCGCGTGGCCGGGGAGCTGGTGTCGGACCAGAAGGTGGACCTGCTGGCCGGCACCTTCCTGTCCAATGTCGGCCTGGCGGTCAGCGACTTCGCCTTGCAGAACAAGCGGGTGTTCGTCGGCGGGGAGCCGTTGAGCGACGCGCTCGTGTGGGAGAAGGGCAACCGCTACACCTTCCGCCTGCGCCCCAGCACGTACATGCAGGCCGCCATGCTGGTGGAGGACGCCGCGAAGCTGCCCGCCAAGCGGTGGGTGACGGTGGCGCCCAACTATGAATACGGCCAGTCCGCGGTGCGGTGGTTCAAGCAGCTCCTGCAGGCCAAGCGCCCGGACGTGGAGTTCGTCGGCGAGCAGTGGCCGGCGCTGGGCCGCATCGACGCCGGGGCGACGGTGCAGGCGCTGGCGCAGCCGAAGCCCGATGCGGTGTTCAACGTGACCTTCGGCGCGGACCTGACCAACTTCGTCCGCCAGGGCAACACGCGCGGGCTGTTCGAGGGCCGCGGCGTGGCATCCATGCTGACCGGGGAGCCGGAGTACCTGGAGCCGCTCGGCGAGGAGACGCCGGAGGGCTGGATCGTCACCGGCTATCCCTGGAACAGCCTGGACACCCCGGCGCACAAGGCGTTCGCCGACGCCTACCGCGCCAAGTTCAACGAGGCGCCGAAGTGCGGGTCCGTCGTCGGCTATGCGCTGGTCAACGCCATCGTGGCCGGGCTGCTGCAGGCGGGCGGGACGGAGAGCGAGGCGCTGGCCGACGGGTTCCGCGGCGCAGCGTTCGACACCCCGTTCGGCCGCGCGAATTTCCGTGCGCTGGACCACCAAGCAACGCTGGGCGCCTTCGTGGGCCGGCTGGCGCAGAAGGACGGGCGCGGCGTGATGACCGACTGGCGCTACGTGGACGGTGCCGCGGCGCTGCCCAGCGACGCCGAGGTGCGGACCCTACGCCCGGCCGCCGGCTGATGCCTTCCCTTCTGCTCCCTCTCCCTCCAGGAGAGGGTCGGGGTGAAGGAGCGGGCAAGCACCGTCCCCTGCCATGGCAGACCCTCAACGGCCAGGGTTGGCGCCCGCGGCAAAGCTCCCTCACCCCAACCCTCTCCCGGAGGAAGAGGCAGCAGCAGGCAACCGCCTGATTGGACGTGCTGCCCACCCTGCTCACCGGGCTGTCCGGCGCGTCGTCGCTGTTCCTCGTCGCGGCCGGGCTGACGGTGGTGTTCGGCGTCACCCGCGTCGTCAATTTCAGCCATGGCAGCCTGTGCATGCTGGGCGCCTACATCGGCTGGAGTATCCTGACCCGGCTGCCGCGCGACCCCCTGTCCTTCACCGCCGGCATCCTCGCCACCGCGCTGGCCGTCGGCGCCATCGGCGTAGTGATCGAGATCGTGCTGCTGCGCCGCATCTACCGTGCGCCGGAGCTGTTCCAGTTGCTCGCCACTTTCGGTGTCGTCCTGATGGTGCAGGATATCGTGCTGCGTGCCTGGGGGCCGAACGACCTGAGCCTGCCCCGTGCACCGTGGCTGCGCAGCGCCGTCGCGGTCGGCGACACCCGGTTCCCGCTCTATGACCTGGTGCTGATCGGCATCGGCCCGCTCGTATTGGGCCTGCTATGGCTGCTGTTCAACCGCACGCGCTGGGGCACGCTGGTGCGCGCGGCGACGCTGGACCGCGAGATGGTGGCGGCGCTCGGCGTCGATCAGCGCTGGCTGTTCACCGGGGTCTTCGCGCTCGGGGCGGCGCTGGCCGGGCTGGGCGGGGCGCTGGCGCTGCCCTCGGCGTCGGCCAACCCCGGCATCGACCTGGCCGTCATCACCGACGCCTTCGTGGTCGTGGTGGTGGGTGGCCTGGGCAGCCTGCCCGGCGCCTACCTGGCGGCGCTGCTGATCGTCGAGCTGCAGGCGTTCGGCGTCGCGGTGCTGCCACAGGCGACGCTGGTGCTGGTGTTCCTGGTCATGGCCGTCGTCTTGGTGGTGCGCCCAAACGGGCTGCTAGGCCGCCCGGCGACGGAAACCCGTGCGGCTCCGGATTTGGTTGCGGTCATCCGCCCTGCCCCACCCGCGTTGCGTGCCCTGGGCCTGGCATCCCTGGTGGCTGCCCTGGCCGCGCCGCTGCTGGCCGGCCCCTACGTCCTATCAGTGCTGACCGAGGCGCTGGTCGCCATCCTGTTCGCCGCCAGCCTGCACTTCATGATGGGGCCGGGCGGAATGCCCAGCTTCGGCCATGCTGCCTGGTTCGGCATCGGCGCCTACGCGGCGGCGCTGCTGGCGCGGAACCTGCACGCGCCGATGAGCCTGGGACTGCTGGCCGCGCCGGTGCTGGCGGGGGTGGCTGCAGCGGCGTTCGGAGGGTTCGTCGTCCGGCTGTCCGGGGTGTACCTGGCGATGCTGACCCTGGCCTTCGCGCAGATCGTATGGGCGGTGGCGTTCCAGTCGGTCGATTGGACCGGCGGCGACAACGGCATCCTGGGCGTCTGGCCGGCGCTGGGACCGGCAGGGTTCTACTGGCTGGCGCTGGCGCTGTGCCTGGGCGGGACGCTGCTGCTGCGCCGGGTGATCTACGCCCCGCTGGGCTACGCCGTGCGCGCCACGCGGGACAGCGCGTTGCGGGCCGAGGCCATCG
>JAABUQ010003459.1_pt1 | contig 28902 bp, 16 predicted proteins | sample 5560001 | NCBI WGS metagenome assembly JAABUQ01 (sample SAMN10711888, study PRJNA513371) | rock metagenome | isolation source: Antarctica rocks | place: Antarctica: Victoria Land, Finger Mt nord | collected 2015-12-18 | reverse complement strand
TCGTATCGCCGTTCCATGCTCTCCCCCGTTCCAAGCCGCCTCCCTGAGGAAATCCATTGGTGCAAAAGGAATTATACCAAGCGAAGCCCGGGATACAGTAGAAGTACGGGAAGGGCTATTATCGCGACAAGCTCGGCGTCAACGTGTCCACCGCCTGGCTCGTTGATACGTTCGGGCACCACCCCCAGATGCCGCAGCTCCTCAAGAAGGCGGGGTACACGTCGTTCTGGTTCTCTCGGGGCGTGACGGGGGTCGACCACCCCTCGGAATTCCTCTGGGAGGGGATCGACGGCACCCAGATCCCCGCCTTCTGGCTGCCGCACAGCTACGGCATGATGTATGGCTCGCCCAAGGAACTCCCGGCGTTCCGCGACTTCGTGAAGGGGCGGTTCGCCATGCTGACGCCCAACTCCCGGGGTCCCGACCGGGTCGGCCCCGCCGGTGTGGACGTTTGCGAGCCGGAAGAACACCTCGTGGCCTTGATCGAGGCGTTCAACACGCAGCCCGACGCCCCCTTCGCGATGCGCCTGGCCGTGCCCACGGACTTCGAGGCCGTCGCGGCCCAACGTGCCGAGCGGCCCGTCTTCAAAGGGGAGCTGAACCCGATCTTCCAGGGAACTTACAGCAGCCGGATCGAGTTGAAGCAGCGGATGCGCGTGATGGAGCGCCTGCTTACCGCGGCCGAGAAGCTCGGCGTGCTGTCGGCCTGGCTCGGCACGCCGGCCGACGACCGCGACACCTGGCGCGCGTGGGAGCCGGTGCTCTTCAATGAGACGCACGACCTCTCCTCCGGGGTCATGACCGACCACGTCTATGAAGACACCGTCCGCGGCTACGATTATTCGCGCCGCCTCGCCGATGAGCTGATCGAAGCCCGGTGGGGGGCCCTCGCCGCCAAGATTGATACCCGGGGCGCCGGCGTCCCCGTCGTCGTCTTCAACACGCTCGGCTGGACGCGGTCGGACGTGGCCGAGACGGACCTTGCGTTCGTCGAGGGCGAGGCCGCGAAGGGTGTGGCCCTCGCCGATCCCGAAGGCCATGCGGTGCCGATCCAGATCCTGGAGGCCAGTCGGTACGCCGACGGGGGGCTCAGGACGGCGAAAGTCGCGTTCCTCGCCCGCGAGGTCCCGGCGTTGGGCTTCGGCACGTATCGGGCGACCCCGACACCGGACGCCGGCGCCGCCGAGTCGAAACCGACGGGCGGCAACACCCTGGAGAATGACACCTGCCGGCTAACCGTTGACCTCGCGACGGGGGCCATGACGGGCCTGACGGTCAAACAGAAGGATGGCGACTGGGAGGCGGTCGACGGGGTCGCCAACGTCGTCGCCCGCGCGACCGACCGCGGTGACCTGTGGGAACTCTACAAGGGGCTCGACGGCGGCAGCAAGGTCGCCATGACAACCAAGCAGGCGGTTCCCAAGCGTGGCGAGGCGAAGTTCAGCGACGAGTCGAAAGGCGAGCCCGGCGTGGTCCGTTCCGGCCCGGTCTTCTCCGAGTTCCGGGTATCGCATCCGTTCGAGAACGGCTCCTTCGCGACGACCGTCCGCGTGGTCGCGGGCCTGCGCCGGGTCGAGTTCCTCACGGCGCTAGTCAACAACGAGAAGTTCGTCCGCTACCAGGCGCTCTTCCCGACCACGATCCAGGGCGGCAAGACCGTCCACGAGATCCCCTTCGGTGCCGTCGAACGGCCCGGGGGCGTTGAGTTCCCCGCGCAGACGTGGGCGGATTACGGAGACGGCAAGCGGGGGGTGGCGCTGCTCAACGTCGGCCTGCCGGGGAACCTCGCGACGGACGGGACCCTGATGGTCTCGCTCCTCCGCGCCCACACGCTGGGCGCCTACGGGTTCGGCGGCGGGTATGAGCCGGGCATGTCGTCCGAGTCGGGGATGCAACTGGGTAAGGAGCGGACGATGCGCTACGCCGTCGTGCCCCACGCGGGCGACTGGCGCGAGGCGGGCATCACCAGGGAGGGCGCGGAGTTCAACAACCCGCTGATCTGTCGCAAGGTCGCCTCCCACCCGGGCATCCTGCCCTCGCGCTGGGGCTTCCTGGAAGTGTCGGCACCGAACGTCGCGGTCTCCGCAATGAAGCCGGGACCCGGCGAGACCGTGGTCGTCCGCGTCTACGAGACGACGGGCAAGCCGGCGAAGGCTGTGACCCTCGCGACGCGGGCCCGGACCGTCTCGGCGCACGAGGTCGACCTGATGGAAAGCGAGGTTCGCGAGGTCGACGCCAAGGAGGGCCGTTTGCGATTCGACCTGAGCCCGTTTGAGATCAAGACCTTCCGGCTCAAGCTCGACGCCGCCCGGGCGGCCCCGTGAGCGATTACGCGAGGATCTTGCGGAGGACGCGCCCCGCCACGTCGGTCAGGCGGAAGCGGCGGCCGTTGTACGTGTAGGTCAGCTCCTCATGGTCGAGGCCGAGCAGGTGCAGGATGGTCGCGTGCAGGTCGTTGATGTGGACCTTGTCCACGGCCGCGGCGTAGCCGACCTCGTCCGACTCACCGTAGCTCACCCCCCCCTTCACGCCGCCGCCGGCCATCCAGAAAGTGAAGGCATGGGGGTTATGGTCGCGGCCGGGACGCTGGCCGGTCTGGGCGATGGGCAGCCGGCCGAACTCGCCACCCCAGATCACCAAGGTGTCGTCGAGCAACCCGCGCTGGGCGAGGTCGGCCAGGAGCCCGGCGACGGGCTTGTCGGTCTCGCCAGCGAATTGCTCGTGGTTCCCCTTGATGTCGACATGCCCATCCCAGGAGAGTTGATTCTCCATGCCGCCCGAGTAGATCTGCACGAAACGCACGCCCCGCTCGACCAGGCGGCGGGCGGTGAGGCACTGCCGCGCAACGTGCTCGCACCTGGGATCATCGAGGCCGTAGAGCGTCTTGATAGGGCCTGGCTCGGAGTCGAGGTCGATGGCCTCGGGGGCGGACGATTGCATCCGGTAGGCCAGCTCGAAGCTCTCGATCCGCGCGGCCAGCTCCGCCTCGGCTTTGAAGCGGTCGTGATGGAGCGTGTTGAGCCGCTTCACCAGGTCGAGTTGCGAGCGCTGCTGCTCGTCGGTCATCGCGGCGGGGCGTTCCAGGTTGTCGATCGGCGGGCCTTTGGGGCGGAGGTGCGTCCCCTGGAAGACCCCCGGCAAGTACGCGGCGCCCCAGTTGGCCGCCTGCCCCTTGGGCAGCCCGCGCCCCCTCGGGTCGCTCATCACGACAAAGCCGGGCAGGCTCTGATTCTCGCTGCCGAGGCCGTAGGTCACCCATGAGCCAACGCACGGGAACCCCATGCGGGGTAGGCCCGTGTTCATCATGAACAGCGCGGGGGAGTGATTGTTCGACTCCGTGAAGGCCGAGTGGACGAATGCCATCTTGTCGACATGACGGCCGAGGTGGGGAAATAGCTCCGAGACCATCTTGCCGCACTGCCCCCGCGGGGCGAACTGGAACGGCGACTTCATCAGGCCGCCGACCTGCTCCTTGAAGAAGCCGGTCGTGTCCTTGAACGTGGGGTCGAACTCGCGGATCGACTTGCCGTCCCACGTTTTGAGGGCGGGCTTGTAGTCCCAGGTGTCGACCTGGCTCGGGCCGCCGTTGATGAAGATCCAGATGACCCGCTTCGCCTTCGCCGCGAAGTGCGTGGGCCGCGGGGCCATCGGGCTGAGCGCTAGGTTCGCCGCGGGATCGGCCGCGAGGGCCGGGCCTCCCAGGAGGCCGTCTTGCTTGAGCAGGGCGGCGAGCCCGATCAGCCCGAATCCGCCGCCCGCGCGTTGCAGGAGCCCGCGCCGGGTGAAGGCCGAGGCGGAAAGGGTCGGAGGGCCTTCGGGGGAGGCATGGCGTGCCATCGTTCGCCCACGATTGGTCAGGGAATGTAGATAAAGTCACTAGCGCCCAACAGGGCCTGGCAGAGGTCGACCATCGCCAGGGAACGGGGGTCCGGCCGCCCGGCCTTGGCGTAGGCCGCGCCTTGGCTTTCGAGGAATTCGGCGGCAAGCTGCGACTCGGCCTCGGTCGGCTCGCGGCCGTAGGCCAGCCGATAGCCCTTGCGGACGGCATCGGCGTCCGACGCCCCCGCGAGCCTGGCGGCGAAGCCCTCAGCGCACTGGCGGCCCTGTGGGCTGTTCAGGAACAGGAGGGCCTGCGACGCGGTGGTCGTCGTGCCGCGTTGGCCGATGCTGACGAGGTGCTCCGGCCAGTCGAACAGCATCATCGAGGGGATAAGCTGACTCCGCTTGATGAAGAAGTAAACGCTCCGCCGCCGCATGGACGGGTCAAGCGAGCCCGGCCCGAACGGTTGCTCGTCGAGCAGGCCGGCGACCTTCAGCATGGCATCGCGGATCGGCTCGGCCTCCAGCCGCCTCGGGGTTTGCCGCCAGAGGAGCACGTTTTCCCGGTCGAGCGCCGCGCGGTTCTCGTCGTACCGGCCGTCCTGCATGTAGGCGGCGCTCGCCAGGATCTGCCGGTGCAGGTGCTTGAGCCGCCAGCCGTGGGCGATCAGGTCGGCGGCGAGCCAGTCGAGTAGCTCGGGATGGGAAGGGCGCTCGCCCTGGGCGCCGAAGTCGTTGGGCGTGGCGACCAGGCCGCGGCCGAAGTGATGCTGCCACACGCGATTGACCATGACGCGGGCGGCGAGGTGGCCCGCCCCGTGTTCGGGGTCGGTCATCCAGCGCGCCAGCGCCGCGCGGCGGAACGACGAGCGCGTCCAACCCTCGGGCGGCTCGACCCGCCAGTGCGCAAGCTCCTTGCCGTCGCGCATCAGGACGCGGAGGAAGCCGGGTTCGGCCTCCCCCTTCTTCTGATGGACGTCGCCGCGGTTCAGAAGGAAGGTTTTCGGGTAGAAGTGCGGGAAGCCGCGGTCGTCGGCGTGGTGCTTGGTGTGCGGAAACCCCTCGGCGGTCACCTGCATTTTGGTCAATTTCGGCTGGGGCGCCTGCGCCCGATGTTCCCGGATTGCCCGGTCCAGGGCCTGCCATTCGGGGTCGATCGTGCGATACCAGGTCCGTAGCGTCGCGACCTGGGCGGGGGTCCGCCGCTCCTCGGGAGTGCGCAGGATCTCTTCGACGACCACCAGGCTGTGCGAGCCCAGGTCCCCATCAAGCCCGAGGGGTTGCGGGGCCGTCGTGATCGCCAGCCTCGGCCGCCCGAGGCTGTGGTTGACATTGTTCTCGAATTTGAGCGTGAAGGTCAGCGCCGCCCCCCCTTCCAGGGTCAGAGGCGCCTCGAATTCGAAGACCGCGGAGTGATCCTTCCCGAACCGCGGGTCCACGGCCCAGCCGGAATGCGCGTCGTCATCAAGGGCCGCGGCGACCGGGAATCCCTCCTGCTGGAACGTTGCCCGGGGATTGACGAGCTTGACGGGGACCGGCGTACCCTTGCCGTCCCTGGTTGCGGCGGTGACGCGGAAGTCGGTGAGGGCGAAGTTGCCGTTGCTCGCCCTCCCGGGCCCCCTTTTGACGAGGGAAGCGTGCGCCAACGCATCTAGCCGCACCGCCGTGATCCCGCGCAGGGGAGTCTCGGCGGTGAAGGTGAAGGTCTCGGTGGGCGGATTCGTCCCGCCGGCCAGGAATGAGCCGTCGTCCTGCTTTGTGAGCGTCGCGCCCCCTGCCGAAGTAACGCGGGCCTGATCGAGGACGAGCCATTTCGGCAGGGTGGGCTTCGCGCCGGACTTGATCCATCGCTCCAGCCGACCGGGCAGTTCCCGCTCCTCGAACCGGGCGAGGGACTGGGTCAGTTGGGCATGCTCGCGGTCGAAGTGGGCCTGAGCCCCGCGGTACTCTTCGGGCTGGAGGTTGACATCGATCTCGCTGCGAATGGCCGTGGTGAACGACGCGGCCATCCGATAGTAATCCGAGGCGGGGATGGGGTCGTACTTGTGGTCGTGGCAGCGGGCGCAGCCGACCGACAGGCCGAGGAAGGCGGAGCCGGTGGTCGAGGTCATGTCGCTGAGTTCTTCGTAGCGGGCGGACTCGAATTCCGCTTCCGTGAGCTGGGTTGGGAAGGCCCCCGCGCCGAGGAATCCGGTCGCGGCCAGCGCCTGGGGGTCGTCCGGGGCGAGCTCGTCGCCGGCCACCTGCCAGCGGGCGAACTGATCGTAGGGCATGTCCGCGTTCAGGGCCTTGATGAGGAAGTCGCGGTAGTGGTAGGCGTAGGGGCGGTCGTAATCCTGCTCGTACCCGTGCGATTCCGCGAACCGCGCCACGTCCATCCAGTGTCGGGCCCAGCGCTCGCCGTAGTGCGGCGAGTCGAGCAGGCGATCGACCCGCCTGGCATACGCCTCGGGCGCGGGGTCGGCGAGGAACTCGTCAACCTCCTCGGGCGCGGGCGGCAGGCCGATCAGGTCGAAGCTCAGGCGGCGGATCAGGACGCGACGGTCGGCCGCCGGGTTCGGGGTCAGGCCCTTCGCTTCCAGCTTCGCGAGGACGAAACGATCGATCGGGGTACGGCACCAGGCACCGTCTCGCACCGGGGGCGGCACGGCATGCCCCAGCGGGAGAAATGCCCAGAAGTTGCGCTGCGCGTCGGTAAGCGCGAGCGCCCCGGTCGGCGGGTCGGGCCGACGCTCGTGGAGCGGGCGGTCATAGGGGGCACCCAGGTCGATCCAGCGCGCGATCTGCTCGATGGCCTTGTCGGGGAGCTTGGCCGCCTTGTGCGGCATGTGCGGTTCTTCCTCGTGGGCGATCAGCGCGTACAGGCGGCTCTCCTTCCCGCCGCCGTCGACGGCCCCGCTTTCCAGGAGCGTCTTCCGGTCGGAGAGGTCGAATTCCCCCTTCGTCGCCTTGCCACCGTGGCAATCGAGGCAATGCTTGACCAGCACCGGCCGGACGCTCTCCTGGAAGAGCGCCAACCCCTGCTTCCTCTGCTGGACGTGATCGGCGGAGGCGGCGGCCTTGTCCTCGGCGCCGGCCAGCCCCGCCGGCGCGAGGAGGATCGCCATCGCGGCCCAGGTCCAGGCCCGACCCCACCGCGACGGAGACGCTTGGGTGGTCATGCGAGTTCGCTCTCCGCGAGTGGCAAGCCGGCCCGGCCGCTCTCGTCCCGGGAGTTCGCGCCCGAAGCGAGCGACCAAGGCCGGAGAAGGAATGAGCATCGCAACGCGACGGGCCAGCCGTCATCACCCTGGCTCCATGATAGCCGAGCCCCGTCCAACGCCAAAGGGGGAGGCCACCACGACGGACCCGAGGATGACGCTCAAAGGCGGATCCTCGACTCCTCGTCGAGACTCCGCGTGCAGTCGACCAGTAGCCAGCAGACCCCGCTCGCCAGGTACATGCACGCCAGCAGGGAGAAGAGGGGGCTCCAGTTCGTGGTCGCGACGATTCGGCCGGCGATGTCAATCTTGGTTGTGAATCGGTCGAGGAGGACGCCGAAGACAATCGGCATGACGACGCCGCCCAGCGTGCCCGCGGTGTTGATGATGCCGAAGACCGTGGCGCTGAAGCGTCCCCCGAGGTCGGTGCAGGCGCCCCAGGTCGTTGGCTGGCTCCAGTCGCCGAAGAACTTGGCGGCCATCAGGAAGAGGGCCGCGTTCCTCCCCTCCTCTTGCCGGACCACGAAGAGGAGCAGGAGGCAGCCGAAGACCTTGCCGAGGAATCCGACCCCGCTCCGGGACCAGCGGCGGCGGCCCGTCCGGGCGATGAAGTGGTCGTTGAGCCACCCTCCGGCGATGCCGCCGAGCGCGCCTCCCCAGAGCGGCAGGCTCGTGAGCCATCCTGCCTTGGCAATGTCGAAGCCCCTCGCTTTCAGGAAGAACGTGCCGATCAAGCCCACGAAAGCGACGTCGGAGCCGGCGTCCAGAAACTGCTGGGCCGCGAAGAACCGGAGGTCTCGACTGCCCAGGGCACGTCGCGCCGACAACCCGGCGGCTGCCGGAACGGCCGGGGGCTCCACCCCGCCCTCGATCAGCGTTCGTTCCGCGAGGTTGACCCGAGGATGCTCCGCCGGGGTGTTGCGGAAGGACCGCCAGAAGACCAGCGCGAAGGCGACCCCGACCGCGCTCAGGAGGGCCAGGGCCGACCGCCAGGACAGGCCGCACCAGCCCATCAGGACCGTTCCCAGGAGGATCGGCGACATCGCCCCGCCGGCTCGGCCGAACGTCGTGGCGACCCAGCCCTGGATCACCGTGCGGCGGGAGGCCGGGGACCAGCTCCGCGTGACCTTCGTGAGCGCGGGATAGCAACCCGCCTGGGCGGCCCCGAAGAGCAGGCGAGACAGGCCGAGCACCACCAAGTTTCTCGTCTGGCCGATCACCGCCAACGCCGCCGACCACGCCACCATCGCGACGCTCAGGAACTTGTGGGGACCGGAGCGGTCGATGACGACCCCGCTGGGGATCTGGCCCGTCGCGTAGGTGTAATAGAAGAGCGAGAACAGGAAAGTCACCTGCGCGTTGTTGAGGTGGTAATCGTCCCCGAGCTTCGGGCCGACGAAGTTCCAGGTGTAGCGGTGCAGGTACAGCAGGAACGACGCGCCGCAGGCCAGCGCGTAAACCTGGCGGCGGACGGCCGTCGGTCGGTTGGGCTCGGATTCCTCGGGCATCGCGATCGGAGCCTCACCAGGGTCGTTCACTCCCGACGCACAGGATAAATTGCCCCTGGCGGACCCGCGACCCCCAGGCCTGCCCGACCACGATCCCGTCGCCGGGCGCCCGCACCGGCCAGGCGGGCTCGTCGATCCTCTGGAAGTCGTGCAGCCGACCCACCAGGTCGCCGCGTCGGACGCGCGTGCCGCAGGCGACGACCTCCTCGTAATGCCCGTCAAACAGCGCGGGGACGTAGCAGTCGAAATCGACGATGGCGGCGCACTTCTGCGTCCCGGCGGCGTGGTGGCCGATCGGCGCGATCTCCCCCCGAAGCTGACCGTGCCGGATCGCCGCCGCGAGCACGCCCTGGCGACCGAAGCGCACCCCGTCGGCGAGGACCGCCTCTCCCCAGCCCAGCTCGGTGCCCACGGTGATCTTGCCCAGCCGTTCCGCCTCGCTGGTGAGCAGGCCCGGCGTGCGATTCTGGTAGATCATGATGAGCGGCGTGCCGAACCAGCGGGCCGTTTCGGCGACCTCCGCCGCCTGGCCCGCGTCGTCGATCGGGTGGAAACTCGCGCACAGGTCGAAGCGGATCTGCTGACCCCCCGAGTGCAGGTCGATCACCACGTGCACCCGCGGCCAGATCCAACGGCGCACGAAGTCCGCCAGCCGGTGCGTGATTCCCGACAACGCCGGCGCCCGGCCCGCCCCCTCGACAAACGCGCGGTTCAGGTTAACGCCGTCTGCCCCCACGCTGTCGCGCGTGCCGGTGCGGAAGGCCTCCGGGTTCAACACGGGGATGAGGACGAGCCGACCGAGGACGTCCTCGACGCGGATCTCGTGCAACAGCCCCTTGATCGCCGCGGGGCCCTCATACTCGTTGCCGTGGGTCGAGCCGAAGGCGACCAGGCCCCGGCCGACTTCCGCCCGCGGGCCGACGAGGACGGTCAGAGGGACGAACTGGGCGCCCCACATCGTGTCGTGCTCGAGCGCCACCCAGTAGTCGCGGCGGCCGGGCGTGTCGAAGTCGAGGCCCTCGGGGCGGGCGACCACGCGAGTCATGAGGGTCTCCCCCGGCGGTTCAACGGAACACGATCGGTGATGGACAGAATCGCGCGAGCTTCCCGGCATCGAGCTCGACGCCCAGGCCAGGACCCGCCGGGATCGCCAGCATCCCTTCGCCGTCCAGCGCGAAGGGCTCGGTCGTGATCTCGTCGATGTAGGCGCACGGCGTCAGGTACTCGACGTAGCGGGCGACCGGCAGGGACGCCGAGAACTGGAGGTCGGCGGCCAGGCCGATGGCCGTGTTCCAGCCGTGCGGAACGACCTGAATATTGTGGTCGTGGGCCAGTTCCGCGATCCGGCGCGACTCGCTCAATCCGCCGTTCTTGGTGCAGTCCGGCTGGAGGATGTCGACGGCCCTCCGCTCAATCCAGGGCCGGAACGACTGCCGGCGGGTGAGGACTTCGCCCCCCGCGATCGGGACCGACGCGGATCGCGTCAGCTCGATATAGCCTTCCAGGTCGTCCGGCGGCAACGGCTCCTCGAACCAGACGACCCCGAAATCCGCGAGCATCGCCGCGGTGTTCCTGGCCCAGCTCGTCCCGTGTGGCCAGAACTGCTCGCTCCCGCCCGCGTCGACCATCAGCTCCACGTCGTCGCCGACGGCCCGACGCGCTGTCCGCACGAGCTGTTCGTCGAACTTCCGGTCGCGACGGCCGAACGGCCTCCAACCCATCTTGATCGCGCGGAAGCCCCGCTCGACGACGCTCAGGAGTTTCGCCCGCAACGCGTCGGGCTCGTCGAACAGGATGGAGCCGTAGGGCTTGATCGCCCGGCGATAGTCCCCCCCCAGCAGTCGCGAGACGGGTTGCGAGCACGCCTTGCCCATGAGGTCCCAGAGCGCGATGTCGATCCCGCTGATGGCGTGCTCGACCGCGCCGCCACGCCCTTGCCAGAAACTCGACTGGCGGAGCGTCTCGGAAACGCGCCCCGGCTCGACCGCGGATTCCCCCTTCAGGAGCGGCCACAGCAACTCGATCGCGCCCGCCACGAGCGTCCCCGACGTGAAGCAGCTCCCGTAGCCGACGAGCCCGCTTTCGGTCCGGAGGAAGAGGAGGGTGTGCAGGTTCTCCCGCGGTTCGTGCCCCCGAGGCCAGCCGCCGTCGACGGTGGCGCCGGTTAACGGGCAGACCTCGATGGCCGAGATGCGCACGGCAATTCCTTCGCGTGTTCGGGTCTTGTAGGGTGGGTCGAGTGCAACGAGGCCCACCGGGATTTACTGTCAGGAAGTGCTTCCCGGATCGCCTTTCACAGGAACGGGCAGCATCGGCGGGTTCGAGGGTCATGCCACCGGGAACGGATTCCGCTCCGCGAAGCCCTTCTGATGCCAGTACGGGTAAGCCCGGGTCGTGGCGCTGGCGGCGTCCAGCCTGGCGATCTGCTCGGCCGTCAGGTTCCACCCGACGGCGCCGAGGTTCTGGCGCAGTTGTTCCTCGTTGCGCGCGCCGATGACGACGGTCGCGACGCTCGGCCGCTGGAGCAGCCAGTTGAGGGCGATCTGCGCCACGGTCTTGCCGGTCTCGGCGGCGACCCCGTCCAGGGCGTCGACGACCCGGTAGACGTGTTCGTCGGGGACCGGCGGGCCGATATCGGTCACGGTCTTGTTTCGGAGCCGGCTGGTTTCGGGCAAGGGTTGGCCGCGGCGGATCTTGCCGGTGAGGCGTCCCCAGCCGAGCGGGCTCCAGACAACCGCGCCGACGCCCTGGTCAAGGGCCAGGGGCATCAACTCCCACTCATAATCGCGGCCGATCAGCGAGTAATACGCCTGGTGAGCGACGTAGCGCGCCAGTCCGTATTTGTCGGACACGGCCAGCGACTTCATCAGGTGCCAGCCCGAGAAGTTCGAGCACCCGATGTAGCGGATCTTGCCGGCACGCACCAGGTCGTCGAGGGTACTTAAAACCTCCTCGACCGGAGTCAAAGCGTCGAAGCCGTGCAGTTGGAAGAGGTCAAGGTAATCGGTCCGCAGCCTCCGAAGCCCGGCCTCGACCGCCCGGATCAGGTGGAACCGCGAGGAGCCGACATCGTTGGGCCCGGTGCCAGCGCGAAACGTGGCCTTGGTGGACAGGATGACCTGGTCGCGGCGGCCCTCGATGGCCTTGCCCAGGATCTCCTCGGCCATCCCTTGCGAGTAAACGTCGGCCGAGTCGAACATGGTGAGCCCGGCATCGAGGCCGATATTCACGAGGCGCGTCGCCTCCGCGACATCGCTCGCCCCCCACGCCTTGAAGAACTCGCTGCCGCCGCCGAAGGTGCCCGTGCCCAGGCTCAAGACGGGCACCTGGAAGCCCGAGCCGCCGAGTCGTCGGTATTCCATCACGCGGGTTGCTCCACAGGACAGGTCGTTCGGGGAGGAAAACCGCGCGGTCCCCGCCGCCCTGACCGAGAGGGCAAATCCGGCGCCGAATGCCCCTCGCTCCAGGCTGGGTGGCTTGGGGAGGATTCGCCTGGTCAGAGATTGGGAAGGCTGATAAGAAGGTCGCCCGGACCGGGTGCGCCGCGGTGATCCTCGCTCCACAACTGAGGAGAGACCGTCCCCACCTCCTCGGCGCCAGCCGCCCGGTCTGGGAGTTGGCGTCGATGGGCTCCGTATTCTCGCCAGCGATGGCACTCCTGGCCTTATCCCTCGTGTTTTCGACGGCCCTCTGCCGTCCGGTCGGGGCGGCCTCCGCCGAGGTGAAGGTTGACAAGGACTTCCTCGCGGCGGTCGTCGAGAAGTTGCCCCCGCGCCCCTTCCACAAGGACGGGCTTCATCGCGGGACGGTCCGCGACTTCCGCCTCGTCGCCATCGACGCGAAGACCCGGAGTTTCCTCCTGTCGTGCCGGGTCGACGGGGAGTATCGCCCCGTGCTGACCCGCCCGTTCACGGAGCGGACGGCCGCGGACGAGCGGACACCCGCCGGCTGGCGGAAGTTCCGCTTCGACATCAAGGCGACGGTTCACATCGAGGCCGGCAACGACGGCATTCCCCGCTTCCAGGTCCGGGTCGAGGAGGTCAAGCGCCGGGAACTCGAAGGGGTCGCCGGGACGCTGCTGCTGGCCCTGGGCGGGTTCTTCGACGAGATGGTCACGGGGATCGTCTCGGGCCGGGCCGCGCTGCTGAACGAGAAGCTCAACCAGGATGTGGTGAAGAAGGTGGAGGCGTTCCGGCAGTTCGGGGTCTTCAGCGGCATCGACTATGCCCCGGATCGGGTCGTCCTGCGGTTCGACGCGACCCGGCTCAAGTCGGAGGGCATCGCCGGCTACGTCTTCGAGGAGGCTCGGCCGGACACGATCCCCCTGCATCGCTGGTGCCACCGCAGGCTCGGGATTCATTTCTACGCCACCGACCCGGGCGCACCCGACCCCAAGGATTATCTCGCGGAGGGAGTGGCCTGCTACGTCCCCGCCCGCCCGCTGCCGGGGACGATCCCACTTTATCGCTGGCACCGGCCAAAGGATTTCCTCTACACCACGTCGCCGAGGGGGGAGGGGGCGTCCCGGCGGGGATATCGCCCGGAAGGGCTCGCCTGTTACGTCTTGGCGGAGCCTGGCCCCGGCACGGTCCCCCTGTACCGCTTCGTCGACCCTCGCAGCCAGCAGCACTTCTACACACGCCATCCCCACGCGGAGTTCGCGAAATAGCGCTGGGTGCCGGACCTGGCAACTTCCTGTCACCAGTGCATGACGTACCCGCCATCGACGTTGATGGTCTGGCCGGTGACGTTGCCGGCGCGGGGAGAGGCCAGGAAGAGGGCCATCGCGGCGATGTCCTCCGGCGTCTGCCAGCGGCCCAGGGGGACCAGGGTGCGGACTTTCTCACCGGCCCAGTCCTCGTAAGTGGGCCGTTCGCCTTCGGGCTGGCGGGCGGCCCAGGCGTCGTAGACCGAGCGGTTCAGGGCCGTTTGGACCATGCCGGGGCAGAGGGCGTTGACTCGCACGTGGAAGGGGGCCAGGTCCTTGGCGGCGCACTGGGCGAAGTTGATCAGCCCGGCCTTGGAGGCGCTGTAGGGCGGGTCGGTTTGTGAGCCGATTTGCCCGGCGACCGAGGCCAGGAACAGCAGCGTACCGGCCCTCGCCTCGGCCATGGCGGGGGCGAAGGCGTGGGCGACATTGGCCGCGCCGATGAGGTTGACGCGCAGCACGCGGTCCCAGTCGGCGGGGTCCAGTTTCCAGAAGGGGAATCCGAACTTCCCCGAGCCGATGGCCGCGGCGTAAACGACGTGGTCGCACCGGCCGAAGGTCGTGCCGACCGCCTGGGCCACGGCGCGGATGGCCGCATAATCGGTCACGTCGGCGACGAAGGCGACACATCGCGCCGCGCCGGAGCCCTCGAAGTGCCGCGCGACGACGGGGCTGTCGGAGTCCCGGTCGACGATCGCGACGTTGGCCCCTTCCGCCAGGAACGCGGCGGCGATGGCGTGGCCCAGGCCCCGGGCACCGCCGACGATAACGGCGACCTGGCCGGCAAGTTGCAGATCCATGTCGATCTCTCCGCGATCGAGGACGAGGACGAGGACGAGGCTCCGGTTTTGCCCCGCCCGCCGGGCGATCCGCTCAGCGCGTGTGCCCCACCAGCATCTCCCCAGGGGCGCGGCCGTTGGGCTTGGCCCCGCCGAGGAGGTCGGCGCCGAGGGCCGTCTCGCCGTGCTGGCTGAGGTCCAGGCCGGCCTCTTCCTCCTCCGGGGTGACACGCATTGAGATAATCAGGTCCGTCACCTTGTAAAGCACCCACGAGCCCGCGAACGAGTAGACGGCCACGATCACCAGGGCGAGCAGGTGGTTGAAGAACGTCTTGGTCTCGCCGGAGGTCAGCCCGACCTTCGCCGCGAAGACCCCGGTGGCGATCATGCCGACCATGCCGCCGACCCCGTGGCACGGGAAGACGTCGAGCGTGTCGTCGAGGGTCGACTTCGACTTCCAGTGGACGGCGAGGTTGCTGACGACGCTGGCCACCAGGCCGATGACAATGCTCTCGCGAGTGGTCACGTAGCCGGCGGCCGGCGTGATGGCCACCAGGCCGACGACGGCCCCGATGCAGGCCCCCAGCGCCGAGGGCTTCAGCCCGCGCATCCAGTCGAAGAACATCCAGCCGAGCATCGCGGAGGCCGACGCCGTGTTCGTCGTGGCGAACGCCATGGCCGCCTGCCCCGAGGCGCCCAGCGCCGAACCCGCGTTGAAACCGAACCAGCCGAACCACAGCATCCCCGTCCCCAGGAGGACGAACGGGATATTCGCCGGGTCGTGGGCCGCCTTCGCCATGTGGCTCTTGCGCCGTCCCAACACGATCGCCCCGGCCAGGGCCGCCAGGCCGGCCGACATGTGCACCACCGTCCCGCCCGCGAAGTCCAGCACGCCCCACTTGTGCAGGAACCCGTCCGGGTGCCACGTCCAGTGCGCCAGCGGGCAGTAGATGAAAACGCTGAACAGGACGATGAAGAGCAGGTACGACGAGAACCGCACCCGCTCGGCGAACGATCCTGTGATGAGCGCCGGGGTGATGATCGCAAATTTGAGCTGGAAGAGCGCGAAGAGGATCAGCGGGATCGTCGGCGCGAGCTTCGGGTGAGTCGCGACGCCGACCCCGTCGAGCATGAAGAACGTGAGCGGATTGCCGATCACCCCCCCGATGCTGTCGCCAAACGCCAGGCTGAATCCGACGGCGATCCAGAGGAGGCTCATCACTCCCAGCGCGACGATGCTCTGGAGCATCGTCGAGACGACGTTCTTGAAATTCACCATCCCGCCGTAGAAGAACGACAGCCCGGGCGTCATGAGCAGCACCAGCGCCGAGGCCGTCAGCATCCAGGCCACGTCCCCGGAGTTGATTGGATCCCCGGTCGGGATCGCCTGCCGCGGCCCTCTCACGAACAGGGCCGTCAGAGCCAGAAGCACGAGCAAGACGAACGGGGCTGAGCGTTTCATTCCGGCTTTCTCCCTGGGCCGCCGCGTCACGTCACGAATTCCGGTCCACCGCCCGTTGCGGGCAACGATCGCTCGTCCGCGGCCCAAACCCTGTGATGCCCCGGGCTCGCTGGCCCCAGAACTCCAAGCATTGAGGCATGTCAATGGCCGGCAATCGGCCCCACTCATCGGAGCCATCCTGGAAAGATAACCTCAAAATCCCAGCGCGGGGCCGAAGAATCCGCGACGAGCGGCCGCGATGCCCTGAATCCGCCGCGGAATGACCGCCGCCATGTCTCGTGTTCCAGGTCTCCAAGGACCTCGGGCGTGTTCCCACAGCCCTTACGTCGAGATCGGCGGAGTAATCAATGACGCATCAAGGGTTATGAAGGCAAATCAAAGGCCGCGACCCCAACGCCTCGTGATCCAGGCCGCCCACCGGCGTCCTCGTCAGGGTGTTCAGGACAGGGGATTCGACCGAAACCTCGGACCGAACGGTTTCCCAAGGGGCCACGAACCCGCGGGTCTGAAGGAGGGCAGGGGCCGACGGTTCCAATCCGGACGCGGCGTCGATCTGGGTGTCGATCCGCTCCGCTTGGTGGCCCGGCGGTGTTGGCGGGAAGGCGGGACAATGCCAGAAACCGCGGCATTCCATGCCTTGATCGGGCGCGTCCGCGCGGGGGACGAGGAGGCGGCGGCCGAACTGGTGCGCCGTAGGCTCGCCGCCCGGCCCGTGCGCAGGCCCGATCGCGAGTCCGACCTGTTCGCCCCGGGCTTCCGTCGCGATGAAATGGAAGGGAAAGGGAGCGGCCGATGTCACTGCGCGTTCAAGGGCCGGCCCGGGGGGGGAGGGGGGGGCTGGTTCCAGGTCCAATCGGTGCGGTACGCGTTGGCGAGGTGCGGCGTGTCGAGGCGCCGATCCCCCTGGGAGCCCGAGGTCAGGAGCGATTCCAGCAGTCCGCTCGTCAGGGTCGTCCGCTCGACCGGCCAGGCGGGGCGGCCGGATTGGATCATCGACTCGACCCCCTTGAGCTGGTAGGTGAAGTGCATCAAGGGGCGCTGCTCGCGCGTGTCGCAGCCGACGGCCCGCACCTTGCCCCCGGCGGTGCGCCAGGCGGCCGACCACGCGCCGACCACACCGTTGAGGGTCAGCACCGTACCGCGCAGGCCGTCGGCGTAGTCGATCCGCCAGAGGATCGGCTCGGGCACCTTTCCGGGCAACTCGTCGATCGTGACGCGAGGGCCGGGCAACCGCGCGAGCGCCTCGGCGAGCAGGTCGCGGTCGATCTCCGCGGCTGCGAGGGCCTTCCAGACTTCGCGACCGGACGTGCTTTGTACCGAGCGGACGCCCGTTTCCCCGCCGCGTCGGCGCTCGGCCAGGCCCTGCATGAGCTCCAGGGCGTGGAACCCATAGGCGTCGAGCGTGTGAAACGAGAGCGCCAGGATACCCTCCAGCGGCTCGCCGGCCTCGACGTCCCGCGGCGGCTCACGCCGGGCGACCGGCAGCGAGGAACCGGCCATCAACGGGACCTTCAGCTCCCGCGCCTTGCGGACGATCCAATCGATATCCTCCCAATTATCCGACAGGTGCTTGTCGATGAATACGGGCACGGCGCGATCGCTGGTCCGGAAGACCTCGGCGACCTCCGCGAAGAACCGGCGCTTGGGGTACATGACGCTGCCGATCGGCGAGTGGGGATAATCGCCGTGCTCGGCGATCAGCAGCACGCCGTCGACGGCGAGCTTGCCGGTGCGGAGGGTCAGGGCTTCGGCGACGGACTCGTACCGAGGGACGCCGTGTTCTCGCGCCAGGCGGACGCCCTTGTCATTCTCCGGGCGCTGGTCGATGTACAGGGAGGCCAGGTCGATCGCGGGAAATTCGCCGCGGCCGTCCAGCGTGTAACCTTCCAGGAGCCGGGAAAGGAACATATCGGCGTGCGAGTTGTGGGAGTAAACGGTCGCCAGCCCGGCGACTCGCGGCCGGGCGGGCGGGGCCAGGCCCGTGCCGGCCGCCAGCGCCACGCCAGCGGCGAGAAATTCCCGCCGGGGGATCGGCCACGCCTCGGGAATCGGTCTCATGGGCAAGGCCCCTCTCGGGCGGGTATCGAGTCGCCCCAGGTGCCGAGGCGCCTCCCGTCACCAGCGTTGCGGGGGTCAGCGGTCCTTGACCTCGACGACCCGAACGCCCCCGGCCGGCACGGTCAGCTCGATGGTCGAGCCCGCGCCGTCGGCGTGGGGGGCGATGGCGAGATCGGGGTCCAGCCAGTCGGAGGCCGAAGCCGCGGGAACCGAAGTGCGGATCACCACGGCGCGGGTTTCGCGAAGGTCGGTCGGCGTGATCCCCTGCTGAGGCTTGGCCTGTCCCGCCGGGTTCAGCAGGGCCACGATCCAGCCGGAGGCCGTCCGGTTCACCAGCCACTCGACGCCCCCGCGGACTTCCACCGGCAACAGCCCGCGCGTCAGGTGCGCCAGGAGCCGGGCGACGGCCGGGACGGCGACCCCGTCGACGCCCAGGCCGCGGGGGACCGCCAGCACGACCAGCCGGCCCTCACCCCGGTCGAAGGCCGCGCAGAAGACCTGGCCCTCGGCGGTCGCCGCCAGGGGACGCCCGCCCGCGATCGGCCGCAAGCGGAACCGTTGCGAATCCTGCTTCGACGCCCCGGGCGGCCAGGCGTAGGCGTCGGCCTCCGAGACCTCACCCAGGTCCGGCAGCTTAAGAGCCGCGACACCGGGGCCGGAAAGCTGGCCGTCGGCCACCAGGAGCGTCCCCCCGCGCTCGACGTACTCGGCGAGCCTGCGGCCCTCGGCGGCCGTCAGCTCGATGTCGCCCGCGGCGATCACGACCGGATACGTGTCGATGGTCGTCCATTGGGCCACGTCGGGATCGGCGTAGATCACGTCGAAGATGTCGCCGAAGGCGCCCGGCACGTACACCTCGCTCGTCGCCGTGGTGGGCAGGCCCTCGACGCGGCTGATCGGGTGGTAGGCGGCCCAGAAATATTCGCGAAGCATGCGTTCATGGTCGCCGGGTCGGGTCAGATCCGACTGGCCCAACTGGCCGCCGAAGGCCTGCGGCGAGAACGGAGACGGGTCCCAGCCGTGGGCGTGATCGACCAGGAATGCCGCGGGCGTGTGCGGCGTGCCACGCTCCGGGTGGGCGGCCGTCACGCGGAGGAAGCGGTCGACGAGCTTCCCCTTGGGTGAGAGCTGCACCGACTTGCGGCCCGCCGCCGAGGTGCCCCCGGGCATCCAGAACTCGTCGAAGCCCTGCTCGTGGTAGAACATCGCCGACCCGGAAAGATACTGGTGCCAGAGGTCCATCTTGTACCAGGTCATCCCGGCCCCGGAGTAAACCCCGTAGTAGTTGTCCAGGATGCTCGACGGCTTGGTGTAGCTCTGCGTCTCGCTGAAGATCGTGGAGGCGTCGCCGAAGTTGCAGGAGCGATACGTCGCCATCAGGCCGCCATATTGCCGCGAGCCGCCCCGGAGAAAGGCCATGCGCAGGCCGAGCAGGCCGGAGGTGATCGCGGACGACTCGTAGCCGACGGTGCGCGCCCCCCAGCCGAAGCTCAGTGGGGCGAAGGCGGTCATCCCGCAGGATTGGCAGGGAATGACCTCGCGGTAGGCCCCCTCGGCCGGCCAGTCGGCCCCGAAGACGGCGCGGCCTTTCGCCAGGTTCGCGGCCAACGCCAGCGGGGCGAACGCCGCGGCCAGCTCGCGACGGGTGCGGGCCTTCGCCGTGGCGGCCTCCAGGGCCTTCGGGTCGACGTTGAAGTAACCGAGGCTCTCCCCCGCGACATTGCCGACAAAGCGGTCGCGGTGCTTCAGGAACTCCGCCTTCGCGGCAGGCGAGGCCGGGGTGTCGGGGGCGTAGTTCATCATCAACGCCCAGGGCCGATCGGGGTGGGCGTCGAGCCAGCGGACGAGGTCCCCGGCGGACTTCTTGCGGGCGGGGTCGGGGTCGTCCGTCGCCAGGATTCCGGGGCCAGCGCCGTGGAAGGTCGGCACGATGCGCGGGTCGGAGAAGATCGGCACGTCGGCGGCCCCGGCATACTTCGCCTCGAAGGCCGCCAGCACCTCTGGATCGCGCACGTGATAGGGGTGAGGGACCCGCTTGGGGTCGTCGCCCGCCCATTTCACCTGGTCCATGTTCCAGAGGTACAGGAATCCCTTTTCACGGAAGGTCCGCGGGGCCCAGGACGACGGCACCGCTCGCTCGCCCGCGCGGCGGGCCAGGGGCTCGGCCTGGGGGTCGATCCCCCGGGCGTACTCGTCCAGAAGCCGCCGCGTCGGGTGGTCGGGCCGCTCCTTGGCCCGCGGACGGTAGTCGGCGTCGGTGGTCAGGGCGAGGCAGTCGACCTGGCGACAGCCGCGCTCCTTGAAGGCGGACAGCAGTTCCAGCGTGACCTTGCCGGCGGGCAACCGGGCCTCGCCCGCCTCCCAGGCGAAGGCCCAGTCCCAGTACAGCTTCAGCTCGTTGTCTTCCTCAACGCCCGCCTGCCCGCCGTAGGTCAGCGTGATCGGCGCCCCGCCTTCAGGGGTGAGGCGGATCTGGAAGCGGTCCGTGGCTTCGCGGGAGTCGCGGTAGCGGACCCACACGCGGTAGAGGCCCGCGACGGGCGCTTCAAGGACGGTCGAAGCGGCGGCGCGGTCGTCGTCGGCCCCGCAGGCGATGGAAAGGAACCCGCTCTCGCCCCCTTGCGTCCACTCGGCGGCCCAGCCCGGGCCGGAGAGCCCCCAGTGACCGTCGGTCTTGGGGTCCGGGCCCGCCGGCCAGCAATAGCCGCGAACCCCGCGCAGGTGCTCCGCTTCAACCCAGATCGTCTCGCCAGCGCGGGAGGCCCCCGCGACCGACGACAGCAGGATCCAGGCAAATACGGCCGGACGCATGTCGACTCCTTCCAAGGCGGCGGCTGTCCTCCCCGCCCTTCTTGACGGACCACTTCCCAAGGCGATCAAGCTAAGTGGCGGATTGCCCAGGTGTCAAGCATCTCCCCAGATTCGCCCACCCTCCGCGCCGGCCCGCACCTTCTGGGGCTGCTCAAGCGAAGGCGTGCGCGGCGGCGGGCAAGATCCGGCACCCGCCGGTCGCTTGCGATTCCAAGCCTGGCGGCTCTGGAAAATCTCTTGCAACGCGCCATCCGCGGGGGTCTGCTGGGTCTTCCACTCCCTCGTCCGTGCCGGAAACGACAGAGGGCGGCCGGCCGGCGGTTTTCCAGCGGAATGAATGGGACGACCCGAGGGCACTCATGCCGAAGTCGACGGACATCCGCGTGGTCGCCGCGACTCTCTATTTCCTGCCGATCCGCACGCGCGTCCCCCTGAAATTCGGGCCGGAAGTGACGACGGAAGTGACCTGCGCCCGCGTCCGGCTCCGGGTCGAGGATCGCCAGGGGCGCGCCGCCGAGGGCTGGGGCGAGACCCCCTTGAGCGTGGCGTGGGTGTGGCCGAGCACGCTGGCATCTGCGGAGCGACGCGCGGCCCTGGAGGACTTCTGCCGCGCCCTCGTTGTGGCCTGGGTGGTCCCCGACTCGGAATTCGGCCATCCGATCGAGGTCGGCCACGCGACCCTGGAAAACCGCCTTCCCGGCCTGCTGCGCGACGTGAATCAGCGCGAACGCCAGGGGCGAGAGCCGATCCCCTGGCTGGCCGCACTCGTCTGCGCCTCGGCCTTCGACCTCGCGCTGCACGACGCCTTCGGGGTCCTCCACGGACTGCCCGTCTATGAGACGTACCACGCGGAGTTCATGAACGTCGACCTCTCCGCCATGATCGAGCCGGCCGTGGGGAGCGGGGTCCGGTTCGAGGGAATCTATCCGGCCGACTTCCTGGTCTCACCGCGCCCCGACCGTCTGCCCGCGTGGCACCTCGTCGGCGGGAAGGACCCCGTCGCGTCCTCCGACCTCGTCGGCGACGAGCCCGAGGACGGCTATCCGGTCCTTCTCCGCGACTGGGTCCGCCGGGACGGCCTCACCTGTCTCAAGGTCAAGCTTCGAGGAGACGACGCGGTGTGGGACTACGCGCGGTTCGTCGCGGTCGGCCGCCTCGCGGTCGAGGAAGGCTGCAACTGGCTCTCGGCCGACTTCAACTGCACGGTCTCCGACCCCGCGTATGTCGTCCAGATCCTCGACAAACTGCTCCGCGAACAGCCGCGCCTGTATGCGATGATCCTCTACGTCGAGCAGCCCTTCCCTTATGAGCTGGAAGAGCATCGCATCGACGTTCGTGCCGTGTCCGCGCGCAAGCCGCTGTTCCTCGATGAGAGCGCCCACGACTGGCGGTTGATCCGGCTGGGGAGGACCCTGGGGTGGTCGGGGGTCGCCCTGAAGACGTGCAAGACCCAGACGGGGGCGATCCTCTCCCTCTGCTGGGCCAAGGCGCACGGGATGACCCTGATGGTGCAGGACCTGACCAATCCCATGCTCGCGCAAGTGCCCCACGCCCTGCTCGCCGCCCACGCCGGGACGATCATGGGCGTCGAGACCAACGCCATGCAGTTCTACCCCGACGCCTCGCTCGCGGAGGCCGCCATCCACCCGGGCCTCTACCGCCGTCGCGGCGGGCAGGTCGACCTTTCCACGATCGGCGGCGCCGGCTTCGGCTATCGCCTCGACGAGATCCGCCGCCCGCTCCCCGAACCCGCGGCGCACGCGGTCAGACCCTCGGACATTGCCAAGGCAGGAGGTCGACGGTGAATCAGTTGCAGCCTTCGCAAGGAGACAGGAACGGGTGGACGGCGGCCCTGATCGCGACGGCCCTCCTGGCATTCGGATCGGCCGCGCCCGCGCCCGCCGAGGATGGCCCGCTCAGCCCGGCCGCGGCCCTCAAGCGATTGCGGGCCGCCGACGGCCTGAAGATCGAGCAAGTCCTGGCGGAGCCGGAGATCGCCCAGCCAATCTCCCTGAACTTCGACGAGCGCGGCCGGTTGTGGGTCGTCGAGTACCGGCAGTATCCCGACCCCGCCGGCCTGACCGAGCTGAGCCGCGACAAATTCTGGCGAGCCGTCTATGACAAGGTCCCCGCGGCACCGCCGAACCACGTCCGGGGCAAGGACCGCATCACCATCCACGAAGACACCGACGGCGATGGGTCTTACGACTTGCACAAGACCTTCGTCGATGGCCTGAACATCGCCAGCGCGTGCGCCCAGGGGCGCGGCGGGGTCTGGGTCCTCAACCCGCCGTATCTCCTCTTCTACCCCGATCGCGACGGCGACGACGTGCCCGACGGCGACCCCGAGGTCCACTTGCAAGGGTTCGGGCTCGAAGACACGCATTCGGTCGTCAACAGCCTGCGCTGGGGTCCCGACGGCTGGCTCTACGCCGCCCAGGGCAGCACCGTCGGCGGCGCCGTGAACCGCCCCGGCCGCGACAAGACGCCCGTGCATTCGCTCGGCCAGCTGATCTGGCGCTACCACCCCGAATCGCGCCGTTATGAAATCTTCGCCGAGGGGGGCGGGAATGCGTTCGGCGTCGAGATCGACGGGAAAGGTCGGATCTATTCGGGTCACAACGGCGGCGACACGCGTGGGTTCCACTACGTGCAGGGCGGCTACTACCTGAAGGGGTTCCAGAAGCATGGTCCGCTGTCCAACCCCTTCGCATTCGGCCACTTCCCCGCCATGAAACACCCGAACGTCGAGCGGTTCACGCACACGTTCGTGATCGACGAGGACGGTGCCCTGCCTCCGGCCTTCGGCGGTAAGCTCTTTGGCGTCGAGCCGCTCCAGGGCCGCGTCGTCTTCGCCGAGATCACCCCCGACCGCTCGTCGTTCCAGACCCGCGACCTGGGCCACGCCGTCACGTCCACCGACCCCTGGTTCCGCCCGGTCGACATCAAGGCGGGCCCCGATGGCGCGCTCTACGTCGCCGACTTCTACGAGGGCCAGATCGCGCACCTCCGCCACCACGAAGGCCGGATCGACCCGAGCAACGGGCGGGTCTACCGGGTGAGTGCCGCGGGCGCGAAACCTTCCAAGACGCCCGACCTCGGCAAGCAGACCTCCGACGGGCTGGTCACGCTCCTGGTCATTGGGAACCACTGGGCCCGCCAGTCGGCCTTGCGCCTGCTGGGCGACCGCGGAGATCCGACGGTCCTCCCCCGGCTCCGGACGACTCTCCGCGAGGGCAGGGGACAGCCAGCCCTCGAAGCGTTGTGGGCGCTCCACCTCTCCGGTGGCTTCGACGAGCCCTCGGCGATGGCGGGCCTTGACCACGCCGATCCCTTGGTCCGGCTCTGGTCGGTCCGCCTGCTCGCCGACGAGGGCCGCGTTTCGCCCGCGATCGCCTCGAAGCTCGCCACGCTGGCCGGAGACGAGCGGAACGTCGAGGTCCGTTCGCAGCTCGCCTGCTCCGCGCGCAGGCTGCCGGCCGCGGAGGGCCTGCCGATCGTGGCCCGGCTGCTCGCCCGCGGCGAGGATGTCGAGGACGTCCACATCCCGCTCCTCCTCTGGTGGGCGATCGAGGCCCGCTGCGAGCAGGACCGCGACGCGGTGCTCAACCTGTTCCGCGACCCCGCCTTCTGGAAGCTCCCGATGGTCGAGCGGCACATCCTGTCGCGCTTAATGCAGCGGTTCGCCGCGACCGGCAGCCGCAAGGACGGCCTCACCTGCGCCCGGCTGCTGGAACTCGCCCCCGGCCGCCCGGAGCGAGACCGCCTGTTGCAGGGCTTCGAGCTGGCGTCGAAGGGCCGATCGCTGGCCGCGCTCCCCGGGGAGCTCGTTGACGCCCTCGCGAAGGCCGGCGGCGGCTCGCTCATGCTCGACGTGCGCAGCGGCCGGCAAGGGGCTATCGCGGAGGCGTTGAAGGTCATCGCCGACGAGCAAGCCGACCGCCCTCGCCGCCTGGCCCTCGTCGAGGTCGTCGGCGAGGTTAAGCTGCCGGGTTCCCTGCCGACGCTGCTGTCCCTGGTCGACCGTCCCCGGGATCAAGAGCTCAGGATCGCCGCGATGGACGCGCTGCGATCGTTCGACGATCCCGCGATCGCGGCCACGGTGCTTGCCCGCTACCGCGAGCTGCCCGTCGACGTTCGCGCCGCCGCCCAGACGCTGCTGGCCGGGCGCCAAGGCCCCGCCCTGGCGTTCGTCATGGCGGTCGATCGCGGCGAGATCGACCCCGCGACGCTCCCGCCCGAGGTCGTCCGGTCGCTGACCCTGCACCGCGACCCGCGCATCGTCGCCCTCGTCGCCAAACACTGGGGGGTTGTCGAAGGGGCGGCTTCCGAGGAGCTTGGCAAGGAAGTCGAGCGGCTCGAGCGCATCGCGCGGACCGGCGCGGGCGACCGCTCCCAAGGCAAGGTGCTGTTCGGGACCGCCTGCGCGAAGTGCCACGCGCTCTTCGGGCAAGGTGGTCAGGTCGGGCCTGATCTGACCCCCTATCAGCGCAACGACGTGCCCGCCCTGCTCCTGAACATCATCAACCCCGACGCCGAGATCCGCGAGGGCTACGAGCGGATGCAGGTCGCCACGAAGGACGGCCGCGTCGTCGACGGGTTCCTCGTCGAGAACGATCCGCGGGTGGTCGTCCTCCGCGGCGCCGACGGCCATGACGTCACACTGCCCCGCGACGAGATCGAGGAAATGCAAGCGGTCCGCAAGTCGCTCATGCCCGAGGGCCTCCTCAAGGGGCTGGGCGACCAGGACGTGCGCGACCTGCTGTCGTACCTCCGCAGCGCGCAGCCACTGAACGAGTGATCGAGGCATGCTAGCGGGACCTTTCCCGGGGGACTTCTCATGCGCTGGACGAGGCTCGCATTCGCATCGCTGCTGTTCGCCCCGACCGCCGCGACGCGGGCCGACGACCCGCCCGCCAAGAAGCCCGTCGATCCGACGCCCCTGGCGGGGACCAAACCCCTCACCCTGGACGGCGACCTCGCCTCGCGAATGATCGACGGAATTGATCGCTTCCTCCTGAGGAAGATCGAAGCGTCGGCCGAGGGGCGGGCGAAATTCTGGAAGCGGGACTTGTCCGCGCCGGCCCGGTATGAGGCGTCGATCGAGCCCAACCGCAGGCGCCTGGCGCACATCCTCGGGGTACGCGACGCGCGCCCCGCGTTCCATGCGCCGGAGCTGGTCGGGACGACGGACAGGCCCTCGCTGGTCGGAGTCGGGGAGGGCTTTGAAATCCATTCCATCCGCTGGCCCGCGTTCGGCGACGCCCACGGCGAGGGCCTGCTCCTGGTCCCGACGCAGGTCGAACGCGTCGCCGACGTCGTCGCGATCCCCGACGCCGATCAGACGCCCGAGCAACTCGTGGGGCTGGCCGAGGGGATTTCGGCCGCGTCGCAATTCGCGCGCAGGCTGGCCGAAAGCGGCTGTCGCGTGGTGGTGCCGGTGCTCATCGACCGGCACGTCGAACCGCGGGGCGGCCGGGCCAGGCTCACTTCGCGCGAGTACCTGTACCGCTCGGCCTTCGAGATGGGCCGCCACCCGATCGGCTACGAGGTGCAGAAGGTGCTCGCGGCCGTCGACTGGCTCAAGAAGGAGGGCGGCAAGGTCGGGGTGGTCGGCTGGGGCGAGGGGGGCCTGATCGCCCTGGCCGCGGGCGCGATCGACGCGCGGATCGACGCGGTGGGCGTCAGCGGTGACTTCGATGACCGTCGGAACATCTGGCGCGAGCCCATCGACCGCAACGTGTTCGGGCTGCTGGAGCAGTTCGGTGACGCCGAGCTGGCCTCGATGGTCGTGCCCCGCCCGCTTGTCATCGAGGCCGCGCGGGGTCCGGAGGTCGTCGTCCCCCCGGAAACCGGGGGAGGGCCGGGACGGCTGGTCACGCCTCATGCCGACGCCGTCCGCAAGGAGGTGCAACGCGCCCGCACACTGGTCGAGGGGCTCCAGCCCGCGCCCCGGATCGAGCTGGTCGTCAGCGGTGAAGGTGACGGGCCGTTCGGATCGGCCGAGGCCATCGGCGCGTTCCTCGACGCGTTGGCGACCGGGGCCAAACTGGCCCCGGCGGGGAAGACGCCCGAAGACCCGCGGAAGGGATTCGACCCGCGAGCGCGGCAGCAGCGGCAGGTGTACGAGATCGACCGCCACAACCAGCGCCTGCTGGCCGAGAGTCCTGAGGTGCGCCGGGCGTACATGGCGAGGCTCAACACGTCATCCCCCGAGAAGTTTCAGGCGAGCGTGTCCGCGTATCGCGACGACTTCCGCGACGAAGTGATCGGCCGTTTCGACGACGCGATGCTTCCGGCCAACGTCCGCACGCGTAGAGTGTTCGACGAGCCGAAGTACGACGGGTACGAGGTCGTCCTGGACGTTTTCCCCGACGTGATCGCCTCCGGCATCTTACTACTTCCGAAGGGCCTGAAGGACGGGGAGAAGCGCCCGGTGGTCGTCTGCCAGCACGGCCTGGAGGGCCGCCCGCGCGATGTCGCCGATCCGGCCGTGAACAACCCGGCGTACAACCAGTACGCCGTCCACCTTGCCGAACGGGGCTTCATCACCTTCTCACCCCAGAATCCCTATCTCTTCCGCGACCGATTCCGGACCCTCCAGCGCAAGGCTAACCCCCTCAAGAAGACGCTCTTCTCGGTGATCGTCCCCCAGCACCAACAGATTACCGACTGGCTGAAGTCGCTCGCGTGCGTCGATCCCGATCGCATCGCGTTCTACGGCCTGAGCTACGGCGGCAAGTCCGCGATGCGCATCCCGCCGCTGGTGTCGAACTATTGCCTGTCGATCTGCTCGGCCGATTTCAACGACTGGATCTGGAAGAATGCCTCGACGAGCAGCCCGTATAGCTACGTGTGGACCGACGAATACGAAATCTTCGAGTTCGACCTCGGCAACACCTTCAACTATTCCGAGATGGCGGCCTTGATCGCCCCGCGACCGTTCATGGTCGAGCGCGGCCACTTCGACGGGGTCGCCCCCGACGAGGCGGTCGGGTCCGAATTCGCCAGGGTCCGGTTCCTCTACGAGGCGAAGCTCGGCCTGGTCGACCGTTGCGAGCTCGAATGGTTCGTCGGCCCGCACACCATCCACGGCGTCGGCACGTTCGACTTCCTGCACCGGCACCTGAACTGGCCGAAACCCTGAGGAAAGATGCGAAGCGAGGCTCAGAACTCGCGAGCGAAGCCGGCCGTCCAGCCGCCGTCGACGGTCAGGATGTGGCCGTTCATGTAACTGTTCTCGGGGTCGGCCAGGAAGAGGGCCGCGACGGCGATCTCGCGGACCTCGCCGGGGCGGCCCAGGGGGATGTGGGCGAGCATCTGCTTGACGGAGTCGCGGAAGGTGCCGCCCTCCCCGTAGAAGAGGGCGCGGGTCCCCTCCGTCAGGGTCGAGCCGGGGGCGATCCCGTTGACGAGGATGCCGTGCGGGCCGAGTTCCAGCGCCATCGCCCTGGTCAGGTTGACGACGCCGGCCTTCGCGGCCACGAAGGCACACTGGAGCCGCAGGGGAACCAGGCCGGCGATCGAGGCGATGTTGATGATCCGCCCGGAGCCCTGGGCCCGCATCGCCTGCGCGGCGAATCGGCTGACCTCGTAGAGGCCCGTCAGGTCGACGGCCAGGATGCGGTCCCACTCGTTGCGCGGGAACTCGTCGATCGTCACGCGGTGGGCCATCGTGTTGACCCCGGCGTTGTTGACCACCACGTCGAGCCGGCCGCAAGTCGACACCACCCGGTCGATGACCTCCTGGATCTGCTCGGTGCGAGTCACGTCGAGGGCCATCGCCAGGGAGCCCGGCGACCGCGTCGCGGCGTCACGGGCCTCGGCCTCGCTGACGTCGGTGTAGACGACCCGGCTGCCGTTGGCGGCCAAGGCGTCGGCGATCGACTGGCCGATGCCGCGCGCGGCCCCGGTCACGAGGCTCACCTTGCCCGACAGGTCGCAACGCATGGGCGGATTCCCTTTTCTTTACCCGATCAGCCAGGGGCCGGGGTTCTCGATGAGCTGGCCGAGGAACTGGAGGAAGCGGGCCGCGGGGGCGCCGTCGACGATCCGATGGTCGAATGTCAGGCTCAGGGTGAGCTGATCGCGGCCCACGACCTGCTCGCCGACCATCACGGGCATGCGGCGGATGCGGCCCAGGCCGAGGATCGCGCATTCCGGGGGGTTGATGATCGGCGTGAAGGCGTCGATGCCGGAGGCGCCCAGGTTGGTGATCGTGAAGGTCCCCCCCTGCATGTCGGCCGGGCGGAGCTTCCCCTCCCGGGCGCGGCCGATCAGCTCGCGCGAGCGCGCGGCGATCTGCCCGAGGCCCAAGGCCGCCGCGCCGTGGATCACCGGGACGAGCAGGCCCCCCTCGGTGTCGACGGCGATGCCGATGTTCGCCTCGTTGGGCACTTCGATGCGGTCGTCCGCCCAGCGGGCGTGCAGCAACGGGTGGTCGCGCAGCGCCATCGCGGTCAGCTTGACGAGGAAGTCGTTGAAGCTGGGCACGTCGCGCCCGGCAGGCCCGGCGTCCTTGAACTGCTTGCGGAGGTTGACGAGGTTGGTCGCGTCC
>JAABUQ010003458.1_pt1 | contig 28903 bp, 19 predicted proteins | sample 5560001 | NCBI WGS metagenome assembly JAABUQ01 (sample SAMN10711888, study PRJNA513371) | rock metagenome | isolation source: Antarctica rocks | place: Antarctica: Victoria Land, Finger Mt nord | collected 2015-12-18 | reverse complement strand
GAAGGCAAAGAGCCCGATGTGGCGCTCGGGATCGAGGTCCAAGATGATATCTATGTCTGATTCTTGGACGGCGTCACCGCGCGCCACGGAACCAAATAAATATGCGTGGCGGACTCCCTTAGCTTCGAGTCCGGGCCGAAGTTCGCGGAGGCACGTAATGGCGGCGTCGCGCCGTCCGTTATCTGAGGGCGCATGCTGCTTAGGCATATACGCGTAGTTCGAGAAGCCATTGCCGCCGCCCCTCAGCGTTTATTGGCGTAAAGGAGTTGCTTATTGCAGCTTGCCGGCCTCGTAATCTGTATCTTCACGTGGCCACCGGCTCCGCTCCCGGCGCCCAAATACGCCGCGCGAGGCGGCGGGCGTGACCCGCGCGAAACACACTCGAACCCGGCGAACGGACCGCCGCCGGTCTTCAGAGGAGTCCAGGTCGGTTGGTCTCGGCACCGGTTCCCTGTCCGATCTTCCTCGGGCCCCCGGCCGCAGCTCACCAACCTCATTCGACACTGGCGAGACCTCAGTAAGACGCACGGCGGCATCGTTCTCATCGGCGGAGACGCGTAGCAAGGCATCACGTCGCGGCAATTTCGCCAGGTAAGCACGTGCATAGGGACGCGGCGGCTCTTCTCATCGATATCGAGTTGCGCGCACACTCGCGAACCGCTCCTAGCAGACCGTTTGGCAAACGTTGCCGAGCTTGTTAGAGTGAGCGTATGCCTACGATGAATATCAGCCTCCCTAATGATCTGAACGATTTCGTCATCGATCAGCTCAATTTTGGTGGCTACAATAATCAGAGCGAGGTCGTGCGGGAAGGCCTGCGCCTGCTACGCAACCGGCAGGAAAAGCTGCTTCGTTTACGTTCCGATATCCAAGCCGGCGCGGGTGACCTCGAGAACGGAAACACGAAACCGCTGACGGATCAGTTGCTCTCGGAAATTGCGGATCGCGCTCGGCGGCGAGCCGTTTCGAAAGCACGCGAACGTCCCGATCGCGCCTAAGAAAGCGCCGTTCTCGGTACGGGTCGGGCAGCTTGCGGAAGACGACCTTAATCGCGCCGCGGCGTGGTACGCCGAGCGACACCCGGAATGCGACCCGACTTTTCAGGCGACGTTTCGCAGCGCGCTCGAGTGCTCGAACACTTCCCGTCCAGCGGCAGAAAACGTTCGGAGCTGCGCCCAGATCTCCGATCGTCCATCCCACCTCCGTACGTCATCTTCTACGAGATCGATAGCTCCAGCATGACCGTTACTGTTCTTCGTGTCCTACATGGCACATAGATCTCGACCCGGACGAGATCGAAGACTCGTACTAAGGCTGCGCGAGCCTCATGCAAGCGCAACGCGCTTCCAAGAACAGAATGCGCCGTACGCGCTGCACCAACCGCCCTGTGTCCGCGCGTTCGTATCCGCGCCGACCGGTCGCGTTTCCGGCATAGCGACCAAAAACACGGCGAGTGCGAGTGCCGCTAAGCCGGCGAGCACGTCGAACGTTGCGGCAAAGCCAAAACGTGCGGCGAGAAAGCCGACGAGTACGTTGCTCGCGTTGGCGCCGAGCCCCTGAGCCGCCGCGAATAAGCCGAGGATGACGTTAAAGCGCCCCGTGCCACGTGCGACGTCGGCGGCGACGAGCACCCAGATAACATCGTAGACGCCTCGGCGAGCCCGTTCAGTCCCTCAATCGCGACCAGCAGGCGCGGTGCGTGCACGGCGAGTCCGAAGAGCACGCCGCGTACAATCAGGACGGCAATCGCTACGGCGAACACGGCTTGCGCCCGAGGGTTCGGGCATTACGCCCCCCGCGATCGATACGCCGATCAATGTGAGTTGCGATATGACGATGCCGGCCGACAGATAGAGCGACGGTCCATTACCGCCTTTCGACAGCAGTTGTCCGAAGAGGACGAGCATCGCTTCGTTCGAGAGATTGAAAAGCAGCACGGCTGCTGCGAACGTCGCGATACGCTGGTCGCGTAATAGCGAGACGAGTGACGCGGCCGTACCGATACCGGCTTCGCGCGTACGCGCGTGATCGATATCGCTTTCGCGAATTCCGAGCATCGACGTGGCCGTGAGTAGGCCGATTCCCGCGATGGCGAAGATGGTTGCGCCCAACGAGATGAAGCGTCCGATGGCCGCCTCGATCAGCGCGAAGAGCACGTTGCCCACGCCGTTACACGCTTGATTGCGGCCCTGCCGCTCCGGTAACGCATCGCGCCCGACGATGCCGAGGCTGAGCGCGCCGACGGCCGGCGGAAAGACGGCGAATGCCGCCGCCATCAAGACCTGCATCGCAACGACGGGGCCAATGAGTCGGCCGCCGCCAAAAGGATGGCGGCCGCTGCGCTGATGAGCCCGGCACCCGCGACGATGAGCCGTTTGTAGCGCGTCCGATCGACCAATGCTCCGGCGGGGCATCGACCGTCGGTCGCGCGAAGTCGGCAACATCCCTGTGCTTTCCTTCAGGCCGCTCGAGCGCGAATCTCATTCTTCGCGAAATCGTTGTCGAGCACTTCGGAAACCGCTCGAGACCGCAGCTAAGCTGCGTGCGCGCGAGGCATCGAAACGATCGGACATGGGCTTTTACCCGCGGTCGATCGTGCCCGAGCTCGAGTGCGGTAAACGTGTTATCAAAGCGTCGATTTCGGCGAAAGTTAACGTCGGTGACGAAACTGAGTATTGCCACCGGGTCCGCGATGTGCCATACACCCGTGCCGATGGGGCGGACGAGCGGTACCGGGCTGTACGGATCGACCGCTTGCCGTGTTCGGACGCTTACGCTGCGCGTAGCAGCCGACCACGACCCATCGCGCGGCAGGTGCGGCGTGCCGACGAGCGCGACCCCGAACGTGCGCGGAGCGACGTCGGGGCGCGTGGCTTTGACTTCGATGCCTTTAAGCGTCATCTTGATGCCGGTCGATGCGATATCGATTTCGGCCGCAAGGAACCGCTCGTGAAGCCGAACTCGTCGAGCAACGCGATGGCGTCGGCGAGATTCGGATGCGTACATCCTCGGCTGCGCTGGAGCGCGGAGGCGCTCGAGTGCAAGGCGCAAAGACTTAGCACCAACTCTCCAATAACGAAAGCTTTGAATAAATGGAGCCGCCGCTGAAAATCCGCCATTATGCACAAAAGCTGCATGCTGGCCATCGAGTCAATCGTATGACAGTCCGAGACTTTTTAGGTCTTTTTGGCGTCGAGCGGCGCGGAGCAGCCAAAGTCGAGTCGATACGAAAAATGCTAGATGATCTCGAGATTACGACCAGTCCTGATTTTACTACGCAGTGGATAGATGCTCAGGTTTCGTTACGCCTTCGGGATGGCGTCAAGGAAGAAACACCAGCGGCCACATCGTTGAACGGCGAAGCGGCTCAGCTTGAACGTGGCGTCGACGCTTTGGACGATACGCTGAATGAAGAGCACGATTACGAGGCCGGTGGAATTCCGTCAGAAGTGTTCGCTTTACCGGTCTTAAATGAGCCTATGTTATCCGAGATCCCCACGGCCGAAGATCCGACGTATCGCATTGGAAGTCTTCCCGCCGCAAATAAGCGGGTCGTCTTTGTAAACCCAAATGACCCGCTGGCAAGGGCCGTAACACTGATGTTGCAACACGACTTCTCACAACTGCCTGTCATGCAAGGTGATCGAGAAGTCAAGGGGATTGTTACATGGAAGTCGATTGCAACAAAGAAGCTGTTTGACTCACCATCTGAAGCCATCGCTGATTATCGCGAGGACGCGCGAGTGGTCGATTCGAACAGAACTCTGTTCGACGAAATTCCTACGATCGTCGAATATGGCTACGTCTTGGTGCGGGATCATCAAGATCGACGGATTACTGGGATTGTCACCGCGAGTGACTTGAGTCTGCAGTTTCAGGCGCTGTCGCAGCCCTTTTTATTGTGTCGAGAAATCGAGCTTCACCTTCGTCAACTGTTGAACGACAAGGTTGCTGATGAAGATTTGAGCTTGATGGGACAGGCACCCCCGCGGGATCACAAGATAAGCGATATAAACGAACTTACGTTCGGCGAGTACGTCCGCCTCATTCAGCAACCAGATGTCTGGAAGAAATTAGGACTAAAAATAGACGCTAGAGTTTTGATGGACCTGTTGGACAAAGTGAGGCTTATTCGTAATGACGTCATGCATTTTGATCCGGACCCAATGACGGTCGAAGAGCTAAGCACGCTGAAGGAAGCGAGTCGACTGATGCAGACGCTCTACGAGCATCGCAGCCATTAAGCTCCGTCGCGCGGAAAGTTGGAGATGAGCGGCGCTCACTCGTTACCAGGAGGTGGTTCTTCCACATAACGAAGCGTGCTCGCCAGCGAAAGCTTTTCAACGACCCACTCCATGGGGTCTCCAGAGCCCGCAGATTACCGACATCGTTAAGTTCGGACCAGAGAATGTTAGGCCGCTTGCCAACCTTGTCGGCCGGTATTCGGAGCGTAGATCCAGCAGTAAGCCGGCGCCACAACTCTTCGCGGAGCGCTTCGGAGACGAACGGTTCACGTTTTGCCAAATACTGAAACTCGATCTCGACGCTTCCGCTCGACCACAGTGAAAGTATAACGGTATCTCCGGCTTGGTACGATGAGCGGTAATTGCCATCTTTGTGGGTGATCTGCAACGATCCATTCGACTTACCGCTGCCGAAGAAGGCGGCCAGCCTAGGGTTAGTATTTGCCCAGCTATGAATCGACTTGAATAAGCGTTACGGCGTCGTTACCGAGCCGCACCTGTACGTCGGCGTAGAACCGATCAGAAGTCCAGATCTCACCTCGTTGAGTCGTAGCCGCGCGTCTGTCGGTCTGCAGAACTGACGGATTAAGGATACGCGGGACCAACGTTTTCATGCCGCCCCCAGTAAATTGCCGAACTTCTACGGCGTACACTTCGGTAAGTTGCATCTGCCGGTTCAGAAATTCAATAATTCTTTGCGTTTCGGGCGCAAATCGATCTGCGATAAAAACCAGCCGAAGCCGTTCTTGAGCAATGTTTTGCGCCACCTTTTGCCAGACGAGATCTGCATCAGCGTCCGGTCCGCTGAGCAACGTGTTAAGCTCTTCTCGCGGGTTCAACCTCGACGTCACACACCGGCGTTCGAAGAGAGTCTGCAGGCGTTCGACTTTCCAGTGGGCGCAAGCATTCGCCGCATACTCGAGCATTTGGCCTACGACCTCGCGTCGCAGACGAGTGTCTGTGCTCCGTTTAACTTCAACAAGCGTCGGAATGCCGTCTTGATCGATGAACAAGTGATCGAGAGAGAAATAGTCTCCTCCGTCATCGGCGACCGCAATTCCAGCTTCAGCCGTGATTAAGACGAAGCGTCTCGGGGTCCGCCGGATTCATCTGTTCGCCAGCTAGCAGCGCCGGGTGCTTGGTGAGAAACGCTTGTAAATCTAGCTCTTTCTCGAATAGTGTTTCGCGCAGCTCCACTAAATCGCCACCTTGGGTAGCTCCATACATGACGGCCTTCATTTGCTGTCTATCGGTATACCAGCTGAAGATCTGACTTCCGCCAGCGCTGCTCAATATCGGACGCTATGAGGATCAATCAACGTGAGCCCTCGCATAGGAGCGTCATGTTGTGCAGAGCGTCTCGTACCGGCGTCTCTACGGGGCGGTCGGCGAAGCGAACGGGGCTTCGGTGTTGCGGGTAGCGCTTGTAGCAGACGCCAACGCCGTTCGAACGTCTTCAACGCAAGCAGGGAGACGATTCCATATCTCCGTTCCGAAGAAGCGTGTCACGTGCCACCCCAAAGCTTCGAGTTCGCGCGTCTGACGTCCATCTCGTTCGCGGTGACGACGAGAACTGTGATGAGGGATTCCATCGACGTAGATTAGCCGCCGCTGCTCTGGATACGCGAAGTCGGCACGCGATACGAGCGATCCGGCCGCGCGCAGTACTTCGTATTGCAAGACCGGTTCGGGCAAGCCGGCGTCGCGCAGGCCGCAGAGGAGCCGGTGCTCTGCCGGAGAGTCGCAGCCCGCAGACCACGCGTCTTGCCACGCTTGCCGCTCCTCCGCAGGCACCGCTGGGTCGCTGCCGGTTTCGACTAAGGAGCCGGCCTGCGCTGCGTTCGCGAGAAAGCCGATCGTGCTGCGCCAATCAAGATGGGCGTGATGTCGAGAGTTCCGATAGCTGCGCAGGCACCGGTAGCACGCCGAGTCGCAGCCGTCATGCCCTTCGAGATGCTGCAGTGCGGCGCGCGCAATATTTGGGAAGCGCGTAACGAGCTCATTAATGATTCCGGAGCCTCCGACGACGTCGTCAATCAAGGCTATCGCGACCGCTTCCGTCTTCTTGTCGACCAGCCGGGTGATCACCCAGACGTCGAGATCGTATTCGTCGAGCGCCAGTTCGCGCATCGCGCCTTGGGCAACCGCTGCGCCGACTGACCATGCCCACGTCAGGGCGCCGTTTCCTTCGCGCAGACCCGCCGGAACCTCTATCCGTAGAACGTCTGCCCCTGTCTCGTGAGCGAGGGTGTAGGGACGCACTTCTCCGTCACAATGCCCATCCGAAGTGTGTTTTGTTTCCGCCTCCGAGAGCACAAGTTGCTCCACCGGTGCATTCGGCGCGCCCTTCTTCCGTTTAGGTTTGGCTCGAGTAAGCGGCGGAAAATACTTGCCGCACAACAGACAAAGCCGGAAGGGTTCCGCTTTTGCTTCCATTTCGGAGCGGCCGTGATTCATTGTAAGGATTCGCTCGCCGTGCGAGGCGCTAACCAGAAGGCCGTCGGTCGCTAGATTGCCGAGGGCGAAGGATCGCCGCGCTCCGTCTCCCCGCAGGTGCAAGCGGGTGTCGAGCCAGACTTGCTTGCGCTCTTCCTCGCTGAGTGGATCGACTTCGGCGCGTATAGCATGAAATGCGCCGGCGTCGGTATATTCTCGTGTCGGCGTATCGCCGAGCGGCAGTCCGCAGGATTCGCGACGACACGTATTGTCGCCGGGCCGGTTCGCATGGCCGCACGCGCACTCAACGAACGGCACTGCATCCGCCGCGTCAGTCGCGCGCTGGTCCGGCCTGTAGACGGCGATCCCCTTAACTTCCCAGCGTTCGCCCCGCGCGTAGACCGTTTGGCCCGGCGCATACTCCCTTTGCGCCTGTATTCGGCTCGCGAAAATCGGTGCCGGATCAAAGCCGAGCGACAGTGACCCCGGATCGCGCGGAAACGCATAGCCAGGAATGACGCCCCCTTCGGCCAGCACGCGCGGTAGATACGCTTCACCGCCGGGTCCCTCGAAGCGCCCCGAGCGTAACCCTGTCGCCAGCTTCTCCCACCGGTCGCGTTCGCGCTTCCGAGGACCGCTTTCTTGAATGCCGATTTCGTCGAATTTTCGCGCCGCGTAGGCAATCGCGCCGGCGCGCAGATCGAGCGCGACCCGAACGACTGAGCGCGTTTGCAGAACGCGCTCGTCAAGCCAAGAGAGCTCGATTCCCGGCAGCCGACCGAACGTCGCCCGCGCCCGTTTCGTCGCGGCGGGAACGGCTTCATCGATCTGCCGCTCGAGCGCATCCAGCGCCTCTGCGATAAAGGTGCCCTTGCGATCTATAAGGTGATCGAGGTTTCCTCGGTATGAGAGCTGCGCGATTTCGAGAACGAGACTGCTAACGTGACGCGTAACAGCCTCGAGGTTGGTAAGACTAAACGTCGGCGCCGGGATCGCGCCGGCAATCATCTCGTCCGGATGATCGAAAAAATACTCGTCATGCGGTCGCGGCCGAGCAAATGCCGTTACGACCCCCATTCGGCTCGCGCGCCCGGTACGGCCGGCGCGCTGCGCATAATTGGCTGCCGTCGGTGGAATGTTTCGCATAGCGACCGCTTGTAGCGCGCCGATGTTGACGCCGAGTTCGAGCGTCGGAGTACATGCGAGTACGTTGATCTTCGACGGTTGCTCGGGTGTCGGATCGCGCATGAATTCGCGCTCGATCGCGTCGCGTTCGGGAGCGGAAACGGCGGCAGAGTGTTCTCGTGCAAGCATCGGGATCACGTCGTCGTCAGACAGTAATTGTCGCTCGACGTCCTCGAAGTCGCCCGGGTCAGCCCCAAGCACACCGAAACATTTTGGACGAGGGCATGCTTCGCCGATAGAGCCGCTGCCGGAGTTCGAGCGGCAAACGGTACATACGAGCTGTTCGTGCGCCGGCGTGAACTCAACGCTTTCGGCGACGACCGACCAGCCGGAACCGCGCTGTTTCCCTTGGCCGACGGATACGCCGGCAATCAGCTGCATCTCTTTAAGCGTTTCGACGAGCGCGCTCGCGAGTTCGACTCGCTCGTCCGGGGAAAGTCGCGGCGCCGCGCGTGAAATGAGATCGCGAAGAGGGCCGCCATGCGATAATCCGTAGAGCGATCGTAGCTCGTACGCGCCGGCGTTTTGCCCTTTTTCGCTCACCTTTGCGTACGCGACCGGGCGCCCTAGTCCACGTCCAGGCGTCAAGCCGTAGGCCTGCGCTAAATCATACCCACGGTCGCTTCGCGCACGGCGCGACAAGAGGCGCTCGCGCAACGGGTCCTCAGGCTCCTTTAGGTCGGCAAAGTGCAGCCCTACGCCGGCACGCATCGCATCGAGGGCCTGGCGAGCTAGGACGATTAGCGATTTCGGCGACAGGCCGTAGGTCGCCGCCAGATTCGCGAATGCTTCTTGGCCCTTCCGCCGTTCGAGAAGCGGGTAGTGCACCGCGACAAGCCCCAAGCTCTCCAGCGAGTCATCGCGCTTCACGGTGTAGGCGAATTCTCGGAGTACGAGGCCAACTGCGACCAGCGTAAGTGTGCGTTCCGCGGCGGCATTGCGCGGAAACGTGAACGTTGTTTCACCGGCCTTGAAGCCGACGCTGATGAGCGGCTCGATTAGGCGCTTTGCAAGCGTTCCAATATCGAGCGGAGCGCCTTCAGTTCGAAGCGCCCCGAGGATGGCGCGACGTACGGCGAGGGCACGTTCCGCGCCGTCGATGTAGCGCGCTTGATGGGCCGCATCTTGCCGGCTGTCGGCAAAGATTAGAAGCTTGCGCTCGTGAAACGGCAGTTCGTCGAGCAGCGCGCGACCGATCCAGGTCAGCGCCGGCGAGTTCCCGAGACGCACGATGCGAAGCGCCGCGCCGCGACCATAGTGCGAGTTGCAGGTCGGGCAGCGGTTTACTCCGCTATCGGAGATCCAGACGTCGGCAGCTGCGTCGAGTCCGCAGCCGCACTTCTCGCAATCGGCGGCGTCTTCGTCATTGACCGTCGCGCACGCCGAGCAGAGCCGACGGCGAAAGCACGACTTTACAAGGCGTTCTTCCAAACCCGATTCGTCGTCCGTTTGTGCATCCTGCGGATCCTCCGGCTCGAGATTCTCGACCGCCGCGACGCCGTCGCTTTCCTCGCCGTCGTCCTCGGAAGCAGCGAGTTCCACCGCCGCGTCATCGGCGAACACATCTTGCCGCTGCACATCGACTCGAAAAGCGCAGCGTTGCCGCTCACGACCTTTCTCATCGGCCAACATCTCGAGCGCGAAGTAGTCTTGATGGCATTTGCGGCAGAGCAAGAGCGGACGCATAGCCGATCCGCACACGTCGCAGGACGTTCGTTCGCCCGTGCTCAGCTCGCCGCACGAAGCCGAGACGCACCGATAGAAGGTGGGCATTCCGCGCAAAAAGCGATGGATGCGCGGGAGCAGTGGATCGCAATCGGCGGGCAGCGCGGCTCCCGCGACCAGCGCGAGCTCGATCTCGCGCCGGATATCGTCTGGCGCAATGCCGCGTCGACCCGGATGTTCGCCGAGATCGGTAATGAGTTCGCGCAGCGGGAGCGGGCGTTGCAACATCGACCGCAAATAGCGAGCGAGCCCGGAGGAAGAGAAACGCCGCAGCACGCCCGGTTCGTCCACGCTCGCTGTGAGCTGGGCACATGCATGCTGCACTGCGAGCGGATCATCCGGATCGAGCTCGTGAGCAGCGGCGCCGTTCAGCTCCGGCAGCGGGAACGGCTCGTCGCCGACGGGCTCCGGCGCGATACGGCGTTCGGTAATAACGGTGTCGGCAGTGACGTCGAGGCCGGTCAGCTGCCCGAAAAAGGTCGCAACGCCGGCGGCAGGATCGGCGTCGCCGGCTTCGCGTTTCTGCAAGGTTGCGGAGGTCCCGATGAACACGATCTCGGGAGCGTCTGGGCGCATTGCTTGCAAGGCGTTACGCAAGCGGCGCAGCAGAAGTGCAACATCGGTGCCAAGCGCTCCCCGATAGGCGTGCACCTCATCCAGTACGATGTAGCGAACGTTGTGATTTTCGAAGATCTTGCGACCGTCGTTGCGTAAGAGCATGTACTCGAGCATCTGATAGTTCGTCAGGAAAAGATGCGGCGGCCGCTCTTCGAACTCTTGGCGCCGGTGTCGTAGCTCAACGGGTGCTCCGTCCGGACGCTCGCCGCTGCGTTCCGTGTTGCCCGTATACACGCCGTACGAAATCCCAGTCCCGGCAACATACTCGCCGATGCGCTTATTCTGGTCGATCGCGAGCGCGTTCATAGGATAGAGAAAAATCGCTTTTACGCCGTTAATGTTGCGCTCCCGATACGCGTGATCCAGGATCGGGAGCAAGAACGACTCGGTCTTCCCGGACCCCGTTCCGGTGGCGACGATGGTGGGTTTTCCCGCAGCGATCCGTCGGCACGCCTCGCTTTGATGACGGTACGGAAGGTGCGGCGGCGCGGCGAACGCAGTCGCTTCGAGCCGCGTGGCGATCTCTGGGTGCACCCCGAGCGCATGCAACGATTCACCCGGCAGAAACGGCGTGGCAAGCGAGATGAAGGGTTCACGTACAAGGAGGTTCTCGTGTTCGAGCGTTGCTGCGAACTGCGCAGCGAGGCCCGGATCCGATGCGCGGAAGTTCGAGCGCAGGTACGCTTTGTAGCGCGCTTCGATCATCTGACTGACGGCGAAGGGATTCATACGAAGACCTACTTAGAGCGTCATCGGGGTGCAACCCGACGACAAGGGAAGAAGGATCCGTGAGGCCCGCATGCGCGAGCCGGACAATGCCGCCGGACCTGCGCATTTCGGCCCGTCACGTAAGCGCCGGTACACCGACCGCAGGGCCGCCCCATTCGCGACTGAGCTGAGCTCGGAGCCGCGTCGCGACATAGCCGAGCGCGCCGCCAGCGCGCGCCGCTCGAACGCGATCCGCGTGTTCCGGGTCGTGCTCGCCCGCTAGCCTGCAATACGCGGCGAGCGCGAGATCGCGCGTAATCGTGGACCGTTCTTCATGCTCGAGCGACGGCTCGGCGCGGTCGATTAGCGGAAAGGAGCTAAGAACATGCGCAAGGTCCGCATACGATAATTCATAGGCGAGCGCTACAGCGGCGTCCAGTTTGGCACGAAGATCAGCGCGTTCCAAGTACGTTGCGTTCGGCGAACCCACCCTGTCTATCATCGGCATGACGTCGCGAATCGGTAGGGAGCCAACAAACGGAGCCGGCTCGACGAAATTGAAGCTCATGTGTTGCGCAACCGATAACCGAATATACCAATCGAAGGCAAAACTGTTGAGAATAGCCGCCGCCGACCTCAGTTGCTCGTCGTGCTGGCTCGGCAGATACATTGCAGCCAAAGTATGGCCCGACGCTGATGCGCTCGGTACAATCGCTGCCATCGCGGTTCGTTCATTTGTTGCACCGGTCACGTCGCACCAGTATAACTTTATGCTGCCGCGCGTCCAAGCCGCTTCGAGCGCGTCTTCACGGACCCAGTAGTGGGGCTCGATTGGCTCTTTCGGCCAACCGTTCTCGGCCCACGCCGCGGAGCGACCTTCTCCGCTGACATATCGCTTGGCATTGCCGTCGAACGCCTGCACCATTCGGCCCTCACGCAGCGGAACGTACCGTTCGCCAGCCGACCCAAGGAAGGCGTCTCCTTCGCGGCGCGCTCCAACAGCTATCAAGTCTCGTTTGGAATGAAACTGTTTTCTATCGTTCGTCATATTAAGCTCTTGGCCAATCCGGGCACCGAAGCTTCGTAAGAACGAACCTACCGTAGATGTAGACTTTTGCATCTGACGAACAATATCAAAATCCTTTTCGCTACGCAGCTCAAGTATTGCTAAACGTTCCGGACTAGCACGCTTTAAATCAGCAACCCGTATTGAGAAGGATTTATTGAGACGATTGATCTTAGTAAGTTTTAGAATCTCGACATCATGTATCCAGAACGCCGCTTCGAAGCTAGTCGCAGGCGTCCTACGGCTCATTACGAGAGTCTGAAACTTGAAGCGGCTATCAATCGGGAAGAGCTTCTTACGATTCTCGAATATGAACATTGATTGCACGCAAGCAACTTCAAGTGCGAGCTTTCGCAAGCCCGTTGACCCGTCAGCGTTCGTGAAAGCAGCCGGGATAATCAAGCCAATCATTCCATCAAGACACGAAAGATAATAGCTTCGCTCAAAAAAATACTTATATGTGTCAGGATGGCCGCCTGTCTTCTTTCCGCCTACCTTCACGATCTGATAGCGAAATACCCCAGATGTACTTAAGGCTAAGACATACCTAGTTAACCGCGCGCTTGCGATGTTAAAAAGCTGCTCAGCCGATTCATGGCGATTGTTGATCGCTTCAATACGACGGTCTGCGCTTGTCCCTTGAAAGTTAACGATTAAAGGATCAAATCTGTAATAATAAGTGCGTTTGTCCAGCAACATCTTGTCCCACGGCGGGTTGCCAATTACGACATCAAAGCCGGCATCCGGCCGTTCGATGACCGAACCGTCTTCCCGCGCCTTGTAGTAGGCGTCGGGAAACTCGAGCTTCCAACAGAACGCCGCTTCACGAGCACCCCGCTCAACATACTCTGCGAGCGCCGTACGGTCGCGATCGTTGAGATAGCCGAAGGTCCCGAACGTCCGGAGCGCCCCGAGATACGCCGCTTGACCGTGCTCTTCGGTGTCGCTTAGTAAGCGGCCGACGCGAGCCGCGTGCAAGGTCGTCAACGGCTCGAGCACCTTACGCACGCTATCGGCGCGTTGCCGCTTGAATTCGAACGGCTCTCGCTCGTCATCCACAATGGCGAGAAAACCGCGCAAGACGGCGAACGCCTGTACCAGACGATTCTGCACCGCGTGCTCGAGCGCGATCTGGTCGACGAGTTCGTCGCCCACGGCAAGCATGCTATACTGCGACGATTTTTGCTTGCTCTTCCCTTTCGTTGTGCCCTCGACGGCGACGATTTGCGCAACATCGAGTCCGAGCAGACTGTCGCCGCAGCGAAGCCGATGGTCGAGAAACGAAAGCGGATGGTCGGCGGCCGCGGTCGCGAGCCAGAGCGCGACCCGCGCCAGATCAACGGCCAGCGGATTCTTGTCGACGCCGTATAGGCAGTGGACGGCGACGAGCTGCCGGCAAAGGCTGAGCAACTCGCGTTCGTTCTCCCAGAGCGCTTGCACAAACGGCGGCAAGGCATCGAAGCCGTCGCGCTCCTCACTCCGCCGATAGGCGGCGAGCAGATGATCGGCGAGACGACGCGTGGCGCCAATCAGAAAATGGCCGCTGCCCATCGCCGGGTCGACGACGCGCAACCGGAGAATCGCCGCCGGCTCTGCTCGTTCCGCCTTCGGATCGATCGTCTCCCTGACCAGAAAGTCGACGAGGTCGCGCGCGGTATAGTACGAGGCGGTCTCTTTGCGCCCGCTCGAGCTCGCGAGATACGGCGTGCCCAGCTCGATCGTCTCGACAACGATCACCTCTCGCGCGCGGCGGCGCTGTGTTGCTGCGGTCGCGCCGTCGCCATCTTGCGCGTCGGCAGCGATGTCCTCATCAGCGTCGCTATCGAGGGCGTCATCGTCGCCGTCAGCAGGTGCGATCTCATCGTCGAGTATGCCGTTGAGCAAGTTGTCTTCTTCGAGTAGCGCTAAAGGCCGTTGCTGCGACGACAGCTTCGTTTCGTAGCCGGAGAGATCGCGGAGAGACGCACGGTCAACGACAAGTTCTCGGCCCGCAACGCGGATGCGCTCCATCGGCCGCTCCGCGAGCGAGAGCCGTAATTCCAATAAGCGCTCGTAGATGGAGCCGAGCCGTTCTTCGTCGAGCTCACGGTACGAGACCGGGATTTGACCGCGCGGAGTCTCGACGCGCGTCAATTTGGTAAGAACGGCAACGATTGACTCGTCGTTCCACTCGAGCGATTCCACGAGCGGCGCGGCGTCCTGCGCGAAGAGCGCACCGCCGAAGGCCGGAACCTTTTCGCCGCCGCCGAGATCGGCGCGCGGCGCAGCAGCGCGAACAGCGCGCGGACGCGGTCTGCCATGCCGGTGCGCGGCGCCATATGCGCTGTTGAAAGCGCGTAGTTGTCGCGGTAGAGCGGCAAATCGACGGGCACGAGCCCGCGGGCTTCAGCGAAGAGGGCAAATAACAGCCGGTATAAGATGCGCAGCATCTCGCCGTAGAGCACGGCGAGGCCGGCTTCGTCGTCCGCTCTCGGAAGCTGCGCGCGATTCGCCTCATTCGCGTACAAGCTCCGCGCTAGCAGATCGAGCGCCTCCATGACCTGCTGGCCCAGAAGGTTTCCGACTCCGGTCATCCCGCGCCGGCCGCGCTCGACGATTTGTTCGAGCAGTAGTGGGGCCATCAGCGCCTGCGGAGCGGTAAGGCCGAACAGGAGCCGCCAAGCTCGTTCCGACTCGACGCCCCACTCCGCGAGCGCATCAAGACTGAATGCGATGGATGAGAGCGTCCCGCCCTCCGGGCGGCGCACCAGACGCAGCTCGCTTCGATTCAGAGCAAGCGCATACGGAACGGCCGTTGCTTCCAGAACGCGCGCCATCGCGCTTGCGAGTGAGAAACGTCGATGTCGGCCGCGCGGCGTCGCGTCCAGATCGTCGGAAGGCGCGGCGCAGAAGGCGCGCGCCCACGGCGTTCCGTCCGGCGCCGTAATCACGAAACCGCCGTCCTCCGAGCCCGCCAGCGTTTCCACCGGCTCAGACTCCGCGCTTACCTGCCACTGCGCAAGGGCCGCGAGCGGGCGTAGCAACTGCGACTCCGTCGATTGCGCTGTGGCACGATGGGAGAGCGATTTACGGGCGTCGCGCACCAGACGCTGAGCACCTAGGATAAGGTCGTCGTCGATGCGGAAGGCCGCTACGAACTTTTGATCTTCGAACAGCACGCGCTCGAAGAAGTAAGGTGAGAATGCGTCACCGAGTAGCTTGTACGTGTTCATGCCGGAACGACAAGAAGCGCACCAAGCGGCTCGACGACCGGCGCCGCGAGGTCGGCATACGCGTCGAGGGCTGCGCGTTGGCGGGCGTACTCCGCTTCGAGCGCGGCGATCTTCCGTTTCACCACGGGAGACTCATCGGCCGCAAAGCCAAAGCCAGCCATACCGCCTTCTTCGCGAATCACGCGTGCTTCCGCAGCGAACCAGTCACTAAGCTGCGCTCGACCGCGCCGGGCAGACTCGGCATGGCTGTGCGCCGTCTCGGCATGCCAGAGAGCGGCCTCGTGAATGGCCGCGTCTCGTGCCCGCCCAAGCGCATCGTGCCACCACTCAGTGAACGTCGATCGGGCTTGCGTCGCGAGTTCTGCCGGTTCGCGTGCGTCCGAAGCATCAACCAGAGCGGCAGCTTCGAAGGCGTCGCCACCTCGCACGGCCGCGTAGGCGATCAGACATTCGACGAGGTCGCCTTCGGATGCGCGGATCGAGGCGATAAACGTGCCGACGACGGTCGGCTGCGTGACGTCGCGACGAACGACGGCCGCGACCCGCGGGTCCTGGCGCCGGTCGTACCGCAGCTCGCGCATCGCATTCACCGCGGCCGACGTTAGCGGCGTACGCTCCGTCAGCAAAGGTAAATCGTTCGGGCCGCCGGGAAGCGCGTGGCGCGCTGCCACATCGTCGCTTCGCCAACCGAGTGGCAAACGCTCGACCCGAACCTCGCGCCCGTCGCTCGTCGCCTCACCGCCGCACTGGCGGACCGCGCCGACGACGAATGCGCCGAGCTCGGGACGCTCAAGGAACCGCGGTTGCGGCCTTTGCGTCGAGATGTCGCGCAGCGCGGGTGGAGCGACGGCCGATGCGAGGACGTCGTCGATGCGCGACTCGGCTTCTCGCCGTAGATCCGGAGTCATCGTATCATCGGCGCGGTTGAAAAGCTCATCGAGCCGTTTCGGCTGCAGCGCCCCAAGGACATCGCCGACGGAACCCAGCGCGCTGATCTGCCGTTCGATTTTCCGCACGAGAATTGCGAGCAACTCGCCGTCATACGTGTCCGCGGAATACAGATACGCGATGCGCGGCGAGCGCCGCTGACCGTATCGGTCGATGCGCCCGTTCCGTTGTTCGAGGCGATTCGGGTTCCACGGTAGGTCGTAATGCACCATTGTGCGGCAACGATGCTGTAGATTTAGGCCTTCACTTGCAACATCGGTCGCGACGAGGACGAGACGTTCGCCGGCAACGAAGCGCGCCAGGATCGCCTCGCGATCATTAACCTCGCTGTGCAACAGCAGGACGCTTTCATTGAACGCCGCCCGCAGCGTCAGCGCGATCGATTCGGCGGTATCCCGATATTCCGTGAAAACGATTACGTTCTCGCTCGGGTCGTCCGACCAGACGTACCGCAGATGCTTCAGCAGAACGCCAACTTTCGATTCCGCCACGTCTCTCAGCGCCGCGAGAGACGTCTCGAGCGCATCGAAAAGATCGGCCTCCGTCTCACCGCGCCGGCGCGCCCGCGCCGTGCGCTGTTGCGCCGCGACGATCGAGGCTGCATGCAAATCGAGTTCAAGCTGCGCCTGCTCGTCGTCTTCCAGCGGCTCCCCAGCGCGCGCGCGGCGCAACAGGTCACGCCTTGTTGCAAGTACACCGAGGTTACGGTCGACCTTCGCGCGGCGATTCGCAATCGTTTGCGCGAGCGCCGCTCGTGACGATGCAAGTCGTTTCCGAACGATCGTTGCCAGGAACTCGACCCGCACCCGCTCGTCGGCCGACGTCGATTTCGCGATCTCGCGAAGATCGCGGATGGCGTTCATCACCGCCTCGTTCAAAGCGAGCTCGCCGGGCCCGAGCCGCACGGGAAGCGGCAAGACGGGCTCCCTGGGTACGAAGAGCGGTGTGCGGCGATCGGCCTTCATCACGTCGCGCTTGAGGCGGCGTACGATATACGGATCAATGGCCCCGCGTTGCAGCGCGGCGCCTGACGGTACGATGCGCTGCTCCAGAAGGCGCAGCAGTGACGCAAACGTCGCATCGTTGCCATCGTGCGGCGTGGCGGACAACAGCAATAGACCGCGGGTCGCGTTCGCGAGCCACTCCGCGAAGCGCCGATTCCGCGTCGGCTCCGCATCGTCCCCGAGCGCAACGTGGTGTGCCTCGTCGACGATCGCGAGGTCCCATGTCGATGCGCGCAGCTCGGCAAACGCCGCGTCCATCTTCGCTAAATCGAGCGACACGATGACTCGCGGCCGCAGCGTGAATGGATTGGCGCCGAGATCCGACATGCGACGCACTTCTTCGATGCGGTCGCGGGTAAAGAGATCGAATTTGATGCCGAATTTTTCGAGCAATTCCGCACGCCACTGACGGCAGATGGATGCCGGCGCGACGACGATCACCCGACGGGCGCGGCGACGTGCCGCGAGCTCGAGATACACGAGGCCCGCCTCGATGGTCTTGCCGAGGCCGACATCGTCGGCAATGAGTAGCCGCGGTCGCGGAAGCGCGAGCGCGGACTGAGCCGGAACCCGCTGGTACTCTTCAATCGCGATCCGAGCTTGCGGCGTCGCGAAGAGCGTTCCCGGAGGCGGCGCCAACTCTAAACGATACGCATCGTGGAAGCGCGCCCACCGCCCGTACGACGTGATGCGCTCGAGACTCATCGGATCGACAGCTTCAGGCTCGATCCGTTCGATGGGAACGATCACCGAGAATTGTGAGCCCGGCCGCTCACCCGTGATGACGCGGAGATCGAGCCGCGCGGTCTCAGGATCGACGAGCGATGGAGCGACGCGCGTGACGACCGAGCGAGTCCCGCGTACGCGTACGGTTTGGCCTTCGCGAAACTGAATCACGCGGAGTTGCTGAACTCGTACGTGAGCGCGATCTTGTCGAGCATGACGTTAATGCGCTGCTGCAGATGAGCTCGCAGCTGCTCTGCGCTAGGCGATGTCGCAAGACGCGGCAGTGCGCTTCCAGGATCGGCCACTACGACGCCGGCCGCGTTTTTTATCTGGACGTTGGAAATAACATTCGGCGTACCAAAAACGATGCTTGCAGACGCATGCGCCGGAGAGAGATAGAGCGTTTGCGCATTCCGCGTATCCACATCGCTGGCAAAGAGATACGCCCGCAAGAGCGCAACGCCCGCAGCGTCAAGCCACTTTGTACCACGCCCGCTCGCGTCGTTAAGATGTTCGCTGTACCAAGCTCGCGCCGTATCGAAGAACAGCGACTTCCCGACGTCGCTCCCGTAACGATCGCTTGTAACGGCACGCACGGCCTTCGTGTCGCCGGTACCACTCCATTCGCGACGCAGCGTATCCCAGAGGTAGTGCTGGCGGACGCTCCGCATGCGTTCAGCCGGCGACAAGAACGATTTGCTGCTTCGTCCGACCCGCATGCGATATATCGCGGCAATAATGCTGGCCATTTGAAGCTCCGTATGCGTGGCCGGCGCTTTCGATCCGTCGAAGGTGCAACCGAGGGTCGGTTCGAGGCCCATACTCACTTCGCCGCACGCCTCGAAAAGCTGTTGCAGATAAACATCCGGCGACTCTTGGTCGTCCAGGTACCCCGGGACCCTTTCGATGTCGCTCAGTGAGAGGCCGAACGAGTGTGCGACAACGTTGAAGCCACATGATAGAGGATCCGACGCGGTCCAACTCTTCTTTTTAGGAAAGAGCCGTGGATAGCGCTCCACGAGCACGATGCCGAAACTGCAAACGGCGTCGTACAGCTCATATGCCCCGGTCACGCGCTCGGCCGTAATGCGCTGCACCGATGCCTTCGCCAGCTCGCGACGCCGAAGAGCCGCCGCCTCAACGATGGCAGGCGTCGCGATCTCGACGGCGCGGTCACTCCAAGAACTGGCCAAGATATCGAACTTGTTGAGTTTGATGCCGCGCGTGTTGAGCTTCTCGAAGATGTCAGGAAGAAGCCGTTTCTCCCCTTTGAACACGACGACCGGGATCGGATACTCGCCGATCTCGAGCTCCTTACGAAGTCGTTCGAGATACTGCTCCGTAAGGTCGAGCGCCGCGACGTTCCCGAGGGCCTCGGATGTATTGACCGCTTCTGCCAAGCCCTTGAGCAGCGACGCAGTCTTGAAACCGTCTTGTGACGAGAACGAACGCCGGCCTCGGATCCATTGTGTTACGGATGAGCGCATCCGCTTTTCAGCTAGGCGGCGTTCCGTTGCAGACGTTGCTGCGACATCGAGGACGTCGAGGAGTTCACCGATAAAAAGGTCGTCGGCTTCATCGGCCGTGTACGTCGTGAAGACCTGCGTTTCGTAGTTACGTAAGGTTGTCGAGCGCTGCAAGCCGTCGACGATCTGGTACTGCTGCTTTCCGCTACAGATTCCGTCATCATAGAAAAGCAAAGCGCCGATTGGCTTCATGGTGCGGATCGATTCGACGAGATCGCGCTGCCGTTCCGCGTTCCAAACGAAGTCGCGTTGGAATGACGGGATAAAGATACGTTCGTTGCCGGCGCCTTCAATTGCATCAACAAGGCGCCGAACCGTCCACACCTGGACGTCCACTGCGGAACGTCGCACGTTCCCGTTGCGGTTTGCCTCACTATGCGAGTTCATGACGCTGCTTGCTCATCGAAACGGCATTCGGAGAGGGCAATTAGCCCTCGCGACGATACACGAAAGCGATAATCTTTGGCAAGGATCGCCCGGAGCCGAGCCGCATCAATGTCGTTCGCTTCTTCGCTGCCGCGCTCGAAGAGGCGCCCGCGCAGTTCGGCTGTGGCAACTACTTCCCCGGGACGCAGGGCTGCGAACGCATCCTCAATGAGAATAGCGAGCGCAATCTCATCGCTCGAAACCTCCGTGGGCCGCGCCTCCGGCGGGGCATCGTCGCGGCCGGGAAGCCCGAATACACCTCGACGTACTTGAACCAGTTGCGCAAGAACCGCTTGAATAGAATAGCGTGAGACGCCCCGATGCTTTCGCATTTCAGCGATTAGCGTCGAAAACTGCAACGGACTGCCGGCGTCTTGGAGGACGCGACGCGCAAGGGCTACAAGTTCCAGACGCGCTTCATGCGCGTCACTCGAGAAGATACTACGCCCGAGATATCGCAACGTCGTCCGCGTACGAAGCAACGCTGCGAGCCGATGACCGTCGCCGACCAACGCCGCTGCGTGGGGAACCATTCGGCGAGCATCATCCAACAGCTCGTCGGCATGAAATTGACGGTCCGGTTTGGCGCAAACCAACTGTTCCGCCCTTCGCGCCACGATGTTCAGGTCGCTCCACGGCTCAGGGAAAATTTGCGTGAATGTCCCGTAAGTCGAAGCGCCGAGCGGAAACATTCCTTCGCAGCCGGAAAGCGCGTTTCGCGCTTGTCCGACACTGACGGTAAAATCGCTGCGCTTCCCCGCCTCATGCAGTTCCGCTAACCGCACGGGCCGGTCGGAACGCTCGACGTACTCGCGCACGAAATCAGCGAATGTTCGCCGACGTAACGTGAGGCGCTGCCGTGCCAGACCCGCGAGCGTAAGTGCTAATCGCGGTCGCTCTACCACGAGCGCCGCTTCAATAGCAAGCTGATCCACTGCAGTTATCGCAGCATCGACGTTACGAAGCCGGTCGAGGCGCTCGAACATCGTTCGCGTCGCTAGCTCGACGTCGCCGGACGGCACGGCCATGATCAGTGAATTCGATACCCACTTGGCGCAGAACGCATCGAGTAGCAGCTTTAGTCCGCGCGCGTCAATCGATCCGAACCACGGAGACAGTCGAGCGAGTTCGTCGACAGTGACGCAGTCGCGCTCGTCAAGGACAGACGTAACGGATGCGCGCAATGCGCTGACAAACGGGCTGCGCTCGATTCGCTTCAGCGAGCGTTCAACGATCTGCCGAACGCGCTCTCGGGTGAGTCCATAGCGTTCTCCGATTTCTTCAAGCGTACGCGAGTGACCATCGAATCCGAAGCGAAGCGCGCACATGTCGACGCATCGAGCCACGTCGATAGACCATTTCCGTTCCGCTAATATCGCAGCCGTCAATGCACTCGCGAGCGTCGCAGGAGCAGGCAACATCGCCTTAGACGCAAGGGTCTCAGTAGAAGCCTCGGTTGACGATACGGCTTCTGATTCGGGCGAGGGCGAGCGCCTCGTTGCGGACGAAGGCGGTGGCGCGATTTCCGTTTCCGGTGCGGCCGAGGATGGCGCCGGGGCCGGCCTCGGCAGCTCGGAAACCTGAGCGTACGAACTTTCCTGATCTTCCACGACGGGTGGCAGTCGGGACGACGTGGCCGTGACAGCTTTGCCCCGTTCGGCACGAAGAGAGCCCTGCCGGTTAGGACTTCGCGCATGCTTCGAACGGCGATCGAGCAACTTGAAGAGAGCGGTCACATTATCGGTTAACCACTTCCGGAGTACCGCGATCCTGTGCCTCATGAATTCCTATTTAGCGTTAAGCGACCGATTTAAGCGACCAGCGGCGCCCCGACGGCTGGGGAGGCGAACGGCATAGAACCAGAGATACCGCTTGAGTAGTATTTGCGAGCGCTGACCCGCTCGAGTATTCAGGCGGATTTCCACGGTTGCCTGCCGCAAAGGTGCGTGATGCACGCCACTACGATTTCAGCGGATGCCTCGATTGAAAGCGCATTTTCGAGCGCCGAGTCGGGCCTGTCGAGTGCTGCGGAAGGCCTCGGTGCCGCGCTCAAGGCGCTGCGCGTTGCTCAACGCGCGGCCCAGCTTGGCGACGTACAAAACCTATCGCGAGGACTCAACACGGCGCGGTCCATCCTTACAGAGATTGAGCCCGAGCTCAACCGCGCAGGCGACGCGCTGCGCCTCGATTACCCGACACTTCTGCGTTCCGGCCAGTTTGCCCAAGAGGTCGCTCGGCTTGCAGTCGCTCAGGGATTGACCGGTGTGCGAGTCGTCTACGGCGTCATATTCAGCTTTCCGGTCGTCCTCACGCCACTGCCGGATAAGCTCGGGGTTCGAATCGGTAAAAAGCTACTGCGAAAACTACGGCCCTCGGCACTGGTTACCGAGCTGCAAGATCAGCGTAAGCGTAAGCCATCGACAGCGCGCCTGGGCCGACTGCTGAACGCCGTTGAACGTAGCTATTCGCAAATCGCACCAGGTGGAAGCGTCGCGGTCAAGATTGAGACGATCTATGACCGCTTGACTCCGTTACCCGAACACAAGGACGACTATACGGAGACGGATTTCGTTGCCGATCTTTACGCGTTGGAACGCGCAAATATACTCATCTCCAGCAATGAACGTGTGCTGAGCTTTCCCGCGAGCACGAGTGCTCGCGGTGGTAAAGCGATTCGGATTACGACGGAGGAGGGCGAGGAACGTCTGTACTCGAGCTTGCGGTTCGACTAGAAGGCGGCGACGTGGAAGAGCATCACCTTACGCCCGACCGCTGGCTCGAGACGGTCGACCGCGATTATCTGGATACGTACATTCCGCAGGGCGGGGCAAGCGTGAAGCTCGTCGTCGCGGATGAAGCGGATCGCCTTCGCGTACGGGACGCGCTGCGTGCGACTGCCGAACGACGGCGCTTCCGCTACGCGCACGTCGACTCGACGACGCGAAAGGTTCATCTTATACAGCAACTCGTTGCAGAAGTCGCCCTGCAACTTCCATGGCATGAGATTGCTGCTAACGTCGTGCGTCAAGCGTTGCTCGACGCGTCGTATAACATTCCCGAGAACGGTGCACTCGATCTCGCTGCACTCGCAGAGGCTAACGGCGAAGCCGACCGGGCCCTGATTCAAGATTTGCGCCGGCTCATGCAAAACCACGTTTTCCGAAACTACGAACTGAGCCGCGAATTCCGCTCCGCGGCACGACGCCTAGCAAACGCGGTTTACGACGCCAGTCCCGATATCCAGCAGCAGGCGGCCGATGTCGTGGCGTGGCTAACCGGCACGCTGGAACGAGTTTCGGCTTTACGCGATATCGGCATCTACCGCAAACTCGGGCGCGCCAACGCGCGGCAGATCTTCTACTCCTCCGCGGTGTGGCTCCGGCTTGCGAAGGAACCGGGCCTCGTTGTTACCATCGATGTTTCCCGCTACGCGCTTGGAAAGGATGCTCCCCCGGGCAATTTGCCGCCCTACACGAAGCTTGCGGCGCTCGATTTAAACGAAGTCTTGAGGCAATTCATCGACGCCACGGACGAACTTCAAGGCGCGCTCGTCGTCTTTCTTACGGACGAGCGCTTTCTGCCAGGCGAAGAACGGGGGCTGCAAAGTTTCCCGGCACTCGAGTTGCGGCTCACGGACGATGTGCGCGATCGGAAGCAACCAAATCCCTTAGCCCCGATGGTACGTTTGCGGAGCAACATATGACCACGGAAGCTCGGCGCGCGATTGAAGCTCTTCGGGCCGGTGTTCCCAACGCCGACGCAGTGCGTTTCCTCGGCGCTGGGCAAACGGCAATCGTTCAGCGCTTTGAACGCGGCCTCGAAGCGCTTCGCAGCGGTGGCAATTCGGCGTCCGGCGGCGGATTTATTTTACGCGGTGAGTTTGGAACCGGAAAGTCGCACATCTTACGGTATCTCCTGCGCGAGGCGCTGGCGCGTGGCTTCGCCGCGAGTTTCGTGGTCGTTGGAAAGGAAACTCCGCTCAGCGACCTCGATCTCGTCTATAAGGCGGCGGTAAAAGAGCTATCGCTTCCCGACCGCCCCCACGGCGATATTAGCGAAATAGCTGAAAAGCTGGATCCGCCTACGGAGCGGTTTGAAGAGCTCGAGGCCTGGGCGAGACGTTCGGGTACGCTCGATCCGATCTTCGAAAGCACCTTGCGTTTATGGAAGGGATTGTCGCGCAATGATGAGTTGCGCGAAGCGATTCAGTCATTTTGGGCGGGCGGCCGCATCAACATCACGCGAATCAAGAAAGAGTTGCGCCGCCTCGGAGAACCCGCAGCATCAATAAAGTCACCGAAAGCGGGCGACATTGCGCCGCAGCGATTTATCTTCACGGCAGGGCTCCTTCGAGCCGCAGGTTATAACGGCTGGGTGATCTTCTTGGACGAAGTCGAGCAGCTCGTTCTACTCTCGCTACGTGCGCGCGCACGCGCCTACGGTGAACTGGCGTGGCTCCTCGGCCATGGTGAGCGCCCAATTCCGGGTGTCCAAGTGGTCGCGGCTGCGACCAGCGAATTCACGGGCGAAATTTTTCAACGTAAACAAGACGATGTCAAAATCGGCATCTCGACGTACGCTACCAAAGATCCGGCAACCGTCGAGCGCGCCATGCGCGCCCTCAAAGTGATCGATGAGCGATCCGGAGCGTGGGAATCAATCGTGCCGCAATCCGAGGGCGACCTCGATCGCGTGTATCGCGACGTACGCGACTTATACCGGCGGGCATTCGATTGGGAAAGCGCCGAGCCCGGACGCCGACCATACCGCGACGTCGGCCGCCGCATGAGGATGCACGTTCGCGAGTGGATTACCCGGTGGGACCTGGAGCGGTTAGACCCAGCGTACGCGCCGGACATCGCAAGTGAGGCTTGGATTCCGAACCTACGAGAACGCGAGGGGTTGGAAGGCTTCTCCGAGACCGACGACTCGGACGATGACGAAGCCAGCTTCACGGAGTCGGCAAGCTAACACATTGTTGCGGGGCCCTAGTGTCTGGTACTTCATCGCAGACCAGGCCGTCAGAGTACTTGCGAACAGCCCGGGAATCGCCCTTGCGGCTCGAACTGTTGCCGACCGTCTTAACGAAGAGTTTCTGCGGCATCCTTCTACAAGCGACATCGTCGTCAGCCGTCGCGAGGTGGAAGCCGTTTTAAGTCGCGACGACCGTTTTGAAAGTTCGGAAACGGAATGGCGGCTTCGAGACGGCTTGCGGATCGAGAGATGCGCGCCGCGACTTTCGTCGCTACGAGCCGGGATGACGTTATCGCTGCATCGGTGGCAGCGTGACGCGCTTGAAGCGTGGCGATCGGCCGGCAAACGAGGCATTGTCCAGGCCGTGACGGGCGCCGGCAAAACAAGGATTGGAATTGCTGCGATAACGGCGCACCTCGAATTGCCGTCGGCGCGCGCTGCGGTGATCGTGCCGACGATCGAACTTATGGAACAATGGTTAAGCCAGTTGCGCATGCTTCTTGCAGTGCCGATCGGCAGCGTCGGCGGCGGCACGAGACAGTCTTTCTCAGGTCACTCTGTCCTTGTCTACGTTGCGCGTTCCGCTGCCGACCTACTGCATCGAGACGTCACAATGGTCGATCGCGAGCACTTGCTTTTGATTGCGGACGAATGTCATAGGTACGGCAGCGACAGCTATGCGCGCGCAATTAGAGTACCGGCGGGCGCGACCCTCGGACTTTCCGCGACACCGGAGCGCGAGCACGATACCGGAATCGCTGAACACGTCGTTCCAAGCATCGGGCCCGTTATTTACTGCTACGATCACGAACGCGGCGTTCGAGAGTCAGTCATCAGCGACTTCCGGATCCTCTTTGTCGGCGTTGAGTTCGAAAACGTCGAAGATGAGAAACATAGCGAGCTAACGGCGCGAATCGCTAAAGCCCATGCCGGCCTTCTCGCCGAATATTCGTTTCTCGAACGCGCAACCCCATTTATCGGCGCGGTTAAGGCGCTTGCGGCGCGTGACGATAGTCCGGCAGCGCGTCTGTATCTATCGCTGACGGCCGAGCGCCGCCGCCTTCTGTACGGTGCTAACCGACGCAACGCATTTGCCCTCTGGCTTGCCAAACACCGCTGCCTCGATGCGAAGCGTACTCTTATCTTCCACGAGACGATCGCTGACTGCGACCTGCTGGCACTCGAACTAACCCGGCTAGGCGTTCCGACACTGGCGCATCACTCCGGGCTGGGGGCAGACTCGCGAGGATACGCTCTTAGTCGTTTCGCGAGGGGTGAGATAAGGGCGGTCGTTGCGCCCCGGACGCTCGACGAAGGAATCGACGTTCCGGAAGCTTCGCTCGCGATTATCGTCGCGGGCACCCGCGTCAAGCGCCAAACGATTCAACGCATAGGGCGCGTCCTGCGCTTGTCGCCGCAGAAGGCGTCCGTTCGGGTGGTCAAGGTTTTCGTTCGCGGCGGCGCGGATGACCCGACCCTTGCGTCGACGGATCAGTTCTCACGGACGCTGGTAGCGTCGAAGCGCGCGGCGGTCGCGTATTGGCCTTCGGACGATGAGTCGATTCTCGCGTTCCTTATCGACGCGCCCGATGAGGCACGTTAGGCTCGGCGGCGTGAAGAAGAGTCACTTGCCGATCTGCGACTCGAAAGCGGCCCGCCTTATCTAGTCGCATGTCACGCATTAGGGTATTGCGCGGCGTCTTACGCCGTTCACCAACGGCTGTTAGCTCCGGTCGAGAGACTTGAAGGCCAGCCCACAGTTCATCTGTCGACACGCTACGACTGGGTGCGTGCTCAAGCAGCCATTCGTACGCTGCGGCAGCAAGACGAGACATAGCGAGTATGTTTTGCCGACGTAAGGCAAGATGCCTTGCTGGGCTCCTTCCAACGGATCCCGGGCCACCGGCACCTCGCGTAGTTTAAAGCGCGTTTCGACCTGTTGTTGTAACCAACAAGCGGCAAGACTGGGTCGGTCCCACTTAATCCTTTGTTATCTTCGGCCCAAGGTAAAGTACTTTTAACCGTAGCAAATCTCGCGGGACGGGCCATTCAAAGTGTAAGCGAAAGAAATTGCGGCTGATCCGACCGTGGTAATGCGCTAGTATTGTTCGATTGGAGACCGATGGGTCGGGAAAGCTTAGCTCGGTTTCAAACTTGCGTCGATTGCTTAGAGACTCGGGGACGAAGAGGGCCCGATCGCCCCTAAAGTATTCCCGAATTATCGATTGTGCTTTTGGGTTCTCGCTTCCATCTCGAGCGCGTCCTTCCATATAGGCATCTAGGTACGACAAAAGCCTTAACGCCTGATCCCGAATGACTTCGCTAAACGGCTCTCGGGCCAACGCCGGCCTTTCATAGATGCTGCCTGGCAGTATTAGGTGAGGAAAACGTTCGCGTGCCGCGTCCACCAACATTCGCCACGAAAGTATTTCGGCTGCCTCGTTAAGCGCGGATTGCTCAAGGCTCCGGATCGTCCACACGTTGCTGACAGCATACCTGCCAAGTCGGCCCTCGCGCAGCCCGTGGTCGATCTCAAGTGGATCCACTTCAAAGCACAAGTGGCCACCCATAAAGCTGAAAGTGATGACCTGATCATTGCATTTAACCCGCCGCGCCGCTTCTCCCAACGCGCCATTAGTAACCTCGACGTCGCAAAATTCGAAATAATCATCTTCTTCCTCGATTCGGTCTTCGTCAATGAAGGTGCCCGAACGCTGCAGCCAAGCTAACAGTGCAACTCGCAAGTCACGATTGCGAGAACCTTGAATCGCATTACGTACGCTAAGTCCCGGTCTAACAAGTCTTTCTGCAAAGCTACGATCAGTATGGAAGTTTCTGGTCAGCGGGCCGTGTGATATCCGCGCTTGGTTAAGCTCGCTAAGGACTCTTTCGAATGTCTCCGCCGCGGCGAACTGACCCTGTACCGACATGTCATTTAGGATCCAGCGCATTTATTATGCCCAGCCGGCGAGTCTGGACAGATCCTTCTCCGACTGATCGAAAAAGCCATCCGGCCATTCGCTAACGCTTCCACGTGAATCTAGAGCCGGAGATATTACGCCATGCCCGTCGCTTGTAGCGGCGGAGAAGAAGTGTATCTGTAGATCGGCATGAGATATAAGTCCACTACTTACTGCCAGCCTTGCGCCATTGAGTAGGTGATCGCTGTGCGTCTCGACAACAATCTGTACGCCGGCCGCCGCGAAGTGTGCCAGTAGGAGTCCCATCCGGGATTGCGCCGACGGATGAAGGTGCGCTTCCGGGCTATCAATCATAACGACTTGCCCTTCGTCGGCAGTCAGTAGCGCCACAATGATTGGGAACGCATACGTTAGTCCATATCCGATGTTCGCCGGACGCCGCCATGGACCAATATCGGATAATCGGAATTGCAAGCTTAGCAGTGAGACCTGCGGAACGTATTGCACGTTTGCTTGTGCGCCAGGGAACAGCGTTGCGAGCCAATAGTCGAGCTGCTTGCGCACCGATGTTGCTGGCTCATTAGTGTGAGCACGGCGCGGCGAAACATCGTCGTCCGCGAATCTGTCATAAAGGTATGACGCAAACCTGCCGTCGATCCCAACGCCTCCAGACTGCTGATCCGTACCGTTCGGAACCGGATAAGCATCAGCTGTGCCTTCGCGTACGGCAGTGATGTAAGTCAGATTCATTAGATTACGCACCGCCCGTTGCGAAATGCTTTCGTCGTAAAGAGCGCTTGAGGCATTTTCGGATGTGGTGCGGGCACTGCCGACAAGGTGTTCCTGTAACCTTAAGAAACGCTCACCCGATCGAGTCGCTAGGACCCAAGTCAGCTCATCGACTTCAGTGCACACGGTGAATGTAATGTTACCTTGGCTCGAATTCGAGGGCAGTACATCGCCGACTGTACCTAGCTGAACCAGGGGTCCATTTAACGCAAATACTTCATTGCGCGCAGAGTTTCGTAACGACTGCGAGAGCAGAAGAAGAGGCTGAATGGCAACGGCACGATCTTTTTGACCCCCGTCGGCACGATTAACCTGACCCCTCCGGCAGAATAGAAGGGCCCCCCTCCTGAAGGTGGCGTTAACACAACGACCACTTCACTGAGGGGAGCCCCGGA
>JAABUQ010003457.1_pt1 | contig 28914 bp, 27 predicted proteins | sample 5560001 | NCBI WGS metagenome assembly JAABUQ01 (sample SAMN10711888, study PRJNA513371) | rock metagenome | isolation source: Antarctica rocks | place: Antarctica: Victoria Land, Finger Mt nord | collected 2015-12-18 | reverse complement strand
TCACGCAATGTCACACTTGTATCCAGGGTGGCTTCGTAGTCCACCATCTTAAAGATTCGAGGCATAGCTGCTCATTGTCACTTGCCTCACTCTGACACATCGGTGTTTCTCCGACAACCTGCTAGGCCAATGAAACCGATTTGTTCACTCATCCTTTACCTTTACTGACTAAATCGATATTTAAACGTTATCATAAATTATTGATAATTTAAAATCAAGTAAAATTTTGGAGGAAGCCTGGGTTTATGAGTGTGCGACGGGAGTGCATGCGAGAGCAAGTCAAACGGGTCTTGCTGAACCGAATTCTGGATGGTACCTATCAGCCAGGGGAGCGGCTAGTAGAACTACAGATTGCCCGTGAGATGAACACTAGTCAGGGGCCAGTTCGCGAAGCCTTGCGGGAGCTTGAAGGGCTCCGAATAGTCGAGTCACAGACCTATCGAGGGACGCGAGTCCGGGGAGTCAGTGCTCGAGAGATGCGCGAAGCTTACCAAGTCCGGGCGGTGCTGGAGGAGCTAGCTGTCCAGTTAGCTATCTCCCAGATTGGAGCTAACCCAGAACCCCTGATTGCCGAAGTTGAAGCGATGGCAGAAGCCGCAAGGTTGCACGATCTAGACCGCTTCGCGGAACACGATGCAGCTTTCCATCGCCTGATCGTAGAGGCATCAGGTAACAGCGTGCTTTTGCAGGTATGGGACTCTCTAGCTTCTGAGGCCAGAACCCGAATCAACCTACTCCGGGCTACGCTCAGCCTGGAAGAGCTGGCTCAGTTGCATCAGCCGATTATCGATGCTCTGGTTCGTGGTGACGGAAAGACTACTGTACAGCTGCTGCGGGAACACTTTGAGACTGCCCAACCGCCGGACATTGGTGTTCAGGAGCCTAGGTAAACGAATCTGGTCGCATTCCACCAAATAAGGCCAGTTCAAATATCTTAATAAAGCAATCAACGTGAATAAAACCCAAATGACTTAGCCAATCACACTGGATTTGTACGGGAGCTAGTATATTAGCTTCTTTATCTGCTCTGTGGTAAAATACCTCTGCTATTTCGTCTCTTGATTTAGGGGAACCATTGTTTTTATGAAAGGAATAAAGGTTATCAATGAATAATTCTTCATAAATATTTTCAATCCATTTAGAATTTGAGGCAACATGCTCCATATTTAAAAATATGCCTCCCGGCTTCAACAAATCGTAAATTTCGCCATATATTTCTCTTTTTCTTACATCCGGTTGGTGGTGAATCGCCAAGCCGGACACAATAACGTCAAAGGGACGCTTGCCTTGTAGCGAATCAACCCACTCTTTTTTGCCGAAATCTTGGGCAATAAATTCTACCTGATATTTTGGCTCGAGCTTGCTTTTCGCGGCTTGAATCATTGGCTCAGAAAAATCTAAAAGTATTCCTTTTGCCTGAGGATATTTCGTAAGAATTGCTTGGCCTAAGATCCCGTCACCACAACCTAGATCTAAAAAGTTTTCAACCTGGGGTCTTGCAGTTTGAATAATTCTAAGCATTACATCGATTTGCTCAGGAGCTAAGGGAATGGCTGCGCGTACACCTGACAAAAATGTTTTTGAGACTGCTTCTGACTTCCAAACTTGATCGAAGTTGCGTTTCATTTTTCCTCTAAGGCTAGACTTTGCTTACTGCGCAATCGGGGAATCACTCTGAACTGGGAACTAGTGCCGCAGATGAATAGCGGATATTGGCTTGTTTGAACCGGCGCAGGGCTTCTTGGAGGCGATCGCACTCCGCAATCAAGCTAATACGTACATATCCTTCACCGGCAACGCCAAAGGCATTCCCAGGAGTCAGCACTACCCCAGTCTGCTGCAACACCGAAAGGGCAAAATCCGTTGAACCCATTCCCTCTGGGCACTTAATCCAGAGGTACATTGTCGCCTTGGATTTGGGAATATCCCAACCCAGCTGGGCTAAGCCTTGAATCAGAAAATCGCGGCGGCGACGGTAGCGAGCTTGAACCTCATGCAAATATACATCTGGCAGCTGTAAAGCGGTTTGGGCTGCTGATTGCAACGCCGCAAAAATGCCGTAGTCCAGATTCGTTTTCAGCGTCCGCAAACCTTGAATGATGTGGCGGTTGCCGACAACAAAGCCCACGCGCCAACCAGCCATGTTGTATGTCTTTGACAGAGTATGGAACTCGACGCCAATCTCTTTTGCCCCTGGAATTTCTAACAAGCTGGTGGGCTGATAGCCATCAAAGGCTAACTCGGCGTAACACAAGTCATGAACTAGCATAATTTCGTATTTTCGAGCAAAAGCGACAATCTCTTCAAAGAATTCACGCGGTGCTGTGGCAGCAGTCGGGTTATTGGGGTAGTTGAAATAGAGAATCTTGGCTTGTTCTGCGATCGGATCGGGAATTGCAGTTAAATCAATTAGCCAGTCGTTCTCTGGTTTCAAAATTAGACTGTGAACCTTACCACCGGCAATTAAGGGACCACGGAAATGGGCTGGATAGGCGGGGCTGGGCACCAGAACCAAATCGCCAGGGTTGATATAGGCAAGAGCAAGGTGCGTCAACCCTTCTTTTGAACCGAGTAAGGGTAGGGCTTCGCTATCAGGATCAAGGTCAACCCTATAGCGGCGGCGGTACCAGTTGGTGATGGCGCAGCGGAAGCTGGAAGTACCTTCAAAGGGGGGATAGCCGTGGTTGGCTGGATTTTGCAGGGCGGCTATTGCCGCCTCTACTACAGGCTGGGGTGTCGCTCCATCTGGATTCCCCATCCCCAAGTCAATTAAGTCTAGCCCTTGCTCACGGGCACGAGCCTTAAGCTCATCCAGACGGGCAAATACATAGGGCGGCAGTCCCTGTATACGTTCAGCTGGGCTGATCCAATTTAATTTCATTACTAAACCTCATGCTCAACAGCTTGGCTCCCCGACCCAAGTTGGCTGCGTCCCTCTACCGGCGCAGTGGTTGAAACCATTGCCGCCATTAGCTGCTCAGGCACGACTTTGAATGGTAAGCGGTGGATGTCTGAATTAGGAGCCACGGCAATTTCAGCGGCTCTTTCCAACTCTCCCAGTGTGATGTTGCCTAGTCCCAAATCGCCCAGTCTTTGAGGCAGTCCAATCAGAGTGTAGAACTTCAACAGCTGTTGCCGCGCCGCAGCTGCCAACTGGTTTCCTTGTACCAGTTCTTCTAAACGCAACTGCACTAAAATTCCATAGGCGACCTTCTCACCATGTATGCTGCTGTGTACGGGGAGATGAGTCAAACCATTGTGAACGGCATGGGCTGCTACTGTACGACACCCAGCGCCTCCTAGTCCCCCGATCACTCCTGCAAGTAAAACCGTTGCATCTACGACTTCTCGCCAGATGTTGCTCCCCGGTTCAGCGATCGCCTCAGCTGATTTTTGGAACAGGATATCTCGCAAAACTCTCGCCTGTTGCACTGCCGCAATTATTAGGGTTTGGTCAGATTGACCACTACTGAGTGAGGCTTCGTACCACTTGGCAAGAGCATCACCAATCCCAGCAACTAAAGTGCGTTTTGGTGCCGACTTAACCAATTCGTAATCTAGTATCAGCAAATCTGGACAGCGGTTGAGGCTGACATCGTATAAAAAGGCTCCCTGCTCAGAATAGACATTTGAGAGGGCTGTCCAAGCCGCGCAGGTGGCAGCTGAGGTGGGAATCGTTACGCAAAGCACCTTGCATTGGTGAGCCAGCAGCTTAGCAGCATCGAGTGCCTTGCCTCCTCCTACACCAATAACCAGATCAGCTTGATGTTCCATTACTGCCTGTCGCAGAGATTCTAACCCCGCTTCGCTGCAATCTGGGCCATACTCAGCTTGGGCAACTGCCAACTGCTGCATTTCTAAGACACTTTGCAATCGGGGTTGCGTGACCCCAAGGGTGCTTGAGCCTCCCACCACCAGCGGACGACTACCCAGAGAAGCGATCGCTTCTCCTGAGTGTTCCAGTGCCTGAGAGCCACGCAGCACCCGTGTTGGGGCAACGGTAAGAGAGAAATTTGTCGGGGCTTGATTCATCTCCACTTTTTTGCTATACTAACTAAAGCTGCTAACACATTAGCAAGCAGACTTGCTTCGATATTAAATACCTCTGGAGGGGTTGTAAACGTTTAAGCCTTTAATTACCCCCCTTCAGCTATGGAAACCATGTTAACTTAGGCGGTCGGCTTCCCTGGCAATTGCGCCATATTTTCCTGGTAAATGTCGATAGCCATCTGCTCATCGTTGCGATTGGCTAGTGATCGCTTGACCTGACCCAAGTAAAGCGGCTTTGAGACTCCTGGCTCCGGGTGGATGATGGTGCGGGCGCGGATTGTGAGCTGATCTTCCTCCCGACCTAAACGACCATAAGAATATAGATCACTTGCGGCTTGACGCAGAGTCGCTGACAATTCTGATTCGGTTATTTGAGGCCGAACGGTAATCACTGCTTGTGTGGCGCCAGTGTCATAGATCAAAGAGAACCTGACCGCACCTGGGATTACAGTGTGGGCAAACGGCACTAAACCAAGAGTAAATAAACCACCCGTAACCACGCCGAGAAAGCCAGTGCTGCCGACCAGTCGGAACCTTATGCCCCATTTTAAAATGAAACCTAGTACCGTTAGGGCGGCAAAGAGTAGTGTAATTATACCTGCCCACTGGGTAGCGGTGAGAAAATCAGCGGTTGTTGGCATTTGTCTATTCAGGCGTCGTCTTTTTCGTTGCTGACAAACCCATCTGGCTGTGTACCATTGGGTGATTCCAAAGCAGCTTTTAAGGTGTGCCAAGTGAGATTAGCACATTTAATCCGCACGGGAAATTGTGCGACCCCCTGCATCACATTTAATTTACGCTGCTCTTTGGGAAACTCGGCTTCGCCTTTCATCATGTCTTGGAAGCGTTGCACCATTTCCAGTGCCTCCGAGACTTGCTTGCCCTGCAAGGCATCCGCCATCAGATCGGCAGATGCCATAGCGATCGCACAGCCAGCTCCTTCAAATTTGACATCTTCGATCGCGTCGCCTGCTTGATTCAGTTGCAACGTCAGCTCAATCGTATCGCCACAAGAAGGATTATGCCCCTTTTGATGCCGATGCACCGGAGTTGTTTTGCCCTTGTGCCGTGGCTTTTTGTAGTGTTCTAAGATGACCTGTTGATAGAGGTCACGTAAATTGCCCAGCGTCATGATTGCTTCACGCTATGTGTTATTTATCTTTAACTTGATCCTATCAGTGCTTATGACAAAAGGCGGGGTAGTACGAGCACCCTAAAGATAGTGACGAGAGAGATCATCGAAGAGCAAGTTAGCCGCTCCTTCACAAGCGTTATTACACCGGCAAATCCAACCGGGGATTAAATGTTTCAATCTGACGCAACTTTTCGTATAATTCCTGTTCTTGGGGACTGATATCTCTGGGGACAACAATCTGGATTTCCACCAGCTGATCACCGCGTCTGCCATTGTCTGTGGGGTAACCCTTGTTGGCAAGGCGTAGGCGTTTACCAAACCCGACTCCAGCTGGAATTTTCATATTCACTCGACCATCCAATGTCGGCACTTCTACCTGTCCGCCTAACACCGCTTCGCTGGGAGTAATCGGCACTTGGCAGTAAATATCTTCTCCTTCTAGCTTAAAGAAGGGATGAGGCTCGACGGTAATTTTCAGGTATAGGTCTCCTCCAGCAATGCCTTGTTCTTTGAGGCGGATGCTCTGACCCGTAACCATTCCAACTGGCAGCTTGACTTCGAGCGATCGCCCATCTTCTAGGCGAATCCGTTCATACCCACCAAGATATGCTTTTTCCAGTGGCAGCGTCAATCGGGCTTCCACATCTCGGCGGTTGGGGCTAGAACTGAATGTTTTTGCGTATTTCTTCGTGCCTGGACGAAAAGCCTCGTCTGGACTTGAAGCCGGCGAGGAAGTCGCTCCATTTCTACTTTCTTTGCGGCGACCTATAAGTTGATCGACAAAGCTATTGAAGTCTGGAAACTCGCTAAAATCGACTTCCTCAGTGCCGACGCGACTACCGGCAGCGCGATCCCCCCAGGTTTTAGCTTGTGGCGCCTGCCGGTTGCGGAAGCCTCGCTGATTCCAGAACCGGCTAAACTGGTCGTATTGCGCCCGCTTAGTTTGATCAGAGAGGACTTCGTAGGCTTCACCAATATCCTTAAATTTCTCCTCTGCCTCTTTGTTTCCCGGATTTAGATCAGGGTGATACTGCCGCGCCAAGCGCCGGTAGACCTTTTTTATTTCTTCATTTGAGGCATCTCTGGATAGTCCCAGAATCTCATAGTAGTCGCGAAAGTTCTGCAAGTTCTGCATCTTTAATTATCTAAAGTCTGAAGTTTGAAGTCTACAGTTAAAATTAATTCATCCTTCATCCTTTGATTAGAGCCAATCATCATCTTCCTCCTCCCAGTTATCTTTGTAGGTAGGACGCTTTCTGCTGGAAGCAGCGCCGCCATAGTACGGACGAGGTTCCCTGGTTGGCGCTTCGCGAGTATCCCTGCCATATGGTTCGCGATCGCGAACCGTCTCTCGACCAGATTCGCGATCCCCTTCCCCGGTGAAGACGCTACGGATAGAGCCAAACAAGTCATATTCATCGTCTTCACTGTAGTAATCGCGCACTTCTCGGTTCAGCTCATACACCTCATCCTTAAGAGCGGCGTAGGATTGGTCAATCCCCCGGTCATCTTCTTGCGCTAGATGTTCGCGCAGTTGGCTAGCGATGGTTTGGATGCGCTGGCGGCGATGACGCGCAAACTGCATCCCGAAATCCAGCCCTACCTCTTTGAGTTGTCGTTCTGCTTGCAAAATCAAAGCCTCAGCGCGGTTGCGCTTTTCCACCCGTTCTTTGCGTTCGCGGTCTTCTAATGCATATTTCTCAGCCTCCTGGAGCATCCGGTTGACTTCCGCCTCGCTCAGAGTAGAAGCCCCTTGAATGGTGATACTTTGCTCACGACCGGTGGTTGTATCTAGTGCTGTTACCTGCAAAATCCCGTTGGCGTCGATATCAAATGCCACCTGAACCTTAGGAACGCCTCGTGGTGCCGGGGGAATGCCAGTCAGCTTAAAGCGCCCCAGCGACTTGTTATCTGCCGCCATTTCCCGTTCGCCTTGGAGGGCATGGATTTCAACCATAGTTTGATTATTTTCCGCCGTGGAGAAGGTGTCAGATTTCCGCACGGGTATAGTAGTGTTGCGGGTAATGAGTTTTTTCATCACCCCACCGATTGTTTCCAACCCCAGCGACAGCGGTGTTACATCCAACAGCAGCACATCCTTGAGTTCTCCGGCTAGAATTCCCGCTTGAATTGCTGCGCCGAGTGCCACCACTTCATCGGGGTTGACGTTTTGGTTAGGTTCTTTACCAATCAGGTTCCTCACCAGTTGTTGCACCATTGGCATCCGGGTGGAGCCGCCTACCAGCACAACTTCATCAATATCTGTGGGTCTGAGATTGGCATCAGCAAGCGCTCGCTTTACTGGTATACGTAGCCGCCCCACTAAATCACCGCACAGACTCTCAAACTGGGAACGAGTCAGGCGAGTTTCTAAATGTAGGGGACCATCAGCGTTGGCGGTGATGAAGGGTAAGTTAATGTCGGTTACTGCGACGCCGGAAAGCTCAATTTTGGCTTTTTCAGAGGCTTCCAGCAGACGTTGAAGGGCTTGGCGATTGCGCCTGAGGTCCTCCCCTTGTGCTTCCAGAAACTCAACAGCCAACCAGTCAACAATTTTCTTGTCAAAATCATTTCCGCCCAGTTGAGTATCACCACTGGTGGATTTGACCTCAAACACGCCATCCCCGACTTCCAGAATCGACACATCAAACGTGCCGCCGCCCAAGTCAAACACCAGGACAGTTTGGCTTTCCTGCCTGTCTAACCCATAAGCCAAAGAGGCAGCTGTTGGTTCATTTAGAATCCGCATCACCTCCAGCCCAGCAATTCGCCCTGCATCCCGCGTTGCCTGGCGCTGGGAATCATTGAAATAAGCTGGAACCGTAATCACTGCCCCTGTCACAGGCTCCCCCAGATAGCGAGTGGCATCGTCTGCCAACTTCATCAGCACCATCGCTGAGATTTCTTCCGGGGCAAATTCCTTATTCAGGCGAGGACAGTCTATTTTGATGTTGCCTGCTTCATCACGGCGCATCGTGTAGGTGACTCGCTTCGATTCCGGGCTGAGTTCGGCAAACTTGCGACCGATGAACCGCTTGACTGCGTAAAAAGTATTTTTCGGGTTGAGAACGGTTTGTCGTCGCGCCATCTGTCCGACTGCGCGTTCTCCTTCTTTGCTGAAGCCTACCACGGAGGGGGTTGTCCGCATTCCTTCTGCATTGGCAATCACCACCGGCTTGCCACCCTCCATGACGGCAACTACTGAGTTTGTCGTACCCAAGTCAATGCCGACTACCTTGCCCATGCGTTACCCAACTCCTCGCGTGTCTTAGAACTTAAATGTTGAGAACTTTTGCTGAATTCATTGTATCTTGCTAGCTCAAGATACACAGGGGCAAAGTAACTCTAGCTAGTTTCTACGGTCGGCAGTGGTGCTCCTTGATAACATTCACCTCAAATCAAGGTCTGTAAGCGTTGAATCAACTGTGGTGCTTGCATAACACCCTCAATACGTTCCACTGGCTGACCCTGCTTAAAGAGTACCAGCGTCGGTAGCGCCTGAATGTTATGCTTACTGGCTAGCTGGGGATATTTTTCCGTGTTAATTTTCACCACTCGTAGCTGTTGCTTGAGCTGGAGATTCACCTGTTCCAGAATCGGAGCCATCATTTGGCACGGACCGCACCAGTCAGCGTAAAAATCTACCAACACCGGCATTTCCGAACCAGACAGTAACTCTTCGAAGCTGTTGAATTGCTGTTTAATAGCCATATTACACGCACCAGTTTTACTCAATCCTAGTTCTTTGAAACTACTTTCAGGAGGAATTGTTCATGGAAGCATTGCCAGAAAATTTGCAACGGTTGCGCGGACAAGTGGCAATCGTTACCGGCGCTTCACGGGGAATTGGTCGAGCGATCGCCTTGGCTTTATCAGCAGAGGGAGCCAATGTAGTTGTAAACTATTCCAGTTCCAGTGAGGCAGCCCAAGGGGTAGCAGATGAGATTGTGGTCGGGGGAGGCAGTGCGATCGCGCTTCAAGCTGATGTCTCCAAGGCAACGCAGGTAGAAGCCCTACTAAATACCGTGATGTCAAAGTGGAACCACGTTGATGTCCTAGTCAACAACGCTGGGATTACCCGCGACGCCCTGTTATTACGGATGAAGCCAGAATATTGGCAAGCCGTAATTGACCTCAACCTCACTGGCGTTTTCTTGTGTACCCGCGCTGTCAGCAAAGTTATGCTCAAGCAACGCGCTGGGCGGATGATCAATATTACCTCCGTTGCTGGTCAAATCGGCAACCCCGGTCAAGCCAATTACAGCGCCGCCAAAGCAGGCGTGATTGGGTTTACTAAAAGTGTTGCCAAGGAACTCGCTAGTCGCGGGATCACCGTCAACGCTGTTGCCCCTGGATTTGTCGCCACGGATATGACCAACAATCTCAAATCAGAAGATATTATATCATACATCCCCCTCGGTCGCTACGGTCAACCAGAAGAAGTCGCCGGTATGGTTCGATTCCTAGCAGCTGACCCTGCTGCTGCCTACATCACTGGTCAAGTCTTCAACGTTGATGGCGGCATGGTCATGGGCTAAGCTGTTAAAAATAAAAAATTGAGCCCTGAATTTAGCACTCGTGGGCGGTGAGTGCTAAATTGTCTATTGGAAGCGCTGTTGGAATCAAATATGGCAAAAATCGTTGCATTTGCTGACGAATCGCGGCGGGCGTTAGAGCGGGGTGTGAACGCCCTTGCCGATGCAGTCCGCATTACCTTGGGACCCAAAGGTCGGAATGTCCTTTTGGAAAAGAAATATGGTGCGCCCCAAATTGTTAACGATGGCATCACCGTTGCCAAAGAAATTGAATTAGAAGACCCGCTGGAAAATACCGGCGCTCGACTGATTCAGGAAGTGGCATCGAAGACCAAAGATGTGGCTGGAGATGGCACCACCACCGCCACTGTCTTGGCTCAGGAGATGATTCGTGAAGGCTTGAAGAACGTGGCAGCTGGGGCAAATCCAGTCAGCTTGCGGCGTGGGATTGAAAAAACCATCGACAAGCTGGTTGACGAAATTGCGGCGATAGCCAAGCCAGTGGAGGGCAGTGCGATCGCGCAAGTCGCAACCGTCTCAGCTGGTAATGATGAAGAAGTCGGCGCCATGATTGCCTCAGCGATGGAAAAAGTCACCAAAGACGGCGTAATTACCGTTGAGGAGTCCAAATCGCTGACAACGGATCTGGAAGTAGTTGAGGGAATGCAGCTGGACAGGGGCTATATTTCCGCCTACTTCATTACCGACAACGAGCGGATGGTAGTGGAATTTGAAAACCCCCGCATTCTAATCACCGACAAGAAAATCAGCACCATCCAGGATTTGATTCCGGTGTTGGAGAAGGTTGCTCGTGCCGGTCAACCGTTGCTGATAATTGCTGAAGATGTTGATGGAGAAGCCCTGGCAACTTTGGTCGTGAACAAGGCGCGGGGCGTGCTGAGTGTGTGTGCGATCAAAGCGCCTGGGTTTGGCGATCGCCGCAAAGCGATGCTGCAAGACATCGCCGTGCTTACTGCTGGTCAGCTGATTTCTGAAGAAGTCGGACTCAGCTTGGATGCCGTCTCCCTCGAGATGATGGGAGTCGCCCGTAAGGTCACGATTGACAAAGAAACCACGACCATCGTTGCCGGAGGCGAAACTAAAGCCGACGTGGAAAAGCGGATTGTTCAAATCCGTAGGCAGCTGGAAGAAACGGACTCGAGCTACGACCAAGAAAAACTGCAAGAACGGATCGCCAAACTCGCTGGTGGTGTGGCGGTGATTAAAGTGGGTGCGGCTACCGAAACCGAACTCAAAGACCGGAAACTGCGGATTGAAGACGCTCTCAACGCCACCAAAGCCGCTGTGGAAGAAGGCATCGTTCCTGGCGGCGGCACCACTCTAATTCGCCTGATTAAGAAAATAGACGCGATTAAAAACAGTCTGGACGCCGAAGAAAAGATTGGGGCTGATATTGTAGCGCGAGCGCTCGAAGCTCCCTTGCGGCAAATAGCGGATAACGCTGGTGCTGAAGGGGCTGTGATTGTTGAAAAGGTGCGGGAAACTGATTTCAACATCGGCTACAACGCCTCTACTGGTGAATTTGAGGACTTGATTGCCGCTGGGATTATTGATCCAGCTAAGGTGGTACGTTCAGCCTTACAAAATGCCGGTTCTATTGCCGGTATGGTCTTGACCACCGAGGCTCTTGTGGTCGAAAAGCCTGAGAAAAAACCTGCTGGCGGTGCCCCCGACATGGGCGGCATGGGCGGCATGGGCGGCATGGGCGGCATGGGCGGCATGGGCGGCATGGGTATGATGTAGTCCATCCTTCCAAAAGACTAGAGCTTCATTGTTGAAGTAGTAAACCTCCCTGACGATGGGGAGGTTTTTTCTTATTGCTATGAAAGCAACTGGCCCTACTCAGGGCGCTGAAATCTGAATATGCCCAAGGGTACTTCTTCTGCTTTCCGGTAAGCTTAGATAATTTAAGAGAGTTGAGGAATGCTCCACCGAGCACGGCTCAGGCAGAACTCTATGCCCTATTAAGTGACAGAGTGTGCGCTCTGCTTGTTCCTAGAGGCTTTGAGCTGCCCAACTACAACAATAGAGAGGCAACTGTAAGGTGGTGAAGAGGGTGAAGAGTCAGGCAGGGAAGAGTCACGTAGGGAAGACCTTAATCGTACTGGGAATGGACGTTATACTTAAGGCATTAGGGGACGTGAATCTAAGCCTTGGCATGAAACACATTGGCAAGGTGAGCTCGTTTAATGCTGGGACTCTGCTCGAAATCGGATTTCATGTGTTCACAAATCATTGGATTTGGCTTGGGATAGCTCTCCTGATTGGGTACGCTCTTTTAGAGCTGGCTGGGCTTTCATGGCTTGATCTAAGCTATATGCTCCCGATGACTTCATTCACCTACGTGCTGACTGCGTTCTTCGCAGTGTGGCTCCTCAACGAGAGAATCTCTACTCTCAGGTGGGCAGGCATATGTGTTATAACGCTTGGTGTCCTAATCGTTGGCTTAGGGGAATCCAAGCAAAGCAGTCGGAAAACTAGGAAAACCTAAAGTTGAAAAACGACAACGTGTAGAAAAATAATGGATCGCCGTGAAGAGTTTAATACTAATTTCACTGATCGTTGTGCTTAAGGTCTTAGGCGATGTTTCTTTAAGCCATGGCATGCACGAGGTTGGTGAGGTAAACCCGCTCCACCCTTTCGCTCTGCTCGGAGTCGGGCTGCGTATGCTCACAAATCCTTGGGTTGATACCGCAATGACCGTACTGCTTACATATACTCTTCTATACATGTCAGCACTTTCATGGCTTGACCTGAGCTATTTGCTCCCGATGACTACAACGGGCTACGTGCTAACTGCCATGTTAGCATGGCTACTGCTACACGAGGAAATAGATGCAACCCGGTGGGCAGGTACCTTTACGATTGCGATCGGTGTCCTATTGGTTGGTTTGAGCGATCACCGGAAAAACCGGCAAAAGGCACTAAACTCGTCTAGACGGCAAGGCACCAGCGCGCAAAGCCATCAGGATGAAACTTGCGAACACAAAAGGTGACCGATGAAGATTTTGATTGCAGTAATAATTCTGGTGCTGGTGGACTCTACTGGAACCTTATTGATAGCCCAGGGGATGAAGCAGATGGGCGAAATCTCGACCCTGCAACCACGAAAGCTGTTGAACTTTGCACGTAGGATGGTAAAAAATCAACTGCTCTGGATAGGCTTCTTGTTCCAAGCCAGCACATTCTTTTTATTCCTGACCGTGTTGAGCTGGGCTAACTTGAGTTTGGTTGTACCACTCTGCTCGCTTGGCTATGTAGTTAATATTTTGGGTGCGCAATTCTTGCTTAAAGAAAAGGTTACAAAAGAGCGATGGATCGGGACGCTGTTTATCTGCGCTGGCATTGCCCTAGTCTCGCTCAACTCAGGCGGGAATTAATAAGCTCAAACACATTTAAATTACCTATTGAGGTGGGGTGTAGGGACAGCAACCCTACACCCCTTCTCTTACACCCTGGCTACACAGAAAATTTGCTTTTCTTATTTGTGGAGCAGCTTACCAAGTTGCATTTCGTTTCGAAAAATTTACAGCTTGATCAGTCTTTGCAACTGAACCACAGAACGAGCCAGGTTTTTGGGTTGCATCGCATCGGTTGATGCTGTAGGTTCATAGCCGCAGTGTACCATGCAGTTGGCACACTTAGGATTACCGCTGGCTTGGCCATACTGGCTCCAGTCGGTTTTTTCCAGTAGTTCCTTGAAAGTAGGGTAATGGCCCTCGTTTAAGAGGTAGCAGGGTTTTTGCCAACCTAAAACGCTATAGCTGGGGCTACCCCAAGGAGTGCAGTCGTAGTCCCGTTCACCTGTCAGGAAATCTAAAAACAGCGGGTTGTGATTGAAATTCCAATGTTTTTGGCCAGCTTTGAACGGGGCCAGAATTTCCCGGAACAGAGCCCGCGTCCCAGCACGCGGTAGAAAATGCTCCTGATCAGGTGCCCACTCGTAGCTGTAGCCTGGAGAGACCATTATGCCATCGATATTTAGCGTGCCGAGGAAGTCAAAGAACTCTTGCATCTCTTTAGGATCAGTACCCTCAAAGATAGTGGTGTTAGTAGTCACACGAAATCCTCTAGCTTTGGCTGTGCGAATCGCCTGAACCGCAATATCGAAGACGCCTTTGCGATCAACGCACTTGTCGTGCCGCTCGCGCAAACCGTCCAGGTGAACACTGAATGTTAGGTAGGCGGAGGGCTGAAACTTATCCAGACTCTTTTCCAGCAATAATCCATTAGTACAGAGGTAGACAAACTTCTTACGGTCTACCAGTCCCTGGACAATCTCAGCAATTTGGGGATGCAGTAGGGGTTCTCCCCCAGGAATGGAGACAATAGGGGCACCACACTCTTCCACTGCTGCAAAGCACTGTTCAGGGGTAAGGTTTTGCTTGAGCACGTCAGTCGGATGTTGAATCTTGCCACAACCTGTACAGGCCAAGTTGCACCGGAACAAGGGTTCCAACATTAAGATTAGGGGGAAACGTTTGCGACCCAAAAGACGCTGAGTGACTAGATATTTCCCCACTTCGAGGGCTTGTTGTAATTGAATTGCCATTGAACTCCTCTCACCTGTATATCAAAACAGTCGCGGCGTTAAACCGCATCGACATATCCCTGAGTCATAAACCAGTCTACGGCATCCTTAAGAGCCGTCGAGATCGGCGTTTGGGGTAAACCTAACTCCCGTACTGCTTTAATTGCGTTGTAGTACATCGGTTGCTTAGCCATGCGGACACCATCCAAGGGGACGGAGGGTGGTTTGCCCAAGGGGGCGAGAATCCGCTCATCGATCCAGGCGGCGCTCAGGGGCAACCAAGTAGGCACAGTCCATTGGGGCGCGCTTAGACCTGTCAGGTGCGCGAGTTGATCGAGCAGCGCTTTGAGGGTGAGGTTTTGATTGCCCAGAATGTAGCGATCGCCCGAACGTCCCCGCTCTAGCGCCAACAGGTGTCCGCGTGCCACGTCGCGCACATCGATAAAATTCAGCCCAGTATCTAGGTAAAAGGGCATTTGCCGACGCAAAAAACGTAGAATGATATCGCCGGTAGGGGTAGGCTTGATGTCCCAAGCACCAATGGGACTGCTAGGATTGACGATCACAACCTCTTGACCTGTCTGAGCCGCAAGGAGTGCTTCCTGCTCAGCCATAAATTTAGACTTTTTGTAGTGACCGACCAGTTGATCGAGAGGAGATTGGTGAGTTTCATCTACGATTGTACCTGGGGTGCCCACCCCAATGGCTGCAACTGAACTGGTATAAACAGTGCGCTCGATGCCCGCCTGACGAGCCGCCGCCAGCACATTGCGCGTTCCCAGCACATTGTGGTGGTAAAGTGCCTCACGGTCTGCTTGCCAGAGGCTGTAGTGGGCAGCTACGTGAAAGAGTACCTGGCAACCAACCATCTGCTGCCACAGATCAGGATCGCTCAGGTCACCTTTTACCAACTCCACCTCCAGAGCTCGCAGGTTGTCCAGTCGGCTGGTAGGACGCACCAACGCCCGCACTGCATAACCTTCCTGGAGCAGCACCCGCACCAAGTTGGCACCGATAAAGCCTGTACCGCCCGTTACGAAGGCTCGCATCACCATAAGGAAAAATAAAAAAAATAGCGACAGAGCTTGTCTTTAGCGCTCTCCAGATTTATTTTTGCTTATAGAGGCGCCCAATCGCTTCTTTCCCCAGAGATAAACAATTTTTCGCTACAGGCAGAAAAACCGTCACGATCCGGAACTTCTGCACGAGGGGCAGCTAGAAACATCACAATTGCTTAGAATCACAATGATTTATCCTGTCTCCGGCCAACAGCATGGCAAAAGAAATTCTCTCCCCTATAAGAGCCGTAACTAAACCCGATGTCGATTTCTTCCACGAGCAACCCGGTAGTCTGCCGGGAACCCTCAACATTGAGGCAGATGCCCCAGCACCGGAAATTGTGTTGATTGACTACAACGAGGCCAATTATACCCGCAAGCCAGTAGCGACGCCGGAAGCCTGCGCCCCTTATTTGAATACCAAATCTGTTTCTTGGGTCGATGTGCAGGGCTTAGGCAGCGAAGAGATTTTGCAACAGCTGGGTCGGGTGTTTAAGTTGCATCCGCTTATTTTAGAAGATATAGTCAATGTCCCCCAGCGCCCGAAAGTGGACGACTACGAAGACCAAGTGGTGATTATTGCTCGGATGGTGATGCCCAAAGAAATGTTTGTTGGCTTCTATAGTGAGCAAGTGAGTTTCGTGTTGGGGAAACATTACCTCCTTACAGTACAGGAGGAACCAGAGCATGATTGCTTTGAACCGGTGCGGGTGCGAATTAGCAGCAATAAAGGCATGATCCGCAAGCACGGAGCTGATTATTTAGCGTACTCGCTCTTAGATGCTATAATTGATGGCTTTTTCCCCGTACTGGAAGATTTCGGTGAGCGAATTGAAGCATTAGAAGATGAAGTGGTGGTCAACCCGTCGCGCCAAACCTTGGAAAAAATCTATCGAGTCAAGCGTGAATTGTTAAAACTACGGCACGCCATTTGGCCTCAGCGCAATGCGATTAATACCCTAATCCGAGATGGTGGTACTGTCATCAGTGACGAGGTGCGAGTCTACCTGCGAGACTCTTACGACCATACAGTTCAAGTCCTGGATATGGTAGAAACTTATCGAGAACTGGCGGCTGGATTAATGGATGTCTATCTGTCGTCAGTCAGTAACAAGATGAATGAGATTATGAAGCTCCTGACCGTAATTTCGACGATTTTTATTCCACTGACGTTTATCGTTGGGGTGTATGGGATGAACTTTAATCCTGATAAATCGCCTCTGAATATGCCAGAACTAGATTGGTACTGGGGCTATCCAACTTGCTGGGCGGTTATAATTGCGATCGCCTCTGGGTTGGTTTTCTTCTTCTGGCGACGCGGCTGGTTCGATAATTTTTCCACAATTAAAACCGAAAAACTTTGAAAGACGCAATCCGCGACTAGACTGGATCAAGGGAGAGAGTAGGCGCAGGCGGTTGCAGACCAGCGCTTGCTGCTGGTCTGAGGAAAGTCCGGGCTCCCGAAAGACCAAACTTGCTGGGTAACGCCCAGTGCGGGTGACCGTGAGGAAAGTGCCACAGAAACATACCGCCGATGGAGTTCTCAGATATTAGCCAAAAGCTGATAGCTGAACGCTCACAGGTAAGGGTGCAAGGGTGCGGTAAGAGCGCCCCAGCAGTGTCGAGAGGCACTGGCTCGGTAAACCCCGGTTGGGAGCAAGGTCAAAGGAACCACGGTTGGTCTTTTACCAGTTCCACTGCGTAAGAACCGCTAGAGGCGTCTGGTAACAGGCGTCCCAGATAGATAACTGCCTTCAAAGGCTGCACGTCAGCTCAGAAAACAGAACCCGGCTTATGTCCGACTCTTTCCCTCTCCCCCCATCTCCCTCCCATGACCCTAAGTTATCCTCGTCGTCAAAAGCAGCTCGAGAGCTTGGTGCAAAGATTAGGGCTTTCAGCACAAGCACCAGTGCAGTGGCACTTGCTTGACTTGGCACTGACCCATCCGACTGTCTCAGCCAAGGCAAATTATGAGCAGTTGGAGTTTTTGGGGGATGCGGTGGTGCGGTTGGTAGCGGCTGAGGTGTTGTGGGAAACTTATCCCGAGTGTGCGGTTGGGGAGTTTGCGGCGATTCGTTCCGTCCTGGTGAGCGATCGCATCCTGGCGACTCTGGCTACTCAATACGGCTTGGAGCTATACCTACTGGTTTCTGGCAGTGCCACTACTGATAAGGTGGGTGAAGAGACGCGGCTAGCAGATGCCTTTGAAGCAGTGCTGGGTGCCCTCTACCTCAGTACACACACCCTGGAACTCCTGCTACCGTGGCTAGGCCCTCGGTTTCAACAGCTTGCAGCACAAATCCGCACCGATCCAGCAAGACTTAACTACAAAGCCGCCTTGCAAGAATGGACTCAAGCCCACTTTAAAGTTTTGCCAGAGTATCGGGTTGAGGAAATTAGGGGGCGCGGGAGCGATCTTGAGCGCTTCAGTTCAGAAGTCTGGCTTCAGGGACGGCAGCTGGGCCAGGGAACGGGGCGTTCAATCAAAGCAGCTGAACAAGCCGCAGCTCAGGTGGCTTTTTTAGTAATCAGTGGAAATGCTGCAATTGAGAATAACGAACTAGAGGATAGGGCTTGAACAACCATCTTTTGCTCCCTCTTTAGTCAAACTAGCCGTGAAGCCAGAAGCTTTCAACTGTGGGGAGCGCAACAGTGAGACATCGATCACAGGCATTGAGATCGCCACCGTTGTCCCTTGGTCTTGTCCAGCACTGCACAATATGATACTCCCTCCCATCAGTTCGATTAAGTTTCGTGAGATGGCAAGCCCCAACCCGGTGCCACCAAATTTCCGCGTGCTTGTACCATCTACCATCACAAAGGGACGAAACAGTTTGTGCTGTTGCGCTGGATCAATGCCCACTCCCGTATCCTCGACAGTCACAAACACCCGCTGGGTGCCACCGCTATCCAGATTGTCTGCCGCCGGTTCAATCCGTGTCGTGATCGTGATGTATCCCTTTTCTGTAAACTTAACAGCGTTGCCAATCACATTGATCAGCACCTGCTTCAGCTTCGCTGGGTCTGCCTTAACCATAATCGGTTCTTGGTAATCGGGAGCTACAAACTGCAAGCCTTTTTGTTGAATTTGAACGGTCTGTAAATTGATCACTTCCTTGAGCACCTGCCGCAGGTCAATTGGTTCCATGATCACCGAGAGCTTGCCAGCTTCAATTTTGGAAATGTCTAGTAAATCATTGATGATGCCTAGCAAGTGAATCGCTGCTTCATCAGCCTGCTGTAGGAACTGCATTTCTTCTTCCCGGTCATCGCAGCAGCCATCGCGGACGAGGCGAACACAGCCAATGATACCGTTTAGTGGGGTTCTCAGCTCGTGGGAGGTCGTGGCCAAAAACTCACTTTTGAGCTCGTTTGCGGCTTGGGTTTCTTCCCAGGCCATTTCTATCTCAAGAGCCCACGCTTGCAGTCGCTCCACCATGCGATCAAGTGCCTCTGCCAGTTGATTTAACTCTCGGATTTTGAAGTTGTGAGGAGCCCGCACAAGCTCCCCTTGGCGGCTCTGGACATTCAGGGCGTAGTCTCTTAATTTTTCTAATGGCATTGCCAAGTCACGAGCTACATACGCCGTTGCCAACACGCTTGCTCCTAACAAGCAAAGCGTCAAAACGAATAGAATTAGTTTAATTTCCTGCAGGTCAAAGAGTGTATTATCTTTACGCGTGACGGCTAATATAATCCACTTTTGCCCCTGCTCTGTCGGGAGTGGGCTCGGTATAGCACTATAGCCAGCGATTAATTCCACCCCGTTTTCTTCAAAGAAAAACAGAGGCAGAATATCCTCTTGCCCCGCAAGTGCGTTTCTAACAATGCTTTTAAGTCGCTCTGCATCTGCCTCCTGCTGAATGTTACGCCCTACCCGCTCTGCTCCAGGATGTGCCAGAATTGTTCCATTCTGCTCAATCACTACCGTATAGCCTGCTAGCGACCCCGGCTTACCCCGCTCTTGTTCGTGCAAGGCGGACTGAATACTCAAGGCGTAACGGATTTGACCTAAGCGGTCGTATACGGGCGCAGATAACAGTAATTGGAGTTGGCCTTGCGGATAGGGAAAACCTGCTCTTTTTAGCTGCTGTGCCTTGAGCGGGAAGTTTTTGGGCGACAGAGCCTCGACATAGATGGGCTCACGCAATCCGCGCTTTTGCTTTTGAGCAATTAACCACCAATTCTTTGCTTTGGGGGAACTAACGCGATTGTTTCCACAGGTACTTGCGACAATGTTACCGCTCTGGAGATCCGTGAGTTGAACGCACTGGATGTGAGTTGGCATTTGTGGCGCTAGCTGGTCGAGAAATTGTTGAGCATCCAATGCTTTTCCCTGCTGTAAAACAGATGTTTGACTGGCAACAAATAGGTTTGCTTTCAGGGCGGCGATTTCATCACTAATGCTCTGGGCCTTCCTGACCGCGCTTTCGGTTAAGTTTTGTCTAGCAGTTTCGAGTAAGCTAGAGCGTGCCTTCCTAAAGGTCACAGCCTCTCCTATCAATAGAACTGGTACGCTCAGAAGCAAGATTCTCGACAGCAGGATGCGACGAAAGGAGGATTGACCTGGCTTAGCCATAGTTCGTTTCATTGGGAAGATGCAAAACTTATCAGCAATATGCTTTTCAAATAGACAAGCTAGACGCGGCATTCGTTTCCATTATGTATAATTACCCACATAAATATTTTACTTAGTAGTTTTTTATACAAAGTAATCGGTAGTAAAACCACGGTAAAATAATTATAAAGAGTCCTTATAAGAAAGTCGCATTGAATTACCCGGAATTCTAGTACAGGAAACGCGAGGATTCCTTTTGGCACTCCAGAAACTCCTTTGATCAGGCGATTGTCCGAAGTATTCCTCCACTATGAGCTGCAACGTTGAGGGGATTTTATTACCCTGTAGGAGTACCGCGAAGCGCGATCATGGCGATCGCCCGCCTACGCATGTGTGGAAAGTGGTTCAAATATGTGGGAACTCAAGCCTCGTTATTCCGTTGCCTGGATCAACAAAATCGCCGAAGTACCGCAGTCTGAGTGGGATGCCCTGGCGCTGCCACTAAAAACTCCTTTTTTAGAGTGGGAATGGCTAAACAATCTGGAAACCTCTGGCAGTGCTACTGCTGAGGCGGGTTGGTTGCCAAATCATTTGACTATATGGCGAGAGCGCTCACTGATTGCCGCCGCGCCCCTCTACGTGAAAGGTCATAGTTACGGCGAATTTGTCTTTGACCATCAGTGGGCTGATTTAGCTCAACGCATAGGAGTGCAGTATTACCCGAAACTGCTAGGGATGACGCCTTTTACGCCCACTGAGGGCTATAGGTTCTTAATTGCCCCTGACGAAGATGAAGATCAGCTCACAGAGCTGATGGTGAATGCGATTGACCAGTTCTGCGCTCACAACCACATCTCTAGCTGTCATTTCCTCTATGTAGACCCCCAATGGCGACCAGTGTTGGAACGCCACGGCTTCACTAGTTGGCTGCACCACAGCTACATCTGGCAGAATCTGGGCTTTGGGACTTTTGATGATTACTTGGGCGTCTTCAACGCCAACCAGCGCCGCAATATCAAACGCGAACGCAAAGCTGTGGAAAAAGCAGGCTTGCGACTCCAGACGCTAACTGGCGATGAGATTCCCAAGTCGCTGTTTCCTTTGATGTATAATTTTTACGCTGATACCTGTGATAAATTTGGCTGGTGGGGTAGCAAGTACCTCACCAAGCGGTTTTTCGAGCAACTGCATACCCACTATCGCCATCGGGTGTTCTTTGTCGCGGCGTACAATGAGCAGGATAACGGGCAGCCTGTAGGAATGTCTTTTTGTCTGACTAAGGGCGATCAGCTGTATGGTCGCTATTGGGGTAGTTTCCAAGAGATTGACTGTCTGCATTTTGATGCTTGCTATTACTCGCCCATTGAGTGGGCGATCGCACACGGCATCCAAACTTTTGATCCCGGTGCCGGTGGACGCCACAAAAAACGTCGCGGCTTCCCAGCCAGTCCCAATCACAGTCTGCACCGTTTTTACAATCGTCGCCTCGATCAAATCCTGCGTCCTTACATCAGGGAGGTGAATGAATTAGAGCAGCGGGAAATCGACGCGATTAATCAGGAGTTACCGTTTACTCGGAGCGATTCTTAGGAAAACAAACCGCTTTGCTGCACGACCGGGCGCTCCAAGAAGAAACAGAGGGAAGAATTAAACTTGAGACAGGATGGAGAATTGGTTATTACTATGGGTCAAACGCTTGATGACTTGGCTGCAATTGATCACAAACTTTCTAAGCGTCATATTGACCTTGACCCCGGTGGATATTTCATTATTTATCTGGATCGGGAAGCGGGTTTAATTTGTGCCAAGCACTTCACTAATGTGATTAACGAGCGTGGTTTAGCCGTTGATCCAGAAACGGGCAAGCCTATTCCAGTGCGGGGCAAGGTGGAACGGACTCATTCGAGTGTGTTTGCTGGGAGAACGGCAAAGGAACTTTGTGTGAATATTTTTGAGCAAGCCCAGCCCAGTTTAGTGACTCGCTTAGACCATGCAGCCTATTTGGGCCGTGAATTTGTCCGGGCTGAGATTGCTTTAGTGACAGGCGTTGAGTATGTTCAAGACTAGGATTGCCAAACTTGGTACAGGTAGTAAGTTGCCATTGGGATGACGGTGGCGGCAATTAAGAGGCCAATCACCCAGATAGTGGCGTTGCCAGTGTCGGTTTCAGAGGCCTTCTTGAAGGTGCCTTCTGTGTTAACCGTTTCTTCTACTTGGGGTGGGCCTGGATCGGGCTCACCTGACAATACGGCGACTAAGCGATCACTGGCATCAATCATTGCCTGATTATATTTGTTGCCGTCCCGCAGGGGCACCATCACGGTTTCGGAAGCAACGCTTTTGGCGATGTCATCGGGTAGGAGGGACTTCACTTTGTCGCCGGTACGGATGGCTGTACCGTTTGTGAGCGTGTCGATCACAATTAAGGTTTGATTGGCTTGGGCAACGGTCGTGGGAAACCATTTTTCAAACAGCGCTTTGGTAAAGCTCTCGGGGGTTTCTCCGTAGTCGAGACGGTGGATGGTGACTATTCTGACTTCATTGCCGGTAAGCTTTGCCAGATTGTCGAGCTTTTTGTTCAGCGTACCCTGGTTAAGGCGGCTTAATACTTCAGCTTGATCGATCACCCAGGTGCGATCGCTCTTGTTTAAGTTTGGCATTTGATAGACTCCGGTGGCGCCAGCGGTCGGTGTTGCAATCAACTGGGTTGCCAGAATCATCAATGCCAGCGGCAGAATCAGTCGCTGGATGTGCTTCCAATTAAAAACTTGGTTGAGGAGTTTCATCTCTATTCTCTATTGATCCTATGACTGACTTTTTCACCAAATACTACATCCATGTGCAATAAACATAGTGCCTCAAGCCTGCACACGTATATAATTTTTAAACTGGGCTTTTTATATTCCGTTTTGAAACTGAGTTTTTCCCGGTGCGGGTGCGAATGACACTGATAATAACCAACGATGATGGTATAGACGCTCCCGGCATCCGGGCGCTCTTCAAAGCCGTAAATGGCTTGGGCGTGATTGTTGCTCCTCTTGACCATCTATCGGGATGTGGTCATCAGGTGACGACGACTCGACCGATTCACGTCCAGCGTCGATCAGACTTTGAGTATGCGATCGCCGGCACCCCAGCTGATTGTATCCGCATTGCCATAACACATCTTTGCCAAGATGTCAAATTTGTAGTTTCTGGCATTAACGCTGGGGGCAATATGGGAGTTGACACTTATATTTCCGGTACTGTCGCCGCTGTGCGCGAAGCAGCAATTCATCGCATTCCAGGGATTGCAGTCTCTCACTATCGCCAAGGGAAACGTAATGTTGATTGGGATGTTGCAGCCCGGTGGACATCTGGGGTGATCGCTGCCTTAATCAACCGCCCAACTGAGCCGGGAACCTTCTGGAACGTCAATCTGCCTCATCTGGAACCGGGAGACCCGGAGCCAAAAGTGGTGTTTTGTGAACCGAGTACGCAACCGTTGCCTGTCAACTACCGCATCGAAGGCGAAGACTTTTATTATGTGGGAGAATATGCCTTGCGCGATCGCACTCCCGGCACCGATGTCGATGTTTGCTTCTCAGGCCATATTGCCGTAACTCAGCTCCGACTTTAAATCATATTTTTCACTCTTACAGCGCGATAGTGCGGCTAACCAATTCCTCCTGGTAAAAAGCCCTCTACGCATAATTCCGGATCAAGTCCCCCGTTAACTTCACAGAAAATTTATAAAAGCACAGTTTATCACCCTGGTTTGTAAATTTTATGTAAACTCTAGAGGTTAAGGCTGTCAATTTCACTGAGGGTAAGTATATATTTTGGGTAAGTTTACGTAAGTTTACGGTTCCTTTATTACAGACCAGTCGTGACAATGTCCCAAGCAGTGTTACCCACCATTGTAAAAGCTGTAGTAGCCACCTCTGTGGAGCCGCAATCGCCACACCCCTCAGTCAACTCAATCTTTAAGCGTTTGTTGGACATTGTGGGCAGTTTGATTGGGCTGCTGATTCTGGCGATCGTGTTTGTACCCGTGGCGATTGCTATCAAGTTGGATAGTCCAGGACCAATTTTCTACAGCCAAGAGCGCTATGGACTCCAAGGACGCACCTTCCGCATCCGGAAATTCCGCTCGATGGTTGTGAATGCTGAGCAGTTAAAGGCTCTCGTGACCAACGAAGTTTCAGGGCTACTGTTTAAAAACAAAAAAGATCCACGCGTGACACGGGTAGGTCGCTTTTTGAGAAGCACAAGTCTGGATGAACTGCCTCAGTTTTGGAATGTACTGGTAGGCGAGATGAGCTTAGTCGGAACACGCCCACCAACTGCTGATGAAGTCGCTCACTACAATGAACGTCACTGGCTACGGTTGAATGTCAAACCTGGGATTACGGGTGAATGGCAAGTCAATGGTCGTTCTAGCGTGAAAGATTTTGAAGAGGTGATCAATCTGGACTTGCGCTACCAAAGCCAGTGGCACCCCTTGTATGACCTAGTTGTGATTGCCAAAACGATTTACGTGATTATTGCCAGAGTTGGGGCTTGCTAGGCAACCACCTACCCCGAGCTTTTTAGAGGAACGGGGCAGGCAATAAGATATATGTCAGTTGTGTGTTTCGACTCCTGACTCAAGTTGTAAACCATGCCGGTGTTGATGCCAATGCCAAGCATGTTTTACAATTTCTGCAAGGTCGGCATACTGAGGTTGCCAGCCCAAAATATTTCTCGCTTTGTCGCTACTGCCGACGAGAATGGGTGGATCACCGGGACGGCGATTACTTTCCACCACAGAAATATTCCGACCTGTAACCATCCTAGCGGTGTCAATCATCTGTTTAACGGAAAAGCCATTGCCATTTCCTAAGTTAAAAACAGCTGTATCGCCACCTTGCAACAGATATTCCAGCCCTAGTACGTGGGCGTCTGCTAAGTCGGTGACGTGAATATAATCTCGGATACAAGTCCCGTCTGGCGTTGGGTAATCGGTGCCGAAAATGGAGACAGATTCGCGTTGCCCCAAAGCCGTCATGAGTACCAAAGGAATTAGGTGCGTTTCGGGGTTATGATCCTCTCCCAACATTCCAGACGGGTCAGCACCAGCGGCGTTGAAATAGCGAAACACAACCGACTTCAAAGCGTAGGCGACATCAAAATCCGAGAGAATCCGCTCCACCATCAACTTAGTGGCTCCATAAGGATTAATCGGATTTTGGGGATGGTCTTCAGGAATTGGCACGATCTGGGGCACCCCATAAGTGGCGCAAGTGGAAGAAAAGACAAATTGCTTAACCGAAGCTGCCAACATTGCTTCTAGGAGGGTCAGGGTGCCAATGACGTTGTTGCGATAGTATTTATCTGGGTCTGTGACCGATTCTCCCACATAGGCATAGGCAGAAAAGTGCATCACCGCCGCGATGTTGTGGTTAGCAAACAGCTCGTCGAGCAGCGCTCGCTCATTGGTATCGCCGACTACTAGCTCTACTTGTAAAACCTTCTCAACCAAGTCTCGATGCCCATATACTAGATTATCGAGAACGACTACCCCGTAACCCGCGCGCTTCAGTGCCAGTACAGCATGGGAGCCGATATATCCAGCTCCTCCGGTAACCAAAATCGTGGGTCTGACAGGCGGCATTTTTTGTACCAAGTGACTTCACAATACTTATACCAAGTTATTTGTTAATTTGGTAACATGGCAAAATCAAGGCTCTCTAAACTAGCTTCTTACCTGCGCCCCCATTGGCGGCAGACCACATTAGGCGTCGGCTCCCTGTTGATAGTGAATGGGGTGGGTGTTTACATACCTTTGCTGATTCGTAACATCATTGACAAAGTTCGGGTCACATTCAGCTTTAATCAAGTTTTGCAATATGTGGCGCTGATCATCGTACTCAGCTCCGTGATGTGGGGGATGCGCATGGTGTCGCGGATCGCCCTGTTTGGGGTGGGGCGCCAGGTGGAATTTGACCTGAAGCAAAAGATTTTTCAACACTTGCTGAAGCTGGAGCCGTCTTACTTTGCTGCCAACACAGCAGGGGATTTGATTAACCGCGCTACAAGTGATGTAGATAATATCCGGCGGCTGCTGGGATTTGCGGTGCTGAGTCTGGCAAATACGGTGTTTGCCTACGCGCTGACGCTACCGGTGATGCTGTCAATTAGCGTGGAGCTGACTTTAGCCGCGATCGCACCCTATCCCTTCATGCTGATTTTGGTACAACTGTTTAGCGACAAGCTGCGCGATCAACAACAGCTTGTGCAGGAGGAACTCTCTGACATCAGTGAGCAAATCCAAGAGGATATGAGCGGCATGGCTCTGATTAAAATCTACGCCCAGGAGCAGAACGAGCGCCGAGCCTTCCGCCAGCTCAATCAGCAGCTTTTTGAAGCAAATCTACTGCTAGGGAAAACGCGGAATACATTGTTTCCGCTGGTTGGAGGACTGGCGTATGTAAGCTTGCTGCTCCTGCTGTGGCTGGGGTCGGGTAAGATTTCCTCTGGAGCCATAACTGTTGGCGACTTTCTGGCTCTGCTCATTTATGTGGAGCGTCTCGTTTTCCCCACTACGCTATTGGGTTTCACAATTACTGCCTACCAACGCGGTGAAGTTAGTATTGATCGCATCGAGTCTATTCTCACTGTCACACCCAAAATTCAAGACTCGAGTAACGAAATTTATCTACCGCGAGAGCAGGTAAAAGGTCAGCTTCAGGCTCATAATCTGAGTTATACCTATCCAGGTGCCACCACCCCTGCTTTGAAAGATGTAAACTTTACGATTGAGCCAGGGGAAACCGTGGCGATCGTCGGAGCGATTGGCTCTGGGAAAACGACCCTGGCGAATGCGTTGCCACGGTTGTTGGATATTGAAGCGGGGCAGCTGTTCTTGGATGGGAACGACATTACCCAGGTTAAATTGGCGGATTTGCGCAATTGCATAGCCTACGTCCCCCAAGACAGTTTCCTGTTCAGCACCACGATCAAAAACAATATCCGCTATGGCGACCCCTTAAGTGAGCAGCCAGAGGTAGAAAACATGGCGAAGCTTGCCCAGATTCACCAGGAAATTCTCAACTTCCCCCAGCAATACCAAACCATTGTAGGTGAGCGCGGCATTACCCTCTCTGGCGGTCAACGGCAGCGCACTTCCCTCGCCCGTGCCTTGCTCGTCGATGCACCAGTGCTGATTTTGGATGATGCCCTCTCCAGTGTTGACAATCAGACCGCTACACAAATCCTCAAAAATCTTTCAGAAGGCACGCAACGCAAAACTGTTGTTTTCATCTCTCACCAGCTGTCAGCTGCGGCCGCAGCTGACAGGATTTTAGTGATGGAGCGGGGTCAAATTGTTCAGTCTGGCACTCATGCGGAACTCTTGCAACAACCAGGTGTTTATCGGTCTCTCTGGAACCAGCACCAGTTAGAGGAAATCCTGCGCTAGGCATTTTCTCTAGCTGGTGGTAGTTGTATCTATGATTACTAGCTTTCTTAAGACTAGTTTACCTCTTTAGTTAGAAGATAGTTGAAGAAATAGCCATTAATTTATTTAGGAAAAAGTATAAGGGTTAAACTTTTCCTCTCTCGAGTTTCAAAACGCAGAGCGAACAGTTAAAAAGCACTGTTGTTATCGACTTAACGTTTACAACTGCCCAAGCTGAAAAATTCGTTTAATCTAAGCTAGTAAGTTATGAATAGTTATGAATTCTGAGTTAAACGAACAAGCACAAGCAACTTTTGAACACGCCAAGCTTTCAGAGAAACATGGTCAGGCTACAGAGTCGTGTGCTCAGGCCGTAAAGTCACAGGATCAGAACGCTTCCCACCATGCAGAGTTAATCGAAGAGTAAGGTCAGGACGCAGCACGCTCAGGCTACACAGTCACACGCATTAGCAGTACAAAAGCATGATGGCAACTCAACAGAAGAATACGCTCTAGCTAAACAAGAGCAAGCAAAAGAATCAGAGTCACATCTAAAAGCACTAAAGGAATACTTAAAGTTACTCAAGGGCAAGATAAGCAGGTGTCGAGAGTTCTACTAAACACCTCTTACCAAGCAGAAAAACCGCCCGATCGTCTGTTAAACTGCCCGAATACCTACCCTCGTCAGGTCGTGGTCTTCAATTAGAACAACGCGAATCGTCCTCATCACTAGCCCTCGTAATTCATTGTTGAAAAATCTCTTTGAGACTACGACCTGTGAGCGACCCTGTTTTGCTGCCAAGTAACAAGCATATTGATTTAAATGTTAAATTAATCCGTAAAAATAAATACAGAATTGAGTTAGAGCAAATGATTAATTTATTTTTAGTTGTTCTTTGTTAGAGCACATACGCCCTTCACCTTCATTTGTGAAGGTGTGCCTTAAGATACACGCATTTTCGCTCTGAAGCATCAACAGACGCTCGGCAACAGCAAGACTTGCCCTTGCATTCAATCGGAATTAGAGAGTAACCATGTCAGAAGCTCAAACTTTATTGCGCAACTTTGGTCAGATTTATGACAATCCGGTGTTGCTGGAAAACAATGTAACCGCGCCGATTTGTGAAGGATTCAACATCGCCTTAGCCAGTTTCCAGGCGTTGTACTTGCAATACCAAAAGCATCACTTTGTCGTTGAAGGTGCAGAATTTTACATGCTGCATCAGTATTTTGGTGAGAGCTACGAACAAGTCCAGGAACACGTACATGAAATCGGAGAGCGACTCGATGGACTGGGCGGTGTGCCAGTCGCTAGCTTTGCCAAGTTAGCCGAATTATGTTGTTTTGAGCAGGAACAGGATGGTGTCTATACCTGTCGCCAGATGGTGGAACACGATTTGGCAGCAGAGCAAGCCGTCATTAGCCTGATTCGCCGCCAAGCCGCACAAGCAGAAAGCCTGGGCGATCGCGCCACGCGGTATCTGACTTTTCCCGACAAGTCTCCAAAAGCTGAAGGAGCGGGAGTTCCAGCAATGGATGTCTGCATCCGGTAGACTAATCTAGTCGGTAGGTAAAAGTCACTAATATGCAGAGTTGGGCGAGCCAG
>JAABUQ010003456.1_pt1 | contig 28917 bp, 23 predicted proteins | sample 5560001 | NCBI WGS metagenome assembly JAABUQ01 (sample SAMN10711888, study PRJNA513371) | rock metagenome | isolation source: Antarctica rocks | place: Antarctica: Victoria Land, Finger Mt nord | collected 2015-12-18 | reverse complement strand
GCCGAAGGCCGCGCTCGCGCCACTGCCACCGGGGGTGATCGTGAAGGTGATCTGCCCGCCCGCCACCGGGATGCTGTCCGCGCTCGTCACGGTGAGGCCGACGGGGTTGGCAAAGGCGGTGTTCACCAGCGCGCTCTGGCCGTTGCCGGTAGTCGCGCTCACGGTGAAGCCGCGCGACTCAAACGCCCCGGCGTCGCACCGGTTGCTGGCCCCTTGCGGGCGGGGCACGCCGCGCGCGTCGGTGGCGAGCGTCGTGCCGCTGATCGGGTCAATTGGGCAGGCGAGGATGTCAATCGCGGGCGAACCGGGCAGCAGGCCGACCGTCGGCACGGCGCCGGGGGCGACGACCGCGAGCGGCGCGAGCAGCGCGGGCACGTTCAGCTTGTCGCTCGCGGCGGTCAGGCCCGTGGCGCCGGTCGTGGCGCCGATCACGTTGCCGCCGCCGTCAGTGTTCACCGTGCCGTACAGGTCGGGGCTGCCCCCGCTCGTGTTGCCCGCCACAATCGAGAGCGTGAGCGTGAGCGTGCCACTCGCAAAGATGCCGCCGCCCCGCGCGCGGGCGCTGTTGCCGCTCAGGGTGCTGCCCGTGACCGCTACCGTGGCGTTAGAGAGCAGGATCGCGCCGCCCTGGGCCGCGCTGTTGCCGGTGAACGTGCTGTTCGTGACCGTGGCAGTGGCGCCGGGATTCATGGCGAGCGCGCCGCCGTTGCCCGCGCTGTTGCCGCTGAACGTGCTGCCCGCCACCGCAAGCATGAGCGCGCCACCGCCACCGGCATACACCGCGCCGCCGCTGTTGGTGGTCGCGTTCTCACGAAACACCATGCCGGTCAGCGTCACGGTCGGTGCGCTGCCGGTGTTCACGTCCACCGCACCGCCGCTGCCGCTGCCCGCCGCGTCGCCACGCCCGTGTTGCAGCGTCAGGCCGCTGATCGCGTACGTGCCCGCGCCGGTGATCAGGAAGTGCTTGGTGCCGTTGGTGATCGCGCCGCCCGGGGCGCAGGTGGTACAGCCCGCGTCCACGGTGAGCAGGTTCGCCCCCGGCCCCGCGATCGTCACCGAGCGTGTCGGCCGGAGCGGGCCGAACTCCACCGTCAGGGTGATCGTTTGCGCGGTGTTGAACACCGTCGGGTCAAAGGTGATCGTGTTCGCCCCCGCACCGGGGTCGTTGGCGTTGGAAGCGTTCACGGCCTCGCGCAGCGTGCAGCCGCCGTTTGCCACACTGTTGCACGCGGCGTCGGTCTTGTCGTCCGCCGTGCGGTTCACGGTGTAGGTCATCGGCGTGGGGGTATTCGTCTCGATAAAGGGGATCATCGGCACGCCGTTCGCGGTGACGACGATGGTGAACGCGCCCGCCGTGCCGTTCGCCGTGAACGGCGGGCTATTCGTCATGCCGCCAGCAGGGATCGTGCAGACGGCGACGGTGCCACCCGTCACGGTGCAGCTCGCGCTCATGCCAAACGTCGCACTCGCGCCGCCACCGCTGGGGGTGATGGTGAACGTCACCTGCCCGCCTGCCACGGGGTCGGTGCCGGTGCCCGTGAGCGTGAGGCCGACGGGGTTGCCAAAGGCGGTGTTGATGTTCGCGCTCTGCCCATTGCCCGTGAGCGCGCTCACGGCAAAGGCGCGCGCCTCGAACGCCCCGGCATCGCACAAATTACCCGCGCCCTGCGGCCTGCTCACGCCGCGTGCGTCAATGGCGAGCGTCGTGCCGCTGATCGGGTCAATCGGGCAGGCGAGGATGTCTATGGCGGGGGAGCCGGGCAGCAGGGCGCGCGTTTGCACCGTGCCGCCATTGCTGGCGAGCGTGCCGAGCAGCGGGTTTACGTTCAGCTTGTCGTTCGGGCCGGTAAAGTTCCCGGTGCCGGTCGTGTCGCCGATCACGTTGCCGCCGCCGTCGGTGGTCACGTTGCCGTTGATGTCGGAGCCAGCACCGCCCGTGTTGCCCGCCACCACCGAGAGCGTCAACGTCAGCATGGCACCAGCGTTGAAGATCGCGCCGCCGTTGCCGGATGCGGTGTTGCCGGAAAAGGTGCTGCCTGTGACGGTGAGCGTGCGACCGTTGAAGATCGCGCCGCCGAAGCCGCCGGTCGTGTTGCTGGCAAAGGTGCTGTTCGTGATGTTCAGGATGTTCTGGTTGAAGATCGCGCCGCCGTTGCCCCCGGTATTGCCGGAAAAGGTGCTGCCCGTGATGGTGAGCGTGCCATTGTTGTTGATCGCGCCGCCGTTGCCCCCGGTGTTGCCGCCCGTGAGGGTGAGGCCCGCCAGCCCCAGCGTCACGCCAACGTTCACCACGAACAGCCCCACCGCGTTGTTGCCGCTAACCGTCACGGCGTGCCCACCCACCGTGGCATCAATCGTCACATTCTTGCTGATCATTAGCGTGCTGAGCAGGGTGATCGTCGTGTTCGGGGCGGTGGTGCCGTTGCAGTTCTGCGCGAAGGCGATCGTGTCTCCCGCCGTCGCGTTGGCAATGGCATCACGCAGACTCCCCGCTCCACTGTCGTTGCAGTTCGTCACCGTGCGGGTCGCGGCGCGCACCGTCGCCACCGGGGACGCGAGGGCGAGCGCCGCCAGCAGCAGCGCGGCGACGAGGCCGACCAGCCCGCAGCGCATCACCCGTCGCACCGTTGCCGTGACCGTTGTGACCGTCGCTGTCTGCATCGCTTTCCCCCCCGCAACCCGCCCTGCCCGCGCGTGGCGTGGCGTCAACCGCTTCCCCCGATGGAGCAAGGGTAGGATACGACACTTTTGGCGCGGGGGCAAAGGGTCAATGCACCCCTCCCCGCTACAGGCGGTAGAACCGCCGCGCGTTGTCGGCCCAGAGCTTGCGCCGCGCGGTGTCGGAGAGATCGGTCGTGAGGCTATCGAGCGTGTCCACCCAGCGGCGGTAGCTGGCGGCGCGCAGCACCACCGGCCAGTCGCCCCCGAACATCACGCGGTCTTCGCCGAAGGATGCGAGCACCTGCGCGAGGTACGGCGCGAGGTCGTCCGGCGTCCAGTGGGCGGCGTCGGCTTCCGTGACGAAGCCACTCACTTTGCAGGAGACATTGGGAAAGGCCGCGAGGTCGCGGATGCCCTCGCGCCAGGGGTCGAGGAGGTGCGCGGCGATATCCGGCTTGCCGATGTGGTCGAGCACGAAGTCCACCTCCGGGCACTGCCGCACGAGGGCGATGATACCCGGCAGTTGCCCGTGGCGGATGCACAGGTCAAAGGAGAGGCCGTAGTCCGGCAGCAGCTTGACGCCGTGGACGAAATCGGGCCGCAGGCAGAACTCCGGGTCCGGCTCCCCCTGCAACAGGCGGCGGATGCCTTTCACGAGCGGCGAGATTGCCACCAGCGCGTCGAGGTAGGCACGGCACCGCTCGCCGTACTCCAGCGGCGCGTGCGCGACGATGGCCCGCAGGCGTGGGTCTTCCGCCGCCCGGTCCGCCGCCCATTGCGCTTCCAGCAGCGCGTAGTGCGGCGCGACATCCACCTCCAGATAGACGTACGCCTCCACCGGCACGCCCGCCGTCTGCTGACGGTAGTCCGCCGGGCCAAAGGGCACGTCAATCACCGGGTCCCCCGCCAGCCAGGGCATGGCGAAATGCGTTGGGTCCCACAGATGCACATGCGAATCCACGACCGGTACCTCAGGCATCGCTCATCCCCCCATCCTTGTCGGCTGCTCCCTTCGCAGTCGGCATCGTAGCATGTCGCACCTGTTCCGGTAAACGCGCCAACACACATACGCCCTCGCCGCTTGCCACCGTGGGGTTGCGCCCGTGGGACGGCGGTGCTACAATCCTCGCGCATGTCGGGGAGTGGCGCAGTCCGGTAGCGCACACGGCTGGGGGCCGTGTGGTCGCAGGTTCAAATCCTGTCTCCCCGACCACCCTTTTGCTCGTATCCTCGTATCATAGATCACTGACGGAGTACAGACCGAGACGTGGCAGGGATGCGCGTTCCGGTCTTTTTTTGTATAGTGTTCGTAGTCAGCAGCCGGTAATCCGTTGGGGAAGTGCATTTTCGCCGCCTCCTGCATGAGGAGTGTGCATGGGGCGACCGCACTGCCGTCGTCGCGCCTCCATCTACCGGCCTCTGACAACCGACGACTGATGACCATTGATGACCGACAACCGACTACCCGGAGAGTTGTGAACCATGTCGAACGAGCGCATCGTGATCGCGGACGATGAATCCATCATCCGCATGGATTTACGGGAAATGCTCATCGGGCTGGGGTATCAGGTAGTGGGGGAAGCGGCGGACGGCCGCAGCACCGTCGCGCTTGCCCGCTCCCTGCGCCCGGACCTCGTGATAATGGACATCAAGATGCCGGAAATGGATGGCATCGCCACCGCCGAGGCGATCACGGCGGGGCGGATCGCGCCCGTGCTGCTGCTCACCGCCTTTAGTGAACAGGACTTGATCGCCCGTGCGACGCAGGCGGGGGTCTCGTACTACCTCGTCAAGCCCTTCCGTGAGGCGGAACTGCTGCCCGCCATCGAGATCGCCCTGTCACGCTACCGCGAGTTCGTGGACCTGCAACGCGAGGTGACGGACCTCAAGGAGGCGCTGGAAACGCGCAAGATCGTCGAGCGCGCCAAAGGCGTGCTGATGGAAACGCAGGGCATCCGCGAGACCGAGGCTTTTCACCGCATTCGCAAAGCGAGCATGGACAGCCGCAAATCCATGCGGCAGGTGGCGGAGGCGATCCTGCTCACGTATGAGATGAACATGACGGGCTGAATTACCCCTCCCCATTGCGGATAGCGGCGTATGGGGAGCGTGCCATTGCAATGCCTCGATGTTCCCCATACGCCGTAACGCCGCAATTCCCCTCGGCCCCTCCCTTTCGGGAAAGGGAAGGAGCCGGGACTTCGGTTCCGGCGCGGGCATACCACCCACACGGCTACCCGTCCCGTCGGGTAGCCGTTGCGCGCCGTGCGGGCCGCGCCGTCGCCGTGGCGGTGCCTGTGGCGGGCGTGGCCGTGATGGTCGTGCTCGTGGTTGTGGTGGGCATTGCCGTAGCGCTTGCGGTGGTGGTCACTGCGGTGGACGTTGCCTGCGGCGTGCCCGTGCCGCTCGCCGCGCCGCCTGCGGGCGCAGCGGGGTTGGCGAATACGTACGTCGCACCCATCAGGCCGGTGCGTCCGTTGGCACCGACCAGCGCCGTGCCGCCATCCGCCGACAACGCCACGCTGTCGCCGAAGCGGTCATTGTTTGCCCCGTCCGTGGCGGTGAGGACCGCCGTCTGGCTGTACGCCCCGCCGCTACCGCGTATGAACAGGTACGCTGCGCCCGTCGCGTTGTTGCGCCCGTTCGCACCCACAAGCGCCGTGCTACCGTCTGCCGACAACGCCACGCTCACGCCAAAGGCGTTGTTGCTCGCCCCGTCGGTGGCGGTGAGCGCCGTGGCTTGGTCGTACGTGCCACTGCCCCGCGCGTACACGTACGCTGCGCCCGCGCCGCCGTTGCGCCCGTTCGCACCGATCAGCGCGGCGGCGCCGTCCGCCGACAACGCCACACTGAAGCCGAAGTAGTCACTGTTCGCCCCACCCGCAAGGTCCGTGAGCGCCGCCGCCTGTGTGTATGCCCCACTGCCGCGCGTGAACAGGTACGCCGCGCCGGCGTACGCGCTCCGATTGGGCGCGCCCACGAGCGCGGCGCCACCGTCCGCCGACAGCGCGATGCTGAAGCCGAAGAAATCCCCGCCGGCACCACCCGTGGCGGTGAGGGCCGCCGTCTGGCTGTACGCCCCGTTGCCGCGTGTGAACAGGTACGCCGCGCCCGCGCCGCCGTTGTGGGAGGGTGCGCTCACGAGCGCCGTGCCGCCGTCTGCCGACAGCGCCACCCGGTAGCCGAACCCGTCACCGTTCGCCCCGCCCGTGGCGGTGAGTGTGGCCGTGCGGGTGTATGCCCCGCCACTGCCGCGCGTGAACAGGTACGCCGCGCCCGCGCCGCCGTTGCGCCCGTTCGCGCCCACAAGGGCGGTGCTGCCATCGGCAGACAGCGCCACGCTGAAGCCGAACTGGTCGCCATTCGCGCCATCGGGAACGGCGAGCGGTGTCTGAGCATACATGCCGTCGCTCCCGCGCGTGAACACGTACGCCGCGCCCGTGTTGCTGTTGCGGAAGGGCGCACCGGCCAGCGCCGTGCCGCCGTCCACCGCCAGCGCGACGCTGAGGCCGAGGTAGTCATTGCTCGCCCCATCGGTGGCGGTAAGCACCTGCCGCTGCCCCGTTGCCGCCGTTGCCGTCGTTGCCGTCGTTGCCGTCGTTGCCGTTGTTTGGGGCGTCGCCATCAATGGTGGAGTGGGGGACTGGCCGGACGCCGTGAGTGGCGGCGTGCTCGCGCCCCGCGTGCCCGTGGGCAACGCCGTTGCCGCCGTAGCCCCGACCGCCGTCCCCGCCGCCATTGCGGTGAGCGCGGTGGGCGATGCCGTTGCTTGCGGCGTACTCATGCTCACCGTGGCCACGCTCGTCGCGCCCGTGCTTGCAGTGCCCACGCTTGCGGCGCCACTGGGAGCGGGCGGGTTGGCGAACAGATACGCCGCGCCCGTGTTGCTGTTGCGGCCGGGCGCACCCACGAGCGACACGGCACCGTCCGCCGGGAGCGCGACGCCCCCACCGTAATAGGCCCCGCCGAAGTTGTCGCCCTTCACCCCACCTGTGGCGCTGAAGGCGCCCGCCTGCGGATAGCCGCCTGCCCGCGTGAATAGATACGCCGCACCCGCGCCGTCGCTGCGGTTGGGCGCACCGACCAGGGCAACGCTGCCGTCTGCGGACAGCGCGACGCTGGTGCCGAACTGGTCATTGGTGCCCCCACCGGCGGGGTCGGGCAGCGTCGCCGCCGGGATGAACGTGCCACCGCTGCCCGTGAACAGGTACGCCGCGCCCGGCAGGCTCTGGCGCCCGTTCGCACCGATCAGGGCGGTGGTGCCGTCCGCCGAGAGCGCCACGCTAATGCCGAACTGGTCGTATTGCTTGCCCCCCGGGTCAATCATCGAGTCCGACTGGGTATACATGCCGCCACTGCGCGTGAACACGTACGCCGCGCCGGTGAAGTTGTGGCTTACGGGCGCGCCAACCAGCGCCGTGCCGCCATCCGCCGAGAGCGCCACGCTGCTGCCGAACTGGTCCGTGGTCGTCGGATCAGGGGGGTCCAAGGTGGCGGTCTGGGTATACGTGCCGCCACTGCCGCGCGTGAACACGTACGCGGGCGCGGTGCCCATATTTCGTTGTTCGGCGGCGACTAGCGCCGTGCCGCCGTCCGCCGAGAGCGCCACGCTGTTGCCAAAGAGGCGATACCCTGACCCCTCATAGCCCGTCACGTCTCTGGGGGTGAACGTGGCCGTGCGGGTGTACGCGCCACCGCTCCGGGTGAACACGTACGCCGCACCGCCCACATTTGCCGGCGCACCGATCAGGGCAACGCCGCCATCCGCCGAGAGCGCCACGCTCCTGCCGAAGTAGCTACTATCCGCCCCACCTTTCACCGTGAGGGTGCCCGCAGGGGTGTACGTCGCGCCGTTGCGCGTGTACACCGCGACGGCGCCGGTGCCGTTCTGGCCCTCTGCACCAACCAGGGCCGTGCTGCCGTCTGCAGAGAACGCCACGCCGGTACCGAATTGGTCATTGCTCGCCCCACCCGCCGCAAGGGGCATCCCCTGTTGCACTGCGGCAGGTGCGGCAACCACCACCGCGCGCGGCAATGTGCCCGCGCACGCGAGCGCGAGCGCGACACACAGGGCAACCAGCATCACCAGACGAATGCGCGTGTGCATGGAGCAGACCTCGCTTCCCATCCCATTGGCTCGGTCGGCCTTGTCAACCGCCATCAACCCCCGTCAACCCCGTCAACCTGATAGGGCGACACACAAAAGGCAGATTATATCCATACAAATGAGTATGGCATACCCACATACACTTTCGCAAGTGGCTACCGGGGTACGCATACACCCCACGGCAGCAACGCGGGGGAATATGCTGGCACAGGGCGTGCGTATCAATGAGTAGTGACAGGTGTGGTTTCGCCTTGTATATCTTTAATGGAGGGTTCCGCATGAACATGATTTCTGGGCATCGCGCACGTTCCCCTCGGCGTGGGGTGATTGCCGGCGCGACCGGCCTCGCCATGCTGCTGCTCACGCTGGTTTCCGCCGGGTCGGTGAGCGCGCAGGTCGGCTACCCCGGCTATCCTGGCTATGGCGCCCGGGTCGGCTCACAATCCGGCTACCCGCCGAACGCGGTTATCTCGTCGTACTTCGACCCGCGCTATTGCGGCAACGGCGCCGTCTCCGTGGTCACAGACGCCGGTGGCGCGCTGATTGACATCTGCACCAGCACGGGGCAGCGCATCATTCCGGTGTACCCGGACTTTTCGCCGTACGGGAGCTTCGGTGGCTTCCCCGGCTATGGCTCCCCCGGTTTTGTTGGTTCCCCGACGTACTCGTATGGGTACGGGTTCAACAACGGGTTCAATAACGGCTTTAACAGTTACCCGGTGTATACCGGCTTCACGGGCTTCACGAGCGGCTATCAGCCGTACCCCGTGAACACCACGAACAGCGGCAACACGGTGGCGAACGGCTACGGCACGTACACCGACCCGCGCACGAACTGCCCCGGTGGGCAGGTGACTTCCACGCCGAGCGGCTACTTCTGCGCCGCGACCGGCACCTTCGCCGGGGGGACGTAATCCCCGCTGACACCGAATGCGTGGACAGACGGCACAGAAAAGGGGGCGGCCCAACTGAATAGGGCCGCCCCTTTTTCTGTGCCGTCTGTTATGGCGGCATTGGCGCGGCAGCTCCCTATGGGCGCGGTGTACCGGCAGGGGCGGGTATCACAGTCATGGCAGGCGGCGGCATTCCGGGCGCGGTGGGGGAAAGCAGCAGAAAGATTTCGCCGCGCTGCCAGGTATCGAGCCAGAAGCGGCTGAGGGGCGGGTCAGGCAAGAGGGCGATGTCCACGATCAGCACACCCTTGCCCGCGCCGGTGAGTGTGCGGGTGGTCGCGCCGCTCGCGTAGGTGGGGATGAGCGGCTGCGAATCGCGCAGCAGGCGAAAGCCGGTGACGCGCCGCAACACCTCCGGCGCGTCCGTTGCCGCGTCGCCCGTGTTCGCGTACACGAGAGCGAGGTGCATCGTGCGCTGGTAGGTGCCGATATCGGTGTAGCCCGCCGCGTAGAGTTCGGCGGGGTGGAGCGGCATGAAGCCGCGCGCGAAGCGGGCAAGCACGTCCGGGGGCACCGCTGCGGCGACGGGCGCGAGGGCGGCGGGTGGCGCGGTGGCGAGGCCGGTGACGTTGGGCAGAGCCTCCGCGAGGGCGCGAAAGGTGGCGTTGCCATCGAGCGCCGGAGCCTTGCGCGCCTCGGTATCGAGCGCCGCCTCCATTGGCGCCGTTTTCGGGGAAGCGATCAGCCGGTCGCGCGCCACGGCGACCCGGTTCATGCGTCCGAGCGCGAGCGCGCTACGTGCGTCCCGCAGGTCTTCCTCGTTATCGCCGCGCACCGCGAGGTACGGCAGGCCGCTGCGGGTCGCTACCTCGGCATAGCGGCCCATTTGCAGGTGCGCGGTGATGCCGTCCGCATCGAACGCGCCTTCGAGGTGCGAAATGGCATCGGGCATCCGCCCCGCCCAGATTTCGCGGTCCACGTCGTAGCTGTCATAGCCGAAGGCGTCGCGCCATGCGCCGGGGGGGCCGGTCGTGCCCGCGAAGTCCGAGAGGGGGCAACCACTGAGCACGTTCGCGTAGTCGGTGGGCGGGATGTTCTGCGCTTGCAGGTCGGCGGGGCTATGCACCTGGTCATAGGCGTAGAGCTTGCGCACCGCGCCGGGGTTCGCCACCGTGAGGTAGCCACCGTGCAGCCCGGCATCGTCCGGCACGAACGAGAGCAGGCGCACGAACTCCGGCACGGGCGCGCCGGGCCGGGCCGTGGGCAGCACGGTGGCAGATGCGCCTGCGCCCACGCTACCAGTAGGCTGCGGGCTGGCGGCGAGCGGGGGCGGGACGTATACGGCGGTGCCGAGGGGCGTGGGGGTGCGCGGTGGCGGAAACGTGTCGCCGCTCGGCCCGCCGCAGGCCGCCAGCAGCGCCGCCATGCTCGTCCCCGCCGCGCCTGCCGCCCCCGCGATCCATCGCCGCCGCGTAATCCGCCCCGCTGTCATTTGTGCCCGCCCTCCGTCCAAAGTGACCGTACATCACCGTCGCACCCATCATACGGGATGCGCTGCATTCGGCACAGGGGCCGCGATGTCTTGGGGGCAGGGTACGGGATGCCGGGGGCCTATTCCGCCTTTTTCGCCGCACGGCGCGCACGCTTCGGCTTTTCCTCACTCGCCGGTGCTTTGGTCCCGGTTTTCCGTGGTGTGCCACGCTTCAACGCCGGGAGGGTGAACGGCTCCCAACCAAACCGTCCCATCGTGGCAGATACAAACTCACGCAGATAGGGCCAGGTATTCACGGGGAGATTTGCCCGTGCAAATACCGCGAAGAGCGCGTCGGTCATCGGTTCCGGTGACAGGAACTCGACGCCAAACTCGGTGGCGATCTCGGCGTGTGCCTCGTCGTTCTCGCTCAACCGCACGCGATACCGGTGAAAAGCGCGAAAGCCGGTAGCGATCGCCTCCCACCGCGTAATTTCCTCGATGTTGAGGGCACCCGCCTCCGGCGTGTCCGGCCCCGACGTGTTCGTCACCGTCGCGCTTGCAAGCCAGATCGCGCGCAACTCAATCTGCCCGATAAACGCGGCGTACATCTGCGGGCTGATCTCCTCGCGATCTTCTACCGACGGGTCAGTGACCGCAGGCGTGGCCGTCATGCCGCTACACTCCCGTACTCATCGTCCACCACCACAAAGTCGCCGCGCCTACGCGGGGTAGCGGGAACCCCTGCCACCTGATAGCGGAGCCGCTCCTGAATCACCTGAAGATGCACTTCCATGCCGTCCATGCGCCGCATTACCTGCGCGAGGGCATCGTTCGTGGCGAGCAACCCACAGGCGTAACTGTTCAAGCTGACATCGTCGCGCGCCGCAGCTGCGGCGAGGGTGCGATGCAGTGATTTCGGCATCCGCAGGACGAACCTGCCGCTGTACTCTTCGGGGTACGACGGCGCGGGAATACCATTTCCCATGTCAAACGCGGTTTCGATCCAGAGTGAGCGAATCTCCTCCGCCATCGCGCCAACCTCGTCCAACGTTTCGATCTGTGTCATGCAACCGGGCAGATCGGGAAACTCGATCACGTAGCCGCCATCAGGATCGGCGATCACAGTAAATGGGTACTCGCGGGCAAGGGCCGCTTCCAGTGTTTGATCCATGTTACTCATCCAATCTGAGCAAGATGCACAGCTTCTTGATGTACACCTGTTTTACTTTTCCATGATGGACCGGTAGTGTGAAGATCTCTGTCACGCCCGGCGTACCATAGCTGACGTGGCTTCCCTTCTGTCGCTGCCGCACCCACCCAAAGAGTTCGAGAATCTTTTCCACATCCTCAAGGTCTGCCTCCACCGGGCGGGCACGCATCTTGGCGATCAACTTCTCTCGCTGCGTCATTCATCACCACCCCACTATGATACTACATGCAGTATCAGTGTCAAGCAAATTTACCACGATCTGCATATCCAAGATGTGAACCAGCGTCACGCGCCCCGCGTTGCGCTGACGATGGCGGGCCAGTCGCGCGTACCGACTTCGGCGAGCAGGGCGTGCGCGGTCATATCGAGGTGGATGGGGGTGACGCTGATCTGCCCGTCGGCGATGGCGGCGATGTCCGTGCCCGGTTCGGCGTGACCGCCCGGCGCTTCGCCGCCGATCCAGTAGTACCGCCGCCCGGCGGGGTCGGTGCGCTCCACGAGGGCATCGGCGTAGATGCGCCGCCCGACACGCGTCACGGCAACGCCCGTGATCGCCTCCGACGGCAGTTCGGGCACATTGACGTTGAGCAGCACATCAGGCGCGAGGCCCGTGCGGGCGATGTCGGCGACGAGCGCGGCAGCGAAGCGCGCGGCGGCGGTGAAGTCCCAGTGTGCGGCGTTCCAGTCCCCGGCGCACGAGACCGCGACGCCCGGCACTCCGGCGATCACGCCCGCCATCGCCGCCGCCACGGTGCCGCTCATGATGAGGTCGTCACCCAAGTTCGCGCCCCGGTTGATGCCGGAAACCACGAGATCGGGGCGGCGCGGCAGAAAACCGAGCAGCGCCACCGCCACGCAGTCCGCCGGGGAGCCATCGCAGGCGTGCGCGGCGGTGCCGTCGGGCAGGGTGACGTCGGCGATGCGCAACGGGCGGTCAAAGGTGCGCTGATGCCCACCCGCGCTCCAGTTGCGGTTCGGCGCGACCACCACGACCTCCGCCACACCCTTGATCGCCGCCACGAGCGCATGTAGCCCCGTGCTGTCTATGCCGTCGTCATTCGAGATCAGTACGAGCACGTTTCCCGGCCCTTTCCCACTGCTGATCACCTTTCCCCGCTCGACGCGCACGATTGTTCAAGATGATGCACGCGTGAAATCAGCCTGTTGCCCGTCAATGTAGATGAGGAAATCGAGCCAACCGGGGGAGTGACCAAACTGTGTCAACATCACCGCTGCCTCGCTGCGATGCTGCGTTGCGTGATTGACCTGATGCGTCAGAATCTGCCACATTGGGTATCGCCACGTCCCACCCTCGTTCACATACATGATAACCTGACCTAAATCTGCCTCGTCCAGCGTCCAGACGAATCGGTGCGTCTCATCATCTACTCGCGCCCATGCCGCATGCAACGTTGCGAGGTCGCTAAATTGCCCGACGTCCAATGAAATAATGGGCATGTCATCCCGGCACCGCGCCAGATAGAGTGCCTGTGTACCGATGGTATGCGCGAGTGTGGCAAGGACGGAGGGGAAACTGACACCAACGTGGGCGAGAAGCTGGTCGGGGGAGAGGCGAACGGCAGTGTCGAGGATGCGGTTATTTGCCCAAGTGTTATAGGCGTAGAGCGTACGAATCTCACTCGGTTGCATCTCGTGTCCCCCTATCAGTTATCTCAAACTCTTCCCGCTGAAGGAAAACAACATCGCCGCTCATGCAATGCCATTGGGCATCGGGACGCTACGGCTCGTTTCGCCTTTCCTCCGCGCCCACTGCAAAAAGCATTGAGAATGTATCACGGTCACAAGCCAGAAAGCGAATCGGTACATCCTGCTCCTCTACGCATTAAGACCGCGACCCATGCAATGATTGTGTTTCCGGTAGACATAATGCGGAAGCCGACTGTGTTATACTGCACTGTGGTGCAGATCGCAGGCGGTTTGACGTACGGCAGGGAGAGCGAGCGTGGGGCGTAATGGGAGCAGGCCAGCATACGGGGAATACCACGGACAGAGCCGACGCGCCTTGACAGGGGGCGAGTGGCTCGCGCTCGTGCTGCTGGCAAGCACGCTGCTGGCGACGTGGTGGACCGATCTGCGGCCCGTGGGGGCCGCGCCGGGGACAACCGCGCCGGTGCGCTCATCCACACTCGTGCCGCTTATGCCCGCGACGCCCGGTGCGTCCGCAAGCGGCACCGCGTCTGCCGCCTCTCCCACGCCGGACGCCGTGGACACGATCTACCCCGGTGCGGGCGTGCATACCCGCCTGACGCTGGAAGCGGACCCCGCGAAGGTGCGGCGCGAGTTGGCAATGGTGCGCGCAATGGGGACGCCGTGGATCGTGGAGTATTTTCCCTGGCTCTATCTGCAACCGAACGGCCCCAACGACTACGACTGGACGCACGCCGACCTCGTGATTACCGAGGCGCGGGCGCAAGGGTTGCAGGTGATCGCGCGCATTGACGGCGTGCCGGACTGGGCGCGCCCCACCAACACCACCTGGAAGTATCTCGACCCCTCCGCCTACCCCGCGTACGCGCGCGTCGTCGCGGCGTTTGCGGCGCGCTATTCCGGCAGCGTCGGGCGCGTGATCGTCTGGAATGAGCCGAACCTGTCGCTCGAATGGGGCGGGCGCGCGGCGGACCCCGCCGGGTATGCCGCGATGTTGAAGGCCGTCTACCCCGTCGTCAAAGCGGCGAACCCGCGCGTGGAGGTGCTGGCGGCGGGACTGGCACCGACCAATAGCACCAACGACGCGACGGCAATGAACGACATCACGTACCTCGCGCGGCTGTACGACGCGGGCGCGGGCAAGTACTTCGACGCCCTCGCCATGCACGCCTACGGTGGCACGCACGCGCCGGATGCCGACCCCGGCCTCGACCCGCGCGTGTTTCGCCACGTCGAAAAGGAGCGCACGCTGATGGAGGCGCGCGGCGACGGCGCGAAACCGGTCTACATCACCGAGGGCGGCTGGAACGACAGCCCGCGCTACGACGGCAGCGTGCGCCCCGCCGACCGCGTGCGCTACACCGCCGCCGCCTACCGCTACGCGCAGGCGCACTGGCCGTGGGCGACCGCCGTGGCAATGTGGGAGTTCCGCCTGCCCGAAGCGACCAACAGCCCGCAGGATAACTGGACCTTCGTGACGCCGGACTTTCTCGCCAAGCCCGTGTACGAGGAAGTGCAAAAAACCCTGCGCCCCAACCGCGCTCCCTGATCGCCGCATCTTTCACCCCTTCCCCCACCCGAATGGCGGGTTGCCCGTTCCACGCGCCACGTTATGCTGTGGGTACGCGCGGGCGCGGGCAGGCGCAGGGGTTGCGTCAGGGCGGCGCGGCACAACACACAAGGAGGATGCATGTCCACGACGAGCGGTCCGAATGACTTCAACGCGGCGATCATCAAGGAGTTCCGGGAAAACGGCGGCGTGGTCGGCGGCCAGTTCGCGGGTACGCCGCTGATTCTGCTCACCACCACAGGGGCGAAGAGCGGCCAGCCGCGCATCGCGCCGCTCGCACACACCACCGATGGCGACCATATCGTCATTATCGCCTCCAAAGCGGGCGCACCTACCAACCCGGACTGGTACCACAACCTCGTCGCCCACCCCGAAGTGATGGTGGAGCGGGGCACGGAAAAGTACCAGGCCCGCGCCCGCATCGCCGAAGGCGCGGAGCGCGAGCGGCTGTACAACCAGATGGCGGCGCAGATGCCGGGCTTCGCCGGGTATCAGCAGAAAACCACTCGCGTGATCCCCGTGGTCGTGCTCGAACGCCTCGCCTGAGACCGCCCGCACAGTACACTCACGGCCCATATGCGTATCGGGCAAAGAGCGCGCGGATCGCCACGCTATCGCGGAGAATCAGGGCGTAGAGTGCCGTGTAGTAGGGGTGCGACGCGATCACGCGCCGCGCTTCCGCCTCACCCAGAAGATCGGGTTGTGTCCAGAGATTTCTGTAAATAGATCGCCGCTTTGACAGGTGGCCATCGTCCTCCACGATCGGTAGTAGCAACCGATCGAATTGAAGGAGGAAGATGATGGCCTACAAACAGCGTACCGGCATCACGACAGCGACACAATCCATCCTGACGGACGATCCCGACTTCCTGCGCCTCATCGTTGAGGGGGTCGTCCAAGAGATGCTCAACGCGGAGATGACGGCATATCTGCACGCCGAGCCCTACGAGCGCAGCACGGAGCGGCGAGGCTACCGTAACGGGTACAAACCGCGCCAACTGAACACCCGCGTCGGCACGCTCACGTTGCAGGTGCCGCAGGATCGGGAAGGTGCCTTCTCGACGCAACTCTTCGCCCGCTACCAGCGCAGCGAGAAGGCACTCGTGCTGGCCTTGATGGAGATGTATGTGGAGGGCGTCTCCACCCGCAAGGTGCGCGAGATCACCGAAGTCTTGTGCGGCACGAGTTTCTCAAAGAGCCTCGTCTCGGAGTTGGCGGGGCAGTTGGACGAAGAGTTTGAAGTATGGCGGAATCGCCCGCTGACTGAGATGAGCTATCCCTACCTCAGCGTGGATGCGCGCTATGAGCACGTCCGGCAAGGCGGGCAGATCGTCAGCCAGGGGGTGCTCATCGTCGCGGGTGTGCGAGCGGACGGGCATCGGGAAATCCTCGCGGTGGAGGTTGCCGACACCGCGAGCGAAGCGACGTACCACCAGGTGTTTCGCGATCTCAAAGCGCGCGGCCTGAGCGGAGTGCGGTTGGTAACGAGCGATGCCCACGCCGGACTGAAAGCGGCGATTGACCGGCATTTCCAAGGCGCGAGCTGGAACAGATGCCAGGTGCATTTCACGCGGGATCTCGTCGGCATGGTGGGGTTAGGGCGGCGCAGAGAGCTGACAGCGGACCTGAGAGAGGTTTTCGCGGCGACGACACGAGAACAGGCCCTGGCGACTGCCGAAACGGTGGCGGCGCGTTGGGGATCTTCGCATCCGGCGGTCGCCAGGCTGCTGGAGGAAGCGATAGAGGATTGTCTCGCCTGCTTGGCGTTCCCCTTGGCGCATCGTCCCCGGATACGCACGACGAACGGCTTGGAGCGACTGAATGAAGAAATCAAGCGACGCACGCGGGTCGTGAGGATCTTCCCCAACCCCGAGGCGTGCTTACGGTTAGTGACGGCGCTCTGTGTCGAGCAATCGGAGGAGTGGCTCAGCGGGCGACGCTACCTCGACATGGATGAACGATCCGCGCCGACCCCCGCCATGCGACCGGGCGCCGATTAGCCGGTCGCCCCCTCCGATTGCGCTGCTGCCTGCGGGACGGTATCATGCGCGACATCGCTCGGGGAGAGGAGTGCGCCGCGCCGCGACAGCGTTCGGTGCCCGCCGTGGAGGAGGTCGTCATGCAATCTCAGGCACCGCAGAGCAAGGGCACCGGGCCGTCCCCGGTGCAGACCCTGATCGACATCGCGGGCGGCTATCCGCTCGCCCGTTGCCTGCACGTCGCCGCCGACCTCGGCGTCGCCGACGCCCTGGACGAGACCCCGCGCACCGCGAAGGAGCTGGCCACGGCGGTCGGCGCCCACCCGGACGCGCTCGACCGTGTCCTGCGCCTGCTCGCCGCCCACGGCGTCTTCGCCGTGCAGGGTGGCGCGTTCGCGCACACCCCGACGTCGCGGCTGCTGCGTGCGGACCACCCGCGCTCGATGCGCGCCTTCGTGCGGATGTTTGGCCTTCCCCTCTTCTGGGAGAGCCAGGGGGCGCTCGTGGAGAGCGTGCGCACCGGGCGGGTGGCGGCGGAGGGGCTCTACCCCGGCGGCCTGTACGCCTACTTCGCGGAGCAGCCGGAGGCGAACACGATCTTCAACGCCGCGATGGCGGCCAAGGCGCACGGCCAGGTCGCGGGCGTGCTCGCCGCCTACGACTTCTCCCGCTTCGGCACGGTCGCGGACATCGGCGGGGGGCGCGGCCACCTGCTGCGCGCGATCCTCGAGGCGGTGCCGGCGGCGCGCGGTGTGCTCTTCGACCTGCCGCACGTCGTGGCGGAGGCGGAGGGGATCGCCTCGGAGCGCTTGACGCTGCAACCGGGCGATTTCTTCAAGGACGCGCTGCCGACCTGCGACGCCTACGTGGTGATGGAGGTGATCCACGCGTGGGACGACGCGGATGCGCTCGCGATCCTCGAGGCGGTGCGGCGGGCGGCGCGGCCGGGGGCGGCGCTGCTGGTGGTGGAGCAGATGATCCCGGAGGACGCGGGGCCGCACTGGGCAAAGACACTCGACCTGCACATGCTGGCGCTGCTCGGGGGGCGGCAGCGCAGCCGCCGGGAATACGCGGCGCTGATGGAGCAAGCGGGGTTTTCGTTCGCGCGGGAGATCGACGCCGGAGCGGGGGTCGCGATCCTGGAAGGGTTCGCCACCTGAGGCGGGCGCACGCGGCATAGGAGCGACGTGGAGGAATCTACAGAACTTCCCGGACACAACCGAAGATCGGCTATGCCAAGAAACTCCAGCGGGCAGACGAGCAGATGGATGTGGTTACTCTGCTCGCTGCCGCACCCCGCAGGCCGCGCAATCGGCAAGTCGGGGTAGCGTTCGCGCATTGCCGCCGTCACCGCCTGTTGCCCATCAGGTTTGGTCAGGGTGTACCAATGCAACTGTTCGTGCAGATACACCGCGAGCAGGCACGCGTCGTCCGTCAGTTCGGCGGTGTTCAGGGTGAGCACGGGATGACTGTGCGGAATGACCCGTTCCGCGATCTGGACGTGATCGGTGAACTGCCAGCGCGAGAGATCGAAGCAGCTAAGCAGGCGTAGCAGTTGGTCGCGCGTGTGCGCCCCCCTTTTGCTGCCATTCACAAGCGTGACCGTCAATGTCATCTCGCCTCCCCGCTTCCGTCATTCCGTGCGCTCACAAAGGGGCAATGCACGTCCCTAAACCCGTGGGGAGGGTTCCCAACGCTTCACCCGACGATCTTCATCGTGATCTCGTACTCCCCCTGTGCCGCCGCTTGGCGCGCGGTGAACACGATGCGCGTCACGCTGTCGCCCCAGACGGGGGTGAGGCGCGGGTCATCTATGGGGACACGCTCGGTGGTGACGGCGAAGGCCGCCGTGTCGTAGCGCACGGCGAGGGGGCGCGGGTGGTTCTCACAGACGAGTACGCCGGGGAGCGCCATGTCTACCGCGCCCGCCGCGATCAGGTGCAGGGCGAGCGAGCGCGGCGGCTCCGCGAGCGTGTATGCGTCCGTGAGCACGACGCGGGCGGCGCGCTTCATCGTGGCGCGTTCGAGGCGCACCGTGCGCTGCCACCGCGCGATGCCCGCTTCCGGTGGGTATGCCCCGGCGATGTCCAGTGACAGGCCCGTTGCCGCATCGCCGGTCGTGGCGGTCACGTCGCGCGCGGCGAACTCGTGCCCCGGCGCTTGCCCGACGCCATTCACGAGCGGCAGGTTGTGATACTGGCTCTGCATCGTGAAGAGATCGTACCGTTCGGGGCCAAAGGTTTGCCGCGTGTACTCGCCCACGCCCAGGTCTATCAGCACGGGCCGCCCATCCACTGCGACGAGAAATTGCCCCACGTCGTTGTGGTTGTGGCTTTCCGCGTTGTGCCCGCCCTTCGCGGCGAGAAACAGCCCCCACGCGCTGCCCGCCTTTTCCCGCGTCGTCAGCACCTGAATATCCGGCTGCCACGCCTCCCGCACAAAGGGAAAAGCACGGTCGTCCGTGTCGGGCGCCGGTTCGCCAAAAAGCACGCGCAACCGGCGCGTCGCGGACGGGATATGCTTCGGGTCGGCGAACAGGGCCGCGTCCAGTTCGTGCGTGCGCACCATATCGGCAGGCACGCCCGATGGCGGCGTGACGCCCACGGAGAGGTCGAGTGCGGCGACGCCCTGCCGCACCAGGGACTCACCCCCGATCCGCATTCCGTAACGGCGGAGCAGGTCGCCGTCGGGGCGCGGTTGCGCGGAGCCGTCGGCGAAATTGACGTACCACGGCCCGCCGATGTGCATCCGGTAGATATACCGCCCGATTTCCGCGATCAGCGGCAGGCCGAAGGCATCGAGCGCGCCGCCGGTCGCGTCCGCGAGCAGGGAGAGGCAATCGAACAGGCTACCCCCGGCGCGGTCCCAGTAGCCCGGCCCCTCGTCGCAGCCGCCATCCGCGCCATAGGTGGCGAGAAAGGCATCGAGGCCGACAAGGATGCGGTCTACGGTGGCGGCGCGGGCTTCGGCGTCCGGCTCGATCAGCAGGTTCGCCGCGAGCACGTTCGCGTGAATCCACGGGTTCCAGTTATTGACGCGGCGCTGGGGGTCGCGACCGTACCACCACCAATCGTCGTGCGTGCGGTACGGCACGAGGATGCGCTCCGTGATTTCCCGCCCCAGACGGTCGGGAATCACGGGCGAGACGCCCGCGAGCGCGTCCGCGAGCAGGTACTGCACCCACGCGAGCAGCGCGCCCGTTTCGGCGGCAAAGAGGTCCACGACGCGGTACGCGGTGTCCGGCAAACCGAGGGCGAACGCCGCCGGGGAGCGATGCCCACCCACGAATGGCGCGCGTTGGCTGAAGTTGTGCGCCGGGACGCCCCAGAAGGACTCCTCGCAGATCGCCCAGAGGCCGTTCGTCAGGTCGTCGAGAAACCGCCCGCGCCCCTCCGCGCACTCACCGAGCGCGAGCGCGAGCGCCGCGCGGCGGCGGGCGAAGTGTGGCCCCTCATAGCGGCTCCGGTTGCCGTCGCGCGCGAAGTCGAGAAAGCGCGTCGCGGGCAATGCGGGCCACGCATAGCCAAGAAACTCCTCGGCCTCCGCGATCAGCCGCCGCCGGATCGGACGCGGCAACGCCTCCCACTCCGCGCGTGCGGCAGCGGTCGGCACGGGCGACCACGCACCCCGCGCCCGCAGTGTTGCCCGCACCCGCGCGGGCGGGAACCGCGCGGCGAGTGAGGGATGCACTGTGTCGTCCGCCGCCGTCGTCGTGGTCGTCGCCATGCCGTTTTCCCCTCACTGAATGGTCACACCGAATAGCCGCAGTGAAGGGACGGTACGACGCGGCATCGCGGGTGTCAAACGCGATGCACACGCGGCGCACGCCCGTACCGTGGCATTCATGACGTATGCGGTGCGTCCGTGAGTGGCGTAGCAACCACCGCTACCACCCCATCTCCCGTGCCGACGATAAATCCGTCCGCCGTGCGGTCGCGCACGTCACCGGGTGCGGTCGCGCGGGCATCGTCGTGCGGCTCGACGCGCTCCACGCGGTACGGTTCCCCGGCGATCCAGGCTTTCGCCGCCGGTGCTCCGAACAAATTGAGCGCGGCCGCCTTCCGCATCAGGGTGTGCGTCGTGTCTGTCCAATCGAGCCAGTGTTCCGCGTCGGTGAACGGTGCGGCATACGTGCTGCGTGCGTGGTCCTGCGGCGTGCCGGGATCGCCCGCGATTGCCCGCGCCACACCCTCACTGAATGCGCGCATCATCAGCGGCCCCCAGAGCGCACTGATTGCTTCCGCAGTCACCGCCTCCGGCAACGGCGCGGCGTGTTGGCTGAGGATGCGGCCGGTGTCATACTCCGCCTCCGTCCAGTGCAGCGTCGCGCCGATCGCGAACCCCTCATAAATCGGGCGCGCGACATTCGGCCCGCGATAGGCCGGCAGCACGGTCGGGTGCAGGTTCACCGCCCCGTAGCGTGGGATCGCCGTGATCTCCGGCGGGATGCGATACGGGAACGTGAAGGAAACGATCAGGTCGGGGCGCAGTTCACGGATGAGCGGCAGGGCGACACGCCGGAGCCGTGTCGTGACCAGCACGTCTACGCCCGGCGGCGCCATCGTCACGACGCCCCGGTAGCTCGGCGTCCGTCGCGTGGATGGCCCCGGCGTGGTGACGACGAGCGCGATACGAGGCCGTACGCGAGGGGCAGCACATTGAAGGTCACGATACGCAGGCCGGTGGTGCTCTCGGTATCACTCATTGCCGTTTCCTTTCGCTTCGCCGCCACAGAATCGTGTGATTGTCTGAGCAATGCCGCCGCGCTGCCCGCTGACCTAAATGCCCTAACCCCCAGCGAGGCGCATGAGGAACATTGTCACCTCGCCCCGTCTCACTCCCCTTCCTTTTCCCGAAGGGGCCGGGGGTTAGGCCGATTCAATTCTCGCACGCATACGCCCGTGGAGGGTCGAGGCCGTGACGGAGACGTAAACGCCTTGACGGCTTGCGCACGAAGTATTATGGTCATCATATAAATCTCGTGTCAAGGGCGGATGCCGATTGTCTCCTGGGAGGGCAAGATGGCACATCATGGGTACGCCGAACAGGTGAATGCGCACTACACACCCGGCACAGCAGAAAATCTCGCCGACGCATTTGTGCGCGTGCTCCGGTCGTGGGGCAAGGAGTGCGTGACCCTCACGCCGGACGATCTCGCGCCGATTGACCAGTTCCATGTTGGTGGGGAGGCAGCGACGCGCGCCCTCGCCACTCTCGCCGGGGTTGGCCCCACGACTCGCGTCCTCGATGTCGGCGGCGGGTTCGGTGGCCCCGCGCGCACGCTCGCGGCGACGTATGGTTGCGCGGTCACGGTACTTGATTTGACCGAGGCGTACTGCCAGGTCGGCGAGATGTTGACCGCGCGCAGCGGCCTGAGCGACCATGTCGTCTTCCGGCAGGGGGACGCGCTCGCCATGCCGTTTCCCGATGCCGCGTTCGATCTGCTCTGGACGCAGCATTCCTCGATGAATATCGCGGACAAGCGGCAGCTCTACACCGAAGCCTACCGGGTCTTGCGTCCGGGCGGACAGCTCGCCCTGTACGAGATCATGGCCGGGCCACACCCCCCGCTCCACTACCCGGTGCCCTGGGCGCGCGATGCAACGATCAGCTTTCTCTCACCGCCCGACGCGATCCACGCGCTCCTGACCGACCTCGGCTACCGCACGCTGCATTGGGAAGACCTCACCGATGCCACCGTTGCGGCGGCGCAATCACGCCCCGCACCGGCGGAGCCGCCGCCGGGGCTGCATCTCGTCCTGGGCGCGGATTTCCTTGAACGGGCGCGCAATATGGGGCGCAATCTCGCCGAGCATCGCACGGCGCTCATCCGCGCGGTACTCACGCGGCCCTGATGTGGGCGAGACACAGGGCGATGCGGGGCGCATCTCGCCTCACGCGATGCGACCGGCTGATGTGGGCCGGGTGCCCATCGCTGCGGCGCTTCTCGTTGTCGCGGGCTTCGCGGCGCAGCGTCGCCTCCCGAAAGCGTGAAGAATACCGGGCGCGGTATCACCGTGTTGCCTATGCCGGAGCCGCTGCCCGCCGCCCACTCACTCGGCCCCTACACTGCAAAAACCCCTTGCCGTAATGACGATCATCTGTGTGTGCGCACAACCGCAAAGGGTGCGCGGTGGTCATTTTGACCGTTCTCCCGCAGAGTCATTGACATTCCGTTCGTTTTTTCGTAATGTCCGGGTGATTCGTTCACACAATTCTACGGTTACTGCGTGAGAGGAGTACTCCACGTCCGCAAATGAATTCGACCTGGACGCACTCGATTTTCAGATCATCGCGCAGTTGCAGGACGATGGCAGGAAGCCGACGAGCGAAATTGCCGCCGCCCTCGGTATTCCCCGCACCACGGTGGCGCGGCGGATTGATCGGCTCGTGCAGGAGCACGTCATCACCATTGGCGTGCTCGCCAATAGCGCCAGGATTGGCCTCCCGATCTACGCCGTCATCGAGGTCTGTATCGAGCCAAACAAGCTTGATGTGGTGGTTGACGCGATTGCCGCCTTTGATGAGGTGCGATGGATCGGGGTGGTGTCGGGGCATTTCGATCTGCTGGTGGAAACGATGTTCCGGTCGCAAGCGCATCTGCAACATTTCCTGCTCCAGCGGTTCGCCCGCGTTGACGGCATTACCCGGATGCGTACAGCGCAGGTCCTGAAAGTCGCCAAACTCGCGTTCGATTGGGAGGCGATGCGGCGCGCAGGCACGGAAAGCGAGTGGCCCCGCAGCGATCTCGGTGATTCCGATGCTTCCCGCATCATGCGAAACGGAAACGTTCGGTCAGTAGTATGACGTAGAGGAGGACCAGCATGCGCGCGTCACACACGGGCTATCGCCCCCCCGTCGCCGATCCGTCACCGGCGCTCTCGCGGCGGCGTTTCCTGCATTCGCTCGCCGCAGTGGGCGGCGCCACCGCGCTCGCATCGGTGCTGGCAGCTTGTGGCGGGGCGGAAGAAGCCACGAATACCCCGGCGGGTGGGAGCGCCGCCAGAACGAGCGCACCCGCGCCAACGGCTGCCGCCGGTGCGCCCGCAGTGTCCCCGGCGGCGGGCGGGAGCGCGGCACCTGCGGTGATGTCCGCGCCGGCAAGCGTGTCCGCAGCCGCAGGCATGCCTGCGGTGACGGCGGCGGCGATCCCGCCCACAGGAACTGCCGCGATGATCAAACGCGGTGGGTCACTCTCGTGGGCCTACACCCTGATCCCGGTCAAGCTCGACTCCGTCTGGAGTGAGGCGCGCACCGACCAGCTCGTGCTCTCGCAGGTGATCGAGGGGCTGGTGCGCAACAGCCGCGAATCGGCGATTGAACCGGCCATTGCAGACAAGTGGACGATCAGCGACGACGGCCTCACCTATACCTTTCACCTTCGCCCCGGCATCAAGTTCCACAATGGCAACGCTGTGACGCCCGAAGACGTGATCGCGTCGTTCGGACGTTCAAAGGCATATGGAAGCTCCAAGTGGATGCTCGCCGAGGCAACGAGCTTCGATAAGGTGGACGATGCCACCGTGAAGATCACGCTCAAGACGAAAGTCGCCAGCTTTCTCGCCCGGCTCGCATCCAACGTCAACGCGATCTACCCGAAAACGGAGATTGACAAGATCGGCAAGGACGAGTTTACCCAGCCAATTGGCACCGGACCGTTTATCGTCAAGGAGTGGGTGCGCAACGACCATCTCACCCTCGATAAAAACCCGAACTACTGGCAGATGGGCGTAGACGGCAAGCCCCTGCCGTACCTCGACCAACTCGTCTTCAAGCAGGTCGCGGAGTCCGCGACGCAGGTGTTGCAGGTGCAGGCGGGCAGTGTCAATGGTTCGGAGGGCATCCCGTACAGCCAGATTCCCACCCTGGAAAAGGACACGCGTGCCCAACTGCTCACCTTTCCGCAGCAGCAGGTGCATTTCATGGTGCTGCAACTGACGCGCCCGCCGTTCGACGATGTGAAAGTGCGGCAGGCAATGAGCCTCGCTCTCGACCGGCAAGTCTTGGTGGACCGCGTCACGGCGGGCAAAGCGACCGCCGCCAATGCGTTCTTCCCCAAGAGCGCACTGTACTGGAACGCAGCCGCGACGCTCCCGTACGACGTGGCGAAGGCCAAGCAGTTGATCGCCCAGTCGAAGTACCCGATGGGGCACACGGGGGCGAAGCTACAACTGACGAGCGGTGGCCAGCTTGGGCGCGACAATGCCGTGATCGCCAAAGACATGTGGGACGCCATCGGTATCCATGTGACGATTGAGGAAGTGGAAGGCTCCACCTTGTCGCAAAGCTGGTCGAACAACCAGTTCGACTCCGTTGCCGGGTACCAGTGGACGAACGGCATCCTCGACCCGGAGCAGCATGTAGTCTTCTTCTGTGTGGACCCGAAAATGCACACGGGATGGATGCCGTCCGCACGGGTGAACGACCTGGTCGCCGCAGGCACGCAGGAACTCGACAAAGACAAGCGCAGCCAGATTTACGCGGAGTTGCAAAACATCTACAACGACGATGTCGGCGGCACGATCTCGCTGTACTACACGCCGTCCGTCAACTACCTTAGCCCCGATGTGAAAGCCTTCTTTCGCACGCCACTCGGTGTGCCCCTGTTCCGGGAGGTCTGGCTGGGCAAGTAGACACCGGAAGCACCCGCTCCCCCTTAGCTGACGCACAGGAGAGAGGGAGTGAGCCATTCGGAGGCTCGTCGCGTCGGGGAGAGATCGAGACACCGAGAAGGGTATGCTCCCCTCTCCATCGAATGGAGAGGGGCCAGGGGTGAGGTTCCCCGCACTGCGTTACCGGCATTGACTGCGCGTCTCTATTCACCGCTTGGGAAAGCATTTTCCTGAGTTACCACGGGTCAGGTGGTTTGAGAATGGCTCAACGTGCGCACATCATCCGACGGCTGTTGCAGACGATTCCCACGCTCATGGTGCTCGTGCTGCTCGTGTTCCTGATGATCCGCTGGATTCCCGGTGACCCCGCCGTCACGATGCTTGGCATTCAGGCGACCCCGGAGCGCGTCAAGGAGTTGCATGAGCATCTCGGGCTGGACAAGCCCCTGCTGGTGCAGCTAGGCATTTACGTCGCCAATCTCTCCCACGGCGATCTCGGCAATTCGCTGATCGTCCGTGTGCCGGTGATGGACCTGGTCAAGCAGCGCCTGCCCCTGACGTTGTTCCTTGTCGCCTATGCGATGGTGCTCGCGGTCGTGATGATGGTGCCGCTGGCGCTGCTCGCCGCGCTGAAAAAGGGCAGCATCTTCGACCAGTTCGTGCGCGGCTTCTCCATGACCCTGATCGCCACGCCGGGGTTCTGGATCGGTATCCTGCTGCTGATCGTGCTCGGAGTGAAGCTGCACATCTTTCCCGTAGGAGGCGCGGGCAAGTCCCCGGCGGACTGGCTGTATTACCTCTTTCTGCCCGCGCTGACGCTGGCGATGCACGTCGCAGCGGTGCTGACGCGCAACTTGCGGGATTCCCTGCTGACGATCATGAACGCGGAGCATGTGCTCGCGGCCCGCGCGAAGGGCTTGAGCGGCACCCGCGTGATCCTGAACCACGTCTTGCGCAACGCGATGGTCTCCACGGTGACGCTGTTCGGGCTGTATCTTGGCTGGCTCGTCGGTGGTTCCGTGATCATCGAATCGGTGTTCGCCCTGCCGGGCATGGGCAGCATGATGATTCAGGCGATTCTGGGCCGGGATTACCAGGTCGTGCAGGGGTTCACCCTGATCTACGCGATCCTGGTGTCCGCCATCTACCTGCTGACGGACATCGCCTATTCGTTTGTAGACCCGCGCGTTTCCATGTCGTAAACGTCGTCCATGTCGTGCCGCCGCGCGCCACACGCGAGGGAGTGAGATCGGGTCTATGGCAACACTCGCAACGCCCGTGGAAATCAGCCAGCCAGTCGCCGTGCCACCACCGCGAAAGGCCAAACGGCTGTGGCAGAAAAACGCCGCCCTGCTCGCCGGGGTGGTGATGGTCGCCGGGATTTTCATCCTGGCGCTCATCGGGCCGATGATTACGCCCTACAACCCGACACGCAACAACTACGGTGTGGCAGTGCAGGCGCCAAGTGCGGCGCATCCGTTCGGCACCGACAAGTTTGGCCGCGACCAGCTCTCCCGCATCATCATGGGCACGCGCATTGACCTGTCGGTCGGCATCATCTGCACACTCATCCCCGCCATTATCGGCATCGCGGTCGGCTGCATCTCCGGCTACTACGGCGGTAAGGTGGACGCGCTGTTCATGCGCCTCGTGGATATTCAGGTCGCGTTCCCGTTTTACGTGCTGCTAATCGCGATCCTGGCGATCCTCGGCCCAGGCATCATCAATATGTACTACGCGCTCATCCTGGTGGGCTGGATCGCCTTCGCGCGGCTGATTCGTGGCGAGGTGATCGTCGGCAAGCAGATGGAGTACGTGCTGGCGGCGCGTGCCCTGGGTTGCACGAATGCGCGGATCATCACGCGGCATTTGCTGCCGAACATCGTCGGCCCGGCGCTGATCTTCGGCATGTCCGCCGTGGTGCTCAACATCCTGTCCGGGGCGTCGCTCGGCTTTCTCGGCCTGGGGGTGCAAGCGCCGAACCCGGAGTGGGGCGTGATGGTGGCCGAATCGCGCGAGTACGTGCTGACCGCGTGGTGGTTGCCGCTCTTTCCCGGCCTGGCGATTGTGATCGTGGGCGTCGCCTTCAGCCTGCTTGGAGATGGCCTGTCCACCGTGCTGCGGCGGCGCGGCTCCTGACCGCGACGGGGAGGGGTGCATGGGGGATGCCCTAACCCCCGGCCCCTTCCCTTTAGGGAAGGGGAGGTTGCTATTGCAATGCCGAGGCAGATGGGGAACGTGATAACCTTGCCCTGTCTCACTCCCCTTCCCTAAAGGGAAGGGGCCGGGGGTTAGGGCATTTCAGGCCAACGGCACCGCGATCCGCGCTGATATGATGGGAAGGGAGTCAACGTGTCCATGACGCACGCACCGGGGGCAATCACCGCGATTCGCGCGGGCACGCTCATTGATGGCACAGGGGCGGAACCGCAACGGAACGTGCTGCTGACGATTGAAGACGGCGCGCTCATGCGCGTGGAGGCGAACGGGGAGCCGGGCGCGGGCGCGACGCTCGATTTGCGCGCATACACCGTGCTACCGGGGCTGATCAACATGCACACGCACACCGTGCTGCCCGGTGACGGCACGCCCTTCGCGCAGTGGATGGAGCTGCCCGACGAACTGCTGCTGCTTCAGGCGCACACGAATGCCCTCACCGCGCTGCACTCGGGCGTGACCACGATCCGCGACTGCGGCGGCAAGGGCATCCTGATGTTCCGGCTGCGCGAGGCGATCCGCCGGGGGATCATCCCCGGCCCGCGCTTCGTGCTCAGTGGGCGACCGCTGACGATCACGGGCGGTCACTGCCGCTACTTCGGTGGCGAGGTGGACGGCGTCGAGGGGATGCGGCATGCGGCGCGGCAACTGTTGAAAGAGGGCGCGGACTTCATTAAGATCATGGCGGCGGGCGGGGGCACGGTCGGCACGTACTCGCAGTACCCCGCCTTTGATGTGGAGGAAATGCGCGCCGCGATCCATGAGGCGCACAAGATCGGCAAGCGCGCCTCGTGCCACTGCATCGCGCGAGATTCGATTGCGAACGCGCTGGACGCGGGCACCGACCACATCGAACACTGCTCGTTCATGGCCCCCGACACCACGCAACAGTACGACGAGCAACTGGCGCAACGGGTCGCGGCGCGGGGGGTCTACGTGACGCCCACCTTGCAGGTGATGCGGCAGGGGCGGATGGGCGAGGGCAATATCGCCGTCATCCGTGGCCTGCACGAACTCGGCGTGCCGCTCGTGGCGGGCAACGACGCGGGTTGGCTCGCCACGGGGTTTGGCGACTTCTACCGGGAGTTGCAATGCCTCGAAGAATGCGGGCTCACGCCGCTTGAAGCGATCCACGCCGCCACGGGCCGCGCCGCCGAAGCGTGCCAGTTGGGCGGCACGGTCGGCACCGTCGCGCCGGGCCGCGCGGCGGACCTGCTCGTCGTCGCGGGCGACCCCACCACCGACCTCGGCGTGCTCGCCCGCCCCCTGATGGTGATCCAGGGGGGCCATGCCGTGGTGGACCGCCTGCACTGAAGCGGGGCGTGGCGGGAGGAATCAATGCACCCCTCTCCCGCCGCCGCAGGCCAGGGGGAGGGGTCGGGGGTGGGGTACTTCAGCTGAGGCGGGCGATGACGATGATGCGGTGGTCGTTCGTACCGGCGGGCCAGCAGGTGATGAGTGTCAGCCGCTCGTCGCCCGTCGGTTCGATGTAGCGGGCGTTTGCGAGCCGTTGGGCGAGGGGCACG